>Ga0299907_10000628_pt1 | contig 17971 bp, 16 predicted proteins | sample RVTome_16_FD_198680 | JGI IMG/M metagenome (GOLD analysis project Ga0299907, IMG submission 198680) | Soil microbial communities from uranium-contaminated site in the Upper Colorado River Basin, Wyoming, United States - RVT152D67 (version 2) ...
CAGGCTCCGGTCGGGTCTCGGGGGCCCGGCGTGGAGGGCCCTGTCTTGGGCGTGGTGGCTGCGAAGGCAAATGTCAGCATGATCGGTTATCACGAGCGGTATTTTGCGCGGATGGAGCAGGTTTTTGCCACGATGAGGCCAGCGCCTGTTAGCCTGCACATCACAGTGGATGGGAAGTTTGGGTGTTGTCCTGGTTTCTCGCGTGGTTCTGATTTTTGGGGAGTGCAGTGACAAACAGGCAATCAGTTAAATTCGTCGTCAAGAACGCAGAGGCTTTGGCGGATGTCGTTCTGTCGAAGGCCGATGGGGGCGGATACCTCGACAATGGTTTGAAAGAGCGACTTGCGTCGTCCGGATCGGATCTCGAGTTTGTCGTCGACGTGGCGGACTATGGCGGTCTCGGCGAGCTCCTCGAGGAATTGAACTCCGAGAACCCGGCACTGGCCAGCGCCGCGCCGAACATTGTCATTCTCTCGCTAGCAGCCGAGATGGAACGCTTGAAGGAGGTTGGGAACTCCGACCAGGCACTTGCCGCCGTCAGATCAGACCTTGTTTCGGTCATCCGCAAGATCAAGGAGAAGGTCGGTGCCCACATCCTTGTTCCCAATGTTTCGACACTCGATCCTTCTGACCCTGTGTTCACCTATCACGGGGTCACCGAGGAGCCATGGACACTGCGCAGTCATCGCCTCAATCTGATGCTGATCGGTGTTTCTCACGACGAGGGCATCTCGATCATCGATGTCGACCGCAAGATCGCGGAGGTTGGTGGCGACCAGGCGGTGACCGGGGCAGCTCGATACGGCGAGGCCGGGTGCTCAGCGATCGTCGAAGAGGTCGTCAGGATCGTAGAGGACTATGGGTTCCTCGACGACCGGCCGCTGATGGAACAAGTAGGCGCTGCAGCGGGGCGCGGGTCATGATCTTGCGTCTCGATGTGCCGTTGACCAATCCGTCGCTCACCGGAGGGACTGTCAAAGAATGGCACAAGTCTGAAGGAGATGTGATCGGCTTCGGTGACGAGGTTTGCACCGTTTCCTACGACCAGTTTGCGGTGCTGCGTCGGACCGCCCGGGCGACGCTTCTGTCCGGCCGGAAGGCGAAACGTCTCAAGAGCAGCCTTGAGAGCCGGACCGGAAAAGTGCTGATGAATGTCGTCGTGTCTGCGGCAGAGCAAGGAGTTCTCGGCAAGATTCTGATGGGCCCGGGAGACCGCTTCGCCGTTGGCGACACGCTGGCCGTGATGTCCACCAAGCCGATTGACCACCTTGGCGTTCCCGAGGACCTCACCGAACTAGCCACGATGAGAGTCGAGACCAATACGTCCACCGACCCGGAGTTGATCTGATGCCGCTGTCAAAACCTGTGACCTTGTCCCTCAATGCCTGGAGAACAATCTTCGGGGAAGATACGAAGGTCGAGAACTGGGCCAAAGAGAAGTACCTCTCCAAGATCCACACGGAGGTGAATCGCGAGCGCGGCCCGGGTTGGGTCCAGCTCAGCGGGCACCGATCAGTGGTTGTGTCGGAATCGCTCGACTTTCCTGAGCCAAGACGAGGCATCCTGCTCAAAGGCGGATGCGATCTTCCCTCGGTTTTCACCGCTGCCCCACTGATGAGGGATGACATCAGGGGGACGGTTGCCATGGCACGTCATATCTGGGGCACTGGAGGCAATCGTTCCGACCAGATCCTGCAGACCCTTGATGGGGTCGACCCGGACAAGGTCGCCGAGACCAGAGAGATGCTCAAAATCGGGCCTGACTACTTCGAGCCGTCCTTCTTCGACCCCACTTTCCCGGTGCCGCAAATACCGGAGGCCGGGGATTTCCCGAAGAGCGTGGTGGTCATGGGGATCGCCACCGATGAGACCCGTCAGATGTACCGGCATAAAGAGCACGGTTTCATAATCGACCCGGGCGGTTGGTGGTTGAATCAGGACCTCGGGCGCGTCCTGAAGGACCTGGACACGGTCGACTGGTTCCGGGCGAACTTCGAGCGTGTCGGCCGCCTCAGCGTCGATGAGTTCAAATCGAACACGAGACGCCTGGTTAGCGAAATTCGTTCACGCATGGGCTCTCAGGTCATTTTCTACAACGCGCTGGCTCTCGACCCGGCCAACCCGACCCACAACTACCAGCTGGTCAAGACTGCCCATGCGGCACGCCGTCGCGAGTTCACGATCGCCCTGGCAGAGTTGTCAGCCGAGCTGAACTTCTCGATCGTCGACATCGACCGGATCCTCAAGAACATGGGTGTCGAGGAGCAAGTCGACTTCGCCCACTTCCCGGTGGACAGGATGGGACCCATCGGAGCCGAAGTGCACCGGATCCTCGAGGCCATTGACTTCGTCTGAGGTCCTGAAGTCTCCAGGTGACCGGGGGGAGAATGGGACGGATGTCATGAACAATCCGGTGTTTCCCCATTTTGTCGGTTGCGGACGTTCGGGAACCACTCTGCTCAGAAACATCTTCGACTCGCATTCGTCATTGGCGATGACCCACGAGTCGCATTTCATCGGGCCGATGGCCAGATTCCGATCCCGGTACGAGTTGGTGTCGGGCTTCGACGTGGACGCTTTCATCGCTGATCTGTACGCCGACTCCAACTTCGTCAGGCAGGGCCTGAGGGAGGAGACGGTCAGGTCGGCTCTCGACGCGAAGCGCCCGCACGATTACCCGTCAGCGGTGAGAGCGGTGTTTTCGGCGTATGCAGACGCCGAGGGCAAAGAATTGTACGGCGACAAGACCCCGGGCAGCGTCACCCAGATTGTTCTGCTCGCGGAGTTGTTTCCCGAGGCGAAATTTGTCCACATCATCCGTGACGGGAGGGCTGTGGCGCTCTCGTATCTGGAACGCCCCGAATGGGGCCCGGAGACCATGGCCGAAGCAGCACACCACTGGAAGAACAGGGTGCGTCGGGGTCGGGCCGGCGGGGGCATCGTCGGAACGGATCGGTACATGGAGGTCCGCTACGAGAATGTCGTTGTCGACCCCGAGGCTGTCGCCAGGGCGGTATGCGCCTTTCTCGGCCTTTCGTTCGAAGCGGGCATGCTCAGGTCTCATGAGCAGTCCGCCGACTTCATCGCCTCCACAAAAGACCCTGAGGCCTTCAAGAACCTGTCGAGGCCGATTACGCCTGGACTGCGCGATTGGCAGGAGGAGATCTCGGAAAGGGATCGAAGGATCTTCGAGGCGATAGCAGGGGATTTGCTGGTTCAGCTCGGGTACCCCGTGTCCGGTGAGCCGCCTGATCTCGCGACGAGAGCCCGGCTGATCTTCGCTGCGGTTTCGTGGCAGAGGAAGCGGGTGGCGGCTCGAATCTCCTCCCGAACCAACAAATCGAAGACAATCGCCGGAGCACGAAAGGACCAGGTGGGTTGATGTTATTGCAGGTTACGATTCCGGCGGACAACGCTGCATTCCGTGGCGGAGAACTCGTGAATTGGTACGTCGATGAGGGCGATGCGCTCTCATTCGGCACGGTCCTCTGCGACATCTCCATCGACGACTTCCTCGCCTTGCAACGCACCAAACGTGCCTCACTGCTGGGCTCGACATCCCGGCTCCGGCAGCGTCGCGTCAATGACGGCATCAACCGTCGCGAGGGTCGGGGATCGGTCACAATCCGTTTGACCTGCGCCGAGAACAACATGGTTCTCAAGAGGAAGACTGTCCAAGAAGGAGACCGAATTACCATAGGTTCGGCTGTAGCAGTGATCGGCACTCCTGATTCAGAGGTTGGTGACACACCCCCGACGACCGAAGCAAGGGTCGCTGTCGACTACCCGGACCCTGCAGACTTCGACCCATTCGAATGATTGCATGGGCGGCTCAAAGCCCGTACATCTCGAGTAGTTGATCGGCGATCGCCGAGGGCTGAAATGGTTCGGAGCGGCGTATGCCAGCTTCGCCCATTTTGAGACGGAGGTCTGCGTCATCGACCAGATGCCGCAACGCCGTCGCGGCGGCCTTGGGGTCGTCATTGACGAAGATTATCCCGGCTTCGTTGGCGCCCAACAGGTCACGCAGGGGGGCGATGTCACTACCCACCACCGGTATCCCGTTGATCATCGCCTCGGCCGCGACCCTGCAGAACGACTCGTTTCGCGACGGGCAGTAGACGATGTCCAGGCCGGCGTAAACCGACGCAACGTCAAACACCTTCTGATGGATCTCGACGTTTCTCCCGGCGAGGGTATGGAGCCTCTCCCAGGTCGGTTCCATCCCGGGCTCGATGACCGACGAGACATAAAGGTGCCACTCTACGCCATCGCCGAGCAGCTCGACGGTGTCAGGCACGAGATCGAAGCCCTTTCGATGACTGGCACCTCCCAGCACCCCGACGGTGACAGGGCTCGCTTTTCGTTCGGTGCGGGCGGTCACGACGTCCGCCGGATCGATCGGGTTGGGGATGACGCGTGCGGCGCCGGCGTCACAGAGGCCGTTGTCGACGGCCACCGTTTCGGCGGTTCGCGACACTGCAGCGATGCGCAGGCCGGGGACAAGACGCCGGATGATCGGCCCGAGACGGCTTCCCCATCGAGATCCCACCGGATCGTGGATCCAGACCACAGTGTTCCCCTTGTGAACTACAGCGCCGGGGACAGCCATGTTGAGCCCCGTAAGTGCGTTGGCGTGTATGGCTGTGAGCCTGGACCGCTGGTGGAAGACCCACCAGGCGATCTTCAGACCGGCTGCGACACGGAGGAACCGGTCAAGGGGCGAACCGGGCCTGCGGGGCAAATCGAGGTACTCGTCAGCGAGGTTTTCAGCTTCTGCGGCCTCGCGGAATGCACCAAAGGTGGGCACGGCGAGAACCCTGTTGACCCGACCCTGCATCGACTGGAGCAGTGTCACCATGCTCCGGTTGGAACCTCCCATCTGCGCCGGAGTGACAACAAATAGGACGGTGGGCAGGTCCGGTGGCGATCCGGTCATCCGGGCCTAGTAGCCGCCAAGGGTCCCCATTTTCCGGGAAAACTCGAGGGCCTTACGGAACGTGAAGAAACCACCAACAAGAAAGACAACGTTGAAAATGAGCAGCGCGACGATGGCAGTTGTTGTCGACATTTGGAACGTCCCCGGATCGTCCATCAATGCGGTCCTGGTTGCGTTGATGACGTAGGTGTGAGGGAGCGCATAGCTGATATACCGCGCCCAGGTCGGGAGTTGGTTCACCGAGAAAATGCTGCCCGCGAGCAATGAGGCCGCGAGAGAGTAGAGCCTGATGAGCGGGGCCGACTTGAGGGTGAGGAGCAGGATGGCGGCGGACCATATCCCGATAGCCGTCGAGGCGATAATGCCGAGGACGGCGATGAGTATCGCAACCGGCACTCCGGCGAGCTGGAAATCCGCACCCATGAGGGCGCCCACGCCGAAGATCAGGATGCCGGACAGTGCGCCAAACATGAGTGTCCACTGATTCATGGCGAGTGGCAGGGTGGTCCACGGGACCGGCTCCACGAGGAACACTTCCATCGTGCCCCGCTGGAATGCTCGCTGCAGCGAACTGCCGAAGCCCGACATCGCCCCGGTCAGAGCGGCGGTGAGGGCCAGGCCGATCACCGCGAATGTGAGGTAGTCGCCTCCCACTCTTCGCGAACTGCCGACTAACTCGCTGATGAAGAAAAACGGGACCAGAGGAACGATCACACCGAGGAGGGTCATTACCAACGTCAGTGGATAGTTGATCTCTTCGATGACATCGACTCGGAGAAATGCTCCTGCCGTCTTTCGCCATCCCGGGCTGATCCGCCGGTCATTGACTTCGGTTGTCATTCCCCGCCCTCTTTCCGATCTCGGTACACATTGGCGAGGATCGCGTGGAGCGGTGTCTCACTTTCCTGGAGGGAAACGATGTCTTCAGTTTGCGACTGGAGGAGGCTGAGGACGCTGGCATGAGTGACGTCAGGATTCAGCTCGCAGATCACTCCATTGGTCCCGTTGTGGGAGATGACTCCAATGTTTGCCGACTTGAGGGAGATACCGGCTTCGCTGGCACTTTCGGCCGTCCGGAACTCGATCGACAGCCTGGGTCCGGCGTACTTATGCCGCAACGAACCGAGGTCGCCGTCGTAGCGGACCCTGCCCTCATCCAGGAGGAGGACCCTGGAATGGAGGGTCTCGATCTCCTCGAGTCGATGGGAGCTGATCAACGCCGCAATCTGGCGCTCGGAGACTATGTCCCGGATCAGATGCACCAATTCGTGGGAGGCCACGGGGTCTACAGCGCCGGTGGGCTCGTCGAGAATGAGGACTTTGGGTTTGTGGAGGAGCGCTCTGGCCAGTTGGAGGCGCGCCTTCATCCCCGTCGAGAGGGCAAAACAGGTGCTTGTGCCCCAGCCGTCAAGGCCAACGAGCTCTAGCGTCTCATCGATAGCCATGCCGAGCTCCGCGCGTTCCATCCCCTGAAGCTGGCCGTGGAAGCGAAGGTTCTCGTTGACAGAGTGCCGCATCAGGAGGGCACGCTGGTCAGCCGGCATCCACCCAACTTGCTTGCGGACGGATACTGCCTGCGTGTCGGCGTCGTAACCCATCACGGTGGCCGAGCCCGACGTTGGGGTCGTCAAGCCGACGAGGACCCTGAACGTGGTTGTCTTGCCAGCTCCGTTCGGTCCGAGCACGGCACAAATCTCACCCGGCTGGACCTGAAAGCTGATGCCGTCGACTGCCTTGACTGATGACTTCAGATTGGACCGGACCAGGAAGCTCATCCAACGAGGCGAGGGGTCGTACACCTTGACCAGGTCAGACACGACAATGCTCGCGTGCTTTTGGCTAATTGACATTGAATCCCCCATACGATGAGCCGACAGGTTAGACCCCCCAAGATTTCCTCTGGTGACCGCCCCTCAACGGCAACTACGCTGTACAGCATACCGCAAGGAGAAGGTGAGGCTAGAGGGTGGATTTTTCGTGGACTGAAGAACAGGCCGATTACCGCGCCGCTGTTGTCGAGTTTGCCAGAAAGGAGCTCAACAACGACATGCTGGGGCGTGACCAGCGGGGCGAATTCGATGCTGATGCATGGAAGAAATGCGGGATGTTCGGCATCCAGGGACTGCCCTACCCGACCGAGTACGGCGGACAAGGGGCGTCTGCGCTGACCACAGTTATGGCGATGGAAGCTCTGGGATACGGTTCGACGGACAACGGGTTTCTCTTCTCACTGAACGCCCACATGTGGGCGGGGACCACACCCATCGTCGGGTTCGGCACCGAGGAGCAGAAACAACGGTGGTTGCCCGGCTTGTTTGATGGCAGCCTGATAAGCGGTCAAGCCATCACCGAGCCAGACACTGGGTCCGACGCGTATGCGCTCCATTCCACCGTGCGAAGGGATGGCGACGACTTCGTGATAAACGGGTCGAAGACCTTCGTCACCAATGCCCCGGTCGCTGACATAGTCATCGTCTTCGCTTCAGTCGACCGCTCCAAGGGTTGGGCCGGACTCTGTGCATTCATCGTCGAAACACACAGTCCCGGTCTCGAGGTCGAAGCTCATTTCGACAAGATGGGGCTCCGCACCTCTCCGATGTCGGGGCTGAGCTTCAATGAATGTCGTGTTCCCGGCGAGAACCTTCTCGGCAAGGTTGGTTCGGGCATGGTGGTTTTCAATCACTCGATCGAATGGGAGCGGAGTTGCATTCTCGCCTCAGCCGTGGGGACGATGGAGCGCCAGCTGGAGGAGTGCATCGCCTACGCCCGCCAGCGCGAGCAATTCGGCCAGTCGATCGGCAAGTTCCAGGGGGTGTCGCACAAGATCGCTGAGATGAAGACCCGGTTGGAAACCTCCCGACTCCTTCTCTACCGGCTTGCATGGCAGCGGGATCAAGGCACAGCAAAAGCGGTGGATGCATCGATGGTGAAGTACTACATCAGCGAGGCCTTCGTCCAGACGAGTCTCGACGCTGTTCAGATTCATGGAGGGTCGGGATACATGAAGGAAACCGAGGTGGAGCGCGACGTCCGTGACGCCTTGGCCAGTCGGATCTATTCGGGGACAACCGAGATCCAGAAGAACGTGATTGCACGTAGCCTCGGTCTCTGATGTCGGTTCTGCATGAGAAGTTGGCGAGGTCTGCCAACACGTATCCTGATTCGCCCGCAGTCGTCGCCCGCGAGGGTGAGCTCACATATGCCGAGCTCGATGAACACTCCGACCGCCTCGCCTCTCGACTCGTCGAACTCGGTGTCGGGATTGGTGACCGCGTCGGCCTTTTCCTTCCGAAGTCAATGGACGCTGTGATCGGCGTTTACGGGGTCATGAAAGCGGGCGCGGCCTACGTCCCGATCGATCCGTCGTCGAGGGACCACCGTGCCGGATACATCGCCGGCAACTGTGGAGTCAGGGTCCTGATCAGCTCGACAAAGAAGAAGGCCCAGTGGCCGGCGTTTGGCGCCGTAGGTGTGGAGCAAATCATCGCAATGGACGGCGAGGAGGCGTCGTCGTTGGAGAGCACGAGTGTGCACCCGCGCTCGTGGGTCGATGCCGCGCCCTCCACAGAGCTGCCTCTTGTGATCTCACAGGACCTCGCCTACATCCTGTATACGTCGGGATCGACAGGGGACCCCAAAGGGGTGATGCTCACCCATCGGAACTGTCTCGCATTCGTGGAGTGGGCGGTCGACGAGTACGACGTGAGTCACGAAGATCGCCTGTCCAGCCACGCGCCTTTCCACTTCGACCTTTCGACCTTTGACCTGTACGCAGCGGCCTGTGTCGGCGCGCCGGTTTATCTGGTGCCCAAGGCAGTTTCGATGCTGCCCGCCGAAATCAAGAGATTCATAGATGACAACGGAATCACCGTCTGGTATTCGGTTCCGTCCATCCTCACGATGCTTGTCGAGAAGGGTGGGTTAGAGGCCGGCGACCTCACGAGCTTGAAGACCATGCTGTTCGCAGGTGAGGTGTTCCCGACCAAGTATCTGTCCCGGCTGATGCAGAAACTCGGCCATGTCCGCTTCGCCAATCTCTATGGGCCCACGGAGACGAATGTGTGCACCGCCTATACGGTCCCCGAGCCCCCGCCCGAGGATGGTCCGACGATCTCGATCGGGAATGCGATATCCGACGTCGAGACCTTCGTTGTCGACGAAGATGATGGCTTGGTGCCGCCCGGTGGGGTGGGAGAGCTTCTGGTTCGCGGGCCGACCGTGATGGTGGGCTACTGGGGTGATCCCGAACTTACGGCGAGAAAGTTGATTACCAGCCCGCTGGACCGTCATCTCGGCGACAACGTCTACCGAACCGGTGACCTGGTCGAGGAGCTGGAGGACGGCAACTACCGATTTATCGGGCGCCGTGACAACCAGATCAAGAGTCGCGGCTACCGGATCGAGTTGGGTGATGTCGAAGCTGCCCTCAACGCCCACCCGTCGGTGTTGGAGGTTGCGGTGATCGCCGTGCCCGACGAGATGGTGACGAATCGGATCGTCTGTTTCGCCGCGGTCAGTGACGGCATAGGCCCTGCCGACTTGCAGCGATTCTGCGGCGAGCGGGTTCCTGCCTACATGGTTCCCGAGTCGATTTCGATAGTCGAAAGCCTCCCCAAGACCTCAACCGGGAAGATCGACAGGCGTTCGCTGAGCGAGCAGACGTAGTCGGGTCTGCCGTTACTTGCGGCTTTCGACCAGTTCGGTGATCGTGTCGAGATTCTGGAAGTTGTCCAAGTTGATGTCGGCCGGATCGATCGACACACCAAACTTGTCCTCGATGAAGCTGACGAGCGTGAAGATACCCAGCGAGTCGACAATCTCCTCTTCGAGCAGGTCGACATCTTCGAGGTCGACACCGGAGCTCCCGGGGAACTCCTGCTTGATATAATTCTTGATCTCGTCTCGTATGTCAGCCACTGTGGCATTTCCTTTCTTCGACTGGGAGCCCGATCGAGCCTTAGTTGACTTCTATGTCGGTGAGTTCTTTTGCCCAGAGATGGCCGGGCGTCTCTTCGACGGTTGTAATCACCTTGCGCATTGCATCCAGGACCGGCGCCGACTCCCGGTCGTAGACCTCTCCCTGGAGCAGTTGGAGAACTTGAAGGCGATGCTCCTTGGAGTCGATGAAGTATGTGAAGAGATGCATGAGCTTGTAATAGAGCCTGATGAACTCATACCAGATCGTCACGCCACCTTTGAGTTTCGACTCATATCTCAGCAACGCTGTCTCGCTTACGTCTTCTGCTGCGAAGGCCGCCGTGATTGCCTCGGATGCGAACTTTGCCGACTCGCAGGCGATGGAGACTCCAGACGAGAAAATCGGGTCCACAAAGCGGGCGGCGTCGCCGACAAGCATCCATCCGTTGCCCACAAAACGGCTCATCGTGTAGGAGTAATCGGCCTCGGAGCGGAGCTCGTTTGCTGGCTTGGCACCGGCCATTGCCGCAGCCAGGTCGGGGCTGGACCGAACGTGATCCCAGAAATAATCCTCCCGGCGCTGACGGGACTGCTTGAACACTTCCTTCTCGGCCACTACACCGATCGAGGTGAGTTTGTCGTTAATCGGGATCTGCCAGACCCAGCCTCTCTCGGCTGGGATGAAATAGATGTGGATGTAGTCGGCGGACTCCGTCGTCCCCCGGTCGACGTTTTCGAACCAGCCGTGCACAGCGAACTGGTTGAAGATCGGGTCCTTCTGGCGCAGGTGCCGCTGCGTACCGAGGATGCTGTTCCTGCCACTTGCATCGACAACGAATTTCGCAGACAGTTCGTAGTCCTCCCCGGCCACGGAGAAGCGAACTCCTCTAGCGAAATCGTTGTCGTCGAACAGGACTTCGTTAACCCCGACTCCCTGATAGACCGACGAGCCAAGACTCTCGGCATGTTTGAGGAGCAGCAGGTCGAATTTGGAACGGTCGACGTGATATGTGTAGTCCTGGCTGATCCCTGGCTGGGGGAACTCGCCAAACCGGATGGTGAACTCGCCGCGTCCTGCCTTGGCGTGCCATGCCGCTCCATACTTTTTCGTGAAACCCTCACGCTCCATCGTGTGGAGGAATCCGATATCCTCAAAGACACGTGTAGTCGAGGTGACCAGCGACTCCCCGACGTGTGGGCGCGGATGGTTTGCCCGCTCCAGGATCACGTTGCTGATCCCTGCCCTCGACAGGTAACTTCCAAGAACCGAGCCGGCAGGCCCGCCCCCAATAATGACTACGTCCGTCATACCCTCATCCCGATAGGTCGATCCCTCAATTCAAGGTTGTCAGCGTGGCATTTGCTTGCCAGGCTGTCAATAGGAGATCAGCCCGGCGTTCCTGCCGGTCTTGCAATTTCGTGACCACGGTCGCTAACCAGAACAACCGAACGCTCTCCCTTGTGTACCTCGATGGCGTCTTTCTCGATGAAACCAACTGCCTCGTACACGCTCCGCGCCGGGGTGTTGTCGGCACCGACCACGACCTTGACCCGGAGAATTCCGGTCCCCGCCAGCTCATCCAGCAGCTTCTTCGACAGCGACCGACCCAACCCGCGTCGCCGGTACGGGTCGGCTACGGCCATAGAGAGCAGCTCTGCTCCCGTCTCCTGGTGGTCTCCGTCGTATGTCGCGGTCTCCCATACCTTGCGCCATGAGGAGGGGCGGATCAGCCGTGGAGCTGCTGAGACGCCGGCACCAAGCCCTTTGCTTGTTGCGAAGTGGCGGTAGAAAGCCCCAACCTCATTCACGCCAGCGACGAACGCAACTGGCCCATATGGATCTGTAGCCACGAGAATCGTCGCGCCTTCGTAGTCGAGCAACGCCGAGTAGAGCCGGCGGAGGAACCCAACACCGAGCGTGCGGAGGAACCCGGTATCGATGCTGTCAGCATGGAGCCTGGCAATAACGGCTGCATCTTCTTGTGTCGCCTGCCGTATTTCGAGTTGAAAGTTGTCGGAGCCCTGGATGGTGTGGAAGTGGCCCTTTTCGCGAAGAGCCGATATCTGTGCTTTGAGGACCGTGGCGACAATGCGCCGCTCGTCGAAGGTCGCCAGCGCCTTTTCGCGGGATGCCTCGCCCATCTTGCGCCGCTTCTCCGATGACGAGGCAAGCTCGGTGATGGCACCGGCCAATCCGTCGGGGTCGTTTACGGGCACAAGAAGCCCATTCACGCCATGGTCGACGACTTCGCGACAGCCTCTGATGTCGGTGGCGATCACAGGCAGGCCCATCGAGGCTGCCTCCATCGCAGCGCGGGGAAATCCCTCGCGGTGGCTGGCCAGCACGAAGACGTCCATGGCGGCATACCATTCATCGACATTCGCCTGCATTCCGGGGAGGTGGATCCCCTGTTTTCTCGCCGCCGCGATGAAACCCGCCTGGAGACCGTCCTCCTTGTCGGGCTCGTCAGGGCCGATCGCGACCATGACGCAGTTGTCGCCTAACTTTCCGGCTGCCTCGAACAACTCTGGAAATCCCTTTTCGGCGACGAGACGCCCGACCGAGCCGACCACGATGTCGCGGTCGGTCGCGCCGATCGAGGCTCTGAGATCACGCCTGGTGGCTTCGTCGACTCGTGCCGGGTCGAATCTTGAAAGGTCGACACCGTTGCCGAGGAGGATGGTTCGGTCGCGGCGGGTAATTCTTCGGTCGGTGACGAACTTGAAATCCTCCGCGCTCTGCACCAACTCTCTGTCGGAGAACCGTGAGGCGATGGCTTCGAGGGTGTAGACGATTGCCCGTTTGATGAACGGGTCGTCGCGGGTCGCGTACAGGCCATGGATTGTGTTGACGACAACCGGAACGCCGGCGAGACGACCGACGATTCTTCCGTAGATGCCCGGCTTCGGGGTGTGGGTGTGGAGAACGTCTGGCTTCTCGGATCGGAGAATCCTCCACAGTTCGAAGATCGTCCTGGCGTCTTTCCCCAGGTCGACGCTTCGTGTTGAGTTTGTCAGAGGTATGTGGATGATCCCGCGGCCGGTCAACTCGGCGACGAACTCTCCGGGCGCGGAGATACCAATCGATTCGCCGCCAAGCTCATTGACTGCCTCGAGCTGGGGTAAGACGAGATAGCGAAGGCTGATGTCGACGGTGGTCAGATGTGCAATTCTCAAGGTGTGCCTCCACCGTCATACTGCCAGGAATCAAGTTCTTGAGAAGACCGCGAATTTTGATTCGTCGGTATTAACGTTTTCCGCTGCGACCACTCTGAGTGTGTGTTAGCCTTTGGCGTTGCCAATCATCCGGCGTCGCTTGGGGGTAAGTGAGTACCGAGGGTGGCGGAGGGGCAACGTACTTTTGAGGGTCTAGGGAGGCAACAAATGGGCGCTTTTGACGACCATATGGTCCGAGATAGCGATGGGAAAAAGTGGGGGAACCGGGTCGCTCACCGACTCAGCACCGTTCGAGCGGACTTCTCGCTCGCCATCATCGAAGCAGGTTTGATCGCTGTCGCGTACGCGGCGGCGTTGGGGATCAGGTCACTTGATCCTACCGAGACAGTTCCGGCCACGTGGTGGTCGCGTCTCGCTCTAGCGCTACCGATAATCATCCTGGTCCACCTCGGAGCCAACGTCGTATTCGGAAACTACGGGCACGTCTGGAGATACGCAAGTATCGAGGAGGCGGTCCGTGTGGCGGCAGCTGCTACCAGTTCCGGGGTCGTTCTGATCGGCCTGGCCGGCCTGTATCAGTACCTCCTCTCGCCCAACGCACTAGTACCGCTGTCGGTGCTGGTCATGGGCACCTTCCTCAGCCTCGCAGGGATGGGCGGTCTTCGATTCTGGTCGAGGCTGTTCAGCCTGCAGCGGATGAACGAACTCCACAGCGACCGTCAACGTGCGCTTGTTGTGGGTGTTGGTGCTGACGCGGTTCGCGTGGCCCGGCACCGCTCGGAGTCGACCGCCAATCTTCGGATTGTCGGCTTTGTCGACACAGCACAGAAGGCTGACATGTCCCGCGTCCTTGCCGGTTTCCCGGTACTTGGAGGCGTCGACGACGTTCCCGACCTCGTCAAGAAACTCGACATCCATCAGGTGGTTATCGCCTGTCGTGACGCCGATGAGATCGGCCGGAAGCTCGTCGATCTGTGCATCGATGTCGAGGTGAGGCTCAGAATCATGCCCGCCATCGATGCGGTTCTGGACGGGCACGCCGCCTCGAGGGACATACGCGACCTCGAGCTCACCGACTTGTTGCCGAGGACACCGGTTCGCACCGACCTGACCGAAGTGGCGGAATTCCTCAAGAACCGTAGGGTCCTTGTAACCGGCGGTGGCGGCTCGATCGGGTCCGAAATCGTGCAGCAGGCTCTTAGTTTCGAATGTGCGCAGGTAATTGCCGTCGACAACGACGAGACCCACCTCCACGACGCCGCAGCGCGTTGGACAGGGGCGGACGATCGAATCGTCACCGAGCTGGCGGACATCCGTGATCGCCGCAAGGTCGCCGCCATTTTCGAGAAGTACCAGCCCGATGTGGTGTTCCATGCCGCGGCTCACAAACACGTGCCGATCCTCGAGAAATCCCCGGATGAGGCGATCAAGACCAACGTAGACGGGACGTTGAACGTCATCGAGGAAGCTGACCGCTGCAAGGCGACTACGAGTTTCGTCCTGATCTCGACCGACAAGGCCGTGGAGCCCGAGAGTGTCATGGGAGCATCGAAGCGAGTGGCCGAGATGCTCGTCCAGAGCCGTGCCGAGCTGGCTACCGACATGAAGTGGTCAGCCGTCCGTTTCGGGAATGTGCTCGGGAGCAGGGGATCGGTTGTCCCCACCTTCAAGCGACAGGTTCAGGAGGGCGGTCCCGTGACGGTGTCCCACCCGGATATCGAGCGATACTTCATGACCGTCGCCGAAGCGGTGGAGCTGGTCCTTCAGGCAGCGAGCATCTCCGAAGGCGGCGAGGTATTCGTTCTCGACATGGGGAGCCCGGTGAGGATTCTCGATCTTGCCCACCGGATGATCCGGTTGGCAGGTTTGGTCCCGTATGTCGACATCGACGTGGTGATCACCGGCCTCCGACCTGGGGAGAGGTTGAGTGAGCAACTCGCCGATGTGCCATTGGTCCCGAGTCGCCATCCGCAGATACTGATCGCCCGTCAGGGTGTCCCGACGCGGGAGCATCTGAACGACACGATCGGTGTCATCCGCGCCCTCGCCGACCAGGGCCATGCCCAACTCGGTGACCTTCTGGTTGCGATAGCGAACGACATCTGGAAAGAGACCGATCTCAGCATCCTGGAATCGGGCGACATCACGACACTGCGCTCTATCGACGTCCGCTAAGGCGCTGTCCGAGCCCGGATTCTGCATAGGATCCGGGTAAGGATGATCGTGAATGTCTGACAACTCTCTCTACGCCCTTCTTGCTCTGGCGATTTCAGCTGTGGCCGTGCTGCTCCTCGGTCTGGCAGCGGGCAGCCTCGGGCTGGTCGACCGACCAGACCAGGACCTGAAAGATCACAAGAAGGCAACCCCGATAGTCGGAGGCATCGCCGTCTTCCTCGCCCTTCACATCAGTCTGGTCGTGGCCGGGGTATTCGACGTCTGGTTGCTCGCTCTCTCCTTTGGCCTGCTGTTGATCGGCCTCCTCGACGACCTGCGCACTCTGACTCCTCTCGTCAGGTTGGCGGCAGGAGCGGGGGCAGGGGTTCTCCTCGTCTTCTCAATCGGGGCCGAGGACGATCTGCTCGCTGCTGGGCTCGTGGTCGTTCTGTTGGTGGTTGCGATCAACGCAGTCAATCTGCTCGACGGAGCCGACGGTGTGGCTGGCTCTGCGGCTCTGGTGGCAACTGTTGGGTTGGTCTTCCTCAATCTCAATCGTGGGACGGAGGCATTTCCATCGCTGATCCTCGCCGGTGCGCTGGCAGGGTTTCTCATCTTCAACTGGCCACCCGCACGTGCGTTCCTTGGCGATGGGGGCGCTTATGTAGTGGCGGCAGCTCTTACCTATTTCGTCCTCACCTCGACTTCCGCACCCGTTGACTCCGGGGGCGATTGGCTGCCTGAGGTCCTGGTCGCAGTTGCGTTCTTCGGTGTGTTCCTTGTGGATCTTGTCGTCACGCTCTTGCGGAGGATCATCGCCCGCCAACCCTTGTTCGGAGGAGACCGCTCCCATGTCTATGACCAGCTTGCCGATGGTGGATGGTCACCGTCCCGGGTGGCGAGCTCGGTAGCCGGTGCTCAGGTGGGCATTGTCGGTCTGGTGCTGTTACTGGATCTCGTAGTCAGGCCGTGGGTGGCAGTGGTGTCGGCGGTTTTCCTGCTGCATGCGGTTGTGACGTTGCTTTGCGCGATGGGCTTCGCTTATCACTTCAAGCCGAAATGGGTGGTGACACCCGAAGTTTGATTATCGCGCCGGAGCTGCGAGGACTTCTTCGTAGATTTTCTCGACGGATCTGATCATCGCTTCTAGTCCGTGTTTGGCCAATGCGTCGGTTCTTGCCTGAGACCCGAGACGCTGGCGAAGGTTCTCGTCGCCAGCAAGTTCGTTGAGTGAGGCTGCGAGGGACTGCGGGTCACCGGGAGGAACGAGCAACCCGTTGACCCCGGACTCGATCACCGACGGGACCCCTCCCACAGCTGTCGCCACCACAGGCTTTCCCAGGCTCATCGCCTCGAGGATGGCCAGCGGAAGCCCTTCGTGATCGGAGGGGTTGGCCATGATGTCGCTTGCGGCGACAAAAGAGAGTGCATTCTCCTTGCGCCCTAGAACTCTGAAGACTCCTGCCACCCCGGTTTCGGCGGCCTCTTGTTCGACGCGAGCTACATCACCCTCATACTTCTCGCCGCCAATCGAGACCACGAGAAAGTCGTCGATCATGTCTTTGAGCCGGGCGACCGCCTGGATCAGATTGCTGTGGCCCTTGTGTGGCCTGATGTTCCCGACGTGGATGATCAAGAGAGTGCCATCGCTGACACCGAGCTCTTCGCGTGCCGCACGACGATCCTCCTGGGAAACCGATACCGACACGCCATTGGGCACCACAATCGGATCAGGCTTCGGGTATCCGACCACGGACTGGGCCACTGCATCAGAGACGGCGATGAGCCGGGTGTTTCGACCGTAGGTCATGCGGTTCAGAGTTCGGGTGGGTTGTCGATACGAGGACACGACGTTGTGCTCGGTATAGATTACAGGCGCCGCAGATATCAGGCGGGCCAGGATTCCGGTGCTGGGGAGGTGGGCGTGCACCAGGTCGGGCTTCACGTCGCTTAGGAACGACCTCAGCTTCCGCACCGTCGACAGGCCGACGCGGCCATTGCCGATCTGGTCAACCCGAACTCCCGCCTCTGTCAGCGGAGCAACCAGCTGATCCTTCCAGGGAAGGAGATATGCCACCTGGTAGTCGAACCGGTCACGGTCCCAGAAGGTCACCGCTTCGGAGATGAGGCGCTCGGCGCCACCGATACCCAGTCCTTTGATCAGGACTACGACTCGCGGTTTTGATGCCACCTATTGAGTAGGCGTCAGGTCCATGAGCCGACCCATGCCATCTTCGAAGGTGACCCCGGGTTTCCAGCCGAGGAGTCGGCCGGCCTTCTCCGACGACACAACGGCGGGCGGCACGTCTCCGGGACGGGCTTCGGTGAACTGGATCTCCGTGGGATAACGCGCCACTACAACTTCCGCCAGCTGTTTGATGGACACCGGTTCCGGAGCGACGATGTTCATGACCTCACCGTGCAACTCGGATTGGCATGCCAGAGAGAATGCTTCGGCGATGTCATCTGAATAGGTGAATTGTCTGAACTGCGATCCATCGCCCTGGATGGTTATGGGTTGTTTCCTTCGTGCCTTGTCGATGAAGAGCCTGAACACCGAATTCGATCGGAGCCCCGGGCCATATGCCGTGCCCAGTCTCAGCGCCAACGTCGGGACATCATTGAGATGGTCGGCGGCGAGGAGAATCCTTTCACCCGCGAGTTTGGTGATGTTGTAGGGGTGGTCGGGCTCGCACGGGTGCTCCTCGGTGATCACATCGGCCACCGGTTTGCCATAAACCTCCCACGTCGAGGCGTAAACCACGCGGGCTCCGGCCTCCTTGG
>Ga0299907_10000629_pt1 | contig 17961 bp, 14 predicted proteins | sample RVTome_16_FD_198680 | JGI IMG/M metagenome (GOLD analysis project Ga0299907, IMG submission 198680) | Soil microbial communities from uranium-contaminated site in the Upper Colorado River Basin, Wyoming, United States - RVT152D67 (version 2) ...
ATGGCCTCCTGGGGCACGCCGGCTGCCCGGGCCACCTCCGATGAGCACAGGATGACGGCCGCCGCCTGGTCCACGTTGAGGTTGGCGCACATGCGCTTGGCGTAGGGGAAGGTCACCAGCCGGTTGTCCGGGCCGGGCAGGATCTCCTCGGGCGCGAAGGCCCGTCGGGTCCAGGCTTCGGGGCGGGCCGCGGCCACCTCGGAGAACTCCGCCCACAGCTCGGCCACCCGGCACTGGTGCTCCTCCACCCCCCGGCCGGCGGCGGCCCGCAGCGCCGTCTCGAACAGCGGGTAGACCTGGGTGGGGATGGCCGCCTGGTGGGCGGCCTCGAACGGCCCGGAGCCCGGGGTGGGGTCACCCACCATGGTGGCCGGTGGGCCGGCTCCCTTCCAGGGCGGTTCCGCCCACCGGCCCGACGTCGGGTTCCGGCGCCGGCTGTACATCGCCTCGCAGCCGGTCACCAGAGCCACCGAGAGCCGGCCGGCGGCGACTTCGGCCGCCAGCTCGTTGAGCAGGAACTGGGGGGAGGTGCCCGAGATGGTGGACAGGAGGGTCCTGCGGACGTCGGGGAGACGGAGATGCCCGGCCAGGGCGGCGCCGGGATCGGGGTGACGCCAGGAGAGGATGTTGGCCACCGCCACCACCTCGGCGGCCTCCAGCAGCGATCGGTCGGCGGAGCTGTCGGCGTCCGCCCGCCGGGCCGCCTCGGCCATCAGGTCGAGGGGGTCGAGAACCGGGTCACTGCCCGGTCGCTGGCTGATCTCGCCCACTCCCACGACGACGGGATGGTTTTTCACAGCCGGCCACCGTACCGGGGCCCTCGGCGGTCAGGCGCCCCAGGCGGCGGCGTTGGCCCGGGCTTCGGACAGCCGGCGGACGGCCTGGCCGATCCGCTCCCGCGACCACTGCGGGCGCGGGACCCGGGTGACCAGGTCGGCCAGGTACCGGACGGCGAGCCAGTGGTGGAGGACCCCGAGGGCGGAGCGGTCGGGCACGGCGGCCAGGGCGGCGTCCAGCACCCGGTCGCGATCGGCGGCCTCGGGGAGGCGGGGCCAGAGCACGCACAGGTCGAAGCCGGCCGGGGCGGGATTCAGGAACTCCCAGTCGATGATCGTGACGCGACCCCGTTGGGAGTCGAAGAGGATGTTGTGGAGCACGTAGTCGCCGTGGGCCAGGGTGTCCCGGGGCAGGCCGGCGGCGGCGGCCCGGGCCGAGCGGAACTCGGCCGGGGACAGCGGGCTGCGGAGGATCCGGTAGAGGCGCTCGGCGCCGGCCCGGCGCCCGCCCCCGTGGGCGGGGGCGGGACCCCGCACGCTGGGGGGCGGCTCGGGGGCGTTGGCGATGGCCCGGGCCGCGGCCACGGCGGCACCGATGTAGGCCTCGCCGCTGGTCACCTCGTCGTTCACGGCCCGGACGGTGATGAGCCACTCGGGGCGCTGATCCCGGATCTGGGGGACGGGGATTCCGCACCGGCCGGCCCAGAGCAGCCGCTCCGCCTCCTCCCGGATCCGGGATCGGGTGCGGTCGTCGTAGGCGATGTGGATCGCGCACTCAGTCGTCAGGCCGACCTGGGGCTGGCCCGGGCGCGTGGTGACCAACCTCGGCTGCTCACCGAGCACTTTAGCGACCTGAGCAAGAGTTTCCTCTATATCCACGAATTCAACATTGAAACCAGAGACAAACCAGGCCATCATGGGACACTCTGGCGCACGAAGGGGTATCACGGACAGTGATAGCGGAGTGGCGCGTAGTGCCCAAGACTATCGCGAGGAGTGTTAAGAACACCGTGAGTGAGCGACAGGGATGCTCCCCGATCCACCTCCGTTTCCGGTTTGCGTCATGAACGACGTGCTGGTGCGTTCATTCGATATCAGACCCGTAGCGCTGGGGAGAAGGGTCTCGGCCACTCTCCGTAGAAATGAGACTAGTCATGCCGTTCTGGCCGACTAGTCCCACCGGGTCGGGTGCTGTGGCGCCCAAGGACACATACCCGCTGAAGCCCGGTGGGGACGTCCAGTGGGCCGTCATGACTGGGGAATGACGACCAACTTCGGAGGTGACCGGGTGGCATCTGCCACGCAGCACTCGCGACGACTCGACCGGGCGTACCCGCCCGCGGCAGTCGAAGCAACCCCTCAGCCGGGGCCCGTCCCGGCTACCAGGGGCTCGAACTTCCTGCGCCGCGTCCTGGTGTTGCTCGACGCCACCGCGGTGACGATCGCCTGGGCCGTGGCCCTGCTGGTCCCCGACGGGCTCGACGCCCCGGGGATCTCCCGGCTGCCCAACCTGCTCGGCGCCGTGGCCCTGGCCACTGCGGCGGCGGTGGCCATCATCGCCTCCCAGCGCCTCTACCTGGCCCGGGTGTGCAGCGTGCGGGCGGTGGAGACGGTCCGCCTCGGCCGGACCGCCATCCTCCTCGCCCTGCTCCTCCAGGCCAGTGAGCGCAAGCTCGGCGTCCGGGTGTCGCTGACCGAGTCCATCGCCGGAGCCACCCTGTCCTTCGCCCTGCTGGGCTCCTTCCGCGACGGCTACCGGGCCTGGCTCAAGGCCCACCGCCGCCAGGGTCGCCACTCCCGTCCCATCGTGGTGGTGGGAGCCAACGAGGAGGGCTACGACCTCTACCGCCTGATCGGGGACCACCCCGAGCTGGGCTTCACCGTCTGCGGCGTGGTCGGCAACCCCTCCGAGGTGACCGAGCGGGGCTACGACGTGCCCTGGCTGGGTGACATCGCCCATGTGGCCGACGCGGTGTCCGCCGCCGGCGCCAACGGCGTGCTGGTGGCCGCCTCCGCCCTGCCCTCCACCCAGCTCAACAAGGTGGTGCGCGACCTGCTGGTGGCCGGCGTCCACGTCCACCTCTCCTCCGGGATCCGGGGCATCGACTACCGCCGCGTGCGGTCCCACCCCCTGGCCCATGAGCCCCTGTTCTACCTGGAGCCCATCTCGCTGGCTCGCTGGCAGATGGTCACCAAGCGGGCGACGGATCTCGTCCTGGCCGGCATCGGCCTGGTCCTGGCCGCCCCCGTGCTGGCCGCCTGCGCCCTGGCCATCAAGACCAGCGACAAAGGTCCGGTCTTCTTCCGCCAGCAGCGCGTGGGCCGCGACGGGCGCACGTTCACCATCCTCAAGCTGCGCACCATGGTGGTCGACGCCGAAGCCCGTCTGGAAGAGCTGGCCAGCCAGAACCAGCGTGAGGGCGTTCTGTTCAAGCTGGCCAACGACCCCCGGGTGACCCGGGTCGGGCGCCTCCTGCGGTCCACCAGCCTCGACGAGCTGCCCCAGCTGATCAACGTGATGCGGGGCGACATGAGCCTGGTCGGTCCCCGGCCCGCCCTGCCCGTCGAGGTGGCCCAGTTCGACGAGGAGCTGCTCGCCCGCCAGCGGGTCCGCCCCGGCATCACCGGCCTGTGGCAGGTGGAGGCCCGGGACTCGGTCAGCTTCTCGGCCTACCAGCGCCTCGACCTCTTCTACGTGGAGAACTGGTCGGTCAGCCTCGACCTGGCCATCCTCCTCTCCACCGTCCAGACGGTGGCCAGCCGGACCCTGCGGGCCGTCCGCCGCCGTTCGGCCCCCGCCGCCGACAGCGCCACCGTCTCCTGGCTCCTCGACTGATCCGTACTTCTTCGCACCACGACCGCCGCCCCGGCCCCAGTCCGGGGCGGCCTCGCGTCCACAACGGCTTCTTGTCCCCCACGCAGGGAGGGAGGGGAGGGGGGTCCCCACCTGCTTTTGCCCCCCAAGCCAGGGAGGGAGGGGAGGGGGTCCCCGCCGACGACTGCGCCCCCATCTTTGGAGGAGGCGGGGATCCCCCTCCCCTCCCGACCGGGACCGGACGCGGACCCGACCGGGACCCCCTTCGCCCCCATCTGCCCCGGTATCGCCCTCTCCACCTTTTTCCGCCCTTGCCGTACCCTGAACACACCCCCTATTCCCTTGCCGGAGGAAGACTGTGTCCGATCACCTCATTGCCCCCCATGGCGGCGCGCTCGTCGACCTGATCATCGACGACGACCGGGCCGCCGAGCTCAAGGCCGCCTCGGCCGACTGGCCGTCGTGGGACCTGACCCCCCGTCAGGTCTGCGACCTCGAGCTCATCATGAACGGCGGGTTCTCGCCGCTGCGCACCTTCCTCAGCCAGGCGGACCACGAGTCGGTGTGCACCCAGATGCGCCTGGCCGACGGGACCCTGTGGCCGATGCCCATCACCCTCGACGTCTCCGAGGAGATGGCCTCGCAGCTCTCCGCCGGCGTCAGCCTGGCCCTGCGGGACGCCGAGGGCGTCATGCTGGCCGTCCTCCATGTCGAGGAGATCTACCAGCCCGACCGGGAGGCCGAGGCCGAGGCGGTCTTCGGCACCGTCAACCCGGAGCACCCGGGCGTGAACCACCTGCTCAACCGCACCCACCCGTACTACATCTCGGGCCGGCTCGAGGGCCTGCAGCTGCCCCTGCACTACGACTTCCGCCTGCTGCGCCACTCGCCGGCCGAGCTGCGTCACGAGTTCCACCGGCTGGGCTGGACCCGGGTGGTGGCCTTCCAGACCCGCAACCCGATGCACCGGGCCCACCAGGAGCTCACGCTGCGGGCGGCCAAGGAGGTGGAGGCCAACCTCCTCATCCACCCCGTGGTCGGCCTGACCAAGCCCGGCGACGTGGACCACTACACCCGCACGCGGGGCTACCAGGCCCTGCTGCCCACCTACCCCCTGCACACCGCCACCCTCTCCCTGCTCAACCTGGCCATGCGCATGGGCGGGCCCCGGGAGGCGGTCTGGCACGCCATCATCCGGAAGAACCACGGCTGCACCCACTTCATCGTGGGCCGGGACCACGCCGGACCCAAGGACCGGGCCGGCAAGTCCTTCTATGGGCCGTACGACTCCCAGGACCTGCTGCGCAAGTACGAGGCCGAGCTGGGCGTGGCCATGGTTCCCTTCCAGATGATGGTCTACGTCGAGGACCTCGACGCCTACATGCCCGAGGACGCCGTGCCCGAGGGCGCCCGGGTGCTGAACATCTCCGGCACGGAGCTGCGCCAGCGCCTGAACGAGGGTCGTGACCTGCCGGAATGGTTCACCTTCCCGGCGATCGTCAAGGAGCTGCGACGCTCCTACCCGCCCCGGGACCAGCAGGGCTTCACGGTGTTCTTCACCGGCCTGTCGGGCTCGGGCAAGTCGACCATCGCCAACGCCCTGCTGGTCAAGCTGCTGGAGATGGGCGGCCGCCCGGTGACGCTCCTCGACGGGGACGTGGTGCGCAAGCACCTCTCCTCCGAGCTGGGCTTCTCCAAGGAGCACCGCGACATCAACATCCGTCGGATCGGGTTCGTGGCCTCGGAGATCACCAAGAACGGCGGGATCGCCGTCTGTGCCCCCATCGCCCCCTACGACCGCACCCGCAAGGACGTCCGGGCCATGGTGGAGGAGGGCGGCGGCTTCATCCTCGTGCACGTGGCCACCCCGCTGGAGGAATGCGAGGCCCGCGACCGCAAGGGCTTCTACGCCAAGGCCCGGGCCGGGATCATCAAGGAGTTCACCGGGATCTCGGACCCCTACGAGGAGCCGGAGGACGCCAACATCGTGATCGACACCCGGGACTTCACCCCCGAGGAGTCGGCCCAGGAGATCATTCTCCACCTCGAGCGCGAGGGTTACATCGGCCCAGCCGAGCAGTAGCCCCGCTTCCGCAGTACAAGGAAAGCCCCCGCCGGAGCCGCCGGCGGGGGCTTTCTCTTTGCCCCTCTACAGCTGGAAGGTCAAGGTCAAAGGCGCAGTGAAGGGGGCGGGGGACCGTCGATCGGTGGGGCTACTTCGGCCGAGGTCGAATCGGGCGGGTCCTGGAGCGAACCGGCGTGGCTCACCGCCTTATACCGGCGGTGAACAGCGCCGGTTGGGAAAACCACCGGCTTACCGACGAACTGGCGTTGCTCGCCGCCGCATACCGGCGGTGAACAGCGCCGGTTGGGGAGGAATGACTGTGCCCTCCATCGGCTCCGGACGGGTGCCGACCGGCGGACGTACTGCGCGGTCCCGGAGCCCTTCGATGCCCCTCTGCCTTTCCCTTTGTCCCGGACCGCACACAGGAAAGAGCCCGACCTTTCGGCCGGGCTCTTTCAGACCTTGTACCGGTACCGGTACCGGTACTCAATAAGTGACTACCGGCGGCCGTTGGCGTTGGAGAGGACGCTGCCGAGGACCTCGCCGCCGATCTGCTCGAACTGCTCGCGGACCAGGGCGATTTCCTCGCGGCTGGAGTGCTTGGCGTCAGCCACCACCAGGATCCCGTCGACCAGAGGGGCGAGGGCCAGGCAGTCGGAGGCGTCCAGGGCGGCGGGAGCTTCGATGATGACGAAGTCGGCCACCTTGCGCCGCTCGGCCAGGAGCTCACGCATGAGCTCGCTCTGGAGCAGCTCGGCGGGCTGGGCCGGGGTGGGGCCGGAACCGAAGACCCACAGGCGCTCCAGGCCCGGGGGCTCCTGCACGGCCTCCCACGGCGGCATCTCGCCGGCCAGCACGTTGGACAGGCCGCGCTCGTTGTCGAGGCCGAAGTAGGTGTGGACGCTGGACTTGCGCAGGTCGGCGGAGAGGAGCACGACCCGCTTGCCCACCTGGGAAAGGGACACGGCCAGGTTGGCGGCGATGGCGGTCTTGCCGTCCTCGCCGGTGGGGCTGGCCACCATGATGGTCTTCATGCCCCGGCGCTCGGCCATGACCAGCATCCGGGTACGCAGTGCCCGGTAGGCCTCGGAGGCGGGGCTGTGGGGGTGCTGCATGGTCACCAGCGTGGGGGCGGACCGACCGTTGCGCCGGGTACGGGGCACAGTGGCCAGCACCGGGGCCCGCAGCATCTCCTCGAGGTCCAACCGACCCCGGAGGCGGCCGTCCACCCGGTCACGGGCGAAGGCGACCAGCAGGCCGAGGAAGAAGCCGAAGAAGGCGCCCATCAGAGCGTTGGTCTTGGGCTTGGGGCTGGCGGCGGCGCCGGGCCGGTTGGCCGGGCTGACCACGAAGCCGGGGTTGGTCACGTCGAGGGAGTTGTACGAAGCCAGCTTGTCCCGGTAGGGGGAAGCCTGGTCCTCGAGGCCCCGCAGCACGGCGTCGGCCTCCGCCTCCTGGGGGCTGTTCGGGGGCACGGCGGCCAGGCGCTTCTGGGCCTCGACGATGGCGTTGCTGATAGGGGTGAGGGCGGCCTCGACATTGGCCCGGCCGGCGTCGCGCCGCGTAGTTGCCTGCTGGCGGCGGAACTCGATGTAGGACTCCGAGAACGCCTTGGCGCACTCCTGGGCCCCCAGGCGGGTCCTCTCGGCGCAGGCGATGGACAGCATCTGGGTGCTACCCACGGAGGTGATCGTCACCTTCTTGGTCAACTGGCTGACCGTCCTGTCCGTCTTCAGCTTGTCCTTGGCCAGGGCGGCCACGCTGTCGGAGCGGGCCAGCTCGCGCTCGGTGCCCATGTTCAGCTCGCGATCGAGGTTCAGCCCGCCGAAGGGGTCGAACACGATCGGCCGGACCTCGACCGCCGAAGTGGAGACGTAGGTCGGGGTGGTCAGGATCACCGAGTAGAACAGGGCGAGCATCAGGCCGGCGAGCGTCATGGAGGCGATCAGCACCTTCCTCCGCCGGATGACGGAGATGTAATCGCCCATCTCGACGGAGGAATCAGGGGACAGTCTTGTGCTCACGGGGGATCGCTTTCTCTGGCGAGGATGGGGGGGAATGGGGTGACGGCGCGACGGACACCGAGCCGCTGTGTCTGGCTAGTAAGTTACCACGCACGATGCCGTGGTTCCTCTGTGCTCTTTTCGGTCAAAAGGGACATCTTGGACACCCAAAACGGGCATCAGCGGAAAAGAGGGCACGCCGAGCACCGGAACCAGCCCCGAAGTACTAGTACCCGAGGCAGAAGACCCTCGTTTTTCCGCTTTCGGACTGGTACCCTCAACCGGTCCCCTTCCGGGCCTCGCAGTCTCGACACGTCCGCTCGGCCTGACGTCGGCCGTCGCCCCTCATCTGGGAGAATCAGCCCATGTCCTCCCCCGCGCCCCCCTCCGATCCGGGTCCCGCCGGGAAGGGCGGCCTGTCCGCCTTCTTCTCCGGCCGCAGCGGTATCGCCCTGGCCGTCATGGTGGCCGGCGCCCTGGTGGCCGCCACCGCTTACGCCCTCGTCGGCGGCGACGGTGGAACTCCCCAGGTCCGGGTCCCGGACCCGCGCCGCGATGTCCCTGTCGGCGCCCTCTTCGGAGTCCACACCAAGGTGGAGAAGAAAGAGGTCGAGAACATGAAGGCGGCCACCGCGGCGCTGGAGGAGCACCTGGGGCGCAAGCTCGACATCAACCACAACTTCTATCCCTGGGACAAGGAGTTCCCCACCGACGTCGAACGCTGGGACCTGGAGAACGGGCGCATCCCGATGATCTCCTGGAACGGCAAGGACGTCCTGGCCTCGGAGATCTCCGGCGGTGCACACGACCCGTTGATCCAGGATCGGGCGGCGAAGGTCAAGGCGCTGGGCAAGCCGGTCATGATCCGCTGGTTCTGGGAGATGGACGGCAAGAAGAAGGCGGAGTTCGCCCAGTCGCCGGCCGCCTACATCGCCGCCTGGCGGCACATCCAGGACATCTTCGACCAGCAGGGGGCCACCAACGTGGCCTGGGTGTGGTGTCCGAACGCCTCGGCCTTCACCGACGGCGAGGCCCAGGCCTTCTATCCGGGCGACGACTACGTCGACTGGGTCTGCGGCGATGGCTACAACTGGGCGCCCGGGCGACCTGGCGATTCCTGGGAGACCTTCGCCGAGATCTTCGGCGGCTTCTACGAATGGGCGTCGAAGCAGTCCAAGCCGATCATGATCGGCGAGTTCGGCGTCCAGGAGCGGAACCCGGGGGAGAAGGCCGCCTGGGTGGTCGAGACGGCCAACATCATCAAGACGCAGTTCCCCCTCATCAAGGCGGTCGTGTACTTCAACGCCAACCAGGACTACGACTGGCGGATGAGCACGTCACCCGAGGCCTATCAGGCCTTCAAGGACGTGGCCAACGACCCCTTCTTCGACGCCGGGCTGAACCGCCGGCTGCCGCAGTAGGGCGGGCTCGCGGAGCCGCCCGGGGGCGATTGTTCGCTCGTCTGGGGCTGTGCGAGAATGAGGGTTCGCCACTGACCGTTGGGCGTGAGAGTGACCATGCCGCTATCCGAAGACGAGCAACGCATCCTGCAGGAGATCGAGGCGCAGTTCTACGCCAACGATCCCCAGCTGGCGCAACAGGTGTCGGAGACGACCCTCTACCGCCACGCGGCTCGGTCGATCCGGTGGGCGGTCGTCGGCTTCGTGGCCGGGTTCGTGGTCCTGGTGGCGTCCTTCGCCTCGTCGCTGGTCCTGGGGTTCGCCGGGTTCCTGGCCATGCTCGCCTGCGCCTTCATCATCGAGCGCAACGTCCGCAAGCTGGGCCGGGCCGGGCTCGAGTCGCTCACCTCGCAGATGAAGAGCACACGCCTGAAGGGCGTGCTGGGCGACGCGGGCGAGAATGTCCGCCGCCGCTTCAAGCGCGACGACGACCCCAGCAGCTAGCGACCGTCTTCAGAGGCTCCGGCTGCGGGGGCCAGAGGAAGGCCAAGGCGCATTGAAGGGGGCGGGGTTGTGGCGGCGCGCCCGCCGGTGGTCCCTCGGCCGCCGCCGCCCGCGGCCTGGTTCGGTAAGTGCCCTGCTCCCCGAACCGGCGCTGTTCACCGCCGGTAAGCGGCGCTGAGCCACGCCGGTTGGTTGGTAAGTGCCCTGCTCCTCGAACCGGCGCTGTTCAGGCCCTATATGCGGCGCTGAGCCACGCCGGTTGGTTCGTAAGTGCCGTGCTCCTCGAACTGGCGCTGTTCAGGCCCTATATGCGGGGTTGAGCCACGCCGGTTCCGAAGTCACCCCCGGGCGACGGTGCCCCAACCCCCTTCAGTGCCGCCTTTGACTTTGGGGCGCTCCGGCTAGGCCCGGCCCAGGAGGGTGACGGGGTTGATGCGGCGCCGCCAGCGGCGCGGCCAGGTGTCGCCCGAATCGAGGGTCTGGCTCAGGTTGTCGACCGCCTCCCAGGCGTCGGCGGCGTCGTTCTCGGAGGGGTCGGCGCTGGAGTACGTAGTCATGGTCCACACCCGGGCCAGCAGGGCCATGGGGGTGCCCACCCCGGGCCGGTCGGCTTCCGCCCGGCCGGCGAACTCCAGGGGGGTGGTGGCCGCCGCCGGGGCCGCGCCGACCTCCCGCAGCCGGTCGAGCGCCTCGGACCAGGCCCCCGCCACCTTGGCCCCCGGGTTCAGGGCCCGCCGCCGCCGGGCTCGCCGCCGGCGCTTGAGCAGCGGGGGGACGGCCACGGCCAGGGCCAGCAGGGGCAGGACGACGGCGGCGGCCACCAGCCAGGGCGAACGACCCGGGCTCAGGCTGGCGTCGGTCTCGTCGAACCCGTCGTCGGGCTCCGGGAGTGGTTTCGGCGCGGTGTCGTCGGCCGAGGCTCCCGCCCCCGTGGTGGTGGTGGTGGCGGGAGCCACCGGGTTGGCCTGGGGGTTGAACGTGCCCGTGTAGTTGGTGGGGTTGGGCTCGAAACGCCCGGGAGTGGGCTCGAACGCCACCCATCCCTGACCGGCGAAGTACACCTCGGGCCAGGCGTGGGCTTCTTTGGTGGTGACGTGGAACACGTCCAGGTTGGGGTCGTAGGTGCCCGGCGTGAAGCCCACCGCCACCCGGGCGGGCAGCCCAAGGGAGCGGGCCATGGCCGCGAAGGCGCCCGCGAACTGCTCGCAGTAGCCGATCTTGGAGCGGAAGAGGAAGTACCGCAGGTGGTCGTTGGAGTGCCCCGCGGGGGCGGCCTCGTCATACTCGTAGTTGGTGCGCAGGTGGTTCTGGAGGGCGAGGACGGCCTCGTAAGGCCCGCCGGCGTTGGAGGTGACCTCGGTGGCCAGGGCCCGCACGTCGTCGGGGAAGTCCTCGGGCAGCTCCAGGTAGGGGGCGAGGTCGGCGTCGGTGACGGGGCGGGCCTGGGCCAGGTCCGTGGACGAGTAGCGGGGGATGGCTGATTCGACCCGGTAGAAGAGCCCGCTGGCCGACTCCGCCTCGGTGAGCAGGGTGAGCGACTCGGCGTTGACCCGGGCGCCGTCCAGGTTGATCCGTACCGGGCGGTAGGCGGCGGGCAGCCAGAACGACTCGAGCACTCCGATGCGGAACTCCTGGCGCACCCGGTAGACGAGATCCTCGGTGATTCCGTCGCCGGGCAGGCGGCCCTCGGCCGGCTTGTAGGTGCCCCGCGACGACCAGATCCGCCCGTCGAAGGCCTCCAGGGCGGTGAGGCGCCAGTAGGTCGGCACCGGCGAGCGGACGGTGAACAGCTCGGTCACCGGCGTGGCCGTGAGACGGGGCTTGAGGTCGACGAGCGGGCTCACGGTGATGCGGGAGGTGTCGCCCCCCCCGCCCGAGCCCCGGAGCTCCAGGATGGCGTCGGCCCGGGCGCCGGGGAGGGCAGGACCGAGCACCAGGCCGGCGGCGGCGATGGCCACGGCCACCGGGGCTCCGCCCATGGCCAGGCGCAGGATGCCCGGTGGCGGGGTGCGGCCGGCGAACCAGGCGGTGGGCAGGCCGGCGGCGTGGTGGGTGGCCACGAAGACCAGCGCGGCGACCACGAATGCGAAGGTGGTGGGCATCTGGAGCCCCACGGTGCCGAGGGCGGCGGCCACCACGTAGAGCACGAAGGGCGGGACGATGGCGGTCAGGGTGGCCTCGGCCCGGAAGGCGAGCCAGTCGGCCGCGGTGGCGCACAGCCAGGTGCCGGCCACCCCGAGGAGGAGCAGGCCGGGGGTGACGTCGGTGGGGGCCACGGCGTTGCGGAAGGCTTCCAGGCCCGACGCCCAGGCCCGGCTCAGGGCGTCGAGGGTGGCGCCCGTGGGGGCGCCGTAGAACGTGGTGTGGCCGGCCACCACGTTGGCGATGAGCAGGGCCAGGGCCAGGGCGGAGGCGAGGAGGGCGAGCGGCGCCGGCCAGCGCCGGGTGGCGGCTCCGATGCCGTGGGCGCCGGCCACGGCCAGGAGCACGGGAAGCAGCCAGGACGACTCGCCGAAGAGGCGGGCGAAGCCCAGCGTGGCCACCCCCGAGAGGACGGCGAGGGCTAGGAGCGAGGTGTTGCGCTGCGCTGGCACGTGATCACCGCCTGGTTCCAGGCAGACCGGAAGGAGGAGCCGGCGGAGATGGGCACCACCAGGGCGCCGGGCACGGCCGGGGGCGGGCCGACGTCCACCCCGCCGTAGGCGGAGGGGCGCAGGAGGGCGAGGGCGACCAGGTTGGTGCGGTGGGACAGGGTGCCGAGGGCGGCCAGGTCGGCTTTCCCGGCGTTGGCCACCACCGCCGCCAGCGGGCCGCCCGCGCCGGTGCGCCGGAGCGTGTCGATCACCATGTTGAAGCGGTCGGCGCCCTCCGGGGTGACCTCGGCCAGGTACTCCATGATCTGGGCGTAGCGCTCCTTGCCCGCCGAGCGCATCTCGACCCCGCCGGTGGTGAGGAAGCGCAGGTGGCGCCGGCCCTTGCAGTGGGCGGTGACCAGGGAGGCGGCCACCTCCACGGCCCGCTCGAACGACTCGCTCGTGTGGGTGGAGGGGCGGGTGTCGAACAGGACGGTGGTGCGGGACTCCCACGGCATCTCGTCCTGGCGGAGCATGAGCTCGCCGGTGCGGGCGGTCGAGCGCCAGTGGACCCGGCGCAGGTCGTCGCCCACCTCGTACTCCCGCAGGCCGAAGAAATCGAGCCCGATGGGTACCCGGGAGGCCTGGAAGGAGCCCACCCGGGCCTCCTGGCTGGAGGCGCCCGGCAGGGGCAGCACGTTCTCCACCTTGGGGTAGACGACGAAGCGGTCGGTGCCGGTGGCCACGGCGCTCGCCTCCGCCATCCCGAAGGCATCGGTGACCGACACGGTGAGGGGGCCGACCACGTAGATGCCGCGCCGGCCGGTGGGCAGGCGGTAGGCCGCCTCGGCCGATTCCCCCCGGGTCAGGGGGGGCACCAGGAACCGGGCGACCCGCCGGCCGCCGTCGAAGGAGTCGGTGGCGGAGAGCACCCCGGTGGTGCGGCCGCCGTCGTTGCGCAGGGCCAGGTCGGCCCGCCCGGGGGTTCCCGCCTCGGCCCGGGCCGGTTGCAGGGTGCGGGTCGCCACCACGACGATCCGGTGGCGGCGCAGTCGGACGAAGGCCATGGCCACGGCCACGAAGGCGGCGGCGGCCAGCATGGCCAGCTCCACCACGCCCAGCACCCGGGCGCCGACCAGGAGGGCCACCGCCGCTCCCACCAGGGACCAGCCCCGGTTGGTGAGCGACGGCCTCACCGGCGGTTCATTCTCGTTGCTGCCCTGGCCACTGGTGCCCGGACCGCTCCGGTCACTGGCCGGCTCCGGCCCGCACGCTGGGCACGGGAATTCGAGCCAGGACGGTCTGGAGGGTGTCCCGGGCGCTGCCCCCGCGCAGCTGCGCCTCGGGGGAGAGGATCAGTCGGTGTTCCAACACGCTCCCAGCCAGCAGCTTGATGTCGTCGGGAATCACATAATCGCGCCCGGCGGAGGCGGCGTAGGCGCGGGCCGCCCGCTGGAGGGCCAGGGCGCCCCGGGGGCTGACCCCGAGAGCCAGGTCCCGCTCCAGGCGGGTGGCCTCGGCCAGGTCGATGATGTAGCCCTTCAGGCTGGGGGCCACGTAGACGGAGGTGACGGCCTCGGCCAGGCTCACGACGGCGGCGGCGGTGAGGACGGGGGAGAGATCGTCGACCGGCTCCTCCACGCCGTGGGTCTCGAGGATGTCGATCCCGGCGGTGCGGTCGGGATAGCCCATCTGGATCCGCATGAGGAACCGGTCCAGCTGGGCCTCGGGCAGGGGGTAGGTGCCCTCGTACTCGATGGGGTTCTGGGTGGCGATGACCATGAAGGGCCGGGGCAGCGGGTGGGTGACCACGTCGACGGTCACCTGGCGCTCCTCCATCGCCTCCAGGAGCGCCGACTGGGTCTTGGGCGAGGCCCGGTTGACCTCGTCGGCCAGCACGATGTTGGCGAACACGCCCCCGGCCCGGAACTCGAACTCGTTGGAACCGCGGTTCCACACCGAGACGCCGGTCACGTCGGAGGGAAGGAGGTCGGGGGTGAACTGGATGCGGTGCCAGGTACCGTCGATGGAGCGGGCGATGGCCTTGGCCAGCATCGTCTTGCCCACCCCGGGCACGTCCTCGATGAGCAGGTGCCCGTCGGCCACCAGGCAGGTCAGGGCCAGGGTGATCACGTCCTTCTTGCCCTGGATGACCCGCTCCACGTTCGTGACCAGCGCATCGAAGCGCTCTTCGAACGTGGCGGCCGAAAGCGCAGCTGGTCTGCGTGCCACGGGCTCCCTCCTCAACGCTGCGTTCACGGCTCTTCGCCTGGCGGCTCATCGCTGCGTGATACGGCGGTCCAGCCCGTACCACCGGCCGCCGCAAGCGTCGGCCACGACGGGTGATTCTAGGCGGAGCCCTGGTTTCCTCCGGCGTTTTGGAGCTCGAGGCCGAGGGATTCGAGCGCCTTTGAGCGGGCAACGGGGTAGGGCTCGGGTTCCATGAGGGCTTTGTGTTCCGGCGCGAGGTCCTGCCAGTCGGCCTCGAAGTGCTCCCGGGCCGCGGCCAGCGCGCCGGCCGGGTCACGCGCCCCGTCGAGCTCCACCGCCGTCAGGAGGGCGTCGGCGCCGGGGGCGGGGGCCGGCTCGCCGGCCAGGGCCAGGACGTCGCCGGAGAAGCCGGGCCGGCGCCACACCTGCTTCGCCCCGGGGAGCGTCTCCTTTCCGGTGGAGGTCTTGGCCACCGGACGGCCGTCGATCTCCACCAGCTTGTAGACCGACTCCAGGGTGGGGGCGTCTTCCGAGACGCCGAAGGCGGTGCCGACCCCGAAGCCGTCGACGGGGGCGCCGGCGGCCAGGAGGCGCTCGATGGCGTACTCGTCGAGGCCGCCGCTGGCAAAGATCCGGACCTCGGGGAAGCCGGCGGCGTCGAGCCGCTCCCGGGCCTGGCGGGCCAGCGCGCCGAGGTCGCCCGAGTCGAGGCGGATGGCGGCCAGGCGCCTTCCGCCCCCGGGGTCCGGGGCGTCCCCGAGGGCACCGGCCAGTTCCTTGGCCACCACGATGGCGTTCTCCACCCCGGCCAGGGTGTCGTAGGTGTCGACCAGGAGGACGGGGTCGGCCCGGTGGCGGCGGGCGAAGGCCCGGAAGGCCTCCAGCTCGGAGTCGAAGGCGGTGACGAAGGAGTGGGCCATCGTGCCGCTGGCGGGGATGCCGTAGCGGGCGGCGGCCGCCACGTTGGAGGTTCCGGCGAAGCCCACCAGGGCCGCACACCGGGCGGCTTTCATCCCGGCGTCGGTGCCGTGGGTGCGGCGCAGGGCGAAGTCGACCAGGAGGCGGCCGGCCGCGGCATGGCGGCAGCGGGCCGCCTTGGTGGCCAGCGTGGTCTGGACGGTGACCTGGTTGAGCAGGTAGGTCTCCAGCAGCTGGGCCACGGCGAAGGGTGCCTCGATCTCGACCAGCGGTTCGCCGGCGAAGACGATGCGACCTTCGGGGACGGCCCGCACCCGGCCGGTGAAGCGGACCGCCACCAGCCAGTCGAGGAAGGCCGGGTCGAAGGGAAAGAGCCGCGCCAGGGCGGCGACGTCCTCGGCGGAGAAGCGCAGCTCCTCCAGGAAGCGGACGACGTCCTCCAACCCGGCGGCCACCAGGAACCCCCGCGACGGCGGCAGCCGGCGGACGGAGAGGCTGAACACGCTGGGCAGATCGGCGTGGCCCTCCGCCAGCAGGGCGGCGGCCATGGTGAACTCGTAGAGGTCGGTGAGCAGCCCGGGCGAGAGGTGGCCCATCCCCGGACGCTACCGTCCCGGCTGTGCCAGGACCGGCGGGCGGGTGGGGACATGACCGATGGTGGCTCCGAGGCGGGCTGGCGGTGCTCGGGCGCCCGGGCCTGTGGCCCGTGGCCGTGGCCCAGGCCCTGCGCCTGGCCCGGCCGGGCTGGTGGCGGCACCGGCCGTTCCTGCCCCTGCCCGATCCCGACTACGTCCGGTTCCGGCTCCAGACGGCCTACGGGTCCAGCGGCCAGCCGACGGCCGAGGACCTCGTCGCCTACCTCCGCTGGTGCCGCGACTTCCCCTCGGCCCGGCCCCGACGGGCGCGCCTGGATCGGGCGCGAATGCGCCGCTGAACTGGCCGGGGATTCCCGGAAGGGCCAGGTAGACTGAGGGCAGGAACGGGGCGCCCGAGGGAGGAGCCGAGGGAGGAGGAGGGTACGGGCTTGGGGAGAGCACTCGTCCTCAACGCCACCTACGAACCGCTCTGTGTGGTGCCGGTGCGGCGCGCCCTCGTCCTTGTGCTCAAAGAGAAGGCTGAGGTCGTCCATCACCGGGACGAGCTGATCCACTCCGAGCGCCTCGCCTTTCCCGTCCCCTCGGTGATCCGCCTCACCCACTTCGTGCGGGTGCCGTTCCGGGCCCGGGCGCCGCTGTCCCGCCGTTCGGTGTTCGTGCGTGACGACCATCGCTGCCAGTACTGCGGCGCCAACGCCGAGAACATCGACCACGTCGTCCCGCGCTCCCGGGGTGGCGAGCACGTGTGGGAGAACGTCGTCGCCTCCTGCCGGCCGTGCAACGCCAAGAAGGAGGACCGTCTCCTCACCGAGACGCACCTCGCCCTGCGCCGGAAGCCCTTCGCTCCCCGGGAGACGATCTGGATCGTGGTGGCCGTGGGAAGTATCGATCCGGCCTGGCAGCCCTACCTCGGCATGGCCGCCGAGGCCCTTCCGGCCTAGCGCCACGAAGTGGCGCCGGGAGGTGGGGCAGGGGCCCCCACCGACGCTGCGATGAGCCGCCAGGCGAAGAGCCGTGAGCACAGTACGAAGTGGCGCCGGGAGGTGGGGCAGGGGCCCCCACCGACGCTGCGATGAGCCGCCAGGCGAAGAACCATGAGCAGAGACTCGCCGCCGCGGGCGCGAAATCCCCGTCCTGGGGCGACAACGCGCCTATGGTCGTGCCGTGGTGGTGGAAAGTGGTGCTGAATGGTGTTGACGGGAGGGAAGTGGGGGAATATGGTCTCGGCGTGGCCTCCAGCCGGACAGCGGTTCGGCGGGTCGTGGGGGACCTCGATATGAGGGCCGAGGGAGTGGACCGTGTTCGTCGGGAAGTTTCAGCACGCTCTCGACGCGAAGGGGCGGGTCATCCTCCCGGCCAAGTTCCGGCCCCAGTTGGAAACGGGCGCCTACATGGCGCGGGGGCTCGACGGTTGCGTGTGCGTGTATCCGGCTGACGAGTGGGAGCGGGTGGCGACCAACATGCGGGAAGTGGCGACCAGGGGACCGGGCCAGCGGCAGGCGGCGAGGCAGTTCTTCGCCGGCGCCGCCCCTGCCGACCCCGATCGTCAGGGCCGGGTGCAGGTGCCGGCCCACCTGCGGGAGTTCGCCGGCCTCAGCCCCGACCGCGAGGTCGTGGTGGCGGGCGTCGCCTCCCGGGTGGAGATCTGGGCCGCCGATCGCTGGCGGACCAGTGAGCTCGAAGGGGAGCAGGTCATCACTGCTGCCCAGGACATTCCCGACTTCGGCATCTAGCTGTCCGACCTTGACATCGCGGGCGTGCGTCGCACGGCCTGCGCCCAGCCCCCCCGACGGTGCGGTGGAAGGCCCTACTCCGCCCGCTTCCATCCGTGTGTCGGTCCGCGAACCCTCGCGCCGGCCCGTTCGGGGGGCTGGGCCCAAGCCGTGCGGCGGCCCGCCGGGGCGCCGGTGACCGGGCCGTTCCACCACGAACCGGTCATGTCCCGGGAGGTGATCTCGGCGTTCGCCTCCGTCCCCGCCGGCCTCCTGGTCGACGGGACCGTGGGCGGGGCCGGCCACGCCCGGGCGCTGCTCGATTCCCGACCCGACTGCAGTCTCCTCGGTCTCGACCGTGACGCCGAGGCGGTGGCGGCGGCCACCG
>Ga0299907_10000630_pt1 | contig 17955 bp, 16 predicted proteins | sample RVTome_16_FD_198680 | JGI IMG/M metagenome (GOLD analysis project Ga0299907, IMG submission 198680) | Soil microbial communities from uranium-contaminated site in the Upper Colorado River Basin, Wyoming, United States - RVT152D67 (version 2) ...
CACGACTTCACAACGTCCGTTTCCCGGGCGGCATCCGTGCCGCGGCTACGATTCAGCCGATGCCCCTGTACAAGGAACAAGGCGTCGTGCTGCGCTCGAGCAAGCTCGGCGAGGCCGACAAGATCGTGACGGTCATGACCCAGGGCTCGGGCAAGGTTCGCGCCGTCGCGAAAGGCATCCGGAAGACCACTTCACGATTCGGCGCGCGACTCGAGCCGTTCACGCATGTGTCGCTCATGGTGTACCGGGGAAGAGGTGCGCTCGACACCGTGAGCCAAGCCGAGATCATCTCGCCGTTCATGGCGCTCCGCGGCGACCTCGACCTGTTCGCCGCGGGTGAAACCATGCTCGAGGCCGTCGACAAGGTGGCCGAGGAGCACGAGCGCAACGTGCGCCTGTTCATGCTCCTGCTGACGGGCATGCGCGCGCTCGAAACGCAACCCGCCGATCCGTCCGCCGTCGCCGAGTCCTTCTTGTTGAAGCTGCTGTCGCTGTCTGGATTCCATCCGAGCCTCACCGCCTGTGCCGTCTGCGGCCGCCCGGAGCCCGAACGGTTCGCCAGCGGTCAGGGTGGCGCCGTCTGCCGCGAAGATGCCGAGTTCGACGCGGGACCCGCTTCGAGCCGCGCGCTCGATCACCTCGCGGCGTTGGGCGCTGCCGGCCTGCTTGAGGCGGGCGAGATCACGGCCGATACCACCGTGAGGCGCGAGTCGCGCGCCCTGCTGTTCGGTTTCGCCGAATACCACCTCGAACGACGGATGAAGAGCCTGCCCATGCTCGCCAGGAGCCTCGTGCCGTGAGCACCTACCTCCACGATCTCGATCGCGGCGGGCTACCTCGGCATGTGGGCATCGTCATGGACGGCAACGGCAGGTGGGCTCGACAACGCGGTCTTCCCCGCATCGAGGGTCACGCCGCCGGCGAGGCGGCGATGTGGGACTCGGTCGTCGGCGCGGACGCGCTCGGTCTCGAGTGGCTCACGATGTTCGCGTTCTCCACGGAGAACTGGAACCGACCCAAGGCCGAGGTTCGCTACCTGATGGGGTTCAATCGTGGGCTGCTCCGGCGTCGCCGCAACGAGCTCCATCGGATGAACGTTCGGGTCCGCTGGCTCGGCCGGCGCGACTGGCGCGTTCCCCGATCGGTCCTCCGCGAGATGGAGATCTCCGAGGAGCTGACCAAGGACAACACCGGGATGACGCTGACGATCGCGTTCAACTACGGGGGGCGCATCGAGGTGGCCGACGCCGTGAAGCAGCTCATCGCCGATCACGATGCCGGCCTGCTGAAAGGCGAGAAGATCACGCCGGAATCGATCTCGCGGCGGCTGTACCACCCCGACATGCCCGACCCGGACCTCATCATCCGCACGAGCGGCGAGGAGCGGATCAGCAACTTCCTGTTGTGGCAGGCGGCGTACAGCGAGCTGTACTTCACGCCGGTGTACTGGCCCGACTTCGATCGCGAGCATCTGTACGAGGCGATCCGCGACTATCAGAAGCGTTCCCGCCGCTTCGGCGCGATCGCCGAGAACGATTCCGACTGACCCCCGACGCCGCGGAGCCGATCCTTGGCTCCGGCATCGTGCCCCGTACACTGACGTCAACGCCAGCGGCCGCCGCCAGCGACCGGGAAGGAGCACATGCACACGGCCGGACTGATGGAGGCCATCACCTCCCTCGCCAAGCGACGGGGGATCGCGTTCCAGTCGAGCGAGATCTACGGCGGGCTGCGATCGTCGTGGGACTACGGCCCGCTCGGCGTCGAACTGAAGCGGAACGTCAAGGACGCCTGGTGGCGTTCGACGGTCCAGCTCCGAGACGATGTCGTCGGTCTCGACGCCGCGATCATCATGTCTCCTCGGGTCTGGGAGGCGAGCGGTCACCTCGAGGTGTTCACCGATCCGCTCGTCGAGTGCCTGAATTGCCATCAGCGCTTCCGCGCCGATCACCTGCCCGGCGTCCACGCGCCGCAGTCGGGGCACGAGGAGGACGAGACGACGGTCGACATGCACGAGCGGCCGACATGCCCGAACTGCGGGCACCACGACTTCACCGACCCGAGGAACTTCAACCTGATGTTCAAGACGCACATGGGTCCGGTCGTCGATGAGGCAAACGCCGTCTACCTGCGACCGGAGACCGCCCAGGGAATGTTCGTCGACTTCGTGACGATCCAGTCGGTGTCTCGGAAGAAGGTGCCGTTCGGGATCGCGCAAATCGGCAAGTCGTTTCGCAACGAGATCACGCCGGGGAACTTCATCTTCCGCATGCGCGAGTTCGAGCAGATGGAGATGGAGTTCTTCGTCCAGCCCGGGACGGACGAGCAGTGGCACGACTACTGGATCGAACAGCGCCGTCGCTGGTATCTGGATCTTGGGCTGCGGGAGGAGAACGTACGGCTTCGCGAGCACGACGCGGACGAGCTATCTCACTACTCCAAGCGCACCGTCGACATCGAATACCGCTTCCCGTTCACCGACTGGGGCGAGCTCGAGGGCGTCGCCAACCGAACCGACTTCGACCTCAAGCAGCACGAGAAGTTCTCCGGCCAAGACATGACCTACTTCGACCAGGACCGCGACGAGCGGTACCACCCCTACGTGATCGAACCGGCGGCCGGCGTTGATCGGGCGCTCCTCGCGTTCCTGATCGATGCCTACCGCGAGGAGGAGGCGCCGACCGCGAAAGGGGGGACCGAGAAGCGGACGTACCTGGCCCTCAGTAAGGAGCTGGCGCCGGTGAAGGTCGCCGTGCTCCCGCTGTCGAGGAACGAACGGCTCACGCCGGAGGCCCGGGCGGTGTTCGACCTGGTGAAACCGGAGTGGATGTGCGACTACGACGACGCCGGTTCGATCGGGCGTCGGTACCGCCGCCAGGACGAGGTGGGGACGCCCTTCTGCGTCACGGTCGACTTCGACACGCTCGAGGATCGCGCCGTCACCGTGCGCGAACGCGACTCGATGGCGCAGGAGCGACTACCGGTCGCGAACCTGGTGACCTATCTCGCCGAACGCCTGTAGGAACCTCGTGGCCGAGCCGAAAACCAGACCGGGAGGGCCGAAGGAGCGGACGGTGAACGAAGCAAACGTTCTGCGAACCCCCGGCGATCAACGTGGATGGGTACGGGTGTACGCGATTGCCTTCGTGCTGATGGCAGTTGCCGGCGGCCTGTTGGTGGCCTCGTTCCTCGGCCGCCTGGAATCGATCCGCTTGCTGTGGGCGTCGGCAGGGATGTCCGTCGCGGCGATCGTGGTCGCAGCCGTGAGTGTCATCGCCCCGAGGCGCCGATGACGAAGCTCACTCGCGGACTCGTCGTCGCGCTCCTGCTGGCTGCGGCGTGCACGTCGAATGACGCGGTCACACCGGACGGCGAGTCACCTGTCTCGCCGTCGATCGATGAGCCGTCGCCCGAGGAGGTAACGCCGCCTTCCGGCGGCCGCGACTCGGCACTCGCCGCGCTCGAGCGGCTGTGCACGTTGCCGCAGCCGAAGTTCAACCAGGGCAACCGCGCTCCTGCGGAGGGGCCGACGCCGCCGGCGATCGCCGACGTCATGAGTCAGGTCGAGGAGATCCGTGGGTTCGGGTTCAGCGAGCGCGTCGTCGCCGAACCGAAGTCGCCGGCCGAGGTCGCCGAGGGCATCCGTGACTACCTTGAGACGACGTTCCCTCGGCGGTTCTACGACCGCCGGAGTCTGGCGTGGCAGACGATCGGCGTGATCCCCGAGGGGACGAGCATCCGAGAGGAGCTGCTCGAATACGTGTCGACGCAGGTGATCGGGTACTACGACACGATCACGGGCGAGCTCGTCTTCATCGGGACGAGCGATCCGTCACCGCTCGAGCGCGTCACGCTCGCGCACGAGCTCACCCACGCGATCGACGATCAGCGCTTCGGCCTCGAGCAGATCGACCTGCTCGGCGCGCAGTGCCGCGACGAGGAGCTCCAGGCCGCGCTGGCGGTGGTCGAGGGGAACGCGACGTTCTTCATGCTGCGATGGGCGCAGCGCTCCCTCTCGCTGGAGGAGCAGCTCGAGCTGAGCGCCGAAGCCGCGGCGCAGGAACCTCCTCCTAGCACCGTCGCGCCGTTCATCGACGCGATCCAGCTGTGGCCGTACCGCGATGGACTGAGGTTCATCACAGCGCTCGAGACCGCCGGGGGGCTCGACGCGGTCGACAGCGCGTTCCGCGAGCTGCCGGTGTCGACCGAGCAGATCATCCATCCCGAGCGCTATCCCGACGACGTACCGACGCCCGTCGACGTGCCGGACATCTCGGGCGCCATCGGAGGAGGCTGGAAGGACCTGGACGTGCAGAGCGTGGGGGAGATGTGGCTCGATCTCGCGCTCTCTCTGCGCATCGACGATGCCGACGCGGCCGACGCGGCCGCCGGTTGGGATGGAGGGATCTATCGCGCGTGGTCCCATGGCCGAGACGTCGCGGTCATCCTCAGCACCGAGTGGGATGCACCGGAGGACGCGGACGAGTTCGCGACGGCGATGGAGCGGTGGATCGCCGACGGTGACCAGATTGGCGAAGTGCTTCCCGTCGACGGCACGTCGGTCAGCGTGGCGTTCGCGACGAGCGACGAGATTCTCGTTGACCTCGTCGAGGCGGCCTAGGCGCTGGCCCACCGTAGACTGACTCGACCACGCACGACCGGAGGCTTGCCGTGACCAAGTACGTCTACGACTTCTCCGAGGGCAACAAGGACATGAAGGACCTCCTCGGCGGGAAGGGAGCGAACCTCGCCGAGATGACGAACATGGGTCTGCCCGTGCCACACGGCTTCACGATCACGACCGAGGCGTGTCTGGCATATCTGGGTAGGGGCGATTTTCCAGAGGGCCTGATGGAGGAGACGGAGGAGCACCGGCAGGGTCTCGAGGCCTCGATGGGGAAGAAGCTCGGCGACGCAGAAGACCCCCTCTTGGTCAGCGTCCGTAGTGGCGCGAAGTTCTCGATGCCCGGGATGATGGACACGGTCCTCAACCTTGGCCTGAACGACCGGTCGCTGGAGGGGTTGGCCAAGCAGAGCGATGGCGACTGGCGCTTCGCGTGGGACGCCTACCGTCGGTTCGTCCAGATGTTCGGCAAGATCGTCATGGGCGTGCCCGGCGAGGCCTTCGAGCAGGCGCTCGACCGGGCGAAGGAGGCCAAGGGCGAGGGAGCCAAGGACACCGACCTCGACGCAGACGACCTGCGCGCGCTCCATGCCGAGTTCCTCGACATCTACAAGCGGCATACCGATTCCGACTTCCCGACCGATCCGAGCGAACAGCTTCGCTTGGCCGTCGAGGCCGTCTTCAAGTCGTGGAACGGCAAGCGGGCCCGCGACTACCGGCGCCAGAACAAGATCAGCGACGACCTCGGGACCGCCGTCAACGTGCAAGGGATGGTCTTCGGCAACCGTGGGTCGGAGTCGGGGACCGGAGTGGCGTTCACCCGGAACCCGGCAAACGGAGAGAAAGTCCCATACGGCGATTTCCTCGAGAACGCACAGGGCGAGGACGTAGTTGCGGGCATTCGGAACACGCGCAAGCTGCAGGAGCTAGAGGAGTTCGATCCTGAGTCCTACCGTGAGCTTCTTCAGGTGATGGACACGCTCGAGAAGCACTATCGCGACATGTGCGACATCGAGTTCACGATCGAGAAGGGAAAGCTTTGGATCCTCCAGACGCGCATCGGCAAGCGAACCGCGTTCGCCGAATGGGTCATGGCGTTCGACATGCTGAACGAGGGCCTGATCGACGAGGACTCAGCGCTTCTGCGCGTCGACGCCAACCGCTTGGAGGAGCTGTTCAAGCGGCGCGTGAAGGCCGACGGGGCCCAGCCGATCGCGAAGGGCTTGAACGCGTCGCCAGGTGCCGCAGTCGGCGAGGTCGTGTTCACGGCGGACGATGCCGAGTCGCGCGCGAGAGAGGGACACAAGGTCGTGCTCGTCCGGCGCGAGACGACGCCAGACGACTACCACGGCATGATCGCGTCGCAGGGGATCCTGACCAGCGCCGGCGGCACCAACTCGCACGCGGCGGTCGTGGCGCGGGGCGAGGGCATCCCCGCGGTGTGCGGCGCCGATGGGATCAGGATCGACTTCGGCACGCGCTCGTTCACGGCGAACGGCACGATCGTGAAGGAGACCGACGTCGTCACGATCGACGGCTTCACCGGGAACGTGTACGTCGGCGAGCTGTCGCTCGAGGAGTCGGTTCTCGAGAAGGCCCGTTCGGGCGACGCGACCGCTCGCCAGGAGAGGATCTGGAAGGCGTTCGATCGGATCATGGCGATCGCCGACGTGCGCAGGCGCCTGCGCGTCCGTGCAAACGCGGACACTCCGGATCAGTCGACGAATGCCCGCGAACGCGGGGCGGAGGGCATCGGCCTGTGCCGGACCGAGCACATGTTCCTCGGCCAGGAACGCGTGGCGGCAGTTCAGCAGATGATCTTCGCCGACACCCCCGAGGAAGAACAGTCGGCCTACGACAAGCTGCTGCCGCTCCAGCGCGAGGACTTCGTCGGCATCTTCCGGGCGATGGACGGCCTGCCGGTGACCGTTCGGCTTCTCGATCCGCCGCTACACGAGTTCCTGCCCAACCAGGTGGACCTCGCGGTCGCGGTGACCAGGGCGGAGGACAGCGGCGGGGACGTCGTCGTCCTGCGCGACCAGAGGATCCCGCTCGAGCAGGCGAGGAACCTGCTGCGCAAGGTCAACGAGCTGCACGAGGCGAACCCGATGCTCGGCCTACGCGGCGTCCGTCTCGGCATCGTGAAGCCGGGCCTGTACGCGATGCAGGTTCGCGCGATCTGCGAGGCCGCCGCGCAGGTCCGCGAGGACGGTGGCGACCCGAAGGTCGAGATCATGATCCCGCTGGTGGCGACGAAGGCGGAGCTCGAGCAGATGCGTGCCGAGCTGGAGCCGGTCGCTCGCGAGGTGCTGGAGGGCACGAGCGCGACGATCGAGCATTTCGAGTGGGGAACGATGATCGAGGTCCCCCGGGCCGCCGTGACCTCCGGGGAGATCGCCGAGGTGGCCGACTTCTTCTCGTTCGGAACGAACGACCTCACGCAGATGGGCTTCGGATTCTCCCGCGACGACATCGGCAAGTTCGTCGGTTTGTACGAGGAGCGCAAGCTCGTGCCGGCGAACCCGTTCGTCACGATCGACCGGCAGGGTGTCGGTCGACTGATGCAACTCGCCGTCGACGAGGGGAAGGCCGCCAATCCGAACCTCCACCTGGGGATCTGCGGCGAGCATGGCGGCGATCCGGCGAGCGTCGTGTTCTGTCACGAGATCGGGCTCGATTACGTGAGCTGCTCGCCGTTCCGGGTCGAGACGGCGCGCCTCGCCGCCGGTCAGGCGGCGGTCGGCTCGGCGGAATCGGCCTCGAAGTAGCCGCAGTATCGCCCGGACGGGAGCGAGTTTCACCTGAGTTGGTGATGCGCGCCGACGGCGCGATCGCCTAGGCTCGCACACCTTCCCCCGCCACATCTCCCCCGATAGGAGGTGGTGGCACGGTGAGCATCGGCTCACGCCGCGCGCGTGCGGTGGTCGTCGTGACGATGGTTGCGGCGCTTGCGCTCCCGCTCGTCGCGTGGCACTGGTCAAGGGTCGGCTGGCGTGACAAGCACTACAACTATCCGGCGCGGCCGCACGGCTACACGCAGATCGTCAACCGCTTCGGGCAACCGTGCAACGCGAACGCGTCGGCCATCTCGATGAGCTGGGTTGCGGCGGATACGGGACAGACCTACACGTTCCGATTCCACCGCAAGCTCGGCGGTTACCCGACGGAGATGGTGTCGAACAAGGGCGGGAACTCGACCAACCTCGACAACGACGTGTACGGTCACATCAGGAACGATCACCTGAGCCCATACGTGAAGCACGGGATCTATGGCTACCTGTGCCGCACGATTCGCAACTCGACCAAGTGGAGCACGCACGCGTGGGGTATCGCGATCGACGTGTCATCGGCCGAGGAGTATCTGGGGAAGTGCTTCTCGACGGTGAACAAGTACCACGCTCCGATCTGGCGGAACCACAACTGGTACTGGGGTTTGGCGTTCTGCGATCCCATGCACTTCCAGTACGCCACGGGATATTGAGCCGTGGGCGAGAGAACGAGGAGGTTCACGATGAGGCGAAAGGTTGCCGTCGGAGTGATCGCGGCGATCGTCGTTCCCGCGTCGCTCGCCGCGGTCGTCGCGGTCGCGAGGCCCGCCCCGCAGGTCGTCGTACCGCCGGTGCCGTCCGTCGTTCCGCGTGATACCGGTGCCGGCGAGCTGCTGCTCGTGGTCGTCGGTGGTGTGTATCCGTCTCGCGCAGCGGCGGAGGCCGCAGCGGCATCGATGCAGTTCGGCGACGTCCAGGGGTACTACGTCGCCCCGGTCGCTCAGTTCCAGGGGTTCACGCAGCAGGTCAGGGAGCCGGGCGACTTCGCGCTCGTCTCGGCGTTCCGAACGCAGGAGGGCGCCGACACGTTCGTCGAATTCGCGCAGATCCAAGGAAACCCGGCCTTCCTTCTCCCCGAACGCGTTCGGAGCCTCGGCGGTGTGTACGTCGGACTGGGTCAGGAGGAGAACCCGGACGGGTCGGGCCCGCTCCTCGGCCCGGTGCCCGAGTCGCTTCCGTGAGACGCACATTCGTACTCCTGCTCCTCGCGACGACGGCATGCACGGTCGGCGAAACGCAGGAACCCACGCCGTCCCGGGTGGTATGCGACCTCCGCTTCGCGGCACCCTCGGGGTTCGGTCCGCTCGAGCCGCTCGAGGTGGAGTACGACGATCACGTCGGCGTTCGTCTCGACCTCCGAGACGAACGCCGTCGCGAGGTCCATGTCTTCGCCGGCATCCCGGGTGAGATCGGCGAGGGTCTCCCGTCTGCGGGCCGGGTTCGCCTGACCGATGGAAGGACTGTGCCGGTGGTCGGTCGAGGAGAGGTTTGGGTCGCGGTGTGGAACGAGCGCGACATCTGCGATCCACGTGCCGTCCTGGTGAATGGCCTGTCGCGCCGCGAGTTCGTCACCACCCTCGCAGAGATGGGTCTGGCCCCGAGCTGAAGAACGGCAGCGCGTTGTTAGCATCCTCTGCGCGTGAGCGCGGTCCGCCGCCATCCGGTGCTGTTCACGATCGCCGTGGTGTCGATCGCCGTCGTGGTCCTCCTCGCCGTCACCGCCCTCGCGGTGTGGCGCGCCGCGCACTCGGACGATGCCAGTCGGATCAACACGGTGGACGCGATCTTGGTGCTCGGCGCGGCTCACTACAACGGTGATCCGTCGCCGGTGTTCGAGGGCCGACTACGCCACGCCGCGCTGCTGTACCGGGATGGGCGTTCGGACCGCGTCCTCGTGCTCGGTGGGACGGCGCCTGGGGATGAGATCTCCGAGGCGGAGGCGGGACGCGATTGGCTCTTGGCGGAGGGCCTGCCGGCCGCGGCCGTCGACGCATCGGCCGTCGGGGCGACCTCGCTCGAGAGCCTCCGCGCCGCGGCGAAATGGATGCGGGACCGCGGCCTCCGGAGTGCGTTCCTCGTCTCAGATCCCTGGCACAACCTGCGGATCGAGAAGATGGCCTCGGACCTCGGGATCGTCGCGTACGTGTCGGCGACCTGGCAATCCGCGGCATCTTCCGAATGGACGCGACTCGCCGGCTACGCGCGCGAGACGTTCGCGTACCTGTACTACCGGTTGTTGGACCCATGATCAGGTGGTGAGCCAACGAGGAAGCGTCGTTGGCGCGCGCTACCATTTGGCCCGTGACGAGCCCGCGCGAGCGATCGGAGCAGATCGAGCGGGATACGCTGTCGCCGCGCGCGACCCTCGCCGCCACCAGCAAGGGCCGCGAGACGCCCGAGCCGCACGACCCGCTCCGCACGTGCTTCCAGCGGGACCGCGACCGGATCGTCCATTCCAAGGCGTTCCGCCGGCTGAAGCACAAGACGCAGGTGTTCCTCTCGCCCGAGGGCGATCACTACCGTGTCCGGCTGACGCACACGCTCGAGGTCAGCCAGATCGCGCGAACGGCAGCGCGCGCCCTTCGGCTGAACGAGGACCTCACCGAGGCGATCGCACTCGCCCACGACCTCGGACATACGCCGTTCGGCCACCTCGGCGAGGGGGCGCTGACGCCCTTCCTCGGCGGTCCCTTCCGCCACAACGAGCAGAGTCTTCGCATCGTCGACCATCTCGAGAACGACGGCCGGGGTCTCAACCTCACGTGGGAGGTTCGCGACGGCATCGTGAATCACACGTGGTCGATGCCCGAGCCGTCGACGCTCGAGGCGCAGGTGGTCCGGTTCGCCGATCGCATCGCCTACGTCAACCACGACGTCGACGACGCGATCCGCGCCGGCGTCCTCACAGAGGAAGACCTCCCGATCGACGTAGTGGAGGTCCTCGGCCGCTCCCACGCCGAGCGGGTCAACACGCTCGTCACGGACCTCGTGGACAACAGCGATGACCGCGCGGAGATCGGGCTCGGAGACCGGGCGTTCGGCGCGCTCGATGCGCTTCGCGATTTCATGTTCGAACGCGTCTATCTCCGCGACGACGCCCGGGCCGAACAGGAGAAGGCCATCGGGATCGTCACCGCGCTGTTCGAGCACTACGTCGGGCACCCGAACGAGGTTCCGGAGGAGTACCATCGCGCGCCGGGGGACCTTCCGACGCGCGTGTCCGACTACATTGCCGGGATGACCGATCGGTACGCCCTCAGGACGTACGAGCAGCTGTTCCTTCCTCAATCAGAGCTCCCGTGAAGCAGCACTAAGGGAAGGAAGGCGTGGCGGGCAGGATCCGGCACGAGGACATCGAGGCAGTTCGCGAGCGGACCGATATCGTCAAGCTCGTCTCGGGATACCTGACCCTCAAGAAGTCGGGTCACGACTCGTACAGCGGACTGTGCCCGTTCCATACGGAGAAGACGCCGTCGTTCTCCGTCTCACCGGCGAAGGGTGTCTTCTACTGCTTCGGGTGCGGTCAGGGGGGCGACGGGATCAAGTTCCTCCGCGAGGTCGAGCACCTCGAGTTCGCCGAGGCCGTCGAGCGTCTGGCGAAAGAAGCCGGCGTCACGCTTCGGTACGAGGGCGACTCGCCGGCCGAGCGCCGTGCGGCCTCGCGACGGCAGGCGCTGCACCGCGCGAACCAGGAAGCAGCCGAGCTCTACCACCGCATGCTGGTCGATGGCCGCGAAGGCGAGGACGCGCGGCAGTACTTGGCGGAACGCGGCATCGATGAGGAGACGGCCGCGACGTTCCTGATCGGGTACGCGCCCGGCTACTCCGATTTCTTGCTCCGCAGGCTGGCGAAGACGCTCTCGACCGAGATCCTCCTCGAGGCGGGACTCGTGCTCGGCGAAGGGGGAGACGTTCGAGACCGGTTCCGCGGCCGGATCACGTTCCCGGTGCACGACCTGTCCGGCCGAGCCGTCGGGATCGGAGCGAGGTCGATGCCCGGACGCGAGGACGGACCGAAGTACTTGAACTCTCCTGAGACGCCGATCTACCGGAAGGGCGAGGTCCTGTACAACCTGCACCGCGCGAAGGGTGCCATCGCGCGGACCAGCGACATCTATGTCGTCGAGGGTTACACCGACGTGATCGCCATGGCCCAGGCCGGGATCGAGACCGCGGTGGCGACGTGTGGCACGGCGCTCGGCGAGGGGCACTTCCGCCTCGCGTCGCGGTTCGCCGAACGCATGGTGCTTGCGTTCGACTCGGACGAGGCCGGCGCGCGCGCTGCGGAGCGCGCGTTCCAGTTCCTCGAGTCGTATTCGGTCCGCGCCGTCGTGCTGATCCTGCCCGAGGGCAAGGACCCGGCGGACGTCGTTCGCACCGAGGGTGCCGAGGCGCTCCTTTCGATGACCAAGGAGGCAGTCCCGCTCGTCGAGTACATGCTCCGGCGCACCGTCGCGCGGCGCGACCTCTCCACGGTCGAGGGGCAGAGCGCGGCCGTCGCCGCTGCGCTCCCGATGCTCGAGCAGCTTCGCGACCCGATCCGCCAGAGCGAGTACGGGCACCTGCTCGCCGAGCTCGCCGGCGTGAGCGATTCATCCGTCTCGATCGCGCTCGACCGAAGACTCGGGGGGCGGCCCGTCGAGGTCCGTCAGGCGGTGAAGCGCGCATCCGCGCAAGAACGCGTCGAGCGGGAGATGCTCCGCCTGCTCGCGCGCGGCGGCGAGCCCGTCAGCGACATCGTGGACAGATTGGAGCCCGTTCATTTCCAGATGGCGCGCAACCGCGAGCTCTTCGCGTTGGTGCACGCGGCGGACGGCGACGTTCGTGGCTACGCCGCGCGTTCGGACAACGACAAGGCCGTGGCCTCGCTCTCCGCGCTCGCCGTCGAGCCGACCGAGAGCGAACCGACGCGTGAATACGCCGAAGACGTATGGGCGAGACTGCAGGAATTCGCGCTCAAACGACGCAGCACCGAGGTCAGATCGCAGCTGCAGAAGCTCAATCCGCAGTCCGATCCGCGATACGACGAGTTGTTCCAGCAACTGATCGCGCTCGACGGCGAGTTGCGCCGGCTCCGCGGCCGAGCCCGTTCGATCGGTTGACGGTCGTGGGCACGCGGGTTATCGCCTCGTACACTCTCGGCATTCCACTCCCCCGTAAGGATTTGAGCGCGTGACCGAAGTGGCCCGCGATCTGGGCTTGGAAGAAGCGAAGGAAGCGATAGCCGCTCGAGGCCGAGAGCGCGGATTCGTCACATCTGACGACGTCCTCGAAGCGGTCCCCGTCGACGACTTCACGCCGGAACAGGTCGAGGAGTTCCTGACGCAGGTCGAGGAACACCTCCGCGGCGAGGGCATCGAGGTCATCGAGATCCCCGGCGACGACGTCGACGCGACCGCGCAGCGCCAGATCGACGTCGATCTGCTGAAGGCGCCGACGAACGATCCGGTCCGGATGTACCTGAAGGAGATCGGGAAGGTTCCGCTCCTCACGGCGGCGCAGGAGATCGACCTCGCACGACGGATCGAGACTGGGGAGTTCGCCACCGAGCTCCGCCAGCTCGTCGACCAGGACGGCCGCGTCGACCAGAAGCGCCTTCGTCGCGTCGCCGAGTCGGTGGTAGCGATCCGCGATCACCAGATCGACAAGTTCGGCAAGGTCGAGGGGATCGGCCGAGACAAGGTCTCCCGTTCGTACCGCCCGAAGACGCACGAAGAGCTGAACGACTTCCTTCGCCGGGTCGAGCGCGACGGTCAGCTTGCCAAGCGCAAGCTGATCGAGGCCAACCTCCGGCTCGTCGTGTCGATCGCCAAGCGGTACGTGGGACGGGGGATGCTCTTCCTCGACCTGATCCAGGAGGGCAACCTCGGTCTGATCCGCGCGGTCGAGAAGTTCGACTACGCCAAGGGGTTCAAGTTCTCCACGTACGCCACGTGGTGGATCCGTCAGGCCATCACGCGGGCGATCGCCGACCAGGCGCGCACGATCCGCATCCCCGTGCACATGGTCGAGACGATCAACAAGCTCGTGCGCATCCAGCGTCAGCTGCTTCAGGACCTCGGCCGTGAGCCTGCGCCCGAGGAGATCGGCCGACAGATGGGCATCGCCGCCGAGAAGGTCCGGGAGATCCTCAAGGTCTCGCAAGAGCCTGTGTCACTCGAGACGCCGATTGGGGAGGAGGAGGACTCACACCTCGGCGACTTCATCGAGGACTCGGACGCCGTCGTGCCCGTCGACGCGGCGAGCTTCATCCTCCTGCAAGAGCAGCTCGAGGCCGTGTTGCATACGCTCTCCGAACGGGAGAAGAAGGTCATCCAGCTGCGGTTCGGGCTCATCGACGGGCATCCGCGGACGCTCGAGGAGGTCGGACGGGAGTTCGGCGTCACGCGCGAGCGCATCCGGCAGATCGAGTCGAAGACGCTGTCGAAGCTTCGTCACCCGAGCCGCTCGCAGAAGCTCCGCGACTACCTCGAGTAGTCACGCGAGAACCAGCCTGAGCATGTAGCGCTACCGAACCACCGCTTTAGTTCATCGACAAGTCGTCGACGTCCGCGACGAGTCGCCGCTGGATCGTTGCGCGGGCGCGTTGGATCGCCTCGACGCCCTTCCAGCTCGCGCGCCCGGCGAGGTCGACGAAACGAACCGCCGACGGATGACGCGACATCGCCGCGCGAACGCCCGACGGTCGTTCCTCCGTCTCCCGCCTCGCCATCTCGCGGCCGATCAGGTACCCGATCACGCCGCCGACGATCATCCCGGTCTTGAACCGCACGTTGGGGAGCGTAGTCGATCGCCGGGAGCGCCGGAACCGGTTGGTAGACTTCTCTCGCTTCGTTCCGGGGTAGCTCAATTGGCAGAGCGGCGGACTGTTAATCCGTAGGTTGTGGGTTCAAGTCCCACCCCCGGAGCTTCACAAACTCGAGGTAGTCGGTGGTGTATCCCGACGAGGACGCTGCTGCAGATGCTGTTGCCAAGGCAGAGAAGTTGTTCGGATGGGGCAATTGATAACTCCCCCGAGGAGAGGCCACGGACGGTCGGAGGCCTCCAGGCTGAGCTTCCAGCGCGAGGCCGCCAGTCAGCGGTAACAAGGCTGAGCTGCAAGCGCGTCTTGCTGAGGCGGACGCACAGGAGTAAACCACGAGACCTCGGGTGGTCCGGGGCACCGTCCGTTTCAGGAGGGGTTAAGGGCATGAAGAGTTTCCTCCTCGTCATCGCTCTCGCGTTGGGGGTGCTGGCCGCAAGCGCCCTGCCTGCGATCGCGGACGAGCATGTGGCTAAGCCGTCCAACTGGTCGCACGACGGGAGCAAGGTCTACACCACGACTGCGGTCAACCAGCACAACCAGTACGGCGATCTACAGGGAATACTGAAGTTCCGCCAGCGCTCCGCCCCAAACACCGGCAACTTCGACATTCAGATCGACTACGTCCGACTGTATCGGGTGCTGCCTCATCGGTCTAATCTCCTGGTTGGAGGGAAGAACATAGATGAGAATCTGCTCGTCACCGGAACCTGGACGTATGTGAACAGTGGGTGGCAACGGTGCGGTCCGAACCTTCCGATCGGCCGCTACTACGCCGTCTCCCGCTTCCAGATCATCCACAACCACACCGTCGGTGCCTACGACTTCTCCGGCTGGAGGGTCGTGCGCACGGCCAAATGGCATTACGACGGGCGCTGCTTCTAGATCGCTCGGCGCGCACCAGAACGGCCTCACCTCCGAACGTGCGTGCTCCGCTCTAGCAACTTCCCAGGGGGGTAAGCGTTCTCCTAGGTGTGAGGAGAGCAGTCCCTTTCCTTGTCGCGTCGCTGTTGGCCACTCCACTTTTGCCGGCCCCCGCGGCACGTTCCCAAACCGCCGTGTCGGGACGGATCGAGCAGGACACGACCTGGGGCCAGAGCGGCTCACCCTTCGTTCTCCTCGGACCGGTCGTGATCGCCTCCGATGTCACACTCACGATCGAGCCCGGGGTGCAGGTCCGTGGGACTGAGGGGGCATCCCTTGTCGTCAAAGGCTCACTGAACGCCGTCGGCACACAGGAGCTGCGAGTCATCTTCACCAGCGATACGGGACTGCAGGATTGGAGCGGGATCCACTTGACTACGTCTGCCCAGTCGAGCCAGCCCCCCAGCGCGCTCCGCTTCGTCACGATCGAGAAGGCAACGCGAGGGATCAAGTGGGACCTGACCCACTCCGGAACGGAGTTCAGCGACAACCAGCTCGACGGCAATCGGGTGGCATTGGTCTTCGACAACCCGAGTGACGGGACGGTGGTTCGGCGGAGCGTCTTTACGAACAACCACTTAGCGGTAACGGGTAAGACGCGAAACCTGGTCGGAATCTACGAGAGTGACTTCTGGAACAACGAGATCAACCTGCTTCCACGTCCGGAGAGTCCGTACGACTGCGGGCAAGATGACGGCGTGTGGGACATCCACAGGAACGACATCCTGCGGGGACCGGTGAACTCCGAGTACTTCTCCAAGGACATCCAGACCCCCTCGGGGAGCGGTGTCAGCAAGTACGCGGTGTTGGCGACGGATAACTGGTGGGGGACCACAGACGACGCGTCCATCGGTGCACGAACCAAGAAGAACTTCGAGTGCTGCCCCCTGCCCGTGGAGAAGAAGATTCAGTGGGAACCGTTCTCTAGCGCGCCTCACACTGCGTGGGAGCCCCTCGGTGAGATTCCGGATCCACCCCCGGAGCCTTTAGTCCACGGCGACCCTTCTACGATCACAACGATCGAGCGGCCGCGCCACAGCAGTTGCATCGATGTGGAAGAGCTGCGCCGGATCCGAGGTGAATCAGGTGGGGTGTTCGGCGAGGTCGCAGGAGTGAGGCTCGCGCTCATGCGACGCACCGCTACGTGCCGGTGGTGGCATCCCAGCGAAGGTCGTTTCCTGCGGGGAGATTGCTCGCAACCGAACTGGTTTCGCCCTTCCCGGCAGGAGGAGACGGCGGGCAGCCTGGAGTGGTCGTACAGCTTGCTGAAAACTCTCCGAGTCGGCCGCTACATTGCTTTGGCGACTGGCGGCGGGGAATCTATCCAAGCTGCCCGCAACAGCAACTCGTTCCGCTTGGTCGACCGCCCCACCTGACCGCGACTGCCTGAACCCGTGGGCGTCAGTCGTTCATGATGCTCGTGCATGGAAGTGCCTTTGGAGCTCACGATCGAGGAGGTCGCGGCGCGAGCGGGCACGGACGTCGGTTACGTCCGCCGGCTCATCGACCTCGGCGCCATCGGGCCTGAGCAGGATGGCTTCAGCGAACGTGACGCGCACGTCGTGGCCTTGCTGCAGGTGTGGGAGCGGGCTGGGCTTCCGGCGGAGTCGATCCTCTCCGAGGTCGAATCCGGGGAGTTGTCGCTCGACTTCTTGGAGGCGCCAGGGTGGGATCTGCCGGCGCCACTGGACCGCACGTACCGGCAGCTCGCCCATGAGCGAGGCGTCCCGGTCGATCTCCTGGTGGCGATTCACGGGTGGATCGGGTTCGCTCCTCCCGATCCGGATGAGCGGGCTCGACCCGACGACGCCCTGATGGCGGATCTCGCGCGGATCGTCCTCGACATCGGTGGATCGGAGGACTCGGTCCGGCGTCTCTTCCGCGTGTACGCGGACAACCTGCGCCGCCTGGTCATCGCCGAAGCGGATCTCTACGTGGAGCAGATCGAGGAACCGAGACGGCGAGCAGGAGCGACCTCGCCGGAGCTGATGCGTGGCGGCGCCGAGGTTGGTCGACGCATCGCCGCGTTGGTCAAAGACACGATCGGGGCGATCTCAGCGCGACACCGTCAGCACATCTGGGCTCAGCACTCGGTCGAGACGGCCGAGGGCGTCCTCGAGCGCGCCGGTCTGACTGATCGGGCAGAGCGAGTTCCCACGATCTGCTTCGTCGATCTCACGGGATACACGCGTCTGACGGAAGAGCACGGTGATGAGACGGCGGCCCGGCTCGCCTCTCGGCTGAACGCACTCGTCGACGGTGGCTCTCAGGCACGGGGGCAGGCCGGTGCGGTGGTTGGGCGACGGAGGCATGTTCTTGTTCCCGGAAGCGACGGCTGCCGTTCGAGCTGCGCTCGAGATGACGAAGGCGCTCCGGCGGCCGGGCTTCCCCCTACGCACATCGGGATCCATTCCGGGCCGGTGGTATTCCAGGATGGTGATGTGTATGGACGGACCGTGAACGTTGCCTCGCGCATCGCCGACCTCGCGCAGGCGGGCGACGTACTCACAAGTGAGGTGGTGACGATGCGGCAGGCGAAGGGCGTCGAGGTTGGCTGGGTTCGAGTCGGGCCGACAGGGCTGCAAGGTATTGGAAAGCCTGTGATCCTCTATCGGGCAGTCCCTTCGACGTCAAACGGTTCGAGCGAGCCAGCGTAGGACTGTCCTCTACACTCTGTCCGGACGGGGCGGTAGCTCAGTTGGTCAGAGCAGCGGACTCATAATCCGTCGGTCGCAGGTTCAAGTCCTGCCCGCCCCACGAGAGAGTCTGGAACTGAC
>Ga0299907_10000632_pt1 | contig 17921 bp, 19 predicted proteins | sample RVTome_16_FD_198680 | JGI IMG/M metagenome (GOLD analysis project Ga0299907, IMG submission 198680) | Soil microbial communities from uranium-contaminated site in the Upper Colorado River Basin, Wyoming, United States - RVT152D67 (version 2) ...
TGGGGGAAACCATGTTTCCCCCGCGTGCCCTCTTCTTCGGCGGCGCGCACGGGTTGGCCGCTCTTGGCCTCCCGGCCGAGTAAATCGGCCTCCGGCCATGGGTCGTGAAGCGCATAGGTCACCGACCAAGCTTCGTAGCCCGAAGGGCCGGCGTATGCCGGCCCTTCGTCGTCAACCTGTGTAGCTCTCGCTGGCGGCCGGAGGGCGATTCACTCGCCCGGGAGGCCAGCAGCGATCGACCCGTGCCCCGCGCTAAGGAAGGGGGCACGTGGGGGGAAACATCGTTTCCCCCCACGAGTGTTAGAAGTCCATCCCGCCGCCGGGCATCCCGGCCGGCATTCTCTCCGGCTCGGGCATCTCGGCGACGACCGCCTCCGTGGTGAGGATGTTCTTCGCGATCGAGGCCGCGTTCTGCAGCGCCGAGCGCGTGACCATCGTGGGATCGATGATCCCGGCCTTGACCAGGTCCTCGATCTCGCCCGTCTCGACGTTCAGGCCCTGGCCCTTCTTGGCGCTTCTGACCTTGTCGATGACGACGGAGCCCTCGAGGCCCGCGTTGTACGCGAGCTGGCGGAGCGGCTCCTCGAGCGCGCGGATGATGATCTTCGCACCCGTCCGCTCGTCGCCCTCGAGAGCTTCGAGCGTGGTCTTGACCGCGTCACCGGCGTTGATGAGCGCGACGCCGCCGCCCGGGACGATGCCCTCCTCGAGGGCTGCCCGCGTGGCCTGCAGCGCGTCCTCGACGCGGTGCTTCTTCTCCTTCATCTCCGTCTCGGTGGCTGCGCCGACCTTGACCACGGCGACGCCGCCCGACAGCTTCGCGAGGCGCTCCTGGAGCTTCTCGCGGTCGAAGTCGGAGTCGGTGTTCTCGATCTCGGACTTGAGTTGCTTGATGCGGCCCTTGATCGCGTCGGAACCGCCGGCGCCGTCGATGATCGTCGTCGTGTCCTTGTCGATGACGATCTTGCGGGCCTTGCCGAGCTGCGAGATCTTCGTGTTCTCGAGCTTGAGACCCAGCTCCTCGGTGATGACCTCGCCGCCCGTGAGGATCGCGATGTCCTCGAGCATCCGCTTGCGGCGGTCGCCGAAGCCCGGCGCCTTGACCGCGACGGCGCTGAACGTGCCGCGGAGCTTGTTGACGACGATCGTCGCGAGCGACTCGCCCTCGACGTCCTCCGCCACGATGAGCAGCGGCCGACCGGCCTGGATGACCTGCTCGAGCACCGGGAGGATGTCCTTGACCGCGCCGATCTTCTGGTTCGCGATGAGGACGTACGGCTCCTCGAGGACGGCCTCCATGCGCTCGGCGTCCGTGATCATGTACGGGCTCAAATAGCCCTTGTCGAACTGCATGCCCTCGGTGAACTCGAGGTCGAGGCCGAAGGTCTGGCCCTCCTCGACGTTCACGACGCCGTCCTTGCCGACCTTCTCGATCGCGTCGGCGATGACGTCGCCGATCTCGCGCTCGCGCGACGAGATGGTCGCGACGCGGGCGATGTCTTCCTTGCCGTTGACCTCGACGGACTGCGTCTTGAGGTTCTCGACGACCGCGTCGACGGTCTTCTCGATGCCGCGCTTGAGACCCATCGGGTTCGCGCCTGCGGCAACGTTCTTGAGACCCTCGCGGACGATGGCCTGGCCGAGCACCGTGGCGGTCGTCGTGCCGTCGCCGGCGACGTCCGTGGTCGCTGTCGCGACCTCGCGCATGAGCTGCGCGCCCTGGTTCTCGAACGGGTCCTCGACCTCGATCTCGCGAGCGATCGTGACGCCGTCGTTGGTGATCGTCGGCGCGCCGAACTTCTTGTCGAGGACGACGTAGCGCCCCTTGGGGCCGAGCGTCACCTTGACTGCGTCGGCGACGGCGTTGACGCCGCGCTCGAGCGCCCGGCGAGCGTCCTCGTTGAACTTGAGCTCCTTGTGAGCCATCTATCTACTCCTTTGAACGAGCTAGGCGGCCGCGCCGGCAAGCTTCTTCTTGCCCTTGCTGCCTGTGGTTACGACCTTCGCGAGTACGTCCGACTCGCGGAGAATGAGGACGTCGTCGGTGCCGACCTTGATCTCCGTCCCGCCGTACTTGGAGAAGATGATCTCGTCGCCGACCTCGACGTCCATCTTGATGTACTTCCCGTCCTCGTCACGCGAGCCGGGGCCCACGGCCAGGACGTTGCCGCGCTGCGGCTTCTCCTTCGCCGTGTCGGGCAGCACGATGCCGCTCGTCGTCATCTCCTCCTCATCGAGGACCTCGACGATCAAGCGGTCACCAAGAGGCTGCAGATCCATTCTTGTAGACCTCCCGTGGGATTGCAGTTTGTAACAGGTCTGGCACTCGTCCAACGAGAGTGCCAGCCCCACGATAGCACTCCACGAGTGGTTCGCCAAGCCAAACTGCGTCTGTCAGACTCACATCTGGTCGCGATGTCGTGTCTTGGTGTCACAAAGTGGTAGCCCGGCGGGAGCTCTCCGCCGGGCTCTGCCTCGTGCGGCGGATGCGAGGCCGCCACTGGCTCGCGGCCGTCCGTCCACAAGGGAAGCCGGAAGGGACCTGGGCGCTCCCGAAGGGGCTCATCGGCGCGGGCGAGCACCCCGCCGACACGGCCGTCCGCGAGGGGTTCGAGGAGACCGGCGTCCACGCGCTGCTCGGTCCGAAGCTCGGCGACGTGCGCTACGTGTACACGTGGCGGGGGGACCGGGTCTTCAAGGTCGTGAGCTTCTACCTCGCGCACGCCGTCGGCGGCCGCATCGGAGCGCTTCCGCCCGGCATGGACGTCGAGGTCGCAGAGGCCCGCTGGCTCCCGCTCGCCGACGCGCCGCGGCTCCTGGCCTACCGCGGCGAGCGGGACATGGCAGAGCAGGCGATCGCGGTGCTCGACGCCGAGCGCTCGGAGCCCGACCCCGTATGATTCCCGCGCCGCCGTGGCGAGCTACGCCCTCAACTTCTACAACCCGACCGTCGGCGACCAGCTCCGCTCGGGCCGGAAGACGGCCACGATTCGCCTGGGTGACAAGTCGGCGAAGTACCGGAAGGGCATGATCGTGACGGTCCTGGCCGGGGTGCGCTACGGCCAGCGGGAGCGGATCTTCGACGCGGTCATCGACAAGGTCGAGGTGAAGCAGCTGCGCGAGCTGTCACCGCGCGAGATCGAGCACGACAACCCGGAGCTCCGCCGGAGCGAAGAGCTGGCGCACTTCCTCAGCCAGCTCTACAACCGGGACGTGTCGGAGGACGAGATCGTCACGCTCATCCGCTTCTCGCAGATCGTCGATTGATCGTGGGGGAACCCATGGTTCCCCGACGTGCCCCCTCCTTCACGCCACGGCATGGCACTCGCGCAAGCGAGCCTCCCGGGCGAGTGAATCGCCCTCCGGCGACGGACGCAGGCTCACCGAAGGACTGTCAGCGGTCTGGCTTCGTGAAGGCCAGCGCGACGGTCTTGGGATACTCGTAGCCGTCGGCGAGCTCTTCCGCCGCCTCGAACGTAAATCCGGCGAAACAAGTGAGGAAGTCGGCGAGCGGGAGGTGGACGAACGATCCGAGCCGCTCACGCCAGCCGCTCGGGGTCGTCCCTGGCGCCTCGGCGGATTGCCATCGTCCTGCTCGCCGGTACCCCGGATGAAGGCGCGGGACGCCCGACTCCGTGTGCTCCTGCGTAGGACCGACGAAGCACGGATGGTTGCCCACGTAGACGAACCGTCCGCCGATTCGGAGCACGCGGCGGGCCTCGACGACCGACCCCGCGAAGTCGTCGAAGTCCGTGTGGGTGAAGGTCGAGAACGCGGCGTCGAACGACTCGTCCGGGAACGGCAGCGCCGTCGCGTCGGTACGGACGAGCTCGACGTCCGGATGCCGAAGAGCGGCGACTCGCAGCTGGTCCTCCGAGACATCGGCTCCCACGATTTCCCAGCCGAGCTCGAGCGGTCCCTGTAGAAAGTGGCCGCCTCCGCAACCGATGTCCAGGCAGCGACCGCGACCGGGCCCGAGCAGCCGGCGTAGAGCCTCCTCGGCGACAGCGTGGTACCGGGAGCTGCAATCCATGAAGGGGTCGCACTCGTCCGCGAGCCCGTCGTAGCGTGGTCTCACGTCGCTGATGCTACGGCTCGTAGAAGCTACTTCCCAGGGCGGCGGATGGGCGTCCCGAAGAGCTGGGGAGGTCGGACCTGCGCGCCACACTCCTCGCACTCGACGGCGAACGCGGAGGCGATCGGGGCGCCGCAGGCCGGGCAGCGGTGCCGGAGCGCGCCGCCGCAGGTGGGACACGCCTCTAGCAGCTCCTCCTCGCTCTCGAGGAAGTAGCGCTGCGTGTGCCCGCACGCGAGGCAAAACGCGACCCAGTCGCCCAGCGTCTTTCGTCGCTCCTCCTGGATCCAGTTCCGCTTTGGTCTCGGCACCCCTGCAACGTAGCGAGACACGTGCACGGCGGTAGACGGACGGACGCCGCGACCAGCGCCCGCGTGAGCGGGCGCGCTTCAGGTCACCCGCGCGTCGGGATTCCGCTCGGCGGAATTCCGACATGCGCAGAGGCTAGAGTGAAGCGCGACCAGTCCGACGACGGGGGATCAACGCATGGCGGTGCGCGAAGCCGAGCCCGTAGGCTCGCTGCAGGAGATGAAGGACGCAGGCCTCGACCGCGAGGACCTGCTCGCCATCTACCGGAGCATGCTCATCACACGCGGCATCGAGGAGCGCGGGCACATTCTCTACAAGCAGGGGAAGATCCCGGGCTCGTTCTACACCGGCCGCGGCAACGAGGCGGCCGCGGTGGGCGTCGCGACCGCGATGGGGCCGAACGACGTCGGCACGCCGTTGCACCGCGACATGGGCGTCCACGTGACCCGCGGCGTCGAGCCGTGGCGGGTGCTCGCCCAGTACATGGGACGGGAGGACGGTCCTACACGTGGGCGCGACGGCAACGTCCACATGGCCGTGCCCGAGCTCGGCCTGCACGCCATGGTCAGCCACCTCCCGGCCATGCTCCCGGTCGCCGTAGGGATGGCGCTAGCGTTCAAGATCAGGGGCGACCACCGAGTGGCTGTCGGCTGGTTCGGCGAGGGCGCGGCGGCGCGTGGCGACGCGCACGAGGCCATGAACATGGCGGGCGTTCGACAGCTTCCCGTCGTGTTCGTCTGCGACAACAACCAGTGGGCGTACTCGACCCCGACGTACCTCGGCTATCCGATCGAGCAGATCGCGGACCGGGCGGCGGCATATGGGTTCGAGGGCGTCGTGGTCGAGGGTACCGACGTACTCGCGGTCTACCGCGAGGCGCGCAGGGCGATCGAGAAGGCCCGCTCCGGCGGGGGCCCGACGCTCCTCGAGTGCCTGACGCTTCGCATGGAGGGACATGCGGTGCACGACGACGCCTTCTACGTGCCCAAGGAGCTGTTCGAGCGGTGGGCGGCGAACGACCCGATCGAGCGCTATCGCAGCTGGCTGCACACGCACGCCGAGATGTCAGACGACGAGGAGGAAGAGATCACCACGAGCGTGAAGCGCCTCCTGAGCGATGCCCTCGAGCGCGCGGAGGCCTCGCCGCTGCCCGATCCCGCCGGCCTCCAGCGGAGCGTGTTCGCCTCGCCCGAGGACCTCGACACGCCGCATCACAAGTAATGGCCGAGCTGACCTACATCCAGGCGATCTCGGAGGGGCTGCGGCAGGAGATGCGGCGCGACCAGCGCGTCTTCGTGCTCGGCGAGGACGTCGGCGTCTACGGCGGCGCGTTCAAGGTCACGCTCGGCTTCCAGGAGGAGTTCGGGCCGTGGCGCGTCATCGACACGCCGCTCTCCGAGACGGCGATCGTCGGCGGCGCGACCGGCGCCGCCCTCATGGGCCTGCGGCCCGTGGCGGAGATGCAGTTCGCGGACTTCATCTCGTGCGCGTGGGACCACCTCGTGACCGTCGCGGCGAAGCAGTTCTTCCGGGGACGGACGCCGATCCCGATCGTCGTCCGGCTCCCCTCGGGCGGCGGATTCTCGGGCGGGCCGTTCCACTCGCAGAACCCGGAGAGCTCGTTCGCCCACATCCCCGGGCTCAAGATCGTGTGCCCGGCGACCCCCGAGGACGCGAAGGGCCTCCTCGCGTCGTCGATCGAGGACCCGAACCCCGTGCTGTACTTCGAGCACAAGCACCTCTACCGGCGGATCAAGGGCGAGGTCCCGGAGGACCGGTACACCGTCCCCTTCGGGCAGGCACGCGTCCACCGGGAGGGTGACGATGCAGTCGTCGTCACCTGGGGAGCGATGGTCTATACGGCCGCGGAAGCCGCCGACCAGATCGCCGGCGACGAGGGGTTCGAGGTGGAAGTGCTCGACCTCCGCACGATCGTCCCCTGGGACAAGGAGCGCGTGCTCGAGAGCGTGCGCCGGACGTCGAAGGTGCTCGTCCTGCACGAGGACACGCGCACGGGGGGCTTCGGCGCCGAGATCGCCGCGACCATCGCCGAGGAGGCGTTCGAGGACCTCGACGCGCCGGTGATGCGCGTCGCGGCGCCCGACACGCCCGTTCCGTTCTCGCCCCCGCTGGAGAAGGCCTTCATCCCGCAGGTGGAGGACGTGGCGAAGGCGCTCAGGGAGCTCACCGCCTACTAGAGCGAGGCAAGCCTCGCGCCCCCTACGAGGAGGACGACCGTGTCTACAGGAACCCAGGTCGAGGTGGTCATGCCGCAGATGGGCGTGTCCGTCTCGGAGGGAACGATCACGAAGTGGCTGAAGCAGCCGGGCGACCAGGTCGCCCGCGACGAGCCGCTGCTCGAGATCTCCACGGACAAGGTCGACACCGAAGTCCCGAGCCCAGGCGAGGGCGTGGTGGCCGAGATCCTGGTGCAGGAAGGCGAGACGGTCGAGGTCGGCACGGTCATCGCGCGCATCGGCCCGGCCGGCGCAGACCCAGCCGCATCGGCGCCGACCGAGCCCGCGCCGGAGGCCGCGGAGCCCGCGCCGGCTGCAGAAGCCGAGCCCGCTCCCGCGGCTCCCGAACCTGCTCCGGCCGCGCCGGAGCCCACCCCTTCCCCGCCCGCTGCGCCCGTGCCTGCCGCACCGGTCGCGTCCGGCAACGGCAAGACGTTCGTTTCACCCGTGGTCGCCCGCATCGCAGCCGAGCACGGCGTCGACCCCACGAGCGTCCCGGGAACAGGCGCCGGAGGCCGCGTGACGAAGACGGACATCCTCGCGTTCATCGAGTCCGGCGCGGCGCAGCCCGCTCCGGAGCCGGTGGCGCCCGCAGCCGAGGCCGTCACACCGCCCGTCGAGCCCGCACCGGCACCGGCACCGGCCGAGCCGGTCGCGGCCGAGCAGGTCGCAGCCGCGCCCGTCGCCCCTGCAGCACCTGCCGAGCCGGTGGCGCCTGCAGCTCCGCAACTCGCGCAGCCGACGCCTCCTCCTGCGCCGCCGCCGGCCCAGCCGCAGCCCGCCGGAGCAATCGCCGGCGAGCAGTACGAGCCGGTGAACGCGATGCGCCGGGGTATCGCCGAGCACATGCGCCGCTCGCTCGACACCTCCGCGCACGTGACGAGCGCGATCGAGGTCGACATGTCGCGCGTCGTCGCGCTCCGGAAGAAGCTCAAGCCGGAGTACGAGCGAGACCACGGCATCAACCTCACGTACCTGTCCTTCGTCGCCCGGGCAGTCGTCGAGACGCTCAAGGACTACCCGTGGATCAACGGCGAGCTGCGCGGCGAGCAGATCGTCACGCACAGCTACATCAACCTCGGCTTCGCCGTCGAGCTCGCGGACGGAAAGGGCCTCATCGTTCCGGTGCTCCGCAACGCGGAGACACTCAACCTCCTCGGGATCGCGAAGGGCGTCGTCGACATCGCGCAGCGCGCGCGGGAGAAGAAGCTGCTTCCCGACGAAGTGCAGGGCGGGACGTTCACGATCACGAACCCGGGCGGGTACGGCACGTTCCACGGGACACCCGTGATCAGCCAGCCGCAGGCCGCAATCCTCGGCACGTATGCGCTCGTGAAGCGGCCGTGGGTCATCCAGGACGAGCTCGGGAACGACGTGATTGCGATCCGCCCGATCATGAACCTGACCCTCACGTATGACCACCGTCTCGTCGACGGCGCGCTCGCGGGCCGCTTCCTCAGGGATCTCCGCGAGAAGCTCGAGACCTGGGACGAGGCCGCCTACTGACATGTGCGCAGACCGAGACTCGCTCGCGCGAATCTCGGTCGCGCGTACAACCCCTAAAGGCGTCCGCTTCGCGGCCGCTACCGCATCGCAGCAGACGGGCGAGCACGTATGACGCAGCGCATCGTCCCGATGATCGCCTACGAGGACGCCGCCTCCACGATCGACTGGCTCGACGGTACTTTCGGCTTCGCCGAGCGGGTGGATCAGCGGTACACGGACGACAGCGCCGTCATGACCCACGCGGAGCTCGACCTGGAGGGCGCGACCGTCTACGTCTCGACGCCGACGCCCGAGTACGTCAGCCCGCGCCGCCACCGGGAGACGTGCGAGATAGCTCGGCGCTCGTTCGACAACCCGTGGGTCATCGACGGCGTGTTCGTCGAGGTCGAGGACGTCGGCGCGCACCACGCGCGTGCCGTCGCTGCCGGCGCAGAGGTGCTTCGCGAGCCCGAGGAGCCGGGTATCGAGTACCGGATCTACTCGGTCGAGGACCTCGAGGGCCATCGCTCGATGTTCGGGCAGCGGCTCGAGGACGGCGAGTGACGACCGTGACCGGCAGCTGCCTCTGCGGCGGTGTCCGATTCGAGATCGCCGAGCCGTTCGAGCGCGTCACCGCGTGCCACTGCGCGAACTGCAAGAAGATCTCGGGCGGCGTGGGCACGGCGAGCGGTCGCGTCCCGACAACGGCGATCAGGATCACGGCCGGCGAGGAACTGCTCACCACGTACACGCCGGTCGCGGGCTCGGCGAAGACCTTCTGCTCACGGTGCGGCTCCAACCTCTTCGGCGGCGGCTGGCCGCAGTCCAGCCACACGAGCGTCCGGCTGACCACGCTCGACGAGCCGTTCCCGGGGCGCATCGGGTCGCACATCTTCGTCCGCTCGCTCGCGCCGTGGGAGGTGCTGCCGGACGACGGCGCCGAGCGGTTCGAGGTTCGCGGGACGTAGTCTGCGATCGATGAGCCGCGGTGCCTACCTCCTGAGCCTCGGGCTCGTTCCCTACGGAGAAGCCTTCGAGCTCCAGCGCTCGCTCGCCGGCGCGGTCTCGCAAGGCGCGATCCCGGACACGGTGGTCTTTCTCGAGCACCCGCCGGTCGTCACGATCGGGCGGCGCACGGAGGCCGACCGCGAGCTGCACATCCCCGACGACGCCGAGGTCGAGCTCGTCGAGACCGACCGCGGCGGGAAGTCGACGTACCACGGGCCGGGACAGCTCGTCTGCTACCCGCTCCTCGACCTCCGCCACCACGGCAAGGACGTGAGACGCTACGTCCGCGATCTCGAGGAGGCGCTCGTTCGCACCCTTCGCAACGTCGGCCTGGAGGCGGTGCGCTACGAGGGCCTGACCGGCGTGTGGATGCCGCCCGGAGGTGGCCAGGGGCCGCGGAAGATCGCGTCCATCGGTGTCCATGTATCACGCTGGGTAACGACGCACGGGTACGCCCTGAACGTCGACCTCGACCCCTCGCCGTTCACGGACTGGATCACCGCCTGCGGCCTCGATGACGCGCAGTTCACGACCATCGCGCGCGAGCTCGGCCGGCCGGTATCCGTCGACGACGTACGCCCCGCAGCGATCGCCGCGATCGCCGAGGTGTTCGGGCTCGACTTCGAGGAGCTGCCCGCAGACGGCGGCGCGGGCCTCTGGCCCCAGCCCGTCCACGCGTCGCTGGCATCGCGATGAGCGTCGACATCCGGCCGTTCCCGCGCCTCGGTTGGGATCCGCTCCCGGGCGACGGCGTGGTCGGTGTCGTGGGTCGCGTCGTCGTCCGGGAGGACGCCTTCTTCGTCGCGCAGCTCCGGTTCTCCGAGCACGCGACGATCCACGAGCACCCTGGCGACCGCGACGCGATCGTCGTGTGCATCGAGGGCGAGGGGTTCACGTCGGTCGCCGGCGAGACGGCCCCGCTGCGAGAGGGTCAGCAGGCCCGCTGGCCGAGCGGTATCCCGCACCGCCTGTGGACGGAAGGCTCGACCATGACGACGCTCATGATCGAGCGCTTCGACTGAGTCAGTCGCCCGGGAACTCGTCCGGGCACGGCACGGGCCAGGGCGGCGGCCCGAAACGCGCGTACGCCTTCTTGGGGTCCAACGTCTCCTTCTCGACGCCGGCAGCGTGCTTCTGCGCGGCCTCGTTCACGGGGTACCGGATCCCACGGCCGCTCCTCCGCGCGCCGACGGCCAGGATCAGGCACGGGCCGTCACCGGCGCCGACGAACGCGTGCTCGGTCCACGGAGGGCAGTGGAAGAAGTCCCATTGCTTCAGGGGCCGCTCCTGCCCTTCGACGATGAGGAGGCACTCGCCGGCGAGCACCAGGAAGTCCTCCTGCGTCTCCTCTCCGTGGTACATCCCGCCCGGCTCGCCCGGGCGCAGGATCCCGAGGTTGAAGCCGAGCTCGCCGAAGCGGGCGTTCTCGCCCTCGAACGGCGCGTAGAAGCCAAGCCCGTCGCTCTCGAACCACTGCGTGTCGCGCGCGTTGACGACGAACCACCCGTCCTCGAAGGGGAAGGTTCCGTGCTCGGAGTGCTCGAGTCCGGCTTCGGGAACCACGGTCGGGAGACTACCTCGGCTCCCAGGCGTACTCGACGACGTACCCGTCGGGATCGGCGCACTTGACGCTCACGTACTGCGGCTCGTCCCACTCCTCGACGATCGGAACGGCCTCGGCGCGTAGCCGCTCGCGGAACGCGTGGACCGCCTCGGGCGAGTCGGCGCGCACGCCGAAGTGGAGGAACGGCGGGAGCTCGATCGGCCCTTCGACGGGGCCGAGGGCGAGCGAGAACCCGTTCGCATCGTAGAGCATGAGGACGTCGTCGTCGTACTGGCGCGATGGGGCCGCGTCGAAGCCGAAGTAGGTCTCGTAGAAGCGGCGCGAGCGCTCCTGGTCGGTCACGGCGAGGGCAAGGTGCTGCATGGCCGGATGATGGCACCGCGGCCGCCCGCCCGACCCTAGATGGTTGATCGGTAATTGTCGTCGATGCGGGGATGGCCGAGACCGAGCCGGGGACGCCGCCCGGACGAGCGCGTATCGGGAATACGGGCGAGGAGGGCGGCGCCAGCCGGCGCCGTGTCGCGGCCACCATCCGCGCGGCGAACGAGTGCCGATCAGCCATCTAGACTGGGCGCTCGTGGAGCGATCTCTTCCCGTCGCCGAGCGCCCGCGCCGTCCCGAGTGGATGAAGGTGCGCGCCCCGAGCGCGAACTCGCGCTACGCGGAGGTCAAGGGCCTCATGCGCGAAGGGCGCCTCGTCACGATCTGCGAGGAGGCACGCTGCCCGAACATCGGCGAGTGCTGGGGCCGCGGCACCGCGACCTTCCAGATCCTCGGCGACACCTGCACGCGCGCGTGCCGGTACTGCTACGTGCACTCGGGGAAGCCGGACGGCCCGCCCGATCCACTCGAGCCGCTTCGCCTCGCGCAGGCAGCGGCGCAGATGGGGCTCTCGCACGTCGTGGTCACCTCCGTCGACCGCGACGACCTCCCCGATCGCGGCGCGGGACACTACGCGGCGACGATCCGGGCGATCAAGCGCAAGCTGCCGTCGGCCAAGGTCGAGGTCTTGACGCCGGACTTCCTCGGCGTCGAGGAGGACGCGCTCGCGACCGTGCTCGGCGCGCGACCGGAGGTCTTCAACCACAACATCGAGACGGTGCGCCGGCTCCATCCCCGAATGCGGGGAGCAAAGGCGAGCTACGACACGGCGCTCTGGCTCCTGGCGCGGGCCAAGGAGGTCGCCGGCTATCCCGTGCTCACGAAGTCGGGGATCATCGTCGGGCTCGGGGAGCGGAACGACGAGGTCGTGGAGACGATGCGCGACCTTCGAGCGCACGGCGTCGACGTCGTCACCATCGGCCAGTACCTCCAACCGTCGCCGAAGCACGCGACCATCGACCGCTGGGTGCACCCGGACGAGTTCCGCTGGTTCCGCGAGCAGGGCGAGACGCTCGGGTTCGGCTCGGTCTTCTCCGGGCCTCTCGTGAGGTCGTCCTACCGCGCGGACGAGCAGCGTCACGCCGCCGAAACCGGTCGCGGCGCGGTCGCGTACTGAGGGACATGGGCCTGCGTGCCGTTGTCGCGGTCGTCGCCGCGATCGCGGCTGCAGCAGCGAGCGGAGCACCGGCAGGAGAGGGACAGCTCCGCGCGCGCGAGTACGCGGTGCCGAGCGGCACGCGGCCCCACGACGTCGCCCCCGCGCGAGACGGCGGCGTCTGGTTCACGGCGCAGGGGTCAGGCCAGCTCGGCTGGCTGAATCCTCGAAACGGGCGCTCGCGGCTGATCCCGCTCGGCTCCGGGTCGGCCCCGCACGGCGTGATCGTCGGGCCCGACGGCGCGCCCTGGATCACGGACGGAGGCCTGAATGCGATCGTCCGCGTCGATCCGCGCACGCAACGGGTCCGCCGCTTCCCGTTGCCGTCGAGCACCGGCTACGCGAACCTCAACACGGCGACGTTCGATCGCCGCGGCATCCTCTGGTTCACGGGCCAGAGTGGGATCTACGGACGGCTCGACCCGAGGACGGGCCGCATGCGGGTGTTCCGCGCCCCGCAGGGGGCCGGCCCGTACGGGATCGCGACGACGCCCTCGGGCGACGTCTACTACGCCTCCCTCGCGGGGAGCTACCTGGGCCGGATCGACGTGCGCACGGGACGCGCCATGGTGCTTCGCCCCCCGACCTCCGGGCAGGGCGCCCGCCGCTCCTGGTCGGACTCGCGCGGCCGCATCTGGATCAGCGAGTGGAACGCGGGCCGGGTCGGGATGTACGACCCGCGCACGCGCCGGTGGCGCGAGTGGCGGGTTCCCGGCTCGAACCCGATGATCTACGCGGTCTTCGTGGACGACCGGGACAAGGTCTGGCTCTCGGACTTCGGCGCGAACGCGCTCGTCCGCTTCGACCCCGTGACGCAGCGGTTCACGCGCGTGCGGCTCCCGAGCGCGGACGCCGCCGTCCGCCAGATCCACGGCCGACCTGGCGAGGTCTGGGGCGCGGAGTCGGGCGCCGACAAGCTCGTGGTCGTGCGCACGCGCTAGTCGATCTACACGCCGCGGATCGTCAGTCGTCGCTTCAACACGGTGCCGTGGATGTCATTGAGCTCGAAGGTCGCGACATACGAAGCGTTCCTTGCCACGGTGAATCCGCGGAGGCGTGCGTTGACGGTGCAGTTCGAGAGCAGCGGAGAGGCGTGCTGGCCGACCCCGACCAGACGGCCGCGCAGCCTGACGCGCCACGTCATCCCGATCGAGGCTCCGGCACGGTCTGCGACGCAGTACCGGCGTGTGTACAAAGTGACGAGCGGCGAAGCGGTGCCGCGCTTGAACCGCATCACCGGATTGCGGGCGTCGAGAGGTCTCGCGGCAGTCGCGAATCTCGGCGGCGACGTTCCCTTCGGAGACCCCGCCTGCGTATAGAGACCGGAGTCCCAGGGCTGCCCGGGATCGTCCCGGTAGACGAACCAGATGAACATGGTCACGAACGGATACTTCGTCGCGATCGCGATCGACTGCTTGATGTAGGCGGCCTGACGCGCGTAGGAGACGCCGAGCGAGTCCTGCGGTCTCGTCTCGTGGCCATACTCGGTGATCCAGATCGGCACCGACGTTCGCTTGAACCACTTCTTCAGGTTCGCCTGGAGCAGCGGGAGCGATCCGAGCGTGACGTTCGGCCAGCGAACGCTCTGCGACGGCGCGAGGTTCGGCGTGAACGGGTACGGGTGGTGTGACCAGGCGTCGAAGCGGAGCCGCGGGTTCGCCTTTGCGAGAGCCTCGACAAATCGTCCCGGCGAGTGCACCGGCCGTATCCCCCTCGGATTGTCGGTTCCTCTGGCGGACGTCTCTCCCGTTGCGACGAGGGCGCGCGGGTTGCCGGCCTTGATACCCGTGTAGGCGGCCGCGTACAGCTTCGCGTAGTTCCGAGGCGCGACGGACTTCCCCGAAGCGTCGAACTGCGGAGTGAGGAAGAGCTGGAGGTTCGGCTCGTTCCAGACGGACCAGAAGCGGACGAAGGGATAGCCGTCGTAGCGGCCCGAGTAGCGCGAGGCGATCGCCTTCGAGAAGGCCGTGAAGTCGGCGGCGTTCTTCGGCATGACGTTCGGGCTCCGTCCGCCGTTTGCCCACCGCGGCGTCCCGAAGAGCGTGAGCAGAACCTCCATGTCCGCCTCCTGCGCGGTGCGAATCGCGTCGTCGAGATCCTGGAGGTTGTACGCGGGATCGAAGGGATCGGACGCACGCTGCGGACGCGTCTGGGCGGTTTGGTTCCAGTGGACGAGGAGACGCATCACGGTCGCGCCCTCGCGCGCGGAGGACTCGATGCGGCTTGCACGGTCGTTCACCCAGCGAAAGCTCGGGTCATCGTGGAACCCGATCCACATCCGCTCGGCTGCCCATCCCGCCGGCGCGGCGATGACGACAGAAGTGCCAAGGACGAGAGCGAGGCAGAAGGCGCGTTTCACGGCATCTCTCCCTGCGTTCGACTCTGCACGTGACCCACGTGCAACGGCACAAGGCTGTACCCAGCCTAGCGACTGGCGTACGAGTCACGTGCGAGGTAGTGAAGCTGGCGCGATGGTGCGGGATGTACGAGGTTTTCGGCGTGCGACGACGGAGGCCTCGTTGCGCTCGCGAGGTCCGAACGACGCCGGCTGGGAGCCGAAGGGCCGCCCGCAGGCGGCCCTTCGCTCCGTTCGCTTGTACCGGGGGCTACGACAGCCCGAAGGTGGCGAGCCAGGTCAGGTCGTCCGCGCGATCGACGCGGTACACGCCCCCGACGCCGCCGCAGGTCACGTTGAGCCCGAACGACGTGACACCGGCGATGACGTTGGAGTCGCCAATGAAGTTCGGACCGCCGGAGTCACCGAAGCACGTTCCGCCCGTGTTGGAGTTGTTCGACAGAAGCAGAGCGAAGTCACCCACGATGCCCTGGTTGATCTGGATCAGGCGCGGGTTTGCGAGCATCCGCACGCGGGACGCTTCGTTCTTCCACGACGCGGGCCCCGGGAAGCTCTTCTGCAGCCCATACCCGACAGAGGTGAACGTGACGTCCTTCTTCGCCCCCTTCACGCCGAACGCGTCGAGCTGGTTGAGGCTCGGGAGGTCGCCGTACGTCGGGCGCGCGAACGCATCGTCATACACCACGACGCCGAGGTCGAAGAGGAAGAACGCGTCCGGGTTGTAGCTCGGGTGTGTCTGCGGCGTGCCGCCGACGTCGCCTTGACACGGATAGCCGTCAAAGAGAGTCCGATGCCTTCCCACTCCACCGAAAACGCTAACAACGACGAAGGGCCGCTCGGAAGCGGCCCTTCGTTCGTTCGTAAGCCGTGCCTGGTGCTACTTGATCAGCGCGAACACGGCTGCGTGCGCGACCTCGCCGCCTGGGTTCGAGATCCTGAGGATCCCCTGGCAGAGAGCGGCTCCCTGGGCCTTCTGCGCCACCATCGTGACGGTGACGGTCATGCCCGACACCGTGGCACCGAAGTCCACGAGCGGAGCGCAGTTCTCGCCGGTCACGGAGGCCGAGTACGGGCCCGAGCCGCCGAGGTTGCTCAGCGACACGGTGCGCGTATCGCTCCGGCCGGCACCCGACGGCACGCCGCCGAAGCTCACGCTCACCGGGTCGAGTGCGACCACCGCCTCGTCAGCGTTGTCGAGGTCCAGACGGCCGGCGCCGACCACGTTGACGTTCGACGTGAGCGCGCCCGTGTTGAACGTCTTGAGGACGCCCTCTTCGGCCGTGTTCACGATTGCCGACCGGATCTGATCCGTGCTCCAGGCTCCGTGCCTCGACTTGAGGAACGCCGCCGACCCCGCGAGATGGGGTGTCGCCATGGACGTGCCCTGGAAGAACGCCCACTCGTCGTCCGGCTGTGCGCTCAGCACGTTCACGCCCGGTGCGACGACGTCCGGCTTGACGCGGAAGTCGACGTCCGTCGGGCCCTGGCTCGAGAAGCCGGCCATGAAGTCGTCGTTGCCCGTCAGGAAGTACTCGAGGTCGCTGTCGATCGTGGCCGACGAGCCGTTCGCCGCGATCAACGCGGCTCGGCTGCCGAGCCCGACCATGTACGCGGGAACGGTCGGCTGGTTCGGCGTGCCGTCCTGGCCCATCGCGCTCGGGTCACCCTGGACGTTGTTCACGACCACGACTGCCGCCGCGCCCGCGTTCTGCGCGTTGCGGATCTTGGCCGAGAACGTGCAGGTCCCCCGTGAGATGACCGCGATGTCACCGGTGAGGCTGCCGCCCGGCAGCGCCGAGCAAGCCTCGTTCAGGCCGCCGAGCGCCGGGGGGCCGCCCGTGACCACGTTGAGGTCAGCGGTCAGGTCGTCCTCGAGCGTCTCGAAGTCACCACTCGCGAGTTCGTACACGTCTGCACCGACGGTCATCGGCGCACCGACGAAGTGCCCGACCGTCGAAGCCCCTGCCGTGAGCGCGCGCGGAGCGATCCCCGGCGATTCGGCCGTGAAGAGGCCGGGGCCGGAGTTGCCCGCCGCCACGGCCACGACCATCCCGGCCTGGTCGGCGTTGTCGACGCCCATGCTGAGCAGGTCCTTCTTGCCCGACGAGCCGCCGCCGAGGCTCATGTTGGCGACGTCGAAGCCCATCTCGAGCGCGTCCTCGAGGGCATTCAGGATGTCCTCCGAGCGAGCGCTTGCGATCGTGCCCGGGAAGACGTTGAAGTTCCCGAGCTGCGCCGCGGGCGCGACGCCGGAGACGCCGTACGGGATCGGAACGCCGTTCACGGTCGCATCCGTGTCGAAGTTGCAGGCGACCGTGCCGGCGACGTGCGTACCATGCCCGTTCTCGTCGGCCGGCGAGAAGCGGTCACGGTTGTTCTGGTTGTAGTAGACCTCGGCGTGGACGACCTTCGCGTTCGTGCCGCCGTTCTCACCGGTTCCACCGAAGCACGGATGGCTCGAGTCGATGCCCGTGTCGATGATCGCGACCTTCGTCCCGGCGCCGGCCGTGGCGGAACCACCTTCCCCGCCCCAGGCGTCGAACGCGTCGATCAGCGAGAGGTCCGGGTCGAAGCCGTGCGCCGCGGGCGTGTACAGGCCCTGGAACTCCGCACGCTGGACCATCGGCGCCGAGGCGATCGTGCCGAGCGGCGTTCCGTTGAGCCGAACCGAGACCGCGTTCAGCGCGATGTCGAACTCGCCCGCGACACGCGCGTCTCTCGCGTTGTCGCGGAGCCATTGCTTGAACTCGTTGCGGAGCTGGTTGAGCTGCGCCCGATACGACCTGACGGCGCTGCTCGAGAAGTCGATCTTCTTGCCCTTCGCGGGCTTCGTCCTCTGGGACGTGGCGAGCGGGTCGCCCTTGAGCTGGACGAGCGCTGTCCCCGTGTCGACGGCGGCTGCCCTCGCCCCGTCCGTCGCCGGCCCGCCCGCGCTGCCGGCGCCTACACCGAGCACGAGCAGAGCGGCCATCACGGACAGGACGGCAGCACCGAGTTTCCCTCGTGTCATGCCTCTCCCCTTTCGTGCGACTGTGGTGGCTGGCGGCCACCTATCACGCGCTCAGTCTAAGCGGGACGCGCCCGCGGGCACGTCGGAACCGTAGGAACGGCTCAGCCGTTCCGTAGGAACGGCTCAGCCGTGCGGCTTGGCCATCGCGCGGTAGTCGAGCGCCTCGTCGAGGATCGCGTCCTCCACGCCCGCTTCGCGCGCGACGTCGCGGAGCGAGCGGCCGGTTGCCGCCGCCTCCTTCACGATCTCGGTCGCCCGGTCGTACCCGATGTACGGGTTGAGCGCGGTCGCCGCGGAGAGCGTCAGCTCGGCATAGCGCTCGCACTGCTCGCGGTTCACC
>Ga0299907_10000633_pt1 | contig 17919 bp, 18 predicted proteins | sample RVTome_16_FD_198680 | JGI IMG/M metagenome (GOLD analysis project Ga0299907, IMG submission 198680) | Soil microbial communities from uranium-contaminated site in the Upper Colorado River Basin, Wyoming, United States - RVT152D67 (version 2) ...
CTGCTCGGCGGCGGGCTTGCGGCGGCGGGTCTGGTTGACCCCGTCGGCGTACGCGCCGCAGTAGATCCAGCAGCCACATGCCGTGGAGCCGTCGGCTTTGAGCTGGGTGTAGCTGCTGAGCGGGTTCCCGTCGGCGTCCCAGCCGTTGATCTCGGCGAGCACCGCCTCGGCGCTGGGATCATCGTGGGGACCCTCGGTCGGGTAGTCCCACGTCAGGTCGTACAGCGGCAGGTCACGTTCGTCGACGTCCTCCCGCCGGACCGGTGAGCCGTCGCCGGCCGTGAACAGCTTCTCTCGGATCCGCCGCCCCAGGTGATAGGCGAACCACAGATCGCTGCGGCGGTCACCGGCCGGATCGACCGCCTTGTCGTGCCACTGCAGCAGGCGCTGCGTGTTCGTGAACGACCCGTCCTTCTCCACGTGCGCCGCCGCCGGCAGGAGGAACACCTCGGTGCGGATGTCCTCGGTGGCCAACTCGCCGGTCTCGATCTCGGGCGCGTCGTACCAGAACGACGCCGACTCGATCTCGTACAGGTCGCGGACCACCAGCCATTCGAGCGACGCCAGCGCGAACCGGTGCAGGCGCCCGTTGGCCGAGCCGACGACCGGGTTCTGACCCCACAGGAAGAAGCCGGTGACCTTGTGCTCGATCATGTCGATCGCGCTCTGGTAGGCCGAGTGATCGCCGGAGATGCGCGGCAGGTAGTCGAAGCAGTAGTCGTTGTCCTCGGTGGCCGCGTCGCCGAACCACGCCTTGAGCAGGCTCACCGTGTATGCGCCCATGTTCCCCCAGAACCCGGCGGGCGCGGCGTTCATGCCGACGTAGTCATGCAGGTCCTGGTAGTCCTGCGCATGAGGCATCGGGATGTACCCGGGCAGGATGTTGTAGAGGGTGGGGATGTCGGTCGACCCCTGGATGCTGGCGTGCCCGCGCAGGGCCAGGATGCCGCCCCCAGGACGGCCGATGTTGCCCAGCAGCAACTGCACGATCGCGGCGGTGCGGATGTACTGCACACCCACCGTGTGGTGCGTCCATCCGACGGCGTAGGCGAAGGCTCCCGTGCGCTCGCGCCCGGAGTTGTCGCACAGCGCCTCGCACACCTTCAGGAACAGGTCCTGGGGGATGCCGCAGATGTCCTCGACCATCTCCGGCGTGTACCGGCGGTAGTGCTTCTTGAGCAGCTGGAAGACACACCGGGGATGCTGGAGCGTCTCGTCACGCGATGGCGGATGCCCGCCCTCGAGGTCGCCGCCATGTGAGCCGTGCTCGTGCCCGGAGTCCGTCCGTGACGATGCGTCCTGCCCGTTCGGGTCGGTCCGGTCCGCGGCACCCATCTCGCGCTGACCGGCCGACGGTGCGGCCTCGAAGCCCTCGTACTGCCACGTCGACGTGTCATACGTGCCGCTGTCGGGGTCGTAGCCGCTGAACAGCCCGTCGAGGTCCTCGGTGTCGGCGAACTCCTCGTCGATGATCACCGGCGCGTTGGTGTAGTTGACGACGTACTCGCGGAACTCCCTGCGGTTGGTGAGGATGTGGTTGATCACGCCACCGAGGAAGGCGATGTCGGTGCCGGCCCGGATCGGCACGTGCAGGTCCGCCAGCGCGCTGGTGCGCGTGAAGCGGGGGTCGACGTGGATGATGGTCGCCCCGCGGCGCTTCGCCTCGACGACCCACTGGAACCCGACCGGATGGCACTCGGCCATGTTCGAGCCCTCGATGAGGATGACGTCAGCGTTGGCCAGGTCCTGCTGGAAGGTGGTCGCGCCGCCGCGACCGAACGAGGTCCCCAGACTGGGGACGGTGGAGCTGTGTCATATGCGGGCCTGGTTCTCGATCTGCACCGCGCCCATCGCGGTCCACAGTTTCTTCATCAGGTAGTTCTCTTCGTTGTCGAGCGTGGCGCCACCGAGGCTGGCCATGCCCATCGCACGCCGCAGCGGCACGCCGTCCTCGTCGACGTCCTCCCAGTGATCGCGACGGTTGGCGATGACCCTGTCGGCGATCATGTCGACGGCCGTGTCGAGGTCGAGGTGCTCCCACCCGGTGCCGTAGGGCCTGCGGTACTTCACGTGGAGCTCGCGATCAGGCCCGGTCACCAGTTCCTTGGAGGCCGAGCCCTTGGGACACAGCTTGCCGAGCGAGATCGGCGAGTCGGGGCTGCCCTCGATCTGCGTGACCTGCCCGTCTTTGACGAAGACCTTCTGCGCACAACCCACCGCGCAATAGGGACAGATCGAGTCGACCACGCGATCGGCCGTGGCCGTTCGTGGCTGCAGGTGCGCCGAGCGCTTTGAACGCACCGCCGCGCCGCGGCCCAACGGGTCACCATCGCGGAACTGCCGGATCACGGGCCAGGCGTTGAGCAACTCCCGTAACGCCATCGCATCTCCTTGTCCCGGTCACGCACGCGACCGGCCACGATCAGCGCTTCCCGATCACCGGCGTCGACATGCGTCGATCGCGCAAAAGAACCTGGCCACAGATCACCGTGGCCAAGGTCCATCACGCGGTGCCGCGAGCGTCGATCCCCGACACCTGCGGCTACCACGACCGTGCTGGCGCCGCTCGTGGGGCGGGGGCTGGTCATCCGCCGTCCCCGGATGGTGGCGCTGGTCGAGCGCCTCGACGCCGACCGCCGGGCGGTGCGACTGCTGCGGTTGCCCCCACGTCCAATGCGCCGCCGTCGTGCGCCTCCGCTCCTCGAGACTGCACGAAGTAGGCGCCGAGCATGCCCGCCAACGCCGCGAAGACGACGACCGAGTAGGTGGCGAGGACCAGTTCCATCACGCGAGCCAGGCCGGTCTCCGCCGACAGCGGCTCGCCCGTCACCGTCGCGTAGGCGGCGTCGTGGAGGGCGACCGCGTAGGACGTGTAACCGGCGAACTCGTAGAGCAGCTGGCTGCTGGTGAGTACGACGATCACCGTCACCGTGAGCAGCCAGGCCGCGCGGCTGGTGAGCTCACGACCCGCGATCCGCGTGCCGCGCACGGTCGACGACACGACGCGTCCCGCGCGGACGATTGGGCGCAGCCGCAGGCGCGCGACGATACGCGCGAACCGCAGGAAGGGCAGGGCGAGGAAGATCACCTGCCCGTCGAGACGGTCCGCGATCACTTCGGCCAGGCGCTCGCGCTCCGCCGGGGCACGCCGCAGCACCGGTTCGTGATCGTCCGTGGTCACGCGCCTAGCGACGCTCGGCCGTGGGCAATGTCACGGTCTGTCCGTGCTCGACGCGGACGATCCGCTGTTCGAGCCCGCGGCGCCCGGCCTCGTCGAGGAAGTCGCTCAGCGGCGAGGAGAACACGTCGTAGTCGTTGTAGTGGACGGGAATCGCACGCGGCGGCCGGATCGCCTCCAGCAGGTCGGTGCCCTGCCTGCCGTCCATCGTGACCAGAAGCCCACCCGGGAGGCGGGTGCCTCCCAGGTGCAGCACCGCCGCGTCCATGGTGGGCCAGCGCCTGGCGATCTCGTGGATGCCGTCGAAGAACAGGGTGTCGCCGGTGATGTACAGCTGGAACCGGCGGCCGTCGTTCCGGTCGGCGGGGGTGAACTCGAGCAGGCTGCCCATCACCGGCGGCAGCAGACGGCGGGCCGCACCGTGCGCGTGCTGGCCCGGCAACGACGTGACGCGCAGGGTCGCGCCGTCCTTGACGAGATCGAAGTGCTCCCAGGTACGCAGCCCGACCGCCATGCGGAAGCGGTGGACGCCGTGCAGCCGGCGCGAAGCGTGCGGTGTCGTCACGACCGGCAGATGGCGGGGCAGGCCCCGCCGCGCCACCCGATCCCAGTGATCACCGTGCAGGTGCGAGAGCACCACGGCGTCGAGCGCCGGCAGCGCGTGCAGCGGGATCGCCGGATCGGTGCGGCGGCGTGATGTCAGGCCGTAGCCCAGGTACGCGCGCTGGCCGCGGTGCAGGAAGTTGGGGTCGGTCAGGATGGTGAACCCGCAGTACCGCAGGAGCACTGTGGCGTTGCCGATGAACGTCAGCGTGGGCTCGTCGGCATCCGACCCGTGCCCAGGTGTCGCTCCGGTCGCATCCATTGAGGCCCTCTGACCTTCGCGCCGCGACTCAGGCTCCGCCGACGCCCTCTTCGATGCGTCCCGTGCCCTTGCACGTGTCACACGTGCCGGTGTCGACCTCGCCGGAGCCGCTGCAGTCGGGGCACAGGTCCTCGCCTACCGGCGCCTCGCCGGGCCGGCCCTCGTCCCCCGGTCGCAGGTCCTCTTGTCCAGCCATGATCGCCTCGCTTGGTCGTCTCGTGGCCGTCGTTGTTTCCCGGCGCGCACTGCACATGCCAACTTGGGGCGATGAGGTGGACGGGTTTCCGCGCACAGCGAACCTGACCGCACCCGCGATCGGGCGTCGGGTCACTGCGGCGGCGGACCGCGGGTCAGGTGGTGCGGCGGGCGGCGGCCAGGACGTCGTCGATGGGGGTCGTCATCGGGTCTGGCAACTGCTGGACGTAGTCGTAACCGAAACGCCCCTTGATGCACAGGTGCCCGCTGGTGACCTCGTGATCCTGGGGCGACGTGACCTTGACGATGCGGTTGTCCTGCACGTGGAGGTCCACGTTGCAGCCCACACCACAATACGAGCACACCGTGCGCGTGACCTGCTGGCGGTCTTCGTGCCACATCCCCGCCTGCCGCAACTCGTACTCGGAGCGGAACAGAATGGCCCCGGTCGGGCAGACACTGATGCAGTTGCCACAGAACACGCACGCGGAGTCGCCGAGCGCCACGTCGAACTCGGTCGAGACATGGGCGTCGAACCCCCGGCCGGCGATGGTCAGCGCGAAGGTGTTCTGGGCGTCCTCACCGCACGCCTCGACGCACTTGTAACAGGTGATGCAGCGGCTGTAGTCGCGCATGTAGAGCGCATTGTCGATCTTGGGCGGTTGCGCGACGTTCTCGGCGGTCGTGCCGTCGACGCCGGTGTGGTGGCCGGCATGACGGTGGTCGCGGTCACCGGCCACGGTGGGCGGCGCCGGCGGACCGTAGCGGCCGGAGTCGACGGAGTAGCGGTCCATCCAGCCCTGGACCTCGGCGGACGCCAGCGACAGGTCGGCCGTCGAATCGAGGAACTCCAGCACCATCTTGCGGCTGTGGCGCACGCGCTCGGTGTCGGTCCGCACGACCATGCCGTCCTCGACCGGGCGCGAGCACGCGGGCACCAGCGGCCGCGACCCTTCCACCTCGACGACGCACACGCGGCACGCGTTGACTGGCGTCAGCACGTCGGAGTAGCACAGCGTGGGCGTGTCGACGCCCTGCGAGCGGCACACGTCGAGGATCGTGGTGCCCTCCGGCATGGCGATCTCGGCGCCGTCCAACGACACCTGCACCGTTCGCGCTTCCACTGCGGTCATCGCCCATCTCCCAGCATTCCCTGATCGAGCGCGGAAAGGATGGCCGTGCCCGCGGTGTGGCCCAACCCGCAGATCGAGGCGTCCTTCATCACCTGATCGATCTCGGCGATCAGCGTCCGCTCCGCTCCATCGTGGCCGTTGGACACGAACCGGTCGAGCGCCTCTTCGACCCTGACGGTCCCCACGCGGCACGGCACGCACTGCCCGCACGACTCGTCGCGGAAGAACCGCGCGATCCGGCGCGCGGCGTCCGTCAGGTCGTTGCGCCGGCCGAAGACCATAACCACTCCCGAACCCAGTGCGAGCCCCGCGGCGCGGGCGTCCTCGAACGTGAGAGGAAGGTCGAGGCGGTCGGCGGTCACGAACGATCCCGCGGCGCCGCCGAGCAGCACCGCCTGGATGCCGTCGGTCTCACCCCCGGCCAGCGCGATCAGCGCGCCCAACGTCGTGCCCGACCCGACCTCGTAGACGCCGGGACGCGCGACGGCGCCCGAGACGCAGAACAGGCGCGTGCCGGTCGAGTCCTTCGTGCCGGTGCGCGCGAACGCGGGACCACCGCCGGCGACGATCGCCGGCACGTTGATCAGCGTCTCGACGTTGTTGATGACCGTCGGACGGCCGAACAGCCCCTCCTGCGTCGGGAAGGGCGGCTTGTTGCGCGGCTCACCGCGGTAACCCTCGATCGAGTTCATCAACGCGGTCTCTTCGCCGCAGATGTAGGCGCCCTGCCCGCGGCGGACCTCGATGTCGAACGCGAACCCCGCCCCCATGACGTCGGCGCCGAGCAGTCCGCGGCGCCGCGCCTGCGCGACGGCGTTGAAGACCCGGCTGGTCGCCAGCGGATACTCGCCGCGGATGTACAGGTAGCCCTGTTCGGCACCGGTCGCGAACCCCGCGATGGTCATGGCCTCGACGATCGCGAACGGGTCCCCCTCCATGATCACGCGGTCCTTGAAGGTGCCCGGCTCGGACTCGTCGGCGTTGCAGATGAGGTACCGCGGCCCGCGGGGCGCCGCCGCGACCGCCGCCCACTTGACCGCCGCGGGGAAGGCTGCACCGCCACGCCCACGCAGGTTGGCGTCTGAGACCTCCCGCAGCACACCGTCCGGTCCGATGTCGATCGCCCGCCGCAGCGCGCCGTACCCGCCGGCGGCGCGGTAGGCGTCGAGGTCGGTCGGGTCGACCACGCCGACACGGCGCAGCAGACGCAGTCCGGGGTCGCCCTGCTGCGGGATCGTCACGGGCGGCTCCGGGGACGGCCGGCCGCGCAGCACCGCGGTGACCGCGTCGGGTGTCGCCGAAGCCATCACGGCATCGTCGACGCCCGCGAGCTGGCCGTAGCAGGCCGGCGCGCGGTCACACTGCCCCAGGCATGGCGAGCGCATCCACAGCGCGCCGTCGACCGCCTCGCCCTCGGGCGCGAAGTCCTCGGTCAAGCGCTCGATCAGGGCGTTGGCGCCGAACCCGCGGCAGCCGACGTCGTCACACACATGGACGACCCGCGGTGGCCGCTCGACTGTCGACAGCAGCGCGTAGAACGTCGCCACACCGTAGGCCTCGGCGGGCGGCACCGACAGGCGCCGGCAGATGTACATCAGCGCGCCCTCGGAGATCCAGCCGATGGCCGACTGGACGGCGTCGAAGGCGGGCAGCAACTCGTCGCGCCGCTGCCGGACCTGCCGGCCGACGCGCGCGACGCGCGTGTCGACGGGGGTCCGTTGGGCACCGCCGACCCAGCTGGACTCCGGGGAGCCCAGCACGACGTCGATGGCCGCGCGTTCCTGCGCTGTCGGTTCGGCGTCGGAGAACCGCAGATCCATTCAGGCAACCACCGGGTTGTCGGCCGTAGGTCCGCCGCGCGTCTCGTCGAACGGGGCTCCGCGATGCTTCTCGATCCGCACCGCGGTGGCTTTGAACTCCGCGGTGCCGCTCTTGGGATCCCATGCCTCGATGGTGAGGCGGTTGACGTCGGTCTCGTCGGGATAGTGCAGCGCCATGAACACCAGCCCGGGACGCAGCCCGCGGTGGATGCGCACCTGCGCGTCGATGGCCCCGCGCCGCGACACCACGCGCACGGTCTCGGACTCGGCCAGCCCGAGGCCGTCGGCATCCTCGGGCGACACCTCGAGCATCGCGCCGGTGCGCCCCGTCGCGCGCAGCGGCGAGCGGTAGGTCCCGCTCTGCACACCGGTGTTGTAGGAGTCCAGGTGGCGTCCGGTGGTCAGGCGGATCGGATAATCGGCGGTCAGCTCGTCGACGGGCGGCACCCACTCGACCGCCACGAACGGTGCCGGCGGCCCGCCGATGGGGTCGCGCCACAGGCGCGAGTGGAGGAACAGCTCGCCGGGATGGTCCTCGTCGTAGCACGGCCACTGCAGGCCACCGTGCTCCTCGAGGCGCCGGTAGCTCATGCCGGCGTGCATCGGCGACAGGCTGCGCAGCTCGTCCCAGATCTCCTCGGCGGTCACCTCGCCCCAGTCGTGACCCAGATGCCCGGCCAGCCCGGCGATGATCGCGATGTCGGTGCGCGCCTCACCCGGTGGGTCCAGCGCCTTGCGGGTCCGCTGCACGCGCCGCTCGCTCGACGTCACCGTGCCTTCGGACTCGCACCAGTCGGCCGCGGCCGGCAGCACCACATCGGCCATCTCGGCGGTCCTGGTCAACATGATGTCCTGCACGACGAGGAAGTCGAGCGTGTCGAGCAGCCGGCGGGTGCGCCCCGCGTCGGCCTCGGCCTGGGCCGGGTTCTCGCCGATCACGTAGAGCGCCCGCAGATCGCCATCCTCGATCGCCTCGAACATCAGCGTCAGATGCTTGCCGGCATGCGCGGGGATGTCGCCACCCCACTGGGCTTCGAACTTGCCGCGCTTCTCGGGGTCGGTGACGTCCTGGAACCCCGGCAGCTTGTTGGGCAGCGCGCCCATGTCACCGCCACCCTGGACGTTGTTCTGGCCACGCAGCGGCACCAGACCGGAGCCGTACCGGCCGACGTGGCCGCACAGCAGCGCGAGGTTGATCAGCGAGAAGACGTTGTCGGCCGCGGTGTGGTGCTCGGTGATGCCCAGCGTCCAGCACAACTGGGCGCGGTCGGCGCGGGCATAGGCGTGTGCAAGCTCACGGATGGCGTCGGCCGGGACGCCGGTGACCTGGGCACCGCGTTCGAGCGTCCACGGCTCGACGCTGGCCGCGTAGTCGTCGAACCCCGTGGTGGCGCGGCCGATGAACTCCCGGTTGTGGAGTCCCTGCGCGATGATCTCGCGCCCGACCGTGTTGGCCAGCGCGATGTCGGAGCCCACGTCGATGCCGAGCCAGACATCGGCCCACTCGGCGGACTCGCTGCGCCGCGGATCCACGCACATCACCCGCGCGCCGTTGTGGACGCCTTTGAGGACGTGGTGGAAGAAGATCGGGTGCGCGTTGCGCGCGTTGGAACCCCACAGGACGATCAGGTCGGCGTGCTCCGCCTCCTGGTACGAACTGGTGCCGCCTCCGGCACCGAACACCGTCGCCAGACCGACGACGCTGGGCGCGTGTCAGGTGCGGTTGCAGCTGTCGATGTTGTTGGAGCACAGGACCACCCGCGCGAACTTCTGCGCGAGGAAGTTGGTCTCGTTGGTCGCCTTGGAGCACGAGAACATGCCGATGGCGTCGCCGCCGGAGGTGTCACGCATCGCGCGCAGGCCCGCGGCGGCGGTTGCCAGCGCCTCGTCCCACGACGCCGGTTCGAGCACACCATCGCGACGGATGAGCGGTGTGGTGAGGCGGGTCTTGGTGCGCATCTGGGTGCCTTTCCCTGCTGGGACGGGCGACAGACCACCGCGCGTTCCAGCGATCCAGCCGGGCACGGACCGGTGCCGGCCCACCTGCAGCGCAGCGTAGCAGGCGCGTTCTGTCGCGGGTAGGCGACTGCGGCCACCGATGGAGACCGCGTTCCGTCTTGCGCCACGAATTCAACGCATGTAGATTTCAACAAGCGTTGAGGCCAAAGGAGAAGCCGCCATGTGGGCCATGCTCATCAAGGAGTTCCAGCAGCTCCGCCGCGACCACAGGACGGCCGCGCTGCTGGTGATGCAGCCGCTGATGCTGCTGATCGTCTTCGGCTATGCCGCCAGCTTCGACGTCGACGAGATCCGCGCGGTCGTCGGTGGGCCCGCGGCCGAACTGGCGGCCCAGCGACTGCCCGGCGAGGTCTCCGTCGTCAGCACCGATGCCGCCGCCGGCCGCGCCGAGATCGAGGACGCAATCCGCAACGGTGAGGCGGTCCTGGGCCTGGTGGCCGCGCAGCCTCCGGTCGCGCTGATCGACGGTAGCGACCTGTTCGCCGCACGCGCACTGCAACGCGCTCTGCCCTCCGAGGTGCGGCAGGAGATCCTGTTCAACCCCGAGCTGGCGACACCACCGATCATGGTGCCCGGACTCATCGGCCTCATCATGCTGTTCGTCGGCGGCATCGCGACCAGCCTCGGGGTGGTAAGGGAGCGCGAGAGCGGCACGCTGGAGCAGCTCGCGGTGATGCCGCTGCGGCCATGGGACGTGTTCTTTGGCAAGCTCGGCCCCTACCTGGCCATCGCGGCATTCGACACCGTGGTCGTGGTGCTGACCGGACTGTGGCTGTTCGACGTGCCGTTCAACGGATCGGTGTGGTGGTTCTCGCTCGGGGCGCTGCTGTTCCTGTTCACCGCGTTGGGGCTGGGCGTGCTGATCTCCACGGTGTCGCGGACCCAGGCGCAGGCGATCCAGCTGGCGATCCTGACGCTGGTCCCGCAGGTGCTCCTGTCAGGGCTGATCTTCCCGCTCGACGCACTGGCCACCGCCATCCGGCCGATCGCCTATGCCATGCCGCTGACCTGGTTCGTGCAGATCGCGCGCGCGACCATGCTGCGCGGCTCGGACATCTCCGCGCTCGTCCAGCCGCTGGGCATGCTGACGTTGATCGGGACCTGCATCGTCGTGCTGGCGGTCCTGCGCTTCCGGCGCGACCTGATGCCACAACGCGGAAGGGCGGCTTGATGAGCTACGGCTTCGAGCACCTCACTGTCGCCTACGGAGGTCACGTGGCCCTCCGCGACGTGTCGCTGCGGATCCCTGCCGGCGCCGTGACCGCGCTGGTGGGCGGCGATGGGGCGGGCAAGACAACGTTGCTGCGCGCGCTGGCGGGACGGGTGAGACCGACGGGCGGGAGGATGTGGCCGCCGCCGTTGGATCGTGTCGGCGTGCTGACCGCGGGCCCGCCGGGCTACGGGGACCTCACCGTGGAGGAGAACCTGCGCTTCGTCGCGCGGGTGCGCGGTCTGGAGCGCCGGTGGGCACGCGAGCGGTCCGAGGGCCTGCTGGCTGCGACGCGGCTGGCCGACGCGCGCGGGCGGCTGGCCGATCGCCTGTCGGGCGGGATGCGCCGCAAGCTGGGCTTCGCGCTCGCGACCCTCCACGCGCCCGACGTCCTCCTGCTCGACGAACCGACCACGGGCGTCGACCCTGTCAGCCGCACCGAGTTGTGGCGGCTGATGGCGGGCGCGGCCGGGTCCGGCAACACGGTCGTGTTCTCCACGACCTACCTCGACGAAGCCGAGCGGTGCGCGCAGGTGCTCGCGCTCGACCGGGGGCGCGTGCTCGCCGCCGGCGACCCCGACCGCATCATCGGCGCGGTCCGCGGCCTGTACGACTCGGCCGACCGCGGGCCCGCGCAGCGCAGCTGGCGTCGCGGCGCCGGCTGGCGGGTCTGGATGCCCGACGGCGCCCCGGGCCTGGCGCCGGCTGAGCCCGACCTCGAGGACGCGGTCGTGATCGCCATGCTGCGCCGGTCGCAGACCACCGGGACGAGCGCGGAGGTGTCGTGATGTTGCTGCGGGTCAACGATGCCTGCCGGCGGTTCGGTGGGCACATGGCCGTCGAGCGGGTCGACATCACCGTCGGCCGCGGGGAGGTCGTCGGCCTGCTCGGCGCGAACGGGGCCGGCAAGACGACGCTGATCAAGCTGATCCTGGGACTGCTGGCGCCGACCTCGGGCGTCGTCGCCCTGCTCGGTGGGCCGCCGTCGCCGTCGCGACGCGCGCGGGTCGGCTACCTGCCGCAGGGCCTCGGGCTCTACGAGGACCTCACGGTGGTCGAGCAGTTGCGCTTCGCCGCGCGTGTGTACGGCTACGAGGCGTCGCCGCCGTCGATCCCCGGTGACAGCGGTCAGCCGATCGCCGAGCTCGCACTGGGAGCCCGGCGCCTGGCCGCGTTCGCGTCCGCGACGGGGCACGGACCGGACCTGCTCCTGCTCGACGAACCGACCTCGGGTGTCGATCCTCTCGGTCGCGCGCGGCTGTGGGAGCACATCCGGAACCACGCCGATCGGGGCCGCGGCGTACTGGTCAGCACCCACCACATGTCCGAGGCCGCGCAATGCGACCGGCTGGTCATCATGTCCGCCGGCCGAGTGGTCGCCGCGGGTACGGTGCCGCAGATCATCGCGGGCCGGCGCGCTGTGGCTGTGACGAGCGACGACTGGCAGCGCGCGTTCGCGGCGCTGGACGCCGCGGCGCTGGAGGTGGCGCTTGCCGGACGTCGCCTGCGGGTCGTCGACGCGCCGCCGGCGACGGTAGCCTGCGCGTTGGCGGCTGCAGGAATCACCGCCGAGACCGCAGAGGTGCCGGCGACGTTGGAGGAGGTCTTCGTGGAGCTGTCCCGGCACCGCGCGGCGTAGTGGCGCGCACGGGCCGCCGTCCGGGCGCGACCGACACCCGCGACGAGATCCTCGACGCGGCGCGCCGCACCTTCAGCGCAAGCGGCTACGACGGTGCGACCATCCGTGGCATCGCCGCCGAGGCGGACGTCGATCCCGCGCTGGTGCACCACTACTTCGGCACCAAGGACGAACTGTTCGTCACCGCCCTGCAGATACCGGTCAACCCGGCCGCGCTGCTGTCGGGCGTCATCGCCGAGGGACCCGAGGGGCTGGGCGAGCGCATCGTGCGCACCATGCTCACCGTGTGGGACTCCAATGACGCCAATCCCCTGCTGATGCTGCTGCGGTCGCTGGCCAACGAGCAGGTGGCGCCGATGATGCGCGAGTTCGTGGCGCACGCCATCGTCCGTCCCCTGGTCGAGGCCCTCGGGACCCCGGATGCGCAGGTGCGCGCGACGCTGGCGGCGTCACAGTTCGGCGGGCTGATGATGGTGCGCTACGTCCTCAAGGTCGAACCGCTGGCCTCCCTGCCCGCCGCGGAGGTCGCCCGCATCGTGGGACCGAACGTGCAGCGCTATCTGACGGGTGATCTGTCCTCGTAGACACCAGCGACGTGGACGGCGGCGTCAGGCCCGGCCGCAGTCCGAGCAGACCCCGAAGACGTCGGCGCGGTGGCCGGTCACGCGGAAGCCGCGCCGCGAGGCGACGCTGTCGACCCAGCGCTCGACCTCCTCGGCGGTGATCTCGTCGACGCGGTTGCAGGCCTCACAGATGAGGTGGTGATGGTGATCGTCGGAGCACAGCCGGAACGCCTGCTCCCCGTCACGCGGGAACGCGTCGAGCAGCCCCGCGTCCGCGAGCGAGGACAGCGTCCGGTACACCGTCGTCAGCCCGACGGGCTCGCCGGCCGCCCGCAGCTCGCCGTGCAGATCCTGCGCGGTGATGGCCTCCGCACGACCACGCAGCGCGTCGAGCACCGTGGTGCGCTGGCGCGTCGCACGCAGACCGGCGTCACGTAGCGCGTCAGACGTCACCGTCTCGGCCATTGCAGTCTCCTCCTCGCGCTGCGCGAAGGCTAACGGGTCGGTGGACGCTGGCGTCACCGCAGCCGGCCCGCCGGGCTGTCGTGGTGCAGGTGCTCGTCGACGTGCGCGATCGTGCCGGCCGACTCGTCGTGGAACGGCCGTCCTCCGTATGCGCGCCGCAGGTGCTCGGTGGTGATGACCTCGGCGGGTGCGCCGGCGGCGATCACGCAACCTGCGAGCAGCATGACGTGGTCGGCGCGTTCGGCGTCACCGAGGTCGTGGGTGGCCACCACCACCGAACCGCCGCTGTCCCGCACCTGTTCGACCACCGTGAGGATGCGCTCCCGGCTGGTGAGGTCCAGCCCCGTCACCGGTTCGTCGAGCAACAGCAGGTCGGCGTCCTGGGCGAGGCCCTGGGCGACCAGCACGCGCTGGCGCTGGCCTCCGGACAGCTCCCGGAGGTGACGGTCGGCCAGATTGGCGACCTCGAGCTGCTCGAGCGCCTCATCGACGATCCGGCGGTCGGCCGCCGTCAGGCGACCGAACAGCCCCCGGCGGGCGAACCGCGCCATGGTCACCACCTCGCGAACGGTGACCGGCAGCGACTCGTTGGCCGGCGTCGACTGCAGCACGTAGGCGACGCGGGCCGCGAGGCCGTTCTGTCCGGGGCGACGGCCCAGCACGGTCAGTGCACCCGACGTCAGTGGCACCAGACCGGCGATGGCCGACAGCAGGCTGGACTTGCCCGAGCCGTTGGGACCGACGAGCGCCGTGACCGCACCCAGCGGCACCGCGACATCGCACTCCCGCAGGGCGATGCGGCCGCCGTAGGCAATGGTGATGCCCCGCCCCTCGACCGCCAGGCCTGCCATCCGCTTCACCAACCTGTGCTGAAGTTGACAATGATTACCAACATCATGGTACACATGGAAGCGTACATCGAAAACCGTTGTCTGGTGGCAGCGGGCGAAAGGACGGATGGTTCCGTGGACAGGATCGGGATCGCGACGCGTCGGCATCCAGGGCGAACGCCCACCGCGATGCTGATCCTCGCGCTGCTGCTGACCGCTTGCGGGTCGGGCGGGGAGAGCACTGAGGTCGACGCCGACGGAGCGCTTTCCATCGTGGCGACCACGAGCATCCTGGCCGACGTCGCCGGGCAGGTCGCCGGTGATTCGGCCCGGGTCACGACTCTCATGGAGCCAGGTGCCGATCCACACAACTTCGAGGCCTCGGCACAACAGCTGGCCGCCCTGCAGGAGGCCGACCTCATCGTCGCCAACGGCGCGAACCTCGAGGAGCACCTCACGGCCCCGCTCGCGGAGGTCGAGCGCGCCGGAGTGCCGGTGTTCTCCGCGACCGACCACATCGCGACGCTGACGTTCACCGGAGACGGCCAGCAGGAGGCGGCGCACGCCGGAGAGGACGACCAACACGCCGGCGACGGGCATGACGACGAGGCCGGCGGGGTCGATCCCCACTTCTGGATGGATCCGATCCGGATGGCCGACGTCTCGCGCGCCCTCGGCGAGCAGATCGGCGAGCTGTCGGGCGACCCGGACGCGATCACCGGGCACGCGCAGGAGTACGCCGCGCGGCTCGAGGAGCTCGACGCGGACATCAACGAGACACTGGCGCCGATCCCGGACGACGCCCGGACGCTGGTCACCAACCACGAGGCGTTCAACTACTTCGCCGACCGCTACGGCTTCACGATCGTCGGCACGGTGATCCCGAGCCTGTCGACCGGTGCGGAACCCAGCGCTCGGGATCTGGAGGAGCTCGTGCACACCATCGAGCAGCACCAGGTCCGGGCGGTGTTCACCGAGGCCACCGCACCCGAGCAGCTCACTCAGGCGCTGGCCGCCGAGGTCGGAACCGACGTCCAGATCGTCGAGCTGCACAGCGAGACGCTCGGCGAGGAAGGTTCCGGCGTATCCACCTATGCCGACATGCTCGCGGCGAACGCCGAACTGGTCGCCCAGGCGCTGGGCGGTTGACGGCGCGCCGTGATGACCGGTCCGGTGCCATGGCGGAGCGCATTATGATGCGACGCGCACGGAGGATGTGATGGAACCGATCGCCGAACTGCTGATCGTGCCGTTTGCCGCCGACTTCATGCAGCGCGCACTGCTCGCGGGACTCCTGGCGGCGCTGACCTGCTCGCTGGTGGGCACCTGGGTCGTACTGCGCGGCATGAGCTTCATGGGCGACGCGCTGGCGCACGGCGTGCTGCCGGGCATCGCGGTGGCCTATCTTCTGCTCGGCGGCGGTGAGGTGGCGACGACCATCGGCGCCGCCGTCGCCGCCGTGGTCGTGATCGCCGGCGTCAACGTCGTCCAGCGCCACTCGCACCTGCCGGAGGACGCCGGCATCGGCCTGCTGTTCATCGGCATGCTCGCGCTGGGCGTGATGATCATCTCACGCGGATCCGGCTACTTCGGCGACCTGCTCAGCTTCCTGTTCGGCGCCGCGCTCGGCGTCCCACCCGGCGCGATCGTGGTGCAGGCCGTCGCGGCCGTCATCGCTCTGGCCGGCGTGGTGATCTTCCACCGAGCCTTCCTCGCGCTGAGCTTCGACGAGCGCAAGGCGCAGGGACTGGGCCTGCACCCCGGGGCGGCACGCATCGCACTGCTAGCCCTGATCGCGCTGGCCATCATCAGTTCGTTCCGCACGGTGGGCAACCTGCTGGTCTACGGCCTGCTGATCGCTCCCCCCGCGACCGCCAGCCTGCTGGCCCGGAGGGTCCCGATGATGATGACGGTCTCGGTGGGCGTGGGGATGCTCAGCGTCTACTGCGGACTGCTGTTGAGCTATCACCTGGACCTGGCCGCCGGCGCGGCGATGGCCGGGTTCGCGGTCGCCACGTTCTTCGTCGTCCTGACCGTGACCGAGGTGGTCAGGGCATGGAGCAGCCGCGGCGCCCTTGCCTCCGCGCCGACCGCGCCGCCGGCATGACCCGCGCACACGACCCGTACCACCTTGACGACCTCGACCTTGACCACCTCCGGCGCAGGCGCGGCATCAAGTGGAGCCGACCGGACCCGGCGGTGCTGCCCGCGTGGGTCGCCGACATGGACTTCCTGCCGCCGCCCGCGGTGCGGGCGGCGCTCGAAGGACTGCTCGACCGCGGTGATCTGGGCTATCCGAACTGGGACGGCGGGTCGCCGCTGGCGCCGGTCTTCGCGCAACGCATGCAGCAGGTGCACGGCTGGCGGGCCGAGCGCGAACATGTCCGCACCTTCACCGACCTCGTCCAGATCGTGCAGGTGGTGCTGCACCTGGCGACGCGCCCGGGCGACGGCGTCGCCCTGCACGTGCCCAACTACCCGCCGTTCCTGGAAACGCTGCACCACATGCGACGGCGCGCGCTCCCGAGCCCGATCACGCGCTCCGCAGCCGGGTGGCGCTTCGACGCCGCGCGTCTGGCGCGGGACATCTCCGAGCAGGGTTGCCGGGTCCTGCTGCTCGTCAACCCCCACAACCCGACCGGGCGGGTGCTCACCCACGACGAACTGGCCGCGATCGCCGAGATCGTCGTCGACCATGACCTGCTGGTGATCGCCGACGAGATCCACGCCGACCTCACCTACCCCGGCCACACCCACGTGCCGTTCGCGTCCCTGAGCGCACAGGTCGCCGCCCGGACGGTCACCGCGACGTCGGCGACCAAGGCCTTCAACCTGGCCGGCATCCGCTGTGCGGTCGCGCACGTCGGAGCCCCGGACCTGCGTGCCCGGCTCGAGGCGCAGCCCCCGGACCTGTACGGCGCGGTCAGCGTTCCCGGCGTCGAGGCGACCCTGGCCGCGTGGTCACACGGCGAGGAGTGGCTCGACGCCGTGCGCGCCCGTCTGCACCGCAACCGCGACCGCCTCGCGCGCCTGGTCGCCACGCACCTGCCCGGCGTGCGCTTCGATCCGCCCGAGGGGTCCTACCTCGCGTGGCTCGACTTCCGGCCCCTGGGCCTGCCGGAGGAGCCCGACGACTTCTTCCGCGCCCACGCCGGCGTGGAACTGAGCCCCGGCCACACCTTCGGTCCGGGGGGCCGAGGGTTCGCCCGCCTCAACTTCGCCACGAGCGGCGACATCCTGACCGAGATCGTGACCCGGATGGGTGCGGCCGTCGCCCCGTGAGCACGCCGGCGCCGTGCGGAACGCCGAGCTACGGGTTCGGACCGGAGCCGAGCATGCGGTACGGCACGAGCGCGGGAGGCGAGCCCGGGTGCGCGAGCACCAACTGGCCATCACCCGACGGAAGCCTGCTGTTGACCCACTGCTCGGCCATCGCCACCTCGGAGAAGATGGAGATCGGCGCGGGGATCATGTGGGCCAGGCTGCGGGTGGCGCGCTCGACCCGTGGCAGCGCGGCTTCGGTTGCGGTGACGGCCACGGCAGCGCAGGTGCGCTTGAGCTGCCGTCGCCGTCTGACCGCCCACAGCAGCACGCGACGCCACTGCCCACCGGCCCACAGCGCGTGGGCCATGCCGTGGTCGAGGACCAGCACGAACCGCTGACCGGCCTCGATCAGCGCTTCGATGCGGGTCATGAAGGCGATGCTGTCACCGGGATCGCCGGCCCCGGTGATCGTCATCCGTATCAGAGGGTGCTCGGTGTCGTCGAAGTGGGGCACCGATCAGCCTCCCCTCGCGCCGTCATACGTCTGATTTTAGGTATCCCTAATAGCAAAGACATGACATGTCAAGACCTACGCCACACACGCTGCCTGACGCCACTGGGGCAACACAACCACAGTGGTGGCACCGCCCGCCTCCCGGTCGCGGACACGGGTGTGGTGCCCAACGCGAAGCTGCGCGGTGATCATAGAGCCCATGTCGAACCGGTCCGCGCCACAAC
>Ga0299907_10000634_pt1 | contig 17912 bp, 18 predicted proteins | sample RVTome_16_FD_198680 | JGI IMG/M metagenome (GOLD analysis project Ga0299907, IMG submission 198680) | Soil microbial communities from uranium-contaminated site in the Upper Colorado River Basin, Wyoming, United States - RVT152D67 (version 2) ...
GATGGGAAAGATCAGCTTCGACCGAGACTCAGACAATTCCGTCACGCCGCAGTACTCGGAAGCCAAGGGACCGGTCCTGCGGAGCGAGAAGATCGAGGTCACGAAGGCCATGTTCGATTCGGGCAAGGGGGCGAAGACCCACGCGCACGCCGAAGAGCAGGTCTTCTACATCGTGAAGGGCCGGCTGAAGGTCACCTGCAACGGCGAGACCTACGAGGTGGGCCCCGGTGAGGGGAGCTTCCATCCGTCGAACGCCGAGCACACGGTGCAGGCGCTCGAGGACACCGTCGCGATCAGCTTCAAGAACCTCGTCGATCCGATCTACGAGAAGACCGGCGAGCTCCGCTGAACACACCGAGACGACCGACGAAAGGAGATCCGACGAGATGCCGTTCCTCGTGTTCGATGAGATCGAGAAGGAGACCGTGACACCGAAGTACTCGACGGCCTATGGAGAGCTGGTGACCGGCCAGTTCATCGAGGTCGGCCGGCTGGGCTTCAAGGCAGGTGAAGGCGCCGTCGAGCACGCGCACCCGCACGAGCAGGTGATGTACGTGATCTCCGGCAAGTTGTCGGTGGATCTCGAAGGCGAGCACGCCGAGCTCGGGCCGGGGATGGGGTTCCACGCGAAACCCGACCAGAAGCATCGGGTCCAGGCGGTCGAGGACACCCAGGTCATCAGCTCCAAGCATGTGATCGACGGGGTCGGCCACAAGATCTGAGCACGCCGACACCTCCGGTCTCCTCGGGGACGCGCGTCCCGGGCGGGCGCGGGTCCCCGAAGTGGGTCGTTCTCGAGCTCGTCGCGTCCGGGCTTTCGGGCACGGTCGTCAATGTGTCCGTGACCGTCGCCGTGGTCGCGATCGCCGCGGAGTTCGGCGCGTCGATCGCGGCGGCCGCAGCGACGGTCGTGATGCTGAACGTCGCGATGGCGTTCACGATGCCGCTCGCCGGCGCCTGGACCGCCCGTCTGGGTCCCCGTCGTCTGATCGTCGTCGCGGGGTTCGTCGTCTTCGGCTCCTCCGTCCTGCTCTCGCTCGCGCCGAACCTTGTGGTGCTGGCGATCGCCAGGGCGGCGCAGGGCATCGGGCTCGCCGCCGTGGTTCCCGTCTCGGTCCAGGCGTCGGGTCAGCTCCTGACCGGGGAGCGGCGCGCCCACGCGCTCGGATGGTGGGGCGCCTCGAACGGGCTCGGCCTCGCGTTCGCGCCATTCGTTGGCGGGACGATCATCGAGCTCGTCGGCTGGCGATGGGTGACGGTGCCGTCGTGTCTGTTGGGTCTGGCGCTCGTGGTCACGGCCCTGCTCGCGTTCCCGGCGGACCTGCAGCGCGGCTCGACGATCCGGTTGCGTGGCCTCGGCCTGGTGGCGTCGGTCTCGGGCACCGGCATGTCGGCGCTCGCCGCCGCGTCCGCCGGGGCATGGGCCGCGGCCGCGGGGCTCGCGATCGCGTGCGGGATCGCATCGGCCGCGGCGACTCGCGCGCTGCGGGACGACGGCGAGCTGGCCGAGCTGCGGGGGTGGTTCCACGACCGGGACGTCCGGCGGTCGTCGCTCGGCGCCACCCTCCAGATGGTCGCCAACGGGCTGGTCCAGGTGGCGGTGCCCGCCTGGCTGATCGTGAGCGGGATCCTCGGAGCGGGCGGGGCGGCGGCGCTCCTGATGGGTATGACGCTGACGATGGCGGCGATGGGCCCGATCACCGGCCGTCGGGGGTCGGTCAGCTATCCGTCCCGGCTCAGGCGGGGCCTGGCAGGCTGCGCCGTGGGGCTCGTCGGTCTCGCGGTCGCGGCCGCGACGGGGCCGTGGTGGCTCGCCGGGCCGGCGTTGGTCGTGCTGGGGCTCGGCGCGGGGTCGTTGCTCTCACCGTCCCTGACCGCGTTCAGCCGAACGACGGCCGGCGAGAGCATCACCGCGCTCTCCCTGTTCAACCTGGCTCGCCTCGGGTCGTTCGGCCTCGGGGGGCTACTCGGAGGAGCGTTCGTGGACGCAGGCATGCCGGGCACGGCCTTCCTCGCGGTCGCCGTGCTCTGCGGCCTCGCGGCGGTAGCGGTCAGCTCGGACGGGAAGCCTGCCACGACCGAGACGAAGGAACCTGAGAGCGAAGCAGATCAACAGACGAGAGCGCCGGGAGGCGCGGGAGGAGGAAACGACGATGGCTGACGGTCTCCGGCTCGACACCTCGGGCCACACGCTGACGGCGACGATCGATGCCGGGGAGGGGAACCTGTTCACGCGGGAGATGATGGACGCGCTGATCGAGGCGATCGGAGACGCGGGCCGGACCGAGGAGGTCCGGTTCGTGCGACTCCGCGCCGAAGGCGACGCGTTCTGCATGGGCCGAGCGAAGGGTGGGGCGACCCCCGACGAGCTCCGGGGGATGGCGCGGCGGATCGCGACCGTGAATGAGACGCTCCGGGCGACGCCCCTCACCGTTCTGGCGGAGGTGAACGGGTCCGCGGCCGGGTTCGGCGTGGGGATGATCGGGGCGAGCGACATCGCCGTCGCCGCCGAGGGCGCCACGTTCGCGTTCCCGGAGATCAAGGCGGGCTTCGCCCCGGCGGTCGTGATCAGCTGGGCCCGCTACATGCTTCCGGCGCGCCTGCTCTACGACATGGTGTCGACGGGCGACGCGATCGATGCCGGCCGTGCCCTCGAGGCGGGCCTCCTGACCGAGGTCGTCCCGGCCGACGGGCTCACGGCTCGTGTCGAGGATCGGATCGCTCGTCTCGAAAGCGTGGACGCCTTCGCCCTCCGGGAGATGAAGCGCTTCCTGGTCTTCACCAGAGCGATGGATCCCGCGACGGCGGCGCAAGCGTCGGTGGACACCTTGGTCTTCAGCGGCCTCCGCGTGATCGGGAAGTTCTGACGGAACTCGGACGACGGAGCCAACCGCCGACCGGCCACACGGTTGCCTTGACGAGACGGCCCGAACGCGGCATGGTCACGACCGGCAGGCTGCACATTATATATAGTCATGCCGGAGACACTCCCCCGAACGAGGAGCGTCTGGGACGACGTCCGGCGGTTCGGACAGAAGGAGGGCGCGGATCCGATGAGGGTGCGGCGAAGGGCTGGGATCTTCCGAACGCTGGCGCTCGTGAGCGTGCTCGCCCTCGTGGCGGTGGCTTGCGGGGACGACGGCGGCGGTGGCGGCGGTGGCGGAGGCGGGACTGGCGAAGATGGTGTCATCCGCTTCACCTTCGCCCCCGACCCGGTGTGGGACTACCTGAAGGACTCGGGCATCCGTGAGGAGATGGAGGCCGAATCCGGGATCCGGATCATCGAGCAGGCGAGCTGGGACGAGTTCGGCCTGTACGCCGGAGGACACGCGGACATCGTCTCGATCGCATCGTTCGAGGTGCCACTCCTCGAGGAGGAGACGGGCAACCCCGCCACCGTCTTCGGCAAGTACAACATCGACCGGAGCATCCTCGTCGTGCCGGCGGACTCCGACGCCCAGACGCTCGAGGACCTGAAGGGCGAGAAGATCGCCGTCTGGGACTCGGTATCCTCCACCGTGGTCTGGGGCGTGCTCGCGAACGAGATGTACGGCCTCGACTTCCGGACGGGAGGCGGCGACTTCGAGCTCGTCGTGGCCGACCTCACGAACACGGGAGCGCTGGCGGCCGACGAGGAGGTGGCCGGGGCGCTCGTGCTCCCCGACTTCAACGTGCCGCCGCTCCTGAACGGCGACGTGCGTGTCCTCTATGACGGACAGACCGCAGCGGACCTGTACGCGGAGGTAGCCGGAGCGCCCGACCACGACGGCCCGATGATCAACATCTTCATGGCCCCGACGGACTGGTACGACGACCACCCCGAGGAGGTCGAGTTCTTCCTCTCGATGTGGGAGCGGGGCATCGAGGAGTGGCAGGCCAACCAGGACACGATCATCGAGAGCTACCCGCAGCACTTCGCGGTCGAAACGCAAGAGGAGATCCAGTTCATCAAGGACTACATGGCGGACCACGACTGGTTCGTGGAGACCGTGTACCTCGACGACGAGTGGGTGGCGACCGAGTCGAGCATCTTCCCGATGCTCGCCGAGGCCGGGCTCTCAGACTCCGAAGAGAGCCCACGGTTCGACGTCGTCGAAGCGCCTGCGTGACCGACAGCTGAGCCGGCGAAGCGAGCGGCAGGAGGGCGGCGGATGAGTTCGACGACCGTCGAGCGCGGCCCCCGCGGGAGCGCCCACCTGTCGCTCGCCGGACGCCGGCGCGTCCGAGGCGTCGCCGGCCTCCTGATCGGCGTCGGCGGGCTCCTCCTCGTCTGGACGCTCCTGTCGGAGTTCGTCTTCGGCGAGTTCCTGCTCCCACCCCCGCTCGAGATCGGGCGGGTGATGTGGGAGATCGTCCGGTCGGGCGCCTTCATCGAACACTTCGTGCCGACGATCCTTCGGCTGAGTTACGGGTTCGGGCTGGCGCTGCTGATCGGCTTCCCCGTTGGGTACCTGATGGGCACGAGCCGGTGGTGGCGGGCGTTCTTCCACGACATGGTGATGGTCGCGGGCAGCATCCCGGGCATCACGTACGCGGTGATGGCCCTCGTGATCCTGGGCATCTCGATCCTCGGGCCCGTGATCTCTGTCGGCCTCGTGGCGATGCCTTACGTCGCGATCAACGTGGCGGAGGGGCTGGACTCGGTCGATCGCCGGCTCGTGCAGATGAGCGACGCCTTCGGGCGCCGTCGAGCCTCGGTCGTCCGCCACGTGCTCGTGCCTTCTGTCGCCCCATTCGCCTTCGCGGGCGTCCGCCTCTCGTTCGCGCTCGCCTGGAAGGTCGAGCAGCTCACCGAGGTGTTCGGAGCCTCTTCCGGCGTCGGGTTCCAGATCAGGAGGGAGTTCGAGGATTTCTCGATCCCGGGGATGCTCGCGTGGGTGTTGCTGTTCATCGTCTTCATGATCCTCCTCGAGCGGTTCGTGCTCGCCCGGCTGGAGCGCTACCTCTTCCGCTGGCGACTTGAGGAGGCGAAGTGAATCGGGCCGTCGCCGCGCCGTCTGCGTCCGAAGGACCGCTCGCCGGGCTCTCCCGGTTCTTCCGATCCGATGGGTTCGCAAGGCTGGCAAGCTACCTCTTCCTGTTGGTCCTGTGGCAGCTGGTGGCCGTGTACGAAGACCGCTTCCCCGGGCCGGCGGAGGTGTTCGGGTTCCTGTTGATCGAGGTGACCGGCGGCTCGCACGGGGGTGTGGTCCGGGGTCAGTTCCTCGAGCCCTTCGCGGCGACCCTTCCGCGGTTCGCGCTGGGGGTCGCGATCTCGATGGCGCTCGGGGTCGTGACCGGCGTGGTGATCGGCGGCTCGAAGCTCGCGGAGGCGCTGCTGAAGGACACGCTGCTCGTGCTGGTGGCGCTGCCCGCGATCATCTGGGCGTTCCTCACCCAGATGTGGCTCGGCCTCGGTGATGACGCCGTCGTGATCACGACGTTCCTCTCGGCGTTCCCCTTCGTCGCCGTCAACGTGATCCAGGGGATACAGGCGATCCCGCGAGATCTCCGCCGGATGTCGGGCACTTACCACGTGCCGCTGTACCGGCGCCTCCGGCACCTGCAGATCCCGGCTGTGACGGGCTACCTGTTCGCCGGCTTCCGGTTCGCCGTGATCATCGGCTGGAACGCGGTCCTGCTGGGAGAGTGGTTCTCCGCGAGCGACGGCGTCGGCTGGCGGAGCCGGTACTGGTACGACGCGAACCGGTACAAGGGCTTCGTCGGGTGGGTGATCCTGTTCATCGCGTTCATCGTCCTGTTGGACAGGCTGGTACTCGTCCGGCTCCAGCGCCGGGCCTTCCGATGGCGCGATGCGCAGCTGAGCGCAACCGAACGGCAGGCGGAGGAGATCGAGGTCGGGATCACGGGCGCGTAGGGACCCATCGAGACGAGAGGAGCTGAACGAGTGGCCACCCTGCAGGTCGAGCACCTGAACAAGACCTTCCCGGCGATCGAGCGCCGGTCGAAGTCCACCACGGCGATCGACGACCTCAGCTTCGAGATCGGCGGGCATGTGTTCGTCTCGGTCGTCGGTCCCTCCGGGTGCGGCAAGAGCACGCTGCTGAACATCGTTTCCGGGATCGAGGAGCCCTCGAGTGGGAAGGTCCGAGTGTCCGAAGGAGAGCGAGAGGCTCGGCTCGGCTATGTCTTCCAGGAACCCCGACTCCTCCCCTGGCGCACGGTCATGCAGAACATGCTGTACGTGATCGAAGGTGGCACCGATGATCCAGGCGAGCGTGCCACGACCTACCTTCGGATGGTGGGATTGCAGGACGCCGGGGACCAGTTCCCGTCGCAGCTCTCCGGCGGCATGCAGCAGCGGGTCGGCATCGCGCGCGCCTTCTCCGTGGAGCCCGACTTGCTGCTGATGGACGAGCCCTTCAGCCACCTCGACGCGATCACCGCGCGGGGACTCAGAGAGCAACTGCAAGAGATATGGGCGCAGACGAAGAAGACCGTGCTGTTCGTGACCCACGACATCCTCGAAGCCGTGCAACTGTCAGATCGGATCCTGATGCTCGCTCCGGGAGGGCGTCTGTACGCTGACGTTCCGATCGACCTGCCGCGTCCGAGGCGAGCGTCGGACACGGAGGTCGCGATGGCGCAGGCCGAGCTCCTGCGCCGGTTCGAGACGATGCAAGAGGAGACCGACGCGGCGCGGGCCGCCGACGTCTCGAGCTGACGACGACGATGGCGATCGAACAGCAACGGAACGCACTGACCCGGGCGGAGGAGATCCTCGCCCGGATCGACGTGCCTCGTGACCTCCTGATCGGCGGTCGCTGGACGCCGTCGGCCGACGGCGGCCGCCTTCCGGTCGTCGACCCCTCGACCGGGCGAGGGGTCACCGACGTCGCGGCGGCCGGCGAGAGCGACGTGGACGCGGCGGTCGAGGCCGGCCGCCAGGCCTTCGACGAGGGGACGTGGAGCCGGATGATGCCGGCGGCTCGGGCTCGAGCCCTCAACACCTTCGCCGATGCGATCGAGTCGCAGACCGACGACCTCTATCAACTGGAGACCCTCTGCAACGGGCGTCCGATCACCGAGACCCGGGCGCAGCTCGGCCGCCTGCCCGAGTGGTACCGGTACAACGCGGCACTGTTGATGGCCGACCGCACGGACGTGATCCCGATGCCCGGTCCCTACCACACCTACACCTCCCGGTTCCCGCTCGGGGTCGTGGGCATCCTCAGCTCGTTCAACCACCCGATGATGATCGGGTCCAAGAGCCTCGCGCCGGCCCTCGCCACCGGGAACAGCGTGGTGCTGAAGCCGTCCGAGGTGACGCCGCTCACGAGCCTCCTGCTCGGCCAGATCGCGCTCGAGTCGGGGATCCCGGCCGGCGTGCTGAACGTCGCGCCCGGGATCGGTTCGATCGCGGGCGCGCGCCTGGCCGCGCATCCCGACGTCGGCAAGATCACGTTCACAGGTGGAACGGCGGCCGGCCGGGCCGTGGCCCGGGCGGCCGCCGAGCGCTTCGCGAAGGTCACGGTCGAGCTCGGCGGCAAGACGCCCGTGATGGTGTTCGACGACGTGGACATCGAGACCGCCGCCAAGGGCGTCGCGTTCGGCGCTTTCGTCGCGGCGGGCCAGACCTGCATCTGCGGCAGTCGGCTCCTCGTCCAGCGCTCGATCCACGACGAGTTCGTCGAGGCGCTGGTGACGATCGCGCGTTCGATCCGGATCGGCGATCCCTTCGAACCCGACACGCAGCTCGGGCCCCTGATCTCGCACGCGGCGCGCGAACGCGTGCTCGGCTACGTCGAGCTGGGCGTCGAGGAGGGCGGCACGATCGCGACCGGTGGAGGCACGCCCACGATCCCCGGCCTCGAGGGAGGCTTCTTCGTCGAGCCGACGGTGATCACCGGCCTCACCAACCAGAGCCGATGCGCACGCGAAGAGATCTTCGGGCCTGTTGCGGTGGTGGTCCCGTTCGAGGACGAGGCCGACGCCCTACGACAGGCGAACGACTCACCTTATGGACTCGGCGCCTCGATCTGGACGACTGACGTCGCTCGCGCACATCGCGTGGCGGCGAGCCTCACCCATGGGATCGTGTGGGTCAACGATCACCATCGCCTCGATCCCGCCGCGCCGTGGGGCGGCGTCCGAGACAGCGGCAGCGGCCGCGAGGGAGGCTGGGAGTCTTTCCACGACTTCACACACCTGCGCACGGTCACCGTCCGGACCGCGCCCGAAGGGGTCGACTGGTACGGCGGCGAGACGACCCGGTTGAACTGAGACACGTGCGACTGGTCACCTTCTCTGACTCCTCGACGCCGAGCCGGACCGGCGTGCTCGTCGAGGGCGGGGTGGTCGACCTGACCGAGGTCGGCCTGCCGGCGGACATGGCGGACTTCATCCGCCTCGGTGAAGCGGGGCTCGAGACCGCTGCGGAGGTGGCCACCCGTGCCGCTCCGATCCCTCTGAACCTGGTTCGGATCCACGCACCAGTACCTCGGCCGCCGAAGAACGTGATGTGTGTCGGCAGGAACTACCGCGATCACGCGGCGGAGTTCTCTCGATCCGGCTTCGACGCGTCCGAGCGCTCCGTCTTGCCCGAGCACCCCGTCATCTTCACGAAGGCGACGACGTCGATCATCGGCCCCGACGAGCCGATCGTCCTGGCCAACGATCCGACCGGCACGGTCGACTACGAGGGAGAGCTCGGGGTGGTGATCGGTCGGGAGGGGCGCCGGATCCCGCAGGCGGAGGCTTTCGGACACGTGCTCGGTTTCACGATCGTGAACGACGTGACGGCCAGGGATCTCCAGAGCCGCCACGTCCAGTGGTTCATCGGCAAGAGCCCCGACACGTTCTGCCCCATGGGTCCCGCGATCGTGACGACCGACGAGCTCCCGGATATCAGCGCGTCGTGGCTCCGCACGCACGTGAACGGGGAGCTGCGACAGGAGGCGCCGATCTCGAGCCTGATCTTCGACATCCCGTCCCTGATCCACACGATCTCCGAGACGACCCTCCTGGAACCGGGCGACGTGATCGCGACCGGAACGCCGGCCGGTGCCGGGATCGGGTTCGATCCGCCTCGGTTCCTCGCGGCGGGCGATCGGGTCGAGGTCTCGGTGGACGGCATCGGGATCCTCGGGAACCCCGTGACGTGAGCCCGCGCGAACAGGCATCTCGGCGGGGCCGAACTTCCGGCGGAAGGGGAGGCCCCCGCCTGGATCCGATCACGGCCGCGGACAACCTCCCACCGGAGTCGCGGGCCGCGGCCGACCGGATCGTCGCGAGCCGCGGCGAGGTCTCCCGGCCCTTCCAGCTCCTGCTCCATTCGCCGGCGCTGGCCGAGCGTGTCGCCGAGCTGGGGCACCTCGTGCGCTTCGGATCGAGCTTGCGCGACCGCGACCGCGAGCTGGTCACGCTGACGACGGGGCGAGCCCTCGGGTGCGCGTTCATCTGGGAGTCACACCTCGACGCCGCGACCGCCGCGGGCGTGCCGGCCGAGACGATCGAGATGCTCCGAGCGGATCCCGCGAGCCTGGGCACACGCGAACGTGTCCTCGTCTCGTTCGTCGACGAGCTCTGTGGAACCGCCACGGTGTCCGAGAGGACGTTCGACGACGTCCGGGAGCTCCTCGAGCCCCCGGAGATCGTGGAGCTCGCAACGACGGTCGGTTACTACACGATGCTCGCGTACGTCATGGGTGCCTGCGACGCATGTTGAGGGACCGCGCCGATGCCGGGTCCTCGATCGTCCGCGAGCGCCGGGCGATCGTTCGATGAAACCTCTCCGCATCTCGCTCGCGTGCACGGTGACGGATCGGACCCGCCCGATCCTCGAGCGTCGAGTCCTGATCGAGGGCTGCGACCCCCAGCCCATCACCGGTGAGCCGGAGGACATCTTCGCGAGAGCGCTGCGGGACGAGGAGTTCGACGTCACGGAGCTGTCCCTCAGCAGCTACCTCATGGTGGTCGGGAGGCGCACGAGCCCCTACATCGCCGTGCCTGCGTTCCCATCACGGGCCTTCCGCCACTCGGCCGTCTACGTGAGGACGGACCGAGGCATCTCTGGGCCGGAGGACCTCGCCGGCGCGACCGTCGGGGTGCCGGAGTTCCAGCAGACCGCGGCGCTGTGGGTCCGGGGGATCCTCGCGGACCGGCACGGCGTGCCCCCGTCCGCGATCAAGTGGCGGAGCGGAGGCTTGGAGCGGCCCGGCGGCGAGGAGCGGATCCCCGTCGAGGTCCGCGAGGGCATCGACCTCCGCCCGATCGAGGCGAACTCGACCCTCTCCGGGCTGCTCGCGAACGGAGGGTTGGACGCCCTCGTGTCTCCCCGGCCGCCGTCGTGCTTCGAGGCCGGACACCCGGAGGTCCGGCGGCTCTGGCCCGATCACCGGGAGGAGGAGCGTCGCTTCTACCGTGACACGGGTCTGTTCCCGATCATGCACGTCGTCGCGGTCCGGAGGACGCTCGCCGACCGCCATCCCTGGCTCGCGAAGAACGTGTTCCGCGCGTTCGGCGAGGCGAAGAGGGACGCGATCCGCGACTTGGAGCAGACGAACTTCCTCCGCGTCACCCTGCCCTGGATCGATCTCGACGAGGTCCGTGGATCGATGGGAGAGGACTACTGGCCGTACGGCGTCGCCGCGAACGGAGCGGAGCTGGCGGCGGCGATCCGGTGGTCGGTCGCAGAAGGCCTCTCACCTCGACCGCTCGATCCGAACGAGCTCTTCCACGCCGACGCGCTCGAGGAAGAGCGATGACGGGCGCGTCCCTCAGCTCACGCCAGCACGTCGATCGGATCGAGGACGATCACGCCGATCGGCTCCTCCAAGAGGTCCGCGACCTGCCGCCGATACTCGATGTAGTGGTCCGCCGCTCGATGCGCCTCGAGCGCCTCCCGGTCCCCGTAGCGCTCGAACAGATGGAGCGCTCCCGCCTCGGCTTCCTCGTAGAGGTCGTAGCGCTCGCACCCTGGTTCCGCTCTCGTCCGTTCGACCATCCACATGAGCAGCGAGCGGAGATCGCCCGCTCGCCCTTCACGAGGACGGAACGAAGCGAAAACGGACACCGCGTTGTCGGCCATACTCACCTCTCGTCGGCTCGAGCGACCCCTGACATGGAGCGACACCCGCTCGCCCCGGGGATGCGTCAGTGTATCGGCCGTTGCTGCCCGCCGAGAGGAGCTGATGTGCCATCGCCCGGCTGCTCGTCGTCGATCGACTCTTGACCAGCGAGGGATTCGGCATCGGCCCCGACTGGGCCGGTCCGGAGCACGAGGTGGTGATCCCCGCGGGGTTCGAGCTGGAGGATCTGCGGCCCCTTCTTCCAGAGGTGGAGGCGCTCTTGACCGCCCATGCCCCGGTGACCGAGGAGATGATCGCCCTGGCACCGAGGCTCCGCCTCGTGGCGAAGCCGGGTGCCGGCGTCGACAACATCGACGTCTCCGCGGCAACGCGGCACGGGGTTTCCGTCACGAACGTCACGGGCGCGAGAGGCCGCGCCGTCGCCGAGCATGCCCTGTTCCTGATGCTTCACCTGGCGCGGCGGGCCTGGTTGCGGGGGGATCCGGCGTGGCAAGACGCGGTCGCCACGCAGCTCGGCGAGAAGACGCTCGGGATCGTCGGACTCGGCGACATCGGGTCTCACCTGGCGCACATGGGACATGGCTTGGGGATGCGGATCATCGCGCACACCCGCACGCCGGACGCAAGCCGGATGCCGGACGTGCCGGTTCGGTTCGTCGACCTCGTCCAGCTCCTTCGTGAAGCCGACGTCGTCGTCCTCTGCGTCCCTCTGACCGAGCAGACGCGCGGGATGATCGACCGTTCCGCGCTCGCGATGATGAAGGACGACGGTTACCTGATCAACGTCGCACGTGGGCCGATCGTGTCGACGGAAGATCTCCTCGAGGCGATGCGATCCGGTCGGCTTTCCGGAGCCGGACTTGACGTCACCGATCCCGAGCCACTTTCCGCGGACCACGGCCTCCGCGCGCTTCCGCACGTGCTGATCTCACCGCACAACGCGGGCCGAACGGTCGAATCGCAGGCCGAAGCCCTGGAGCGGATGCGCACGAACGTCCTTCTCGTGCTCGCGGGGGACGCGCCGATCGATCCGGTGCACGGCGCCTGAGGTCCGGCTCCTCGGTCGCCGTTGAGGGCTACGAAGAGTCGTCGAGGTTCAGCAGTCGTGCGGCGTTCCCGCCCGCGATCATCGATCGCTCCTTGCCGTCCAATCCGTCGACGTTCGAGAGGAGGCCGAGGGGATCGGTCTCCCCCATGTCGAACGGGTAGTCGGTGCCGAGCAGCACGTGGTCGGCGCCCCACCGCCGGATGAGCGTCCCGAGCATCTCGGGATCGAACACCATCGTGTCGAAGTACATCTGCGCGAGGTAGGTACTCGGTGGGCGGCTGATGTGCTCGCGGCAGTCGTCCCTGGCCTCATAGGCATGATCGAAACGAGCCGGGTAGAACGGCAGGTATCCCCCGCCGTGCATCACACAGACCTTCAGATCGGGGAACCGCTCCAACACCCCCCCGAAGATCATGCGCGCGATGAACACCGTCGAGTCCATCGGCATGCCGAGGGTGTTGATCAGGTAGTAGTCGGCCAGGCGCTCGCCCTGCGTGAAGCCGTTCGGATGGACCACGAGGAGGAGGTCGTACTCGACGACCTTCTCGAAGAACGGGACGAAGCGAGGGTCGTCGAAGTCGACGCCATTCACGTTCGTGCAGATCTCCAGCCCGCCGAACCGCAGCTCGTCCACGACGCGCTCGAGCTCCCCGAGGGCCAGATCGACGTCCTGGAGAGGCAGCGTCCCGAGACCCACGAACCGATCCGGGTGGGCCTGCACGATCTCGAACAAGCGGTCGTTCACCATGCCGGAGAGCTTCGCGCCGACCACGGGCTCCGCCCAATAGAAGTACTGGGGCGGAACGACCGAGATCGCCTGCACGTCGACTCCCATGCGGTCCATATCGCGCAGCCGCTGCTCCGGCTGCGTGAGGTTGGGCACGATCTCCGCGAAGTGCTTCCTGTTGTACGCCTCGCTGACCGGTCCGGAGAAGCCGATGAACGGGTCCTTGTCCGGGGAGAACAGCGGCGAGGCGATCTCCTCGGCCTCGGGGGTCATCACGTGGGCATGGATGTCGATCACCACGCCACCGTTGCCGTCCGCCATCCCCGCCCTCCGTGGGTCACGGGCGTCCAAGGGTCGGGACGCCGCGGTGTTTCAAACATTATATACAACTTTGCCGTGGTGTCTATGGTTCGGCCGGGAAGTTCCCGTCCTTCGGCAGGTAGAGGCCGAAGGCGACCTCCGGATCGCCGGGCCGGAACGTCCCCGTGACCTGTGCGCGCTCCCCTACCTCGCGGGTCCGTGCCGTCGTGGCGCGTCCGAGGGCGAGCTGGGCGGGCTCCCACGCTCGGAGCGCCGCCGGCACGCCGCCGTCCGCCGCGTCGATCGCCTGGGCGAGTGCACGAGCGTCGGCCGCCGCCTTCGCCGTGCCGGCGGCGATGTGGGGCCGGAGCGCGAACGCGGCGTCGCCCACCAGGCAGACCCGACCCCGCGCCATGGCGGGGACCTCGAGATCGACGATCACCTGGACGAACGGCTCGGGCGTGGCGCGGATCAGGTCCGTGAAAGCGGGCGGGAGGTCTCCGGCCGCCGCGCCGAGCTCAGCCAGGTGCTGGACCTCCACGGCGCCTGCCGGTAGGGAAAGCTCGTGGCGCGTTCCCGATCGATCCGTCAGGAGCGACGCGAGCGCAGGGCCCTCCGGCACGTTCCGGTACCAGACCCAGTTCATGGACCGGCCCTCGCCCTCGGTCACGGGGATCTCGTAGGAGAGCACGTGAGTCCGTTCGCCGACGTGATAGGTGAGCACGTCACGGAGCTGCTCGTTCGCTCGCCCGGGCAGCTCCCCCTCGGGGAGGGTGCCGCGCCATCCCACGTAGCCCGCGTACTCCGGCCGATGGTCCGGGAACAGCAGGCCCCGGACGGTCGACCGGATCCCATCTGCTCCCACGACCAGATCGAACGACCCGGTGATGCCATCGGCGAATCGGGCGAGGATATGGTCGTCCGCGTCGTCCAGGGCGACGAGGTCCTTCTGCAGGTGGTACCGGTCAGGTTCGAAGGATCCGACGAGCGCCGCGTACAACGTCGCGTAGGAGGTGAACCGGTACATGATCGGCTCCTCCAGGAGCACGTCGCCCTCACGAGTCAGGTACCGGAGCATCCGGGCCGACGAGCTCACCCGACCGAGGTCGAGGAGTCCGTGGTCTTCGAAGTACCGGGTCGTGACCGGGTGAAGCACGATCCCGGCGCCCCGTCCCTCGAGCGGGACCGCGGATCGTTCGAAGACCTCGACGTCGCAACCGACATCTCGGAGCTGCAGCGCCGTGATGAGTCCGCCGAGCGAACCCCCGACGACGGCGACGTGCGGCCTCGCGGGCGGCACCGCGTCAGTGCTTCAGCTCGACGGTGACGAAGCGGAGGATCGAATCGCCGACGTTCTCGAGGTCGTGCACGAGTGGCTCATCGGGCGAGTGCTCCAGGTACTTCGTCTCCCCCAAGGCGTAGTCCCGGACGACCAGCGTGCCGTCGACGAAGCGCTGGAGCCCCCTCCCCGGGGCCACCACGGTCCAGAAGTACGTGGCGTCGTGCACGTGGAAGGGACCGCGCTCGCCCGGCTCGAGGCTGATCTCGAAAACACGGACGTGATCGTTCTCGAACCACAGCGAGGTGCCGATCTGGCGGTTCGCCGACGCTGCTTCGAGCTCCCCCGCGAAGTCCTCCACGCGGTAGGTCCCTCGCTCCTCTCGCTGCGCGCTCATCGCTTCCATCGACGCCTCCGCTCGAACGGTGTTCGTACATAAAATACAACCTGGCTTTCAGCCCGAGGAGGGACGTGCAGGCAGACCTCGCGATCGTCGGCGGCACCGTCGTGACCGGCTCCGGCGCGAACCGCGCCGACGTCTTGATCCACGGGGACCGGATCGCGGAGGTGGCACGGGAGATCGGTGACGTCAGGGCGGAGAACACGATCGATGCCGGCGGCCTGCTCCTGATGCCCGGGATGGTCGACACGCACGTCCACCTGATGGATCCTGGGCCGACCGAGCGGGAAGACTTCCCCACCGGATCGGCGGCGGCGGCCGCCCGCGGCGTGACGACGATCGTCGAGCACACCCATGCGCATCCGGTACGCGACGTCCTCGAACTCGCCGACAAGGTCGCGTACCTGCGCGGCCGATCGAACGTTTCCTTCGGTCTGGCCGCCCACGTCTGGCCGGACCGGATCGACTCCCTCGAGGAAACGTGGCGGGCCGGGGTCGCGTTCTTCAAGGTCTTCACCTGTACGACCCACGGCGTGCCGGGCGTCGAGGGCGAGGACCTGCGGCGGACGTTCGCGCGCGTGGCCGCCTTCGGCGGCACGTGTCTCGTCCACGCCGAGGACGAGACGCGTACCGAGGAGGCGGAGCGATCGCTGCGGGCCGCGGGACGCGCGGATCCGAGCGTGCTCACCGAGTGGCGGTCGCGCGAGGCCGAGCTCGAGGCGGTCCGAGCCGTCGCCGACCTCGCGGTGGAGACCGGCGCGCGGCTCACGATCGCCCACGTCTCGTCGCCCCCGGTGGCCGATGCGATCGTGGCCGCGCGCCGCCGCGGGGCCGATCTCGCCGCCGAGGCGTGCCCTCAGTACCTGCTCCTGCGGGAGGACGAGGTCCTCGAACACGGGGCGTTGCGCAAGTTCACGCCGCCGGCTCGGAACCGCTCGAGCGAGGACGCGGATGCGATGTGGCGTCTCCTCGCGGACGGCACGCTCACCCACGTCGCGACCGACCATGCGCCGTCGACGATGGCGCAGAAGCTGGACGGGGACATCTGGGAGGCACCCTTCGGCCTCCCGGGCCTCGACACGACGACCCGATTGCTCCTCGACGCCGCGGCCACCGGACGACTCACCTGGTCCGACGTCGTCCGGCGCTACGCGGAGGAGCCTGCCAAGCGCTACGGCATGTGGCCGGCCAAAGGGCGCCTGGGGCAGGGGGCGGACGCCGACCTCATCCTCGTCGACCCCACCGCCAGCGTCCGTCTCCGAGACGAGGACGTGATCTCGAAGGCCGGGTGGACGCCCTTCGCCGGCCGCACGACCACGGGTGATGTCGTGCGCGTCTTCCTCGGAGGAAAGGAGATCGCCCGAGACGGCGTGCCTCGCGACGAGCGCACCGGCAGGTTCCTCCCCGGGCCCGGCGCGGGCGGCGGGCCCAACGCGGAGCTGCCGAACGACTGACCCCGGTCAGGCCGACGCGCGGGCGGCGACGAAGTCGACCTCGATCCGCCAGTCGGCGTGCGCCAATCCGGCGACGAACATCAGCGTGGATGCCGGGCGGTGTCCGCTCAGGACCTCCTCTCGGACGGCCCGAGCGGTCGGCAGGTCGCCCCGATCCACGAGCAGCATCGTGAGCTGCACGATGTCGGAGATCTCCATACCGGCTCCGGCGAGCACCCCTTCGATGTTCCGCCACATCAGGCGCGACTGCTCCTCGATGTCCTCGCCGATCCGGCCGTCGGTGTCCACGCCCGTCTGCCCGGCCCCGAAGACGAGCCGCATCGGGCTCTCGACCTCGAAGCCGTGCGAGTAGCTGCCGAACGGGCCGGGGACCCCCGCTGGATTGAACGCGCGCATCTGCCTCCACTCCCTTCGTCCGGCCCGGCACCATAGCGTTCCGCACCGCCTTCCCGCTCGAGGCCGGATCCGGCCCTAGCATGCGGAGCGTGCGGATCCTCGTGTGGCACGGATGGCTGCTGGAGGGCTCGGGGTCCAACGTCGCCACCGCCCGGATCGTCGAGGTCTGGCGGTCGGCGGGACACGACGTGCTCCTCGTCTGCCAGGAGCGGCATCCCGAGCGGTACCGGTGGATCGACGCGCACGGCACGGTCGATGGTGACGGCCCCTCCGAGCTCCAGCCGAACACGGACATCGCGAGCGCCCCCGGACGATGCGTGCTGCTCCGTCCGGACATCGGCACCACGCTCCCGGTCTTCGTCGTCGATCACTACGAGGGGTTCGAGACCGTTCGGTCCTTCGTGGATCTGTCCGAAGAGGAGCTCGGTTCCTACCTCCGCGCGAACGTCGAGGCGCTCCGCGCGGCCGCCGCGTTCCACAGCTCCGAGATCGCGTTCGTCGGCCACGGGATCCCTGGCGCCGCGATCGGAGGCCGCGCCCTCGGCCCCGGCCGGTACGTCGCGAAGATCCACGGCAGCGACCTCGAGTACGCGATCCGACCGCAGGAGCGCTACCGGGAGCTGGCGCGCGAGGGGCTCGAAGCGGCCCGTGCCGTCGTCGGCCCGAGCATCGAGGCGCTGGAGCGATGCGCCGAGCTCGTGCCCGAGATGCGGGAGCTCGCTCGCGTCGTCCCGCCGGGGGTCGACGTGGCCGCGTTCCACCCTCGGCCTCGGGCGGAGGCGCTTCGAGAGGTCGCCGCTCGATTGGACGACGATCACGGCAGAGCCGGAGGCCGTCCCTCCTCGCTGGATGCGGAGGTGGAACGGGCGCTCGATGCCAGGGACACGCACGCGCTCGATTCGTTGTTCGACACCTACGAGGAGGACGTTCCCGAGCCCGACGCGCCGTCCCGGCTCCGCACGCTGGCCGGAAAGGACGGGCCGATCGTGGGGTACCTCGGCAAACTGATCCCGCAGAAGGGCGCCGAGCTCCTCCTCGAGGCGCAGCCGATGCTCCGCCACGAGACCGCAGCACTCGTCGTGGGGTTCGGCTCAGACAGGGATTGGCTCGCCGCGCTCACGATCGCGCTTCGCCGAGGTGACCGGGCCGCCGTGGAGTGGCTGCGAGACGCCGGTGGGCTCCCGGTCGACCCCTCCGCGGCGCCAGGACCCACCGCCGATCGCGTGGACGTCACCTTCACCGGGCTGCTCGACCACCGATACGCGCCGGGCACGCTAT
>Ga0299907_10000635_pt1 | contig 17908 bp, 15 predicted proteins | sample RVTome_16_FD_198680 | JGI IMG/M metagenome (GOLD analysis project Ga0299907, IMG submission 198680) | Soil microbial communities from uranium-contaminated site in the Upper Colorado River Basin, Wyoming, United States - RVT152D67 (version 2) ...
CGGGCGCTACATCACCGCAGAGGACGTGGGCATCTCGGTCGAGGACATGGAGTACGTGTACCAGGAGACCCGGCACGTCACGGGCATCCGGTCGAGCCCCCGAGGCTCGGGCGACCCCTCCCCGGTAACGGCGTACGGGGTGTACTGGGGGATCAAGGCGAGCTCCCGTCAGAAGCTGGGCTCGGATGATCTCTCCGGCGTGCGGATCGCGGTCCAGGGGGCCGGACACGTCGGCTACCACTTGTGCGAGGACTTGGCCGCCGAGGGAGCGGTCATCTCGATCACCGACATCGACCAGGAGCGCGTGAACCGGGTCGTGGAGGAGTTCGGTGCGACGCCGATCGCCCCCGACGACATCTACGACGTCGACTGTGAGGTGTTTGCCCCCTGCGCGCTGGGTGCGGTGATCAACGACCAGACACTGCGCCGCCTGCGGTGTCGGGTGGTCGCGGGAGCGGCCAACAACCAGCTCGCGGAGGACCGCCATGGCGACGCCGTCGACGCGCGCGGGATCCTCTACGCTCCGGACTACGTGATCAACGCGGGCGGCTTGATCAGTGTATACAGCGAGATCGTCGGGTACGACGCCGAGACGGCGAAGGAGAAGGCTCGCGGGATCTACGAAACCCTCCTCAAGGTGTACCGGATCGCCGAGGAGGACGCGATCCCGACCTACCGCGCGGCCGAACGGCTGGCGCGTCATCGCCTGCGGAAGGCCCGGCTCCAGAGAGCCGGCAGCGGCCAGCCGGAGCCGGCCGCCGCCCCGGCCACCACCTGACGGGAGCGCGATGGCGACCGAGCGCGCGATCCTGGTGGCCGCCGACCACGCCGGGTACACCCTGAAGACGGAGCTCGTGACGCACCTGGCCGACCTCGGCTGGGCACCCCAGGACCTGGGGACCGATTCCCCCGACTCCGTCGACTATCCCGACTACGCGGCGCGCCTCTCGGACGCGGTCGCGGCCGGCCGCGCACCGGTCGGGGTCCTGATCTGCGGCGCGGGGATCGGCATGTCGATCGCCGCCAATCGCGTCCCCGGCGTCCGTGCCGCCAACTGCCTGACCGAGGAGATGGCGGCCCTGGCCCGCGAGCACAACGACGCCAATGTGCTCTGCCTCGGGAGCCGCCTTTTGCAGCCCACGCAGGCGAAGAAGATCCTTTGGACGTTCCTGGAGACGCCGTTCGGCGGCGGGCGTCACCAGCGGCGGGTGGAGAAGATCGAGCGGGTCCACGCGTGAGGGAGCTGCGCCGGACCGATCCCGAGATCCTGGACGTTCTAGTCGACGAGGCGCGCCGCCAGGCCGATGGGCTCGAGCTGATCGCGAGCGAGAACTTCGTGAGCCCGGCCGTCCTCCAAGCGATGGGCTCCGTCCTCACCAACAAGTACGCCGAGGGCCTGCCGGGAAAGCGGTACTACGGCGGCTGCGAGGTCGTGGACGTCGCCGAGCGGCTGGCGATCGAGCGCGCGCTCGAGCTCTTCGGCGCCGATCACGCGAACGTGCAGGCGCACTCGGGATCGCAGGCCAATATGGCCGCGTACCTGGCGGTCATGGACGCGGGCGAGACGCTGCTCGGCATGGACCTCTCGGCGGGCGGTCACCTGACGCACGGGAGCCCGGTCAACTTCAGCGGCCGTCTGTTTCGCGTCGCGAGCTACGGGGTCGACGACGATGGGCGGATCGACTACGACGAGGTCGAGCGGGTGGCGAAGGAGCACCACCCCAAGGTGATCGTGGCGGGGGGGAGTGCGTACAGCCGGACGATCGACTTCGCCCGCTTCCGCGAGATCGCCGACCGGGTGGGGGCGCGGCTCGTGGTCGACATGGCGCACTTTGCCGGTCTCGTAGCGGGGGGTGTCTTCCCGTCGCCGATCCCGCACTCGGACATCGTCACCTCGACCACTCACAAGACCCTCCGCGGTCCGCGCGGCGGCCTTCTCCTCTGCCGGGAGGAGTTGGCCAAGCCGATCGACAAGCTCGTCTTTCCCGGCATCCAGGGCGGTCCTCTGATGCACGTGATCGCGGCCAAGGCGGTCGCCTTCAAGGAAGCCCTCGAGCCGGAGTTCCGGGACTACGCAAGGCAGGTCGTGGAGAACGCGAAGGCGTTGGCCGCATCCCTGATCGAGCGCGGTTACCACGTGGTCACGGGCGGCACCGACTCGCACCTCTTCCTGGTGGACCTGCGCCCGAGCGGCGAGCTAACCGGCAAGGAGGCCGAAGCGGCGCTTGGCGAGGCCGGCATCACGGTCAACAAGAACACCGTCCCGCGCGAATCCAGGAGCCCGTTCGTGACAAGCGGAATTCGGGTGGGGACGCCGGCTCTGACCACCCGCGGGATGGGGACCTCCGAGATGCAGCGGATCGGCGGATGGATGGCGGACGTCCTGGACGCGCCCGGAGACGAGCGGGTCAAATCCGCCGTCCGCGATTCCGTTCGCGAGCTGTGCGCCGAGTTCCCGCTCTACGAGGAGTGGATCGAGCGCGCGCTTGCGGGAACGGTCTAGTGCCGAGGGTCCGTTCTTGACGCCTCGACGGACCGTCTCCTACCTTCAGCGAGCGTCGCGCACGAATGCCCGGAGCACCGTTCCCCGTGTCCGGGACCCGAGGTCGGAGAGATGAAGGAAGAATCCAGCAAGTCCGCCGTCGAAGAGCTGATCGCCGATGTCGAGGCGTATATCGACGAATGGTTCCACGCGAACCCGGCCTTCGGGCTCCTGCGCGGCGTCCGCTGGCGCCCGCTGACCGACGCGTACGAGACGGAGACCGAGTACCGCATCACGATGTCGATCCCCGGCATGAAGTCCGAAGAGATTCGCGTCCACCTCGAGCAGGGGTACGTGCGGGTGTCCGGCGTGCGCAAAGAGCCGTGCTCGGATAAGCGGCGGTACCTCAAGATGGAGATTCCGGCCGGCGCGTTCGAGCGGCGGATCCGGGTCCCCGATTCGGTCCGCGCCGACGAAATCGCGGTGGGATACGCGGACGGCCTGCTCCAGATCCGCCTGCCAAAGACGGTCCCGGTCGAGGTCTCGATCGAGGCGCGATGAGCTCTCGGCTCGACCCCTCGACGCGCGATCGTCTCTCCGAGATGGACGGCTGCTACGACGAGCGGGCCTACGCGTTCGTGCTGGCCGCCCTGGAAGAGGTGGTCGAAGGCCTGCCGCAACGTCGTCACGTGACCGGGCGTGAGCTCTCGGCCGGCTGTCGTGACCTGGCGCTGCGGCTCTACGGCCCCCTCGCCCGGACCGTGCTCGAGCACTGGCGGGTGCGCACCACCAGGGACATCGGCACGATCGTCTTCAACCTCCTCGAGATCGGAGTGTTGTCGAAGGACGAGAGCGACTCGCCCGCGGACTTCGACGATCTGTTCGACTTCGGCGAGGTGTTCGAGCGCAAGTACCCGTGGGGAGGAAAGCCGCTGTCTCTGTCGGAGTGAGGGGAGGAGGAGGATGACCGAGCAGTTTCCAGCCTGCCAGAAATGCGAAAACGGAACCTTGATCCCGCTGTCGGACTACGGGCGCGACGGTGCCTCGGTGACGTACAAGGCGTGGGTCTGCACGAACCCGCAGTGCGGGTTCAATCTGCGGATCGACAACGGCGAGGTCTCGATCGGCCGCGCTCTGGGCCAGTCCCTGAAATAGACTTTCCGATGCGGCTCCGATGATCCGGGCCGTCATCTTCGACCTGGACAACACGCTCGTCGACTTCATGCAGATGAAGCGGCTGGCCGTGCGCGCGGCGGTCGACGCGATGATCGACGCTGGGCTGGACCTCGACGCGCGGAACGCCGAGCGCGAGATCCAGGCCATCTACGACCGCGAGGGGATCGAGTACCAGCGGGTCCTCGACGACTTCCTGGAGACGCATCTGGGAAGGGTCGACCACAAGATCCTGGCCTCGGGGATCGTCGCCTATCGCCGCGCACGCGAGGCGGCCCTCGTGCTCTATCCCCACGTCACGGTGACGCTCATGGAGCTGATCAAGTCCGGGATCCGGCTGGCCGTGGTGTCGGACGCCCCGCGACGCGAGGCTTGGCTCCGGCTCTGCTATCTGAACCTGCATCACCTGTTCGACGTGGTCGTGACCTTCGAGGACACGGGGGAGCGAAAGCCCTCGCCGGGACCGTTCCGGGCCGCGCTCGAGCGGCTGGGGGTGACCGCCGGCGAGGCGCTCATGGTGGGCGATTGGCCGGAGCGCGACGTGGTCGGGGCGACCCAGCTCGGGATCCGGACCGTTTTCGCCCGCTACGGCGACACGTTCGGCACGATCGAGTCGGGGGCCGACTTCGTGATCGACGACATGCATCAGCTGGCCGATGTGGTGCAGAGCCTGAACGCCGCCGAGCTCAAGGGGGCCGGAGTGTGACCGACTGTCTCTTCTGCCGGATCGTGGCCGGGGAGATCGAGGCCAGGATGGTCGAGGAAGATGGCCGCTGGGTCGCCTTCCACGACGTGAACCCGCAGGCCCCCGTCCACGTTCTGATCGTGCCGCGGGAGCACGTGGCGACGGCGAACGACCTCGAGGAGCGCCACGAGGGACTCCTCGGCGCCATGGTGAGGGGGGCGGCACGGATCGCGGCGGCTCACGACGTCGACCAGGACGGTTATCGGCTCGTCCTCAACACCAACGCGGGCGCCGGGCAGAGCGTCTTCCACATCCATCTCCATCTTCTCGGCGGCCGGCGGATGGCCTGGCCGCCTGGATGAGGACGGGGGGAACGATGAGCGACGTGCAGGACCGGATCCGCGAGGACCAGAAGGCAGCCATGAAGTCGGGCGACAAGGTTCGTCTGGCGACCTTGCGGCTGATCTCGAACGACCTGAAGAACCGGCAGATCGAGCTCGGGCGCCCGCTCGAGGAGGCTGACTTCGTCGAGGTCCTCTCGCGGGCCCGAAAGCAGCGCCGGGAATCCGAGGAGCAGTACCGCTCGGGGGGGCGTCAGGACCTGGCCGACCGCGAGGCGGTCGAGGCGGGCATCATCCAGGAGTACCTTCCGGAGCCGGTGGATCCGGCCCGGCTCGACGAGATGATCGACGCGGCGATCGCCGAGTCCGGCGCGGCCGGCCCCGCCGACATGGGAAAGGTGATGGGGAGGCTCATGCCGCAGGTGAAGGGACGCGTCGACGGCGGCGAGCTGAGCCGGAAGGTGCGCGAACGGCTCTCGTGACCGAGCCGGCGCCGGGCGCGCCATGATCCTCGACGAAGAGACGCTGGGAGCGCTCGAGTGGGGCGCGGTCCTCGATCGGGTCGCCCGGCACACCAACGCCGGGCACGCGGCCGAGGTGCTGCGCGCGTGGCGCCCGTTCGAGCAGGTCGAGGACGCCCGCGAGGCCCTGGCCGAGGTGGGCGAGGGGATGGCGCTGCTGGACGAGCGGGACGCCTTCCCCGCCCCGTTCGTCGTCGACCATGGGCGAACCTTGCGGCTCCTTTCGGCCTCCGGAGCCACCCTCGAGGGCCCGGCCCTCGTCTCGGCGGCCAGAACCTTGGAAGGGGTCCGAAAGCTGGCCGCCTTTCTGCGTCGGGGGGCCCATGAGCGGCCGCGGCTGGCGGCCCGCTTCTCCCAGGCCCCGTCCCTTCCCGATCTCGAGCGGCGGATCCTCGACGCCTTCGACGCCGAGGGACGGCTCCAGGACGCGGCCAGCCCCGAGCTGAGACGGCTCCGGGCCGAGGTACGGGGTCTCCGGAAGCGCCTCGTCGACATGCTGAACGGCCTCATTTCCGGCCTTCCGCACGTCCTCGTGGCGGCCGACAGCCGGCCGACGATCCGCGAGGGGCGCTACGTGGTCCCGCTTCGCCGAGAGGCCCTCTCCGAGGTGCCCGGGATCGTCCACGACGAATCGGTCTCGGGGGCGACCGTGTTCCTCGAGCCCCACATGGCGGTCCTTGCCAACAACGACCTCCGGCAGGCGGAGCTCGCGGTTCGCCGCGAGGAGGACCGGATCCTCCGCGAGCTGACGGCGGCCCTGGCCGAGCGCCGGGTCGAGCTCGAGCACGCCGCGCGGCTGGCGCTGCACGCCGAGACCGTCTTTGCGCGGGCGCGCTATGCCCTCGCCGTCAACGGGAGCCCGCCCGAACTTGGCGGCGATCGGCTCGAGATCGTCGGGGGTCGCCATCCGCTGCTTCTGGCCCGGGTCGAGGAAGGCACGGGCGAGGTCGTCCCGCTCGATCTCGCGCTGGAGCCCGATGACAGGACGCTGGTCGTGACGGGCCCCAACACGGGCGGGAAGACGGTCCTCCTGAAGACGGTCGGAACGGTCGTCCTGATGGCCCAGTCGGGGATGGTGCCCCCAGTCGGCCGCGGCACCCGCATTCCCTGGCACGCGGCGATCGTCGCCGACATCGGTGACACTCAGTCGATCGCCCAGGACCTGTCGACGTTCACGGCCCACCTGACCCGGCTCAAGAAGGCGTGGGAAACGGCCGGTCCGGCGAGCCTGATCCTGGTGGACGAGATCGGCGCCTCGACCGACCCCGCCGAGGGGGCGGCGCTGGCGACCGCTCTTCTGGAGGACTGGACCGATCGGGGCGCCCGGACCCTCGTCACGACGCATTACCACGCGCTCAAGGTCCTGGCCGCCGGCGCGGACGGCCTCGTGAACGGCTCGCTCGCCTATGACCTGGAGCAGAACCGACCCCTCTTCCGGTTCGTCCAGGGGGTCCCCGGCCGCTCGTTCGGGATCGAGCTGGCGGAGCGGTGGGGCTTCTCGGCGCAGCTCGTCCGGAGGTCTCGCGAGCGGCTCGACCGCGGGGTCCAGGAGGTCGAGGCGGTGATCGACCGGCTGGCCGCCGAGGAGAAGCGCCACCGGGAGGCCGGGATTGCCCTGGAGGAAGAGCGCCGCGCGATCGGCGCCGCCGAGAGCGCGCGGGCCCGCCGGACGGCGGCCGAAGCCGACGAGCGGAGGCAGTCGGCCGAACGACGGCTGGCGGCCCTCGAGGAACAGCTGGCGCGCCTCCGCCGGGAGATCCGGGACCAGCAGCGGAAGCTCCGCGAGCGGACCTCGGCCCTGGCCGAGGCCGAGGCCGCGGCTTCCCAGGCGCGCGAGCTGGCGCGCGAGACCGAGCGTGTGGCCGAATCGTTACGGGCCGAGCGGGACGCCGCGCTCCAGGTCCAATCGAGCTCCGCGGCCCGGATCGGCGACCGGGTCCGGATCCCCCGCTACGACGTGACCGGCGTCGTCGTCCAGGCGAGCCGCGATGGGGACACGGCCACCGTCCAGGCGGGCCAGGTGCGGATCACGTGCCGGCTCTCCGAGTGCGAGGTCATCGAGGCGGCGGAGGAAGCGGACGTGACCCGGCAGGTCCCGGCCGAGGAGGTCGAGAGCGAAGCCGAGAGCCTGCCCCTCGAGATCGATCTCCGCGGCCTGACCGCCGACGAGGTCGGGTTCCCGCTCGCCGGGGCGCTCGAGCGCGCCTACCATACGGGGAGGCCAGTCGTGAGGTTCATCCACGGCAAAGGGACCGGGGTCTTGAGGCGCCGCGTTGCCGAGCTTCTCGATCGCCATCCCTACGTGCGGGAGTTCCGCACCGGGCACTGGAACGAAGGGGGCGACGGGGTGACGATCGCGACGCTGACGGGGCCGGACGGAAAGGAATAGCATGCCGATCCCGGACCACATCATCGACGAGATCCGCGACCGCGCCGACATCGTGGAGGTGATCGGCGAGGTCGTCGAGCTCAAGAAGCGGGGCCGCAACTTCGTCGGCCTCTGCCCGTTCCACGCCGAGAAGACGCCGTCCTTCACCGTCACGCCGGAGAAGCAGATGTACTACTGCTTCGGCTGCCAGGCGGGCGGAAACGTCTTCACGTTCCTCATGCAGCACGAGCGGCTGGAGTTCCCGGACGCGGCCCGCGTCCTGGGCGAGCGGACGGGGGTCGAAGTGCCGGAGCCCGAGGCGGCGGCCGGCCCCGATCCGCACGCCCCACTCCACATGGCCAATCGGCTGGCCGCGGAGTTCTATCACCGTCAGCTCCTCGAGTCTTCTGACGCCGCACCGGCCCGCGATTACCTGGAGAAGCGGAAGATCGGCCGCGAGACATGGGAGACCTTCCTACTCGGCTGGGCGCCCGACTCGTGGAACGCCCTGCTCGACGAAGCCGGGCGGCAGAAGTTCGACACCGAGACCCTGGCCGAGGCGGGCCTCGTAGCGAAGAGCGAGCGCACGGGCGGCTGGTACGACCGGTTCCGCGGCCGGGTCTGCTTCCCGATCCGGAGCGTCGGCGGCAAGGTGATCGCGCTCTCGGGGCGGCGGCTGGACGACGAAGAGCCCAAATACCTGAACTCGTCCGATACGCCCGTCTTCACGAAGGGGTCGACCCTCTTCAACCTCGACCTGGCGCGAGGCCCGATCCGCCGCGCCGGCGCGGCGGTGATCGTCGAGGGGAACTTCGACGTGGTGGCCGTCTACCAGGCCGGCTTTCGGAACGTCGTGGCGCCGCTCGGAACCGCGCTCACCGAGCCCCAGGTGCGGATCCTCCGCCGGAGTACCAGGACCGCGTACCTCGCCTACGACGGCGATCCGGCCGGCGAGCGGGCTGCCTTCCGCGCGGGCGACCTCCTGCTCGCGTCGGGGTTCGCGGTCCGGATCGTGCAGATGGGGGAGGGCATGGACCCCGACCAGATCGTCCGCGAAGGAGGTCCGGGCGCCTTCGAAAGGGCGCTCGAGGAGAGCGGCGACATCGTGGAGCGGAAGATCGTGCTCGTCGTCGAGCGGGTGGACCTGTCGGACGTCACGAAGAAGCGACGGGCCGTGCGGCGCCTGTTGGAGAGCGTGGCGCGGGTCCCCGATCCGGTCACTCGCGCGCTTTACGTGGACCGGGTGGCCGACGGGCTCCACGTGCCGCGGGAGGCGCTCGAGGTCCCCGAGGTCCGGGGACGGCGTCGCGGGCCGGGAAGCCGGCCGGACGGCGCTAGCCGCCTGCCGGCCCGAGCGCCCGTCGAGCGTGCAGATCGGGGGCGCTCGCCACGCGGGATCGTGCCCCCCGAGGTCCAGGACGAGCGCTACGTTCTTCTCCACGCGCTGGCCGAAGAGCGGTGGCTCGAAGAGGCGCGGGAGCAGGTCACGCCCGAGTTCTTCCAGGTCCAGTCCTATGCCGACGCCTTCCGCCGGCTCGGCGAGGGCGAGGCGGCCCGCGCCGCGGAGCGGCTCCTCGCGAGCGACGATGCGACCCTCCTCCGCGTCCTGGCCGAGCTCGAGGTGTGGCGCGAGGAGCAGGGGTTCCCGCTCTCCGACGAGGCGTTCAGGGACAGCGTCCGGCGACTCCAGCTCAAGGCCGTCGAGCGGGGCCTTCTCCCCGAGCTCCAGCCGACCGGGGAGCCGCTCGCCGACGCGGTCGAGCGGAGCCGGCTCCGGCGTGACATCCATCGCGGCCGCCATCGTCCCGCAGGATCGCCCGAGTGAGCGGCGGCGTTGACACCTCGTCCGGGGCGGGTAACTTCTCCTCTTTAGAGCCGTTCGACCCTCCCCGCCGAAAGCCGCGATGACCTCACCCGCGCTGAATCCTCCCCCGGATCCCACCGACGACGGACGCTTCCCGGACTCCGAGGCGATCGACAAGGCGATCCTGGTCCTCCGGCAGGCCCGCGAGGGTCGCGCGACCCGGCTCTCCTCCCGCTCCGATCGGCCCCATGACGACCTGATCCGGCTCTACTTCCACGAGATGGGGAAGGTGGCGCTCCTGAGGCCGGAGGAGGAAGTCGAGGTCGCGCGCACGATCTCCGACGGCCAGGCCGCGCTGCGCGAGCTCGTCTTCCGCTCCTGGACGGCGATCGAGCGCGCGTTCGAGCAGGGCGGGAGAGTGGGCCGCGGGGAGCTCCGGATCGAGGCCTTCCTGATCCACGAGTACGAGGAAGAGGGCGGGGAGGAGGAAAGCGTCGAGGGTTCGGCGTCCCAGCGCATGGCGGAGAACCTGCGTCTTCAGGAAGCGGCGTGGCGGGAGGCCCGCCCGACCTTCGAGCGGACGGCGCGTCGGGGAACCAAGGGCAAGGAGGCATACGAGCGGATGGACGAGGTGCGCCGGTTCTTCATCGGCCTGCCGCTTCACCCGTCCCAGATCGAGTACCTGATCGAGGGGCTGCGCGAGCTGGACGGCGCGACCGCGGTCGAATGGCGGCAGCGGGACCTCGAGCGGGAGACGGGTCTGAACCGTGCCGACTATCATGCGCTGTTGGCCGAGATCGGCGAGCTCCAGGGTCGCGTCATGGCGGCGCGGCGACGGATGGTCGAGTCCAATGTCCGGCTCGTCGTGTCGGTGGCCAAGCGATACATCGGCCGCGGTCTCGAGTTCCTGGACCTGATCCAGGAGGGGAACTCGGGGCTCCTCAAGGCGACCGAGAAGTTCGACTACCGGAAGGGGTACAAGTTCTCGACCTACGCGACGTGGTGGATACGGCAGGCGATCACCCGCGCGATCGCCGAGCAGTCGCGAACGATCCGAATCCCCGTCCATATGGTGGATACGATCAACAAGGTGAGCCGGTACGTTCGTCGGCGGGTGCAGTCGACCGGTCGCGAGCCGACCCCCGAAGAGATCTCCGAAGCGCTCGACCTGCCGGTCGAGAAGGTCAAGGCGGTCCTCGAGGTGGCCCAGGAGCCGATCTCGCTCGACCGCCCCGTCCAGACCGGTCAGGACACGCAGATCTCGGACATCATCGAGGACCGTCGGTCGCTGAATCCCTCCCACACGACAGCCTTCACGATGCTCCGGGAGGCGGTCAACTCGGTCCTCCACACGCTCAGCCAGCGGGAGGAGAAGATCATCCGTCTCCGGTTCGGGATCGGCGACGACTGCCCGCGGACGCTCGAGGAGGTGGGCTCGATCTTCAACATCACCCGCGAGCGGGTCCGTCAGATCGAGTCCAAGGCGCTCAAGAAACTCCGCCATCCGTCCAAGTGCAAGGAGCTGCTCCGCTACTACGAGGAGTAGCGGCTCGGCCGTCCTGTGGCCGGCGCCAGCCAGCTCGGGAGGCCGCAAACGCGCTCGGGAGTTAAACTTCGGGCGGGTTTCAGAGATTGATTCCTTGATCGGACCGAAAATCGGGCCCGTAGCTCAGCGGTCAGAGCACCGGACTCATAATCCGAGGGTCGCTGGTTCGAATCCAGCCGGGCCCAGGCCCTCATCCCGAGACAGGAGTTCCCTCATGCGATCGATCGCGAAGTGCGTGCTTTTAGCGCTGCTCCTCGCCGCCGCCATGGCGTGCGAGGACGATGACTTGGGATTCACCGGCGCCTTCGACCTCACCATCACCGAGACCGAGGACACCTGTGACGGCGTCGAGAACATCATCTTCAGCCAGGTCGTGATCTCGGGCAGCGCCCAGGACATCACCGTCCGGTTCAGCGACGACGCCGTCCTGACCGGTGGCCTGAATCAGGCCAACTTCTTCGAGGTATCCGGGAACGTCATCGTTGCCGTACCGGTCGACGACGAGACCGTGGACGTGGAGTCCTTCATGGAGATGATCTTCGAGGTGTCGGGCCAGGGCCGCCGTCTGGAGATCGAGGAGGGGTCGTCGCTCACCTATGTGGGGACCCATCCCAGCGCCCCCGGGGTGACCTGCATCCAGGAGTTCGTCGGGCAGGGGCAGCGGACGGACGAATAGGTCCTTGAAAATGGCCAAGCTCTGCGTTGTCCTCCCTCGGAGACCTTGCAGCGGACATGACCCGTACGCCTCAGGTTTCGCTCGGTCGGACGCCTTGATCCTGGCCATTTTGAACGACGTGCCGATACTTTCCAACGGCCTGCCTTCCGGAGCGGCGAGTTCGTTGACCCCTGTCCAGGGCTCCGGTACATTCCCGGTCCTCTTCTTGGGCGGTTAGCTCAGCCGGCAGAGCGCCTGCCTCACATGCAGGAGGTCGCAGGTTCAAGTCCTGCACCGCCCACCAACGCAAAACCATCTCGCAGCTTACGGTTGGGGCACTCGGCAAAAACGCCGAGTAGGAGAGCTGTGCCAGTTTCTGTGCCAGTTGGGATCGGTTTCACTGGCGAGCCTGGCGCAGTTCGCGGCGGGTCTCGATTGCGAGGAGCATCGTCTCGGGGTCGGCGTGCTGGTAGGCGGATTTGAGGCTCCTGTAGTCCGTCCAGCCAAGTAACGCCATCACGTCTTTGTCCGGGGCGCCCTTCAACTCGGTTGCGGCCTTTCGGCGGAAGGCGTGCCAGAGACTGCCCTTCTGGGGGTCCAGCCCGGCCAGCATCTCTGCCTCTCGGAGCCACTTGTCCGCCAGATAGCGATCTACCGGCTTCGAAGGGTCCGCTGGGGCGGGGAAAAGGGGTGCTTCTCCGATCGCCGGGCGCTCCTTGAGAATTCGGTCAATCGCAGCTCGGGCGATCACGGAGATCGGCACGGCCTCCCAGGCGCGGGCCTGCTTGTCGGTGTCGGCAGGCCACGAGATGGCCCCGTAGGGGGCCGTAGGAGGCCTTTCCAGGCGCAAATCCTGGTACCGCAGGCCCAGAATGGCCGAAAGCCGCCTACCGGTCTCGTTCGCCAGATCCAAGAGTTCGGTCAGGTAACTTCTGACCTTCTCTAGACTCCCTCCGACCATGATCTCCATGGTTACCTGGTCCGAGACGTCGCGGAGGGCCAGGTAGCGGTCCTGGGTCATGACTGGCCGGAGGGGGTTCTTCTCCTTGGGGATCGGATACCCCCGAACGGGATTCTCGGACAGGAGGTAACGCCCCTGGCCGTCCTGCCACCGGACGGCCCAGTTGAAGACCGCATTCAGCCACTTGAGATCGGCCTCGATCGTCCGGTCGCGGACAGATCGACGATCCTCAGCATTGGCTACCCACTCTCCCATTGGAGAGATGGCTCCCGACCTTCGCCCGTCGATGAAGTCTTCCCAGTCGCGCAAAGTGACTTTGAGAGGTTCTTTCTCCTCGCCCAGGAGCTGCAGCCACAACTTGATCCGACGCTCGTCAGCCGCCTGCTCGTGGGGTTTCTTCCGGGGTGATCTCTCGGCCCGATAGAGGGCGAACAGCTCACCCAGTGAGGTCCGGCCATGCGCCAAGTCCGAGTCCCCACGTTCGAGTTTCGAGGCCTGCTCGAGCGCGAAGACCTTCGCGAGGGCCTGGTCTCGATGGCCGAGAGAGATTCTGCGCGTGCCGCCTCTCCCGCCGGCCAGACTCGGGTCCCAGCACCTGGCGTACAGGATCCCGCCGGGCTCGCGCTCGAACACCGTCACTCGGTTCGGGCGCTGACCGGCCGTGTAGCTCCAGCTTCTCTTCCGCTTGCTCATTCGTGCGCTCCCTCCTTCTTCTGCGTTTCAGCCCGCTGCGCGGCCTCCAGATGGTCCGCCAACGCAGCACACGTTGTGCTCCACGCTCGTAGTGCCTCCACAATCGATCGGACAGTTTCCGGCCTGAGGCCGATCTCTCCGTCTCGTGCCTGGATGAGCGAGGCATGCGACAGGCCGGCGGCCCGCGCAAGCTCTCGTATCGAGCCAGGCGCCTCAGAGAGGACCTGACGGAGGGCCACGCGTAGAGGATCCACGACCTACCAATATGGTCAGTAGCCGAGGTCGGTCAAGAGGCACGGCGAGCACCTCGGCGCAGGGATAGCAGCTCCTTAGCGAGATCGGGTTCGGCGTCATCAGCTCGACTGTGCCGCCGTCCTGGAAGGGGCTTGGGCTTACTAGGAAGCTCTCCCAAGAAGTACGCGGGCTTCCCATCCTCGCCGGCATTCGTGAGCTTTCCGTCGGCGCGCATCTTCTCGAGCGCGGAACGAGTGTAGCCCGAGATCTCGACTGCCTCTTCCGTGGTGACCCTTCGGTGCAGTTGCTCCTCCCACCAGCTCACCAGGTGGTCGGCGCACGCCTCCAGGGCAGCGGCTTGTTGCGTAGCTCCCCAGCGGCGGAGCGTTTCAGCCTCCGCCTTCCACTTCGTGGCAAGCGCCGGAGGGTCAGCCAGAGGCATCAGACCTTTCTTTCCGGCCCGCCTGAGAGCACGACCCTTCCCCTCTCCCTCTCCGGGGTACAGCGGTGGGGAAGGGGAGGTAGAAGGCTTCCATCTTCCCTTCCCTTATTCCCCACCCCCGTCTCTGCCCGGGGAATGATCGACGCCTCTCCTGCTCCCCGGTCGGTTCCGGAGGGATCTGCTGGAACGGGTGATCCCGAAGGCTCTTCGCCGTCCTCGGAGCGGACGTAGAGCTTGAGGGCGTACCGGGAGCCACGGTTGACCAGCTCTCCAGTGTCGATCAGCTGGTACACAACGTCGCTGACCTCCTCGTTTCGCCCATGGACCCCCTTGATCACAGCCGACAGCGAGCACCCTGGGTGGGTGGTCACAAATGCCAGCGCACTGGAGGCAAGGTCGGCCTGGTACAGCTCGTAGCCATAGAGACCACCCGGCCGTTCTACGAGGCAAATCGAGAAGCTGGGGGTTGGCCAACGCGCTTCGACGCTGAAGTCTCGAACGCCCTCCTCGTTGCCCTTGCGCATCTGTATGATGGCGTCGACTCCGGCCCCTATGGCCGTGCTGTCCCGGTACGTGTTGTCGCGCTTCGTGGTGTGGTGTAGGAGAACCACTGCGGCCCCTGTTACACGGGCCGAGTCCGTAAGCACCCCCATGAGCGGCACCCACTGCGAGGCCGAGGAGGCATCGGTGACCAGTCCCGACGCGAAGACCGACAAACTGTCGACGATTATGAGGGCGGGTGGCCCACCGAGTTCACCCTCGAACTCCTGGAGTGCCTTCTCGTAATCCTCGTACGGAGATGACAATCGGCTAACTGCCCGCCAAGGGTCCTTGACTTCGGACCCGAACTCCGTAAATCGACGGGTCACGTCCTCACAGTGCTCCTCGAGCGCGAGGTAGAGGACAGGCCCTTGGACGGCTTGAATGCCGAGGAACTGCTCGCCACGTGACACGGCCACAGCCAGGGCGGTGGCGAGAGTCGACTTCCCCCACTTTTCGCGGGAAGCGAGCAGGGTCGTTCGCCCTCGCCACGCGAAGAACGGAGCCACCGACTGCGGATCTCGAGAGCCATCGAACCCGCCATCAAAAACGTCCTGCATGCTCCACAGGAGCCTGGTCTTGGTCTCTCCCGTCGCTGACAAATCGACGGGAATGAAATCTTCGAGTCCATGGCCGGCCGAAACGTGATCGTGGGAGTCGTTTCCGGTCGCCGCCTCGACAATGCGGACCGACCGCGCAACGCCGCATAGTTGTTGCTCAATCTGCCGAGCGTGCTCTCGTCCCTGTGGGTCCTTGTCGGCCACGATGACGACATCGGCCCTGCGGAGGTAGCCACTGAACTCTTGGCGCCAGTTCCCGGCACCCCCCGGTGTGGTGGCGACGCGGCTGGCTCCCTCAATGGCGTGGACGTCCTTCTCGCCCTCGACGACGTACACGAGTTGCCCTTGCTCAACTGCCTTGATCACCTCTGGCAACCGATACAGGACGCGCCGCCGATCACCGAGCCCATTCATCCACCCACCCTGGTCATCGGGCTGCTGGTAGAAGAATCCCTTCGGCGACGTGCGCGCCTTCCGATAGAGGGGTTGGCCCTCCTCGTCGACGTAGAGGTAGGTCTCGATGATTCTCGTGGTGCAGCTCGCGCTTGACGGAGTGGGATGGAGCCCTACGATCTCGGCCAGTCGGCTGGCGGCTTCCTGCTCAGCGCACCCATGGACCTCGGCGTACAGCTGAACGGGGCTGCCCTTGAGCCCACAACCGTGGCAGACCGCGGCGGTCCGTCCGCCATCTCGGAAGGGCCTGAAGGACGGGTTCCTGTCACCGTTGTTGTGCTTGTCGCGCACCGGACAGCGCCAGCCGCGGCGGCCCTTCTTCTCGGCCCCGAGAGCGATGGCCAGCTCCTCGGGAGTGATGAGTTCTGCGATTTGGTCGAAATCAAATCGACCGGTTTCGTGAGTCGCCATGAGGATCCCCTCCTCCGAAACATGGTTCCCAGAAGTGCATCATGGCGTCCACACCGACGCGGCGCCTGATGCGCTTGAGATGTCCGGTGGAGTACAGGATCCACACGTCGGATAGACACCCACCGGAATGGCCGTTGGCTCCCCGCTTCAGGGGACCGGGCGCTTCACCGGGGGCCAGCCCCTCAGCGCGCCAACCTGGATGCCTATCCTTCGAGTTCTCGGAAGGAGTCGCGTCACTTGCCCGCGACGCAGAGAAGATAACGAATCTCCGGCGAGCGTCATAATCGATGAGACCACCTGAATGCACAGACGTGCGCGGCCCACGAACCCATTACTGCGTAAAGAGTTAGAGCGGTGTTCCTGTGGCGGTTTCCGGTGGCCGCAGCGCTACGCGTGGGCCTGCGGAGGACCGCTCCACCGTGGGGGGCCGATTGTTGTGAGGGGACTCAGGCGAGGGAGTAATCGCGCGCGTAGGGACGTGCGGAAAGGAGGGAGGGGGGCTCGGGAAGCGATGGTGGGGACTGAGGCTGCGGCCGGGCGAGCCTGATCACTCCACGTCTGGACCTTCTCCTGAATCTCCTCAACCGTATGGGGATGTCCCGTTATTTCCACCACGCCCGGAGCCCAACTTCCACCTGCCTTCCGGGAAAGGCGGCAAGAGGCTGACCGAAGAGCGGCGACTGGATGTTGTTGACCACCGCCGAGAGATCTCCGTTCGTGGTGTTGAAGAGGTTGTAGATGTTGAGCCCGAGCCCGATCCTGGCGGCTCCCCATGTCCCACGGTCCCACGTGACGCCGAGATCGGTGCGGAATAAATCCGGCCCTCGCCGCGCGTTGCGACCCTCGCCCGGGGGACGGTCATTCTGGGCGCTGAAGTCGCCGTTGTCGTTCATCCCAGTGATGGCCGTGAACGGGCGGGCCGACGAGTAGATCACTTTGGCGGCGAGGCCAAGATCGAGAGGGAGCTCGATCCCACCAGTCGCGACCACGCGGTGTCGCTCGTCCCAGGCGGTCGGCCCCCATTCCGCGTCCAAGTCCAGGTTGTCGAGATCCGTCTGTGGGACGAGGACGCCCCAGGCGTCGTTGGTGTTCTTCCGATCGGAGAGCGTATAACCGATGTCGAGCCAACCCCGAGGGAACGCCTTCCGTACCTCGACGAGCAGCATCTTCGCTTCCGCGCGACCTTCGCTCAGGATCTGGAAGATGTCCGAGAACTCCGGGAACCTCCGCGCGCCGGTCGGATCCACAGGGTTGACATCACGCTCGAGGAGGAGGTTCCGACCTTGGATGAACAGGCCGTCGATCCTGACGACAAGATCGCCCGGGAACCGTTGCTGGACGCCGACGGAGTACTGTCGAGTCATCGGCGTCTCGATCTCACCGTTCGTCCAGATGGCCGGACCGACATTGTCGGGATCGATCATGAGACTATCGACGTCGGTCGTCCTGGGATTCGGAATCTGCGCCGTCCGCGCGCCTGAGCTCCGCTCGAACGCGAGCAGGGGCCCGGCGACGGAGGCGTCGTAGAAGATCCCGAACCCGCCGCGCACCACCGTATGGCCGCGGCCGGTCGGATCCCAGGCGATCCCGACCCGTGGAGCCAGGTTGTCCTTGTCGATGGCTCGAGGCGTAGTGGGAATGAACGGCAGCTCGCCGGCGAAGGGAGAGACGAATCCCTGATTACTGCCGTTCGTCTCGATATCGTAACGCAGACCCAGATTCAGGGTCAGATCGGGCACTGGGCTCCAATCGTCCTGGGCGTAGAGGGCGAGCTGGAGGTTTCGCGCGTCGAGCCGGATGGCGTCCCCGAACGTCACGATTGCAAACGCCGGCACCGAAGCCGTGTCGCTCGCGAAGACGAAAAGACCGTTCTCGAAGTCGACCCTCGCGACCTCGCTCTCCTGCCAGCTCAGATGCGTGCCCAGCTTGATCTGGTGCGTGCCCGTAGCTGCCGGGGAGATCCAGGACAGGTCGTTTCGCAACTCGACGCGAACACTCCGAAGCCGCTCCATGCCTTGGTTGGGACCCGTGGTGAGGCT
>Ga0299907_10000636_pt1 | contig 17900 bp, 16 predicted proteins | sample RVTome_16_FD_198680 | JGI IMG/M metagenome (GOLD analysis project Ga0299907, IMG submission 198680) | Soil microbial communities from uranium-contaminated site in the Upper Colorado River Basin, Wyoming, United States - RVT152D67 (version 2) ...
GCCGGGTGTCGACGGTCTCGTGGTCGCACTGCGCGGCCCACTGGAACGGCGTGTGCGGCTTCGGCACGAAGCCGCCGATCGACACCGTGCAGCGGATGTCGCGCCGGCCGGACACCTCCCGTCCCGTGGCGATGACCCTCTTGGCCAGGTCGGCGATCGCCAGCACGTCCTCGTCGGTCTCGGTGGGCAGCCCGCACATGAAGTAGAGCTTCACCTGACGCCAGCCGTGCCCGTACGCGGTCGACACGGTGCGGATCAGGTCGTCCTCGGTGACCATCTTGTTGATCACCTTTCGCATGCGCTCGGAGCCGCCCTCCGGGGCGAAGGTCAGCCCGGACCGACGCCCGTTGCGGGACAACTCGTTCGCCAACGTGACGTTGAAGGCGTCGACCCGCGTCGACGGCAGCGACAGGGAGACGTTGGTGCCCTCGTAGCGGTCGGCCAGCCCGGACGCGATCGAGCCGATCTCGGAGTGGTCGGCGCTGGACAGCGACAGCAGCCCCACCTCCTCGAAGCCTGACCGTTCCAGACCGGTCTGCACCATGTCGCCGATCGTGGTGATCGAACGCTCGCGAACCGGTCGGGTGATCATCCCGGCCTGGCAGAAACGGCAGCCGCGGGTGCAGCCTCGGAAGATCTCCACACTGAACCGCTCGTGCACGGTCTCCGCGAGTGGCACCAGCGGCCGGCGCGGATACGGCCAGGAGTCGAGGTCCATCACCGTGTGCTTGTGCACCCGCCACGGCACACCGGGCCGGTTCGGCACCACCCGCTGGATGCGGCCGTCGGGCAGGTAGGACACGTCGTAGAACCTCGGGACGTACACGCCGCCGCCCGCGGCCAGTCGCAGCAGGAGGCCGTCGCGTCCACCAGGGCGGCCTTCGGCCTTCCACTCCCGCACCACCTCGGTGATCGCGAGGACGACCTCCTCGCCGTCGCCGAGGACGGCGGCGTCCAGGAAGTCGGCGATCGGCTCGGGGTTGAACGCGGCGTGCCCGCCGGCGATGACCACCGGATGTTCGTCCGTGCGCTCGACGGCCTCGAGCGGGATGCCCGCCAGGTCGAGTGCCGTGAGCATGTTGGTGTAGCCGAGCTCGGTGGCGAAGGAGATCCCCAGCAGGTCGAACGCCGCCACCGGCCGGTGGGAGTCCACGGTGAACTGGCCGATTCCGCGCTCGCGCATAAGTACCTCGAGGTCAGGCCAGACGGCGTACGTCCGCTCCGCCAGCACGCCCTCGCGCTCGTTGAGCACCTCGTAGAGGATCTGCACGCCCTGGTTGGGCAGGCCCACCTCGTACGCGTCCGGGTACAACAGTGCCCATCGGACGGTGGCATCGTCGGCGCCCCAGTCCTTGACGGTCGCGTTGAGCTCGCCGCCGACGTACTGGATCGGCTTCTGCACATGTGGCAGCAGCGGCTCCAGCCGCGGGAACAGCGACTCGACCGGCCCAGTGCCGGGCATGATCCTGCCTTCCGGACGACGGTGGGACCTGTCGACCCAGGGTAGACCGGCCTCGGACCGGGGCGTCCTGGTCCCGATCGGCCCGAAGCCGCCGGCCCGGCACGCTCTATGCTCGGCCCGTCCAGGAAGAGAGGCCGCCGTGGGTACGCCGGGCGCACGAGCCGACGTCGGGGTGATCGGCGGGTCCGGGCTCTACTCGCTGGTGGACGACGCCCACGAGGTCGACGTCGACACGCCGTTCGGCCGGCCCAGCGACGCGGTCGCGGTGGGGCGGGTGGGCGACCGGCAGGTGGCGTTCCTGCCGCGACACGGGCGCGATCATCGCCACCCGCCGCACGCCATCCCCTATCGGGCGAACGTGTGGGCGTTGCGATCGCTCGGCGTCCGGCAGATCGTCGCACCGTGCGCCGTGGGCGGCCTGCGTCCCGAGCTCGGGCCGGGAACGTTCGTCGTCCCCGACCAGCTCGTCGACCGGACCACGAGGCGGGTTCAGACCTTCTACGACCACGGAGCTGTGCACGTGCCGTTCGCCGACCCGTACTGTCCGGCCGGGCGCGCCGCCGTCGTCGAGCAGGCGAGAGCAGCCGGCCTGGACCCCGTCGACGGCGGCACCATGGTCGTCGTCGACGGCCCTCGCTTCTCGACCCGCGCGGAGTCGCGGTGGTACGCCGCGCAGGGCTGGTCGCTGGTCAACATGACCGGGCACCCGGAGGCCGTTCTGGCCCGCGAGCTCGCCCTCTGCTTCACCGCCGTGGCCCTCGTCACCGACCTCGATGCCGGGGTCGCCGTCGGCGACACGGTGACGCAGGCGGAGGTGTTCCGGGTCTTCGCGGAGAACACCGAGCGCATGCGTGCGCTGGTGCTCGACACGATCGCGGCACTCTATCTGGATCGGCCCTGCCCGTGTCCACGCGCCTTGGACGGCATCCGGTTGCCCATCACGCTGCCTTGATCGTTCCGCTGCGCGGGCCAACGCGGTTGCCGGACCCGTTCGCCTGCCTGCATGCGCATCGTCGCCGCCATCGTCCAGCCGCACTCCGAATGATCACGTTAAGAGGGTCCGTCCCCCCGTTGCCAGGTCTGCAGGCCTGGCAACGGCCCCAGGGACCCTCTTAACGTGATCATTCGGAAGCCCACCGGTTTCAGGGTGCGGTGGCGGGCAGTCGAACGGTGAATCGGCAGCCGCCGTCGGTGTTCGCCACGGCGACCTCTCCGTCGTGGACGTCGACCAGGCCGCGCACGATGGCGAGTCCGAGACCCCCGCCGCCGGTCGGAGCAACGGCGTCGTTCTCCGGGCTGCGTGCGGCTGCACCGCGAAACGCGACGTCGAAGACACGGGGCAGATCGGACTCCGGGATTCCTCCGCAGCCGTCGGTGACGGCCACCCACCCGGCCCGACCGTCGCTGCCGCCGTCGACCCGCACGACTCCGTCTGCCGGGGTGTGCCGGATCGCGTTGAGCAGCAGGTTGGCGAGCACGCGGCCCAACTCGGGCTCGCTGCCGCGGACCGTCCCGTAGCCGGATGGTGCGGCCTCCAGCCGGACCCGCTTCGCGCGCGCCAGCGGCGCCGCGGCCGCGACCGCGTCGGAGACCACATCGGCGAGCGGCACGTTCTCCAGCGTGATGTGCAACGTGCCCGCGTTGATGCGGGAGAGCTCGAACAGGTCGTCGACCAGCCCCGAGACCCGGTCGGTCTCCACCCGCATCCGCCGGTGGTAGTGGGAAACCGTCTCGGCGTCGTCGACAACGCCGTCCTCGAGCGCCTCCGCCATGGCTCGCAGTCCGGCCAGCGGCGTCCGTAGATCGTGCGACACCCATGCGACGAGCTGGCGCCGGCTCTCCTCCAGCCGGCGTTCCCTCTCTCTGGCCTCGGCGGCCCAGACGCTCGCCCTGGCCAGCCGCCCTCCCGACCAGAGCGCGAGCGCCAGGCTCACCACGCCGGCGGCGACGAGCACGACGAGGAGCACCTCCAAGTCGTGCTCGCTGATGAACATCGCCTGGGCGACGGCGACGACGCCGGCGACGACGGCGAGAACGGTCGTCGCGAGCAGCACAGTCACGTGCGCGGTCACCGACCGTCCTCGCAACCCGCGGAGCACGAGCAGGCCCGCGACGCCGACCAGGCCCGAGCCGGCGAGGGCGAGGAGCAACACCACCGCCAGGTCAGGCATCGGAGTCCTCCGGTTCGTAGCGGTAGCCCACGCCCCAGACGGTGACGATCCGGCGCGGGTGCTGCGGCTCGTGCTCCACCTTCTCGCGCAGCCGCCGGACGTGGACGGTCACGGTCGCCTGGTCACCGAACGTCCATCCCCACACCTGCTGGAGCAGCTCGGCTCGGCTGAACGCCCGACGCGGGTACCGCAGGAAATGCACCAGCAGATCGAACTCGCGCACCGTCAGTGCGAGCGGCCTCCCCGCCCGCTGTGCCGTGCGCGCCACCAGATCCAGGGACAGGTCACGGTCGACGAGTGGCCCCGCGTCGGCAGCGTCCGGATTCCCCCGGCCGGTGCGGCGCAGCACCGACTGCACCCGCAGTGCGAGCTCCCGCGGCGAGAACGGCTTGGTGACGTAGTCGTCCGCACCGGTCTCGAAACCGACGACGCGGTCGGACTCCTCGCCCAACGCCGTGAGCATGACGACGGGGACGTCGGACTCACGGCGCAGCCGTCTGCAGACCTCCAGCCCGGACATACCGGGAAGCATCAGGTCGAGCACGACAAGGTCCGGCGAGCGCAGGGCCGCGAGGGCCAGCGCCGTCGGCCCGTCGCCGGCATTGTCGACGGCGAATCCAGCCCGCTCGAGGTAGCGGCGGACGACGTCGCTCACCGTGGGGTCGTCGTCGACGACGAGCACGCGAGCGGCGGTCGGCTGATCGTTCATCTACGTCGAGGGTAGGCGCGCCGAGCGCGGGCGCGGCGGCGCGTTCGCGGACCGTAAGGTGCGGTCACGATCGCCGTCTCCGTGACGAGTGGAGGTCAAAGCCCACCCGGAGGCGCGGGCGGCTCAACCGAGTTGCCCGGGTCGGCGACAAGGTTGTAGATGATCACCGCGAGCACGGCGGCCACCACCACCAGGACGGCGGCGACGACCACCCACTCACTGCTCGATGCCCCTCGCTCACGCCACGCCCGGTCGAGCCGAGCGGACAGCTGCAGTCGCAGCCAGCCCACCAGTGCCGACGGAGACGGCCGCATGACGGTGAACCCTCCTCGATCGTCTGCTCAGGCCAGGGCGGGGAACCAGAGATCGATCTCCCGGACGGCCGATTCGGCTGAGTCCGAGGCATGGACGAGGTTCTCCGATGTCGAGAGAGCGAGATCGCCGCGCACCGTGCCGGGGTCGGCCTTCCGGGCGTCGGTCGCGCCGTTCATGACTCTGACGACCTCGACCGCGGAGTCACCCGCCAGCACCATCGCGACGAGCGGACCTCCCGTGATGAATTCCCGCAGCGAGGGGTAGAACGGCTTGTCGACGTGCTCCGCGTAGTGCGCGTCCGACAGTGTCGAGTCGATCACGCGCTGGTCCATCACCACGATCGACAGCCCTCGGCGCTCGTAGCGGGCCAGGATCTCACCCACGAGCCCTCGACGGACGGCGTCGGGCTTGATGAGGACGAGCGTGCGCTCGGACACTGCGTTGCTCCTCGGCGACAGTGCGACAACTGATGACCGGCCGAACCCTAACGAACGTCGCCGCCACCACGGCTACCCGGCACCCGGACGAACCCCCCACCGGCGACGGCCAGCCGTCCCGGCCGGTCGGCCGGATGCGGTCAGCCCTGAGCCGGCTCGTCCGGGGGCGCCTGGGCCTGGGCCGCACGGCGGGCCGCGTCGGCCCGCTCGACCTCGCGGCCGAGCCGGAGGGTCAGGAACCAGAGAACGGCGAAGATGCCACCCAGGGCGAACATCACCGGCACCACGAGGCCAAGTGTGATCGCCACCACCTGCAGGACGGAGCCGAGGTAGTAGCCGATCGGTCCCCGACGCACCAGTGCCGCGGCGGTCACGCACGCGACGACCAGGGCCAGCCCCACCGGCACGGCGGTCGACGCGTCGACGTCCGACACTCCGATGGCGACCGGTATCGCCAGGCCGATCACGATCGCCTCGAGCGAGAGGACGGTAGCCGCGATCCGGTTCATGCTCGCCCTCGGAGCAGTCTGCGCGCGTCGCCGGCAGTGACCACGGAGCCGGTCACCACGACGCCGCCACCGCCCATCGGCGCATCCCTCTCGGCCAGGGCGACCGCGACCTCGATGGCGTCGGGCAGCGTCGCTCCGCGGTGGACACGACCCTCGCCCAGGACCTCGCGTGCGAGCATGGCGAGGTCGTCGACGGCCAGCGCCCGCGGCGACGAGTTCTCCGTCGCGACGATCGCCTCCACGACCGGTTCGAGCGCCTCCAGGATGCCGCGAACGTCTTTGTCCCGCAGTGCCGCCACAACCGCGACCAGGCTGCCGAAGGCGAACTCGTCGGTGAGGGCGTCGGCAAGTGCACGCGCACCCGCCGGGTTGTGTGCGGCGTCGACCAACACCGTCGGACTGCGACGGAGCACCTCGAGCCGTCCGGGCGAGCCGGCTCGGGCGAATGCGGCCCGGACCGCGTCGGGGTCGAGGGCATCGCGCCCCCCGCCGAGAAACGCCTCAACAGCGGCGAGCGCTGCGGCCGCGTTCTGCGCCTGATGCGCACCGTGCAGCGGAAGGAACACCTCGTCGTAGTGCCCGGCCAGGCCGTCGAAGCTCAGCAACTGGCCGCCGACGGCCACCTCCCGGGTCCGCACGCCGAACTCGAGCCCTTCGCGGGCTATCGTCGCCCCGACCTCCGCGGAACGGCGGAGCAGCACCTCGGCGGCGGCCTCGGTCTGGCTCGCGAGCACGACGAACGACCCCGGCTTGATGATTCCGGCCTTCTCCGTGGCGATCTCCTCGATCGTGTCGCCGAGATACTCGGTGTGGTCGACCGATATCGGGGCCACGACCGCGACCCTGCCGTCGGCGACGTTCGTGGCGTCCCAGGAGCCACCGAGCCCGACCTCCACGAGAGCGGCGTCGACCGGTGCGTCGGCGAACGCCGCGAACGCCATCGCGGTCAACACCTCGAAGAAGGACAGCCGGATATCGTGCCGGCTGTCGACCAGGCGGAGGTAAGGCGCCACCTCGGCATAGACGTCGGCGAACCGTCCGGCCTCCAGCGGCTCGCCGTCGAGGCAGATCCGCTCGGTGATCGACTCCAGGTGCGGGCTGGTGAAGCGGCCGGTCCGCAGGCCGAGCTCGCGCAGCAACTCGTCGGCCAGGCGAGCGGTCGACGTCTTCCCGTTCGTCCCGCCGATGTGGACGACGGGGATGGCGTGCTGCGGGTTGCCGAGAAGATCGACGAGGTCGTGGATGCGCTCCAGCGACGGCTCGATCCGGGACTCCGGCCACCGGGTCGCGAGCATCGCCTCGACCTCGCGCAGCGCCGCGGCGCCGGCCTTCCGGTCGGTCTGGTCGCGCGTCACCGAGGCATTCTCCCCGACCGACCCGGATGCGCTCCCGCCCGGGTGCCGCAGGTCAGCCGGGCAGGGCGGCGAGCTGAGCCTCCAGGCGGGCGATGTCGGCCTCGGCGGCGACGCGCCGGTCACGGATCCGGGCGATCACCGCCTCCGGCGCCTTGGCGAGGAACTGTTCGTTGTCCAGCTTGGCGGCGGCCTGGGCCAGTTCCTTGCGGGCGACTGCAAGGTCCTTGTCCAGCCGGCGTCGCTCGGCGCCCACGTCGATCGCATCGGAGGTGTCGAGGTCGATCCGGACGGCACCCACCTGGAGCGACGCCGTCGGCGCGAAGCCGTCGCCGGCCCGGTCGAGCCACGTCAGCGATCTGATCTCGACCTCGTGGAGCGCCACCGGCCCGTCGGCACCGGTGGTGATCCGAGCGGCGACGCGTCGGCGCGGCTTGAGACCCTGGTCGTTCCGGAAGCGCCGCACCTCGGTGACCAGTCGCTGCACCTCGCCCACGGCCGCCTCGGCATCCACGTCGGCCCACGCCGGCTCGGCGACGGGCCACGGAGCCGTCACGACCGTCTCCTGCCCGGTCAGGGTCGTCCACAGCGTCTCGGTGACGAACGGCGTCAGCGGGTGCAGCAACCGGAGGAGGACGTCGATGACGTTGCCCAACACCAGCCGGGCGCGTTCCGCCGCATCGCCGCCCGCGGCCAGCGGTGTCTTCGCCAGCTCGACGTACCAGTCGCAGAACTCGTCCCAGGCGAAGTGGAACAGCGCCTCGGACGCCTTCGCGAACTGGAAGTCCTCGTAGTACGCGTCGACCGCCGCCACCGTCGCGTGCAGCCTGGACAGGATCCAGCGGTCCGGCGCCGACAGGTCGGACGAGGGTGGCAGCGGGCCCACGCGTGCACCGTTCAGCAGCGCGAACCGGGTCGCGTTCCACAGCTTGTTACAGAAGTTGCGCGACGCCTGGACCCAGTCCTCACCGACCGGCACGTCGGTGCCCGGGTTCGCCCCGCGTGCCAGCGTGAAGCGAACGGCATCGGCCCCATAGGCATCGAGCCACTCGATCGGGTCGACGGCGTTGCCGAACGACTTCGACATCTTCTTGCCGCGCTCGTCGCGGACCATCCCGTGCAAGGCGATGACGCGGAAGGGCACGGCGTCGTCGGGCGTCCGGTCGCGGTGCGCGTAGAGACCGAACATCATCATCCGGGCGACCCAGAAGAACAGGATGTCGTAGCCGGTGACCAGCACCTGGTTCGGATAGAACTTCGCCAGTGCCGGTGTGTCGTCGGGCCAGCCCAGGGTCGAGAACGGCCAGAGCCCGGACGAGAACCAGGTGTCGAGGACGTCGCCGTCCTGCGTCCAACCCGCACCCGACGGCGGGTCGTCGTCCGGGCCGACGCAGACCACCTCGCCGTCCGGGCCGTACCAGACCGGGATCCGATGGCCCCACCACAGTTGGCGAGACACGCACCAGTCGTGCATGTCGTCGACCCAGGAGAACCAGCGTGGCTCCATCTCGTCCGGATGGATCACCACACGCCCGTCGCGCACCGCGTCACCGGCGGCCTTCGCCAGCGGACCGACCCGAACCCACCATTGCAGCGAGAGCCTCGGCTCGATCACCGTCTTGCAGCGCGAGCAATGACCCACCGAGTGCAGGTACGGCCGCTTCTCCGCAACGATGCGGCCCTCCTCACGCAGCGCCGCGACGACCGCCGGTCGGGCCTCGAAGCGGTCGAGCCCGAGGAACGGGCCATGCGCGGTGAGCCGGCCCTGTTCGTCGAGGACCATCAGGCTGGGCAACCCGTGCCGCTGCCCGATCTCGAAGTCGTTGGGGTCGTGGCCCGGCGTCACCTTGACCATGCCGGAACCGAACGAGGGGTCGACATGGCTGTCGGCGACGATCGGGATGCGGCGGCCGGTCAGCGGAAGCTCGACCTCCGTGCCGACCAGGTGCGCGTAACGCTCGTCGTCGGGATGGACCGCGACCGCCGTGTCGCCGAGCATCGTCTCGGCGCGAGTTGTCGTGACGACGACCTCGCTGGTGCGCGGGTCGCCGTACCGGATCGAGACCAGTTCACCCTCGTCGTCGGAGTGCTCGACCTCGATGTCGGACAGGGCGGTGTGGCAGCGCACGCACCAGTTGATGATCCGCTCGGCCCGGTAGACCAACCCGTCGTCGTAAAGCCGCTTGAAGATCTCCTGGACGGCGCGTGAGAGCCCCTCGTCCATCGTGAATCGCTCGCGGCTCCACGCGACGCCGTCGCCCAGCCGGCGCATCTGACCGAGGATCTTGCCGCCGGACTCGGCCTTCCATTCCCAGACCTTCTCGACGAAGGCCTCGCGGCCCAGGTCGTGACGCGAGAGCCCCTGCTTGGACAGTTCGCGCTCCACCACGTTCTGGGTGGCGATGCCGGCGTGGTCCATGCCCGGCATCCACAACGCCTCGTAGCCCTGCATCCGGCGGCGGCGGACCAGGGCGTCGATCAGGGTGTGCTCGAAGGCGTGGCCCAGGTGCAGCGATCCGGTGACGTTGGGCGGCGGGATGACGATGCAGAACGGCGGCTTGTCGCTCTTCTCGTCGGCCTCGAAGTATCCCCGCTCGACCCACCGCTCGTAGAGCGTTCGCTCGACCTCTGCCGGCACGAACGCCGTCGGCAGGGTGGTGCGGGTGGTGCGGGTCGGCTCGGTCACGGCGGGAAGTCTACGGACTGCCGGGCTACGCGCTCTTCTCGCGACGTTCGCGCTTGCGGGTGGCGACCTCGCGCGGGACCAGCGTCGGGTTGACGTTCTCGAGCACGACCTCGCGGTTGATGACCACCCGAGCCACGTCGTCGCGGCTGGGCACCTCGTACATCACGTGGAGGAGGACCTCCTCCATGATCGCCCGCAAGCCTCTCGCTCCGGTGCCGCGCAGTAACGCCTGGTCGGCGACCGCCTCGATCGCGTCGTCGGTGAACTCGAGTTCGACGTTGTCGATCTCGAACAGCCGGTGGTACTGCTTCACCAGCGCGTTGCGCGGCTCGGACAGGATGCGAATCAGGGCGTCGCGGTCGAGCGGGCTCACGGTCGTGATGACCGGCAGCCGGCCGATGAACTCCGGGATCAGCCCGAACTTGAGCAGGTCTTCGGGCATGACCTCGCCGAAACGGTCGGCGCCGTTGCGCTCGGCCTTGCTGCGCACCTCCGCGCCGAAGCCGAGCCCGCTGCGGCCGATGCGGTGCTCGATGATCTCCTCGAGCCCGGCGAAGGCACCGCCGACGACGAACAGGACGTTCGTCGTGTCGATCTGGATGAACTCCTGGTGCGGATGTTTGCGCCCCCCCTGCGGAGGCACGCTGGCGGTGGTGCCCTCGAGGATCTTCAGCAGCGCCTGCTGCACGCCCTCGCCGGAGACATCCCGGGTGATCGACGGGTTCTCGCTCTTGCGGGCGATCTTGTCGACCTCGTCGATGTAGATGATGCCGGTCTCGGCCTTCTTGACGTCGTAGTCGGCGGCCTGGATGAGCTTGAGCAGGATGTTCTCGACGTCTTCGCCGACGTATCCGGCCTCGGTGAGCGCGGTGGCGTCGGCGATGGCGAACGGCACGTTGAGCAGTCGGGCCAGTGTCTGAGCCAGGTAGGTCTTGCCGCAGCCGGTGGGGCCGATGAGCAGGATGTTCGACTTGGCCAGCTCGACGGCCTCTTCCTTCGCCGCCCGTGGCCCGCCCGCCTGGCGGGCCTGCACTCGCTTGTAGTGGTTGTAGACCGCCACCGACAACGCCTTCTTGGCGACCTCCTGGCCGATGACGTACTGCTCGAGAAACTCGTAGATCTCACGAGGCTTCGGCAGCTCGGCCAGCGACGCCTCGGGACTCTCGTTGAGCTCTTCCTCGATGATCTCGTTGCAGAGATCGATGCACTCGTCGCAGATGTAGACGCCGGGCCCGGCGATGAGCTTCTTGACCTGCTTCTGGCTCTTCCCGCAGAACGAGCACTTCAGCAGGTCACCGCCGTCGCCGATGCGTGCCACGCGGATCGTCCTTCCGGGAGCGGTGCCCATGGGCCGTGTGTCTCGACGTTACCCCTTCGGGCCGACGAGCGGGCGGCGGCACGCGACGGCGTGCCGCTGGTCCCGGGCACGCCCCACAGCCGTCAGGCGACCACGCTGGCCTTGCGCGAGGTGGTGAACGCATCGACGAGACCGTAGTCGATGGCCTCCTGCGTGGTCAGGATCTTGTCGCGTTCGATGTCCTTGCGGACGTCGTCGACGTCCTTGCCGGTGTGGCGGGCCAGGATCTCCTCCAGCAGGCTGCGCATCCGCAGGATCTCGTTGGCCTGGATCTCGATGTCGCTGGCCGCCCCGTAGGCGCCCTCGGTGTAGGGCTGGTGGATGAGCACCCGCGCATTGGGCACGGCGAGCCGCTTGCCGGGGGCGCCGGCCGCGAGCAACACGGCGGCGGCCGACGCCGCCTGGCCCATGCAGACGGTGCGGACGTCGGGCTTGATGAACTGCATCGTGTCGTAGATGGTCGTCATCGCCGTGAACGAGCCGCCGGGCGAGTTGATGTAGATCTCGATGTCGCGGTCGGGGTCCATGGACTCCAGGCAGATGAGCTGAGCCATGACGGCGTTGGCGACGTCGTCGGAGATCGGAGTGCCGAGGAAGATGATGCGCTCCTCGAACAGCTTCGCGTACGGGTCGATCCGCCGGAAGCCGTAGGAGGTGCGCTCCTCCCACTGCGGGATGTAGTAGTTCATCGAGGGGACCTGGAGGTCGCTCATCTGGGAGTCTCCTGAGCTCGGTCGGTGTGGTGGTCTGCCGGCGATGCGGACGGCTATGCCGTGCCGCCGCCCTCGGAGACCTGGGAGGCGCTCTGGACGACGTGGTCGACGAAGCCGTACTCCAACGCCTCCTCGGCGGTGAACCACCGGTCGCGGTCGGAGTCTCGGTCGATCTCCTCGACGGTGCGCCCGGTGTGCCGGGCGATCAGCTCGGCCATCTGGCGCTTGGTGTGGAGCATCTGCTCGGCCTGGATCCGGATGTCGCTCGCCGACCCGCCCATGCCGCCGGACGGCTGGTGCATCATGATCCGGGCGTGCGGGGTGGCGTAGCGCTTCCCCTTCGTCCCTGCGGCCAGCAGGAACTGGCCCATCGACGCGGCAAGACCCATCGCGACGGTGACGACGTCGGGCTTGACGTACTGCATCGTGTCGTAGATCGCCATGCCGGCCGACACCGAGCCGCCCGGCGAGTTGATGTAGAGGTGGACGTCTTTGTTGGGGTCCTCCGCTGCGAGCAGGAGGAGCTGGGCGCAGATCGCGTTGGCGTTCTCGTCCTTGACCTCGGTGCCGAGGAAGATGATCCGCTCACGGAGCAGGCGGTTGTAGACGTTGTCCTCCAGGCCCATCGCCGAGCCGGGGGCTTGCTGCGTCGTGGCGGGAAGGACGAGACCGGACGTCTCGGGCCGTGGGCTCACCGTGTCTCCTGGGTCTGGTCCGTGACGGCTCGGGGGGGCCGTCGGGCTGGTCGGTGGTCGTGTCATCGACATTAACCAACGCTGGGGACCTCGCCATCCGGGAACGCCCGGTGTTCGCTCACGGCGTGCCCCCGAGCTCCACATGAGCGGGCCCGGCAACGGGGGCAGATGCTCAACTCCTGGCGGTCTCGTCGTCCTCCTCGTCGGCCGGCTCGATGTCCTCGACGCTCTCCGCGGACTCGTCGAGTTCGGCGAACTCGATACCGCTCGGGAGGACCTCGTCGGTTCCCGGCGCACCGAGGGTGCCGTCCTCACGGAGCCGATCGAGGTCGACCGGCCGGCCCGAGGTGTCGACCACCTCGGCCTTCTCGACCACCAGCGCGAGCGCCTTGCCGCGTGCCACCTCGGCCATCAGCGCCGGCAGGTTGCCGCTCTGGACGTACTGCTGGGCGAGCTGGTTCGGGTCGATCCCCGACTGGGCCGCCCGCTGGATGATGTACCCGGTCAGCTCCTCCTGCGAGACCTGCAGTTCCTCCTCCTTGACCAGTTCGTCGAGCACGAACTGGGAGGTCAGGGTGCGGCGCAGGTCGCTCTCGAACTCGGCGCGGTGGTCGTCGTCGCCGTGCCCGTCGGTGAAGTGCTCCTCGACCTGTGCGGCGATGAGGCCCTCGGGGAGCGGGATCTCGCCGGCATCCTCGAGGAGCTTGTCCAGGGTCTTGTCGCGGGCCGTGACGGCCTGCGTGAGCCGCTTCCTCCGCTCCGCGCGTTCGCGCAGGTCGGCACGCAGTTCGTCGAGCGTGTCGAACTCGCTGGCCATCTGGGCGAAGTCGTCGTCGAGGTCGGGAAGCTCTTGCTCCTTCACCGCGGTGACCGTGACCGTGCAGTCGACCTCGTCGCCTGCGTTGGTGCCGAGCAGGGTCGTCCGGAAGGTCGCGGACTCACCCGCGGACAGTCCGGTGACGGCGTCGTCGATACCGTCCACGAGCTGACCGCTGCCGATCTGGTAGGACACGCCGGTCGCCTGGCCACCGTCGACCGGCTCGCCGTCCTTGGTCGCGTCGAGGTCGACCATCACGAAGTCGCCGCCGCCCGCAGCCCGGTCGACGCCGACCAGCGTGCCGAACCGCGATCGCAGCGCGGTCATCTCGGACTCGACGTCGTCGTCGCTGACCTCGACGTCGTCGACCTCGACGCGCAAGCCCTCCCACGGGGGCAGCGTGACCGGGGGCCGGACGTCGACCTCGACGGTGAACGTGAGGTCCTGGCCGTCGGCGAAGTCGGTGACGTCGACCTCGGGCCGGCCCAGCGGATTCAGCTCGTTCTCCTCGACGGCCCGGCCGTAGAGCCTGGGCAACGCCTCGTTGACCGCCTCGTCGAGCACCACCTGGCGCCCGACCCGCTGATCGATGACCAACGGCGGCACCTTGCCCTTACGGAACCCGGGAACGGTGACCTGGGCCGCGATCCTCTTGTACGCGGAGGTGATGCTGGACTCGAGCTCTGCGAACGGGACCTCGACCGCGAGCCGGACCCGCGTCGGGTTGAGGGTCTCGACGACGCTCTTCACTGGGGAGTTCTCCTGGACGTGTGATCGGCGACCGCTGCTGCGGCGCACGACGGGCTGGCGGCGCGGGCGCCGGCAGATGTCGCAACTGGCCACCATCGTACTGGGCCGTGCCGGTCCGACGGCCGCGCCGGGCGGCCTCGTGTGGTCGGGGTACCCGGACTTGAACCGGGGGCCTTCCGCTCCCAAAGCGGACGCGCTACCAAGCTGCGCCATACCCCGCAACATCCCCGCTCCCGGATCCGGACGCGCGGAGATTCGTACGCGGTCCAGGGTACGCCGGTGGTCCGGGCCCGGCCGACCATCGCCCGCCTGCGAACGGGCGGCGCGACGCGGAGCGGCTACGATTCCTCAGGAACCGGACGCGCTCCGCCGGGCGCTGTCCAGGTTTCGCGGGTGTAGCTCAATGGCAGAGCCCCAGCCTTCCAAGCTGGTCATGCGGGTTCGATTCCCGTCACCCGCTCCATCGCTGGCCAAAGGACGGGCCGGAGCCCCTCACGCTGACTCGCTGACGCAGTCACCGTCCACGGACAGGGCTGCGGCGATCGCAGCGGGAAGGTCATCGTGATAGTCCAGGATCACATCGAGACGTGTGACCTCCAGGATCTTGCGGACCGGACCCTTCGCGCCGGCCAGCCGGACGCTTCCGCCCAGCACCTGGGCACGGTGGTGAGCCGACACGAGTGCCGCCAGAGCGGCCGAGTCCAGGAACCTGGTTCCGGACAGGTCCACGACGAGGTTGCGCTCGCCCAGCTCGACGATGTTCCGGACCTGCGCCTCCAGTCGCGCGGCGTTCGACAGATCCGTCGCACCGCTCAGCCGACCGACGAGGCAACCCCCGACGGCCTCCACGCGCAGCTCGAGGTCGTCCCTCATCCCGCTGCCCCCTCGACCGGTTCGACCGTGCCAGTTCCGTCGTCCGCCAGCGGCCGCGTGTGCCCCACGTGCGGCGGGTCATCCATCTCGGTTCTCGTTCGAACCGTGCGCCGCCGACCGGGCGCCTTCCTTCCGGAAGTGCCGTAACGAGTGGCCAGGGCGGCCCCCACCCCGTCCGCGACGTTGTCGTAGTGATCCAGGTGAACATCCAGGCCGGTGATCTGGAGAACCCTCAGGGCGATCCCGCACGCACCCGCAAGATGGATAGTCGTGCCGCGTGCATCCGCGCGCTGACGAGCGGCGATCAGCGCACCGAGAGCCGTCGAGTCGAGGAATCCCACGCGGGACAGGTCGACGACGACGTGCGCGACATCGGCCAAGGTGGACAGGTGTCTCCGCAGCGCCGCTGAGTTGGACAGGTCGATCTCGCCGCCCAGGCGGACGATCACGCACCCGCCGAGCTGTTGTGACCGCAGCCAGCACGAGCCGAGCACGGCGGAGTCCGGGACGGGAAGAGTCGAAGGCAGTACCGAGCGACCGTTGCGCATCACTGCTCCCCCTTCGGCGTCTGAGAATTGGTAAGGCCATGTTTCTAACATAGGCAGACTAGTCTGTCCAGTAATTGACCTGACTAGTCTACCCAATCTTTGGGGTGACTTGTCTGTCTAGCGCAGGTATGCTGCGCGCATATGAGCTCTCGTGAGGGACTGACCGCTCGTCAACGCATCCTGGAAACGGCGTACGAGCTGTTCTCCCAGCGGGGCGTACGCGACGTCGGCGTGGACGAGATCATCGCTCGCTCGGGGGTGGCGAAGGCCACCCTCTACAACCACTTCCCGACCAAGAATCACCTCGTCCTGGCCTTCCTCGACCTGCGCGAGGAACGCTGGACCTTCGAGATGGTCGAGACCGAGGCCAGGGCCCGCGGCAAGACCCCCGAGGAGCAACTGCTCGCGATCTTCGACGTGTTCGGCGAGTGGTTCCGTCGCGACGACTTCGACGGCCCCGCGTTCATCAGCGTGCTCCTGGAGATGGGTCGGTTGCATCCGCTCGGACAGGCGAGTATCCAGCACCTGGAGAACATCAACGCGCTCGTGGCCGGCATGGCCGAGGAAGCCGGCCTCCGTGAACCACACGAGTTCGCCCTCTCCTGGCACATCCTCATGAAGGGGTCCATCATCGCCGCGATCGAGGGCGACACCGACGCCGCCCCACGCGCCAAAACCATGGCGCGGCACCTCGTCGAACAACATCGACTGACCGACACACGCGCCTGAGCCGGTAGGCCAGGACGCCGGCGCCGCGTTGCCCCGGAGGCGATGCGGTCGGCCTGCCTCCCCCTGGCTCACGGGTACGTTCACACTCGCGGGGGACGTCGTCGAGACCGGTGCCCGGCGACGGTGGGCAGGTGACGTTCGGTCGTGTCAGAGGCCGAGCAGCGGGCTGGCCAGAACCGCGGCGAGCACGATCAGCCAGGGCGGTGCCTTGACAAGGTGGAGGGCGACGAACAGTGCGGCAGCGAACACGACGTCTACGCCTGATGTGACCGCGCTGGTCGCAATCGGATCGATCAGCGCGGCGCCCAACAGGCCGACGACGGCCGCGTTCACCCCGACCAGTCCCGCCTGAACCCGCGGGTCGGAGCGCACCTGCTGCCAGAACGGAAGCACACCGAGCAGGATCAGGAACCCGGGCAGGAACACCGAAATGGTGGAGACGAGCGCTCCGGGGAAACCGGCGGCGACCTGGCCGAGATAGGTGGCGAAGGTGAACAGCGGGCCGGGAAGGGCCTGAGCCGCGCCGTAGCCCGCAAGGAAGGCGTCCTCGCTGACCAGGTCGGGCACGGTCTCGGCCTGCATCAGAGGGAGAACCACGTGCCCACCGCCGAAGACCAGAGCCCCAGCCCGGTACATGGCGTCGGCGAGCTCGAGGAGGGTCCCGAACCCCGACAGCAGAGGGAGAACCAGCAGCAGTGCGGCGAAGGCCGCCAGCGCCACCGCTCCGGTCCGCCTTTCCACGTGCAACGGCAGGGGCTCGCTGTCCGAGAGCGGCTCCGAGCGGAACAGGAGCAACCCGAGCAGCCCCGCAGCAGCCAGGCAGCCGACCTGAACCAGGCCGGACGTGGGCAGAAGCAGCAGCACCACGCCGGTGAGGACGGCCATGGCCGCCGTCGTGGGCGTCGTCGCCAGACGCCGGGCCATGCCGATGACGGCGTCGAGGACGACCGCGACGGCGACGAGCTTCAGGGCGCGAAGCCACACCTCGTCCCCCACGCTGCCGGTTGCCGCCAGCGCGCCGAATGCGGACATGGCCACGGCCGAGGGCAACGTGAATCCGGCCCATCCCGCAATGGCCCCACCCAGCCCGGCGCGTGTGTAGCCGACCGCCATACCGACCTGCGAGGACGCGGGTCCGGGCAGGAACTGGCCGATGGCGACAAGTTCCGCGAACGCGGCGTCACTCAGCCAGCGGCGGCGCTCCACGTACTCGGCGCGGAAGTATCCCAGGTGTGCGACGGGTCCGCCGAACGACGTCATGCCGAGGCGCAACGCCACCGTGAACACCTCGCCCGGACCGGCTCTCACAGCGGCGAGCCTGCCGCAGCCCCGCGTCGGTCGGCGACCGGGTGCTGTCCGATGGTGTCGGCGACGGTGCAGGGGGCCCGATCGAGCGCAAACTCCCCTATCGGACCACCACGGTCACCCGCTGCACATGGTTGTTGGCCACGCCCTGCCTGTTCCACATCTGTTCGACCGGCTGGACGTTGCCCTCGGCGTCGCTCGCGCGGACGCACAGGTCGACCTGCCCCTGCATATGGGCATCCCAGCTCCACTGCCACGAACGCCATTCGAACTGATCGGGGGGAGGGCCGAGCCGAGCCTCGTGCCAGGTCCGGCCGCCGTCGACGCTGACGTCGACGCGGGTGGCCTGGCCCCACCCCGACCAGGCACGACCGGTCAGCAGGTGAGTGCCGCGCTCGACGATGCGCGTGCGGGTCTGGAAGTCCGGGAAGCCCGGCGGCTGGAGCAACGCCTTGGGTCGGATCCGCGTCAC
>Ga0299907_10000637_pt1 | contig 17899 bp, 19 predicted proteins | sample RVTome_16_FD_198680 | JGI IMG/M metagenome (GOLD analysis project Ga0299907, IMG submission 198680) | Soil microbial communities from uranium-contaminated site in the Upper Colorado River Basin, Wyoming, United States - RVT152D67 (version 2) ...
GCTCGGGTTGCCCGAGACTCGTAGAGATTTGTCCGGTGGCTTTAGCGGTGGGGTACCACCCGTTCCCATTCCGAACACGGAAGTGAAACCTGCCAGCGCCGATGGTACTTGGGGAGTAGTCCCCTGGGAGAGTAGGTCACCGCCGGGCATCAAACGTCGAAGGGTCGCCGACTAGCGTTGGCGGCCCTTCTTGCTTTCAGGAGAATCCGTTGGCACCAGGTAACGGCAAGAGCCACGAAACCAACAGGTCGGGCAAACGCCGTGGTCCCCACGATGGGAACAAGCCCGAGTACAAGACGATCACCTCGGTCAAAGGTGGACAGCTCCCCAAGTGGGTCAGGGACGAGATCATCCGCTCCACCCCCAAGGATCGCCGGACGCCTGCAATCAATCATCTCGCCTCGGCGATGGAGAGCTTCACAGAAGAGCGCTATCCGGCCGCAGTGGGGGAACTGAGGAAAGCCAAAAAGCTGTCCCCCCGGTCGGCCACCATCCGCGAGCTTCTCGGACTCTCCGCCTATCGCTCGGAGAACTGGGACGAGGCGCTACGCGAGCTACGCACTTTCCGCAGACTCACCGGCGACCTCATCCACTATCCCGTGGAGATGGACTGCCTTCGTGCCCTCGACCGTTCGGACGACGTGATCAGGGCCTGGGAGCATCTCCAGGACTACGACATCTCGCCGACGATCAACCACGAGGCCCGTGTGGTCTATGCCTCCTTTCTCCTCGATCAGGGCCGGCCCCGAGACGCGTGGCCGGTCATCAAACCGGGACGGCTGGTCGCCTCGCCGTCAGAAGGCGAATTGAGACGCTGGTACGTGGCGGCTCGAGTCGCCATGGAGGCGGGAGACAAGAAGGCTGCGCGGAGACTCGTGGCGGCCCTCGACGAGCAGGAACCGGACTTCGAAGGCGTCGAAGCGCTGCGTCGGGCGCTTGCCTGAGAGTGAGGCGTGTAGTCACCCCTAAGGGCTCATCACCGCTCCGTAGAGGTCACGGACGTACCAGATCTCAGCGGCATGCCACAACAGCTCTTTGTTGACCCACCACACGATGTCAAGGAGGGGAAGTTGGGGGTCGAGACCGCCCGGATAAGCCGATCTGCCCACCGTGTCCAAATCATCGTCGCTCATCTGATCCAAACCCGACCGCCACGCCTCCAGCCCGTGTCGCAGGAAAGGGACAGCCTCGTCGACATTCATCGGCCAGGCGGGTCCGCTGATCATCTCGTGGGCACCCACCAACCAGTCTGCTCTAATGAGAGCACCTGCGCCCAGGTGGCCCATCGACCACGCCAATGTGCGTGGAGGCTCGGCATCGGACGTTGGAGCCCACCACAGATCGTGGGACGTCGGTTCGCTCGATCCATCGTCGAGCCGACGCACGGTCCAACTGACAGGAGCAGGCTCCCAAAGAAGCTCTTTGTCGGTGAGACCCTCCAGCCGTGCGAATAGTTGCTCCACGACGTAGTCCCATTGAGCGAGGAAGGGAGCCAACCTCGCCGGAGCGTCGGGATAGGAGTCGATCATCCCCTAAAAGCTAGAAGAGGCAATGAGGCTACTCTCGAGTCGCGTCATGGCGGGTCCATCATGCGAGCTCTATCGGGACGGCACGACAGTCATCGGCACGTGGTTCTGTCGCCCGGCGGACGCGGAGTTTCCCGGGGGATGGATGGAGAATCCAACCATCGTGTTCCCCCGCACCTGCGTTGAGATAACCCAGGCAGGCGAGGCGCCGATCGTCACGGATCCAAATGTGACTGTGCTGTACCGGGGTTGTCAGGAGTACTCACGGAACCTGGTCGACCCGGTGGGGGACAGGTGTGACTGGTTCGAGGTGGATCCGCAGCTGATTCACGAAGTCGCCCGTGAAATCGATCCTGGCGTTGCGGACGACGGAGGGTCGCCGATCAGACACACTCACGCCCCTGCCTCCTCAGAGACCTACATGTTGCAGAGAATGCTCGTCCGTCACGTGGCCTCCGAGGTGAGTCCCGACCGTCTCCTGATCCAAGAGACTCTGATGCGGGTGGTCGAATCAGTGCTCAGGGCTGCATACGGCTCAGCCGGCGAGAAAGTATCGACGCCCAAACGCGGGCACCGGGAGTTGGTCGAGGACGCAAAGGCCTACATCGGGCTGAATTACGCAGAAACTCTGACCCTTGTCGACGTCGGGCAGGCGGTCGGAGCATCGTCGTTTCATCTTGCCCGACTCTTTCGCAGCCTCACCGGACGCACGGTCCATCGTCATCTCACCAACATCCGACTCCGGGCTGCCCTCGACCAGCTCGAGAATGGAGCCGCGAACATCACCGAGATCGCCCTCGGTGTCGGCTTCGCAAGCCACAGCCACTTGACGAAGCTCTTCCATGAGCGTTTCGGTTTGACGCCGAGCACCTTCCGTGCCGAAAGCTCGGCCTACCTGCGCGAGATTGTTTTAGCCTGACTCCGCCGTCGCCCACATGCTTCAAGGGTTCGATCGGAAGGTTTCGCCGACGCCAGCGGCATCCTGTGTCAGACACTGGAGGACGAAGCACAGCAGAAAACTGTCCCAGCAGTCTGACAATGTGAGTCACAGCTCCGCATTTCCCCATCAAACAAGGGGAGAAATGTCATGGATCTCAATCTCATCGTCCTCTGCGGGCGGTTGGCGGTCGATGGCGAGCTGAGAGTCTTCGACTCAGGAGCCCGTCTGATCAGGTATCTGGTCACGTTGAGAGTCGACTATCCGAGGCGGAGGACCGACGTGATTCCGGTGACGCTCTGGGATCCACCCGAGGAGCTCATCGACCATCCCGGGGAGAAACGCGATCGGATCTGGGTGTGTGGCTCGGTGCAACGCCGCCACCGGGAGAGTCCCGATGGACGTCGCAGCCAGATCGAAGTCGTGGCCGAACAAGTCAACTTCAAAGACGTCGAGGACCTCGAACCGATTGGTGCCGGATAGCCAATGTTCATGGCGGATTTTCGGGTTTGACGGTGGCGGTAAGGTGGGCGCTGTCCCTGCCCCGCCGTCTTCCTGGAGGTGTCACATGCCCTGGTACTGGACCGACGAAGTCGCACCCGTGCTCATCGCCAATGGCAGCATCGACTCGGAGGTCGCAACTTCTCTCATCTCGCTGCCGGTGGCCCACAGGAGCGAACAGGACACGGTCGAGGAAGCCGCCAGAGAGCTCATGGAAGACGGCGAGATTCCTTTAGCCGCCTGAATGTTCCACACGCTCAGGCAACCCAGGTGGATCGTCGCGACCGTGTTTGTCCTCGCCGCAGCAGCCGTCTTCATCCGGCTCGGGTTCTGGCAGCTCGATCGTCTCGAGATGAGACAAACGACGAATGCTGTTGGGGAGGAGCGTGTTGAGGCAGAGCCCATCGACCTGGTCACCGCGCTCGCTGAGGCCGAAGGCGATCTCGAGTCTCTCGAATACCGCCGGGTCTTCGTCCGGGGAAGCTATGACCTCAGTGGCGAGGTGTTGATCCGGTCTCAGGTCCATCTGGGTCAAGCCGGATTTCATGTCATCACCCCTCTCGTGGCAGATGACGGCTGGGCCGTGCTGGTCAACAGGGGATGGGTCCCCCTGGGCATGGACTCCCCACCCGTCGACGCCCGCCCGGAGACCGGTCGTCTGAGTGTGGAGGGATGGGTTCGGCTCACCCAAACTCGGCCCACGCTGGGCCCCGAGGATGCCCCTGGTGACCAAAAGATCTTCAACCGGGTCGACGTTGGCCGCATCGGTGAGCAGATGGCCCATACGCTGGCTCCCGTGTACGTGGTCGCCATTGCCGAGAACGAAGACCTACCGGCGCCAGTGGACCTCCCCGAGTTCGACGACGACGGTCCCCATCTCGCCTACGCGATCCAATGGTTTGGATTCGCTGCGGTGGCGCTGGTCGGCTTCTACTTCCTGATGCGCCGCAAGGGGATTCAGTCGACGTAGTCGGCCAGATCGATCCCGATCTCCATTCCTTCGACGAGTTCCCGCGCACCGATCGGTTCCGGCAGCTCGACGACAAACGGTGTGTCCGGGTTCCCCTGGCAGTCGAAGGCGTCACCCCCGGGCCGCTCCGCGGCGATAGCCACGAACACTTGGGTTTCGGTCATCACTATCTCGGGGCCTAGCAGCCGGGCACCGATGTCCTGGCCACCAACGCACTCTCGCTCGTTGAGGATCACAGGTATCTGTCTGCTGTCGGGTGTCAACTGGGGTCCCGCTGGATCTAGACGCCAGTCGACAGAGTTGAGGTGGTCGGGCACGATGAACTCGAGCTCGCAAGGGTCACCCGGAAGCGAGGCGCCTGCCCAGGACCAGCCAGACCCATCGTCGACGACTGACATGAAGGCCAGCTGACCGTCGTCCCTCTTGGCCACGAGTTGGACCTCACCGTCGCTTTGATGAAGGATTTGCCAGCCCTCCTGTGGCCATTGCCGACCCTCGTCGTTGCTGAGAAATGCTTCGATCACGGCGACCACACCCCCCGGGTCGGCCTCCTCCAGAGGTCTGATCTCGTCGAGCGCACCTATCGGGAAACGCCCATTGCTGCACGACACAACGAGGTCATCGGGATACTTGCCATCCGTGTCCGGTGGGACGATCACATCGAGCCCATCCCCGGGTGGGGGAGTGGTGGACGTGGCGACGGTACTGGTCGTCGTGGGTCCCGACGCCGGTGTCGACGTCGGTTGGGTTTTGGCGGCTGGCCCGCCACACGCCCCGACAGTCGCCGCCAGGACCAGAACTACTCCCAATCTTGTCATGAGACTCCGACGCACACAGGCAGCCGGCCGGTTCCCGATGGGTCGATCATTCGGTCTTAGCCAGGTCCTCCACGACCTCATAGCCATCGGTGTCGGCCAGTTGCGACGGATCGAACTTGATCTTGGCCGAGCGTGACCCGGCGCCGACGATGATCCAGTCACAATCCATGATTCGACTATCGAGCCAGACAGGAAGACCGTCAGGGAGCCCGAAAATCGTCACTCCGCCGATCTCCTGGCCGGTGAGTTCCTTGGTGAGATCCGCAGGGGCAAAGCTCACTTTACGCACGCCCAGCTTCTTGCGAACCGTCCCGTTTACATCGAGACGAGTGTGAGCCAGGACCACACAAACGGCGTTGTGGCCTTCGGGTTTGCGGGAGGCTACGAGGATGGCGTTGGCCGACTTCTCCAGGGGGACGCCGTATGCCTCGCAGAACTGCGCGGTGTCTGCGAATTCCGGATCACATGCCATCGTCTCGTAGACAATCCCGAGATCTCTCAGGTGTCCGATCACTTCTGGGGCTGCTGTCATTTGCCACAGGATAGGAATTGGCTGCCCAAGGTCGGGGCGACGTGTGAGAATCGGGTACATGAGAGGGTACGACGAGAAGACTTACGGGCAGCGGTGGTCGCCGTACTACGACGAGATCTACCAAAGTGTCGAAGAATCCGTGATCGAGCTGCTGGCCCGTCATGCCGGCGACCCGCCTCGTGCTCTCGAGTTGGCGATCGGAAGCGGACGTATAGCCCTTCCCATGCGTGAAAAGGGTGTAAGTGTCACCGGCATCGACGCTTCGGACGAGATGGTGGCCAAGATGCGAGCCAAACCCGGAGGAGAGGCGATCCCCGTCTCCATGGGCGATTTCGCCGACGTCGACGTCGACGAGACTTTCCCCCTGATCTATTTGACCTTCAACACCATCTTTGGCCTCATGACCCAAGAGCGACAGGTCGAGTGCTTTCAGAACGTCGCCGATCACCTCGTGCCCGGAGGTCGCTTCATCATCGATTGCTTCGTGCCCGACGTGACGCGGTTTGACCAATACAACACTCGTATGGGTGTCTCCACGATCGACTCGGTCGATGAACACATGTACGAGGTGAGCATCTACGACCCGGTGAACCAGATCGTCAACAGTCACGTGATCCGACGGCTCGCCGATGGGAATACCGTGGTTCTCCCGGTTCAGATCAGGTTCGCCTGGCCGGCGGAGCTCGACCTGATGGCTCGTCTCGCCGGATTGGAGTTAGAGGATCGTTTTGGCTGGTACGACCTGAGACCCTTCAACGAGCGGTCGACGAGCCATATGACGATCTACCACAAGCCTTCGTGAGGCGTCAGACGGCTTCTTCGGCCTGAGCCGAGTCGTCGTCCTGGGAAGCGATCTGAGTCCTGACCTCATCCATGTCGACCGCCTTGACCTGACCGATCAAGTCTTCGAGGAGGTTGCCGGGAAGAGCGCCCGGCTGGGCATAGAGGATGATCTGATCGCGGAACACCATGAGTGTCGGGATCGAGCGAATGCCGAAGGCCTGGGCCAGCTCCTGCTGATCCTCGGTGTCGACCTTGGCAAAGACGATGTCCTCATGCTGTTCGGAAGCTGACTCATAGGTGGGGGCGAACGAACGACAGGGACCACACCACTCCGCCCAGAAATCGATCAGGACCGTGTCGTTGTCCTTGATGGTTTGGTCGAATGTGTCTTTTGTCAGGGCCACCGTGGCCATTGTTCAACCTTTCAAAAGTGACTAAGGATCAAGTCAGCAAACACCAGGGGCGGCACCGAGTATTCCCCTGTGACACCTGCCGGCCATCTATCACCTAAGGTTTCATCCGAGATTCCAATGGATCGCCTCAGACGCAACCGCGATGCCGAACCAGCCGATTGGCGGGTGTGTCTGCAGTGTGGCAACCGGTATGAGTCCGCAACCCATGGTTACCGGGTCAATTGGTGCTCACGGGCCTGTGAGGACGCCGCAATTAAACGTCAGCGGGAAGAGATCGAAACCACCTGGCTCCGCGCCCGCTGGTTCCTGCGGTAGCTCACACGAGTAGACCCCAGAGAGAAACGTGAGGAGACACATGAGGAAATCACGGCTGTTGGGTGTCGTCCTGGGCACCAGCGTCTCAATGCTCATCGCCACCGTGGCATGGGCCGCAGGGACCTTCACCGATGACGACGGGAACACCCATGAGGACAATATCGAGGCAATAGCCGCCGCAGGGATCGCCAAAGGATGCAATCCACCAACGAATGATCTCTACTGTCCCGACGATCCGGTCACACGTGAACAGATGGCCGCCTTCCTGCACCGTGCCCTGCCTAACCTTCCCATCCTCTTTCCAGAGGCAGGAGCCTTTGGCGACGTCTATGACCCGGTGGTCGACACCGAACCGCCACCCGTGTTCTTCAAGGACATCGAATGGCTCGCACAGACCGGGGTAACGAGGGGATGTAATCCGCCCGCCAACACGCTTTTCTGCCCGGACGAGCCCGTCACTCGGGGACAGATGGCTGCCTTCTTGGTCCGGGCACTCGGCTACGCCGATGACGGTGGGGGTGACCTGTTCGATGACGATGACGCTTCGATCTTCGAGAGCGACATCGACAAGCTGGCCACCGCAGGTGTCACCAAGGGATGTAACCCGCCCGCCAATACCGACTTTTGCCCTGAAGAGCCAGTGTTACGGGATCAGATGGCCAGCTTCCTCGCCAGAGCGTTAGGTCTCGACCCGATCTCACCGTCTGGCTAGATCTGGTGGACAGAAAGCAACCCTGAGCACCCTTCTGTGCACAACAGACCGAAAAGGCCGTCTTCTGCCCGAATGCCACCACCGGTGCGCCCATAACCCACGTTATGTCAAGTTAGGCGGGTAGACCCTTACTGACAGAATTTGGGGGCTTATGTCAAGTTAGGCGGGTAGACCCTTACTGACAGAATTTGGGGGCTTATGTCAAGTTAGGCGGGTAGACCCTTACTGACAGAATTTGGGGGCTTATGTCAAGTTAGATGGGTAGAGCCCATACGGGTGACCCTCAGTCACTGACCGAATTTAGGGGCTACCTGGTTGGCGAAGAGACGCCAACTGTCTCGAGATGCCTCGACTCCCGCCCATTCCCGGGACATGAAGATGATCCCGCCCACGCCGCCTGCCGTCTCCTCGATCTGTGAGATCCTCTCGATGGCATGTTCGGGGCTTCCGATGATGTTGTGATCCTGATAGGTCTCGTACCACGCCTCGGGGCCGGCTTCCGGCTCAGGACGACCATTCACGCCCACCTGGAACTCGTAGTACTCGCGTATGGCGCCTTTCTCGAAGTCTGCGACTGCTTTGTCATGCGACTCGTCGAGATGCATGACATAGCTCAACCTGATTTGGTCTCGGGACGGTTCCTTACCGGCAGCCGATGCCCCGGTCATCAGATGGGCGAACACCTGTTCGACCCGCTCCGGGGTCCCGCCCAGGAGGACCGTGCCACCCAGTTTGCCCATGAGCTCCACGTTCTTCGGGTCACCGGAAGCGACGGCAAAGGGCATGTGAGGCTTCGAGTACGGGCGGATTTGCAAGACGGCATCATGGATTGTGAACCAGTCGGTCTCTGCGGTGACCGGCTTACCCCCCTCGAGTAGTCGCAATATGACTTCGAGGCTCTCCCGCATCCGACTGGCTGCCACTTCGGGCGCGAGATCGAACACGGTGAGATCCGAGGGAATCCCTCCCCCGACACCGAGACCGAAGCTGACTCGTCCCCGTGTCAGGTGATCGAGGAGGATCATGCGATCCAGAGCGACCAGCGGATGATGCAGACCAGCCTGCACGACCCCGGTGCCAAACCGAATCTCCTTCGTCCGCTCGGCCGCCGTGGCGATGAAAACCTCTGGTGAGCCGATGTTCTCCCACCCTGTGCTGTGGTGCTCCCCGATCCAGGCCTCGGAGTAGCCGAGCTCGTCGAGCAGCACGATCAGGTCGAGATCACGTTCCAGAGCCGCTGTCGGGTGCTCTGAGGGATGATGAAACGGCTGGAGGAAAAGACCGAACTTCATGGGAAGCATCCAAGCTGACATATCGACGATCGTCAATATGATCGCCCCAGGCCGACCTCGTAAGATCCCGCAATGCCGAGTTGGAATGTGGCCGAGGACGACCCGCGCAACCCCGACGTGGTCGAGCTTCTCGAACGTCATCTCGAATTCGCCAGGGGAGTCACTCCCCCTGAAGATGTGCATGCCCTGGATCTAGACGGTCTTCTCGACCCCACGGTCACCTTTTTCAGCCTCCGCGACAGCGGGACATTGCTTGGCATCGGCGCCGTCAAGGCATTGGACGCGACGCACATGGAGTTGAAGTCGATTCACACTGCCGAGGAGGCCAGGGGTAACGGAGTCGGCCGGGCGATGGTCGAGCATTTGTTAGCCGTGGCACGCGACCGTGGGGCGTCGCGGGTCAGCCTGGAAACCGGTTCGATGGAAGAATTCGCCCCATCACGCGCCCTGTACACACGGCTCGGATTCGTGGAGTGCGAGCCATTCGACGACTACTCCCCGAGCCGAGCCAGCACGTTCATGACCCTCCAACTACATTGATTCCCTGTTCCGATCGCCCTACAGTGACGTCCGTGAACACGACAAGTACCCGCGCTCTCCTTCTCCTCATGTAGGGCAGACGCGCACATATTCGTGTTTGCCCGCCCCCGCCGACCGGGGGCTTTTTCTTTGCCCCGGTCGAAGTTCACTCGATAGCCAAAGGACCATCCATGCCTCCGAAAAGTGCAAAACCGAAGAAGATGCCGTATGAGAAATACCGGCCATTCGTGCCGCTCGTTCTCGAAGACAGGACCTGGCCCAACGTGACCATCGAGAAAGCGCCCAGGTGGTGCTCGGTGGATCTGCGGGACGGCAACCAGGCTCTGATCGACCCCATGGACCCACCACGCAAACTGGCGATGTTCAACGAGTTGGTGGCGATGGGTTTCAAAGAGATCGAGGTTGGATTCCCTGCGGCGAGCCAGCCCGACTTCGACTTCGTGCGTCAACTCATCGAAGACGACCTGATCCCCGACGACGTCACAATCCAGGTGCTGGTCCAATGCCGGGACGAGCTCATCGAGCGCACATACGACTCGATCGCCGGCGCGGACCAGGCCATCGTCCACTTCTACAACTCGACCAACCCGCTGCAGCGCGATGTCGTCTTTGGGTTGGACAAAGAAGGCATCAAGAACATCCCGGTCAACGCGGCGAAGCTGTGTCGCAAGCTCGAAGAGACGATGGGTGGCACCACCATCCGTTACGAATACTCCCCGGAGAGTTTCACGCTGACCGAGCCCGACTTCGCCGTCGAGGTGTGTGAGGCGGTGATGGACGAAATGGATCCCTCACCGGACGACCCGATCATTCTCAACCTTCCCGCGACGGTCGAGTGCTACTCCCCCAATGTCTACGGTGACGTGATCGAGTGGTTCGATCGCTCGATCGGTCGCCGCGATTCGATTGTGCTGAGTCTGCATCCGCACAACGATCGTGGTTGTGCCGTCGCTGCCGCCGAGTTCGGGGTGATGGCCGGTGCGGACCGGGTGGAAGGCACCCTGTTCGGGAATGGTGAGCGAACGGGGAACGTCGACATCATCACTCTGGCGATGAACCTGTTCGCCAACGGTGTCGACCCCGAGCTCGACATCACCGACATCGACTCACTTCGCCGCACCGCCGAGTACTGCAACCGTCTTCCGGTCCATCCGAGGCACCCGTATGTGGGCGATTTGGTCTATACCGCGTTCTCCGGGTCCCATCAGGACGCCATAAAGAAGGGTTTCGCCGCTCTCCCCCGGAACTACGACACCTGGGGTGTGCCGTATTTGCCCATCGACCCCAAACACGTCGGCCGCAACTACGAGGCGGTGATCAGGGTCAATTCGCAATCTGGCAAGGGTGGTGTTGCCTACGTGATGAAGGAGGAGCACGGCTTCGACCTTCCTCGCCGACTGCAGATCGAGTTCTCGAAGACGATCCAGTACATCACCGAAGACAGTGGGACCGAGATCACCCCTTCATCGATGTGGGAGTCGTTCCAGGGTGTCTACTTCCTCGAACGCGCCAGGTTCCGCCTGCATAGCCAGGAGCTGCACACCTCGGCCAAAGAAGGAAGCGGTCATACCACGATTACCGCCCACCTCCTGGTCGACGGTGACGAGGTGACTGTGACCGGACATGGTGACGGACCCGTGGAGGCGTTTGTCAACGCACTTCGCGAGCAGTTCAACGTAGCTTTTGATGTCGTCGACTACAGCGAGCACGCCATAGGCAGTGGTGCCGACGCCAGAGCGGTGGCGTATGTGGAGAGTTCAGGCGACGATGGCCTCCTCAAGTGGGGCATCGGAGTGGATTCCAACATCACCACTGCCTCGCTGCTCGCGGTCCTCGCCGCCTTCGAACGCCAACACCACTGACATAGTCACGAGCTTGACTTCAACTGCAGTTGAAGTCCTATGGTGGTGAGCCACCTTTGAGGCGGATTCCCCAAACCTGACCCCGCCCATACCCTCGAGGTCTCATGGCTACCGAAGCGATTACAACTGATGATGTCGACCTTTTGGGCAGCGGCCGTCATCTCATCGGGCGGCAGTTGAGACGAGCTCCTCGGGAGTTCCTCTTCGGAGGCATCGGGACGACCCTTTTCGCCGGGATGACGATCCTCTCGTCGTTTGTCCTCGGCTGGATCACCGACAACCTCCTCTACCCGGCCGTGGAGGCAGGTGAGGTCGGCACTGCTGCTCTAGTGGGAGCGGCGGCCGCCATCATCGGTGTCGCAGCATTCAACGGCGTCGGCATCGCGATGCGCCGTGTTGGGGCCTACTACGCACAGCACCGGCTCCAATACCGCGACCGCATCGAGGTAACCAACCGCTATCTCGAACTCCCCATCGAATGGCATCGCAGACATCCCACCGGCCAGTTGCTGGCCAATGCCAACGAAGATGTCGAAGCGGCCTCGTTCATCGCCGCTCCCCTACCAATGGCCTTTGGTGTGATCCTGATGCTCGTCGGCACTGCAGTGATTCTCATCCTCACCGATCCCTTCCTGGCATTCATTGGCTTTCTGGTGGGTCCGGCCCTCCTGATCATCAACTACACGTTTCAGCGACGCATGCGCGCCGTGGCGGCTCGAGCCCAAAGCCTGCGTGCGGAGGTGGCCGACATCGCCCACGAGTCGTTCGACGCTGCCCTCGTGGTCAAGACGCTGGGCAGGGAGAATGACGAGGTCGGTCGGTTCGGTGAGCGGTCGGACGAGCTGCGAGACCGCATGGTCGAAGTTGGCAAACTCCGAGCTGGGTTCGATCCGGTTATCGAGGCCTTGCCCAACATCGGGATTCTGGCCGTCCTTCTTGTGGGCGCCTGGCGAACACAGCAAGGTCTGCTGACGCCCGGGACATTGGTCACTTTCGCCTACCTCTTCCGGTTGGTAGCCCTGCCGATGCGCGTGTTCGGCTGGCTGCTCGGGGAGCTTCCCCGTTCGGTCGTTGGCCAATACAGGGTCGAGGCTGTCCTCGATGAGGACGAAAGAGTCATCTACGGGACCACCCACGCGGTCGCCGACGGTGGTGCCGGTGCCAGCGCCGAGTCGATCGCCTACACCTACCCGGAGTCGGAATACGAGGATCTTGGGACCAGAGCTTCCAAAATCGCATCCAACGGCGACGAAGGCCGGGGCATCGAGTCGGTCACTCTCGAGGTCTCACCGGGCCGGACCGTGGCCCTGGTGGGGCCGACGGGCTCGGGAAAGTCGACCATCGCCCACCTCCTGGTGCGTCTCTTCGATCCTGACACCGGAGAGATCTGTCTCGACGGCCACACTTTGGTCGACCTGGAGCGGGACTCGCTTGCCGACTCGGTGTCGATCGTATTTCAGGAGACTTTCCTGTTCAACGAGACCGTGTACAACAACATCACACTCGACGAGAAGTTCGACGACGACGAGGTTGTAGCGGCGGCAACGCTGGCCCAGGCCCACGACTTCATTACCAAGCTGGAGAACGGCTACGCCACCATCGTCGGTGAGCGAGGCGCGGCCCTCTCCGGAGGACAGCGGCAGCGTATAGCGATCGCCCGTGCACTCATCCGGCGACCGCGCTTGCTTGTTCTCGACGATGCCACGTCTGCGGTCGACCCAGCGCTGGAAAGCGCAATATTGGAGGGGCTTCGCCAACTCGACACCACCGTCGTCATCGTGGCCTACCGGCGTTCCTCGATCGTCCTCGCCGACGAGGTCATCTACGTCGAAGATGGCCGCGTTATCGACCGGGGAACACACGAGAGGCTCTATCGCGTATTGCCGGCCTACCAGCAGCTCATCGACGCATACGAGAAGGAGCCGGCGTGACCACGGCCACCGCTCCCCCACGCGAGGAGATCGCCGCCAGACGTGGAGCCATGAAGACGATTCGTCGTGGTTTGAGCCTCTCCCCTGAGCTGCGCACCGGTCTCGCCGGGACCATTGCCATCGCTGTCGTTGCCACCACCGGACGTGTCGTCGTGCCCATCGCGATCCAGCAGATCATCGACAACGGGTTAGGAGGAGACGGCGTCGACATGGGGTTCGTGTTCGAGATGATCCTCATTGCCCTGGCTGCTGTGCTCATCACAGGCGCCGCCACCGGGTGGATGCACGTCAGGTTGGCCAAGGTTGCCGAGACGGCGCTCTCCGGTCTCCGTATTCGCGCCTTCCGTCACATCCATGATCTCTCGATGCTCCATCAGGCTTCGGAACAGCGCGGTGTATTGGTCACGCGGGTCACCTCCGACGTCGACCAGATCAGCCGCTTCATGCAGTGGGCTGGCTTGATGCTGCTGGTCAACGGGCTTCAGGCTCTCCTCGCACTTGCAGTGATGCTGGCGATGTCCGTGCAGCTAGGACTCGTCGTCGTGGCGCTGATCCCCCTGGTCGTCTACATGATCCGCTTCTTTCAGAGTCGGCTCGAAGTCGCCTATCTCACCGTCCGCGAAAAGGTGGGCCAGATGCTGGCTCTGATCGCCGAGACTGTCGTGGGTGCGCCGGTCATTCGAGCCTATGGCATCGAGAACAAGACACGGGAGCGCTTGGAAAGAGCCATCGAGGACCATCGTGTGGCAGGCACCCGAGCCGGTCGTCTTTCCTCCATCTTCTCCGGGTTCGGCGAACTCGCCTCAGCGTTGATAGTCGCAGCCGTGGTCGTCGTCGGAACGGTTCTGGCGGTCAACGGCTCCACGACGGTGGGTGTGGTCGTCGCCTTTCTCTTCCTGGTCCAACTCTTCGTCCAGCCGGTCCAGTTCTTGGGTGAAGCGGTGAATGAGGCGCAGACTGCGGTTGCGGGATGGAGTCGTGTCCTCGACATCCTCGATATCGCCCCGGATGTCGCCGATCCGGGGCCCGATGGCGTCCTGCTCCCTCATCACCCCCTGGGTGCGCGTTTCAGGGGTGTCGAGTTCCGCTACCCGCGACCCGGCGAGACGGCGTCCGAGGCGGATGCCGCGCCCGCCCTCAAGGAGATCGATATCGAGATCCCCGCGCGACAACGGGTGGCCGTCGTCGGTGAGACCGGTTCGGGCAAGACCACCTTCGCCAAACTCCTGACCCGGCTCATGGACCCAACCGCTGGGAAGGTCGAGATTGGGGGTGTCGACGTGAGAGACGTCCAATTCGACTCGTTGCGTGATCGAGTGGTGATGGTGCCTCAGGAGGGGATCTTGTTCCGGGGGACGATTGCCGACAATGTCCGCATGGGCCAGCCCGATGCCTCCCACGACGATCTCTACGCCGCGTTCAAAGAGCTCGGGCTCGGCGACTGGCTTGGAGAGCTGACACACGGTCTGGACACCCCCGTCGGGGAACGAGGTGGCTCGTTGTCGGTGGGAGAGAGACAACTCGTGACCCTGGTCCGGGCCGCCATCGCGGATCCCGATGTCTTGGTTCTCGACGAGGCGACATCGGCGGTGGACCCATCTACCGAGGTTCGGATCAATAGGGCGCTGAACCGACTGACCAGCGGACGCACAGTGGTCACCATCGCCCACCGTCTCTCGACCGCCGAAGCAGCTGACAGGGTGCTTGTGTTTGACGACGGTCGTCTCGTCCAGGACGGCAATCACGATCAGCTGGTGGCAGAAGGTGGGGTTTACGGGGCTCTCTACGCTTCTTGGCAACGGGGCACCACGACCACATAGGTCACGGCAGTGTCGCCACGAACGTCCCCCCGCCCCAGCCGTAGACCAGGTCGCGGCCTTCGATGGTGACGTGGTCCACCGAGTCGGGGATCTCCACCCCGGCCAGTGATCGGGTGAATGGCTGTTCGCCTGAGTGATCGTGAGTCACCTCGCGCACCCCGTAGACGACACCATCGTCGCCGACGACTCTCCATGCGTCCGCATAACGCTCAGGGCTGTCGTATGGGGAACTGATCGTCACGTCGAATGTGAATGACCCTCCGTCACGGACAACGGAAGCTTCGACAACATCGGGGTAGAGGGCAAGCTCCAGGTCTGGTTCGATGCATTGATCCTGACCCACACCACCGGCGGGGTCGAAATCACGACCCTCGACCTGAGGTGAGCCGGTCTCCTCGCTGGTGAGGAAGGTCTCGGTGGCGTCGGCCACGGCCGTCGCCACCGACGGTACGTAGTCAGGGCGGGCATAGAGCTCAGCCTCGGCCGGGTTGGCGATGTAGCCCAGCTCGACCAGGGCACTCGGTGCCTTGGGGCGCCTGACCATGCCGTAGGCGTCCTCGCCGTCGCTGTTGAGCACCTTCATAACGCCGGCATCCGGCGCCCGCATCCAGGCGACGTCGAACTCGCCGAGAGCAGCCATGGTCCGGTCATAGATGAGCCCGCCAAGTCTTGCCGACTCGGGCATGTTCCTCTTGACGAAGATCTCCACACCAGGGATTTCCGACGCGGGTGCCTGGGGCGCGTTGTGGTGAATCGACACGAGTGCTTTTGCTCCGACCAGATCCGAATAGTCAGATCGGGTTCGTATCGGAATCGGATAGTCCCCCACCCTCGTAAGCAATGAGCGGATGCCTCGATCGGTCAGTAGCTCTTGTACCGCAAGACTCACCTGGAGGTTGATCTCCTTTTCTGCGAGACCCGTGGCGGCCACCGCCCCGGTATCGATCGGACCACCGTGACCGGGGTCGATGACCACATCGACCTCATAGATGGGGGTTCCGTCAGTCATGACCGCCGGGTCACCGCAGGGAGTCAGCACCTCGATCGTCTCACCGTTGACCGCGGTGACGGCCAGTGGCACCCCGCTCGGCGCGATCCAAGCAACCGGTGGTCCTGACGGGGTGGTGGTGGTCGAATCGGGGATCGATCCGGGGTCGGGAAGGGTGGTCACGACTCCGGATGATGTTGTCGTAGTGGATATTGGGGTTGGTCGGACGACCGCACCGACGCACGAGCTGGTAAGTACGAGCGCGGCCAAAAGACCTGTCAGTCTTTTCATGGGGATTTCCACTCTGGCACGGATATGCCGCTAGCGGAGATAACCTCCGTGACGTGTTCGGACCCCTCAATGGTGTGCGTACGGCTCTGGTGATCGCCGCCGGGTTGGCGGCCATAGCCTCTCTTATTGCCGGATATCCCGCAGCTGCTGCCGTACTTGCCCTCGGCGTGGGAATCCATGGCCTCGGTTGGCTCTACCTGTACGCCACGAGAGACCGGATCAAGGGATAGCCGAGACGCCGAGCGATTCGGCGAGACTTCCCCCGAGTCTGGCCGCGGTTTGCTCGAGGGCCCGGTGCTGGTTGTCGAGATCGTCCCTGGGCTCCTCACGCAAATCCACATAGATCTTCAATTTGGGCTCGGTGCCGCTGGGGCGGACCAACAGCCGTCCCCGTTCACCAATACTCAATTCGATCAGTGACTGCTCGCCGAGCCAGTCGGGACGCTCAGAGCCGCCCGTTCGGTAGTCGGTGATGGCCGTCACCGGGAGGCCGTCGACTTCTTTTGGGGGGTCATCGCCCAATCGGTCCACGGCATCACGCAGCTCGTCGACGCCGTCCGGTCCCGCCCGGATGATCGATGTCTGTCCACTCACCCACAGCCCGTGCGACCTCCACAGGTCGTGCAGGTAGTCGATGACCGTTCGTCCGGAGTCCTCGAGGTCTGCTGCCATGTCAGTGAACAACAGCGCTGCGGACATCCCGTCCTTGTCTCTCACCGTCGAACCGACTGTGTAGCCGAGGGCTTCCTCGTATCCAAAGATGAAGCGGCCACCGGTAGTGACCGCGAGGGCGAGCCCGGCCCGGACGATCCACTTGAACCCGGTCAGGGTTTGCTCATGTCTCGCTCCATATGAGCCAGCGATGGCCGGCAGCATCGGTGAGGACACGATCGAGCTCACAACGATCGACTTCTCCGGTCTCGGGTCATTGCGGAGCATGTAGTCACCGAGCAGCACGCCGATCTCATTGCCTGAAAGTGGGCGCCACTCCCCCGCCCACGGCACCACGGCGGCCAGGCGATCGGCGTCGGGGTCGTTTGCGAGGACGAGGTCGGCCGACTCCTCGACCGCCATGTCGAGCGCGAGGTCGAGGGCGCCGGGCTCCTCCGGATTGGGAAAGTCGACCGTCGGAAACGATCCATCGGGTTCGGCTTGACCCGGTACGGCCCTGATCCCATTGTGTCCCGCTCTGTGCATCACCTCGAAGACAACATCACGACCTACACCGTGGATTGGCGTGTAGATCACCTTCAGGCTCGAACCTGTCGTGCGGGATCGGGTCGCAGAGACTTCCTCCCAGTACGAGTCGAGGATGCTCGCCTCGATTGGTCTCACGATCGGCGAGGCCCCCGAGAAGACGTCCTCGACCCGGTCGATGGTCACTGCCCCCGGCGATGCGGCGATCGCCTTCTGTATGTCGGTGTCGATAGGGGACACGATCTGAGCAGCATCGGGTCCATACACCTTGTAGCCATTGTCAGCCGGAGGATTGTGCGACGCGGTGACCACCACGGCAGCGATTGCACCGAGGTGTTTGGCAGCGAAAGCCACCAGTGGAGTTGGGGTCACGGTCGGGAAAAAGACGACCGGGATGCCCGCCGCGGCCAGAACACCTGCAGTGTCCTCGGCGAACTGTCGGCTGTCCGGGCGGGCGTCGAATCCGACGAT
>Ga0299907_10000638_pt1 | contig 17897 bp, 12 predicted proteins | sample RVTome_16_FD_198680 | JGI IMG/M metagenome (GOLD analysis project Ga0299907, IMG submission 198680) | Soil microbial communities from uranium-contaminated site in the Upper Colorado River Basin, Wyoming, United States - RVT152D67 (version 2) ...
AGATCGTTGCCCGCCGGGCAACCGAACAGGACGTCGCCGTCCTCAGCGTTGCCCAGGCGGTCCAGGGCGTGTGGGCAACGGAAGCCGACCTGGGCGGCGTCCTGACCGACGGGCAACGCGACACCATCCTCGGCATCTGCACCTCGGGCGCCGGTGTGGACCTCGTCCTCGGGGTGGCCGGCGCTGGAAAGACGACGGCCATCGCCGGGGTGCGCCGCGCCTACCAGCAGGCGGGCTACCGGGTGGTGGGCACGTCCACCTCCGGCCAGGCCGCCCGAACCCTCGGCACCGAAGCCGGCATCGACGTCTCCCGCACACTGCGATCCCTGCTATGGCGCCTCGACCACGGCCGCATCGAACTCGATCCGGGCACGGTCGTCGTGCACGACGAAGCCGGGATGGCCACCGACACCGACGTGCTGCGCCTACTCGTCGCCGCCGAACTGGCCGGCGCCAAGGTGGTCATGGTCGGCGACGACCGCCAGCTGGGAGCCATCGGCCCGGGCGGCGCGCTGCGGGCTCTGCGGGAACGGCATCGGCTGGCCGTGCAGATCCTCAAGGACAACATCCGCCAGGAAGACCCGAACGAACGGCGGGTCCTGGCACACCTGCGGGCCGGCAACGTGCAGCGGGCCCTCGCCTGGTACGCCGACGAAGGCCGGATCGTCACCGCCTCCACCCGCAACGAGGCCCTCGACGCTATCGTCGACGCCTGGGCCGCCGACGTCGGCGCCGGACGGGAGACCGCCATGTACGCCTGGCGTCGCGCCAACGTCGAGGAGCTCAACCGCCGGGCCCGGGCCCGCATGGCCGCCGATGGACGGCTGTCGGGACCGGAACTGATCGCCCCGGGCGGCCGCCGCTACGCCGCCGGCGACCGCATCGTCACCCTCGCCCCCGGCGCCGACGGTCGGCTGGTCACCAGCGAACGGGGCCGGGTCCTCGAGGTGGACCCCCGGGCGGGCACCCTCACGGCCTGCATGGACGATGGCCGTCAACAGCCCTTCGCCGCCGAAGAAACAACCGCTGACCGGCTGGGCCTCGGGTACGCCGTCACCATCCACCGCTCCCGGGGCGCCACCGTCGACACCGCCCACCGCTACGAAGATGGCGGCGGCCGAGAACTCGCCTACGTGGCCATGAGCCGGGCCCGGCACTCATCCCACGTCTACGTCGTCGCCGACAACCTCGACCAAGCCGTCGAAGACCTTCGCCGGGACTGGTCCGCCGAACAAAGACCCCGCTGGGCGATCGACACCGGCACCTCCGCCCCCGAGTTCCCCCCGAGCCGCGTCCACGCCCCGCTCTCGCCGGAATCGGCCCTACGCCTCGCCCGCCAGCGAGCGGAGCGCGACGCAGTGGCCGCCGCCATTCCGCCGGATCCCCGGCCGCTGCTGCGGAGCGTCGAGTCCCGGCTGGCGGACCTCCGCCAAGGCCTCGTCGACCTCGAGAGCGGACGTGGCCGCTACGTCGACACCCCGGAGGGAGACGCCGCCCAGGCACTCTCCCGGGCGCAACATGGCCGCCGCCAGGCGGAGGACTTCGCCCGCATGCCCAACATGGACTGGCGGAGCCGGCGCTACTGGCAGCGCAGCGCCAAGGCCGCAGCCGCAGAAGAAGCGACTGCACAAGAACGATTCGAGCGTGCCTCGGGCCCCGAGCGGGACCGGTTGGAGGGAAAGATCAGCGCCCTCGAGGAAGGCCGACACGAACTCCTCCGCCACGTTGATGCGCGAGACGACTGGCTCTCAGCACACCCGGAGGCCGGACGGCGCCTCGACCGCCTCGACCACGAGATCGACCGGGCCACCTCAAGATCCGAACACGGCATCAACCACAGTCTCCTTCCCGAGTTCGAGCAACTCCCCCAAGTACGGCAGCCGGAATTGGGAGCCGGTTTGGATCTCGCACCGTAACCAACCAAGCCCGCCCTCGGATACTCAGTGTGGAACTGAAACGGGCCTCGACCGCAGTCGCCGACGAGAGCCTGCGCAGCTCGGCCCTACCTCTCCCCGAGGACCCGCCGCACAAGGTCCGTGTCCATGTACTCGGTGATCTCGCAGATGCGCCCATCGTCGAATCGACAAACGAAGCAGTAGGTGTTGTCGTAGCGGTGACCAGAGGTCGTCGTGGTATCGCCTCGCGCTTCGACGACGACGATGTCATCCTCGGCGACGAGACGGGACGCCGTAATCCGGAGCTGCGTCGCGAACTTGGCGAAGACAGGCGCGAGAAGATCCTCCATGACAGAAGCTTTCCCCTGATAGGTCTGGGACCAGGCGGTCGAGCCATGAATAGTCCAGCTGACATTGTCGGCAAGGAGGCCCAGGAACGGCTCCGCATCACCTTCAGAGAGCGCATCGAACGCGACTTGGATCAGCTTCTTGTTCTCGTTCGTCGACATCGAACTCTCCTGTTCTCCCCGATTGGCAAGAGGCTCGGGCACCGGTCGTTGGGTGCCGAGCCGAGACGGCAACGACAAGCTCTCGGCAAGACAGCCGGCGAGGGCCACTGGGCTGGACGCCACTTTCAGGATCGAGATCGCCGAGAGAGAGCCGCTTTTCGTGGTCCTCGGTGGTGCCTACGAGCAGTCACCGACGCCCTGCTTGCTGGGCCTTGATTCAGAGGCGGGCATGGGACGAACGGGTCGCGCCCGTCAACTTGTCGCCCGTTTGTAGATGTCGGGGGTGTAGAAGCCGGCGGCGATGCAGGCCGCGGACCAGCTGTCGAGGGAGGCCACCGTTGATTCCAGGTCGTCTCCGATGGCATCGATGACCGGCTGCTCCAGGGCGTCGGTTCGTTCCTCGATGTCGTCGCGAAGTTCTCGCCCGGCGGTCGTGAGGGCTCCGTCGGCGACGAGGCCGCGGCCTTCGAGGTCAGTGACGGCCGCCGCCACGGCTTCCTCGGGCCATCCCCGCTGACCGATGGCGAGCTGGCCGACGGGCATGCCCATCCAGAGCTCGGTCAGGACGTTCATGGTCACTGGGCCGAGGCCGGCGGCGATGCAGGCGGCGGTGTGGCCGTCGCCCCGGTGCTGGCGCAGGAGGTCGCAGGCCCGCCACAGCTGGCCGACCGGATCGTCCGGCCATCCGAGGGAACGCAAACCGGAGAAGAGGACTCGGCCGGTGCCGTCGACTGCCTCGACGCCCCGGCGAAGGGCCCTGACGACAGCAGTGACGTCGGCGCCGTCGAGCACTTCAGTGAGGCTCTCGATTGTGGCCTCTTCCCGGGCGGCCATCATTCCCGCTCGTCCGCACTGGCGGCGCGCTTCCTCGTAGGCGGCGGTGATGAGGCCGGGCTCGAAGCCGGGAAACACCGACACGACCACCTCGGTCGGTGGCTCGCCCAGCACGGCAGCCTTTCCCCAGACGTACCCGGTGAAGATCTTCAGCCCCAACTTGGCGAGGACCTCGTTGGTGTGACGGGACCACACGGCGTGCGAGGCGATGGGCTCCATGGCATCGCGCAGCCGACGAGCGGGACGGCCGCTGGTCACCGGCGCCGGCGGCGGAGTTCCCTCCGGCGCCGACTGGAAGATGAGCTCGATCGCCGCGTCATAGTCGATGGTGAGGAAGGGATGGGTCCCGGGGTCCATGATCACCTCGCTGAGGGTCATCGTTCGCTCGTCGGCTCGTCCGACACTGGGTTCTTCGGGCGGTCCAGCCGGGCGAAGCGGCGAAGCGCTCCGAGGTGGAGGCCGAACGTACAGGCCACGTCGAAGTCGGGGTCGTCGTCGTTCAGGTCGAAGATTTTGAGGATCAAGGGAACTCCGAAAACCGTGATCGTTCGCTGGGGTGTCTCGTCCAAGTTCGGTTCATAGTCATCCAGGTCGAAGATCTCTGAGATCGGGAAAACTCCGCTCACCGCCATCGCCGTCTCCTCTCTCGGCGGGACGTTCGTCCCTTACCCTGAAGGCGTGACGTCGGCGGGGAACAATGTTCCTCCGGGTTGACCGGCTATAGGGACCAGTCGACGGGCAGGCGGGGGTCAGGGACGTAGCTGCAGTAGCTGCCCGTCTTGACCGTCGTGGAGAGGAGCAGGGCGAGGTCGGCGTCGTGGTCGGCGACGTGGGCGATGGCCTTGGCGATGGCTTTGCGGACGCTGACGCGGGCCCGCTCGGCCGAGGAGCCCGACGGGCGGTTCCGGCCGCCGAGCCCAACCGCCGCCGCCAGCTGCCGGGTAAGGGCATCCAGCTCCAGCTGGGCTCGGGCGACCCGCTCCGAGTCGTTCCAGGACTCGGCCTCCTCGATCTCGCCCTGCAGTTCCCGCACCCGCCGGCCGTACTCCCGCTTGGCCCTTTCGTCAAGCACAGGTCCGGCGTCCTCCGCCTGGCCACCAGTCAGGTCCAGCACGTGGACCTCACTGCAAGGTTGGGCGAGAAGACGGGCCAGATAATGGAGGCCTTTCATGTCGGGCAGTTCGAAGGTCGCAGCCCCGTAGCGGACGAGCCAATGCTTGTCCTGCTGGCGCATTACGGCCGGAATGACGACTCCGCCAATGGCTGAGCGCGGGGCAGCGGAGACACCGGCCCCGGTGGGACCGGCCTCAAGCTCCTGGAGGGCGTAGGCCACTGCTTCCGACGGGGACAGCCGTTTCCCTCGTGCCCACTCCTGATCAAACTCGGGAAAGGCCTTCGACAGCCTGGACCGGCACTGCTCGAGCTCGGCCGAGACGCACCGCACGTCAGCCGATTCGCCCCCGATCTCCCTGACCCGCTCGGTGGCCCCGAACAGGCGAGCGGCCGAAAGGTGACTCCGGCCGACCTCCCGGAGCAGGGCGGTCATCTCCAGCGAGTCGGCCAGGAAGGCCTGGGCCCCGGTGTCCCGCAGCAGCGCCAGCGACTCCCGCAAGGTGGCCTCCGCGCTGGGCCACCGGCGGAAGAGGATGCTGACTTCCGTAGCCCTGGTCAGCGTCATCAAGAGGAAGGTCGCCAGCCCGAACAACCGGGCCATCTCCACCCCCTCGGCGGCGAGAGTCGAAGCCCGGTCCTCATCACCGGCTCGAGCGGCGAGCGGGGCGAGCGATCCCAGGGCGTGCGCAAGGAGGAGAGGTGACGCTTCGAGCGCCGCTTCCGGCGGTGTACCGACCGGCCGGGTCGCGGCCGTCGGCGCGTTCACAACCACTCGGCGACCGAGTTCGACGGCCCGTTCGAACCGTTCGCCGGCCTCCTCGAATTCTCCTCGGGCCAGCTTCACCCACCCGAGGGACACCTCGCACCACCCCATTCCGGTGTGCGACCCGACCGCCCGCAAATCCTCGTAGGCCGCGGTCAGCACCGCTTCGGCGCGGTCGGTGTCGCCGCGGTGGAGAGCGCGGTTGGCGATGTAGTACTGCGCCACTCCGGCTTCGTAGGTGTCGCCCCGCTCCCTGGCCACGGCCAACGCTTCCTCGTGGAGCGCCAGGGACCGGTCGAGCTCTCCCTGGATGGAGAGCAGAAAGCCCAGGACATTGATCGCCCTCGCCCAAGCCGCCGAACGGCTCGTCGGACTGAGGGCCAGCACCTGTTCGAGCCGCGCCCGGCCCTCGCCGAGGCGTCCGGCCAGGGTCCAGTGGTAACCCAGCGGGACGACCAGCGACAGGGCGGCCTCGGATTCTCCCTGGGCTAGCGACCAGTCGAGCGCCGCCCGGAGGTCGTCCTCGACCTTCGACCTGGTGATCCAATCGGCCCAGGGCACGCTGCCCGGCGGGGCACTGAAGATCCGGCTCGTGAGACGCACGAAGTAGTCCCGGTGCCGCCGCCGCACCACGTCGGCCGAGCCAGCGCCCGCCAGTTTGGCCTCGGCGTACTGACGGACGGTTTCGAGGAGCCGGTAGCGAACCTCTCGACCGAACCCGTCCACCACGATCAGCGACCTGTCGACGAGGTGGGCGAGGAGGTCGAGCACCTCAGGCTCCCGAAGCGCTTCACCGTCGGCGGCCACCGATTCGGCGGCTTCGAGATCGAAGCTGCCGGCGAAGACCGAGATCCGCTGGAGAAGCGCCCGTTCCGGCTGGGGGAGCAGGTCGTAGCTCCAGTCCATCGTTGCCTCGAGCGTCTGCTGCCGGGGGGAGGCGGTGCGGGAGCCGGTGCTGAGCAAACGGAACCGGTCATCGAGACGGTCGGCAATTTGCTCAGGGCTGAGCACCCGGATCCGGGCGGCGGCGAGCTCGAGGGCGAGCGGGATGCCGTCGAGGCGCCGGCAGATCCGGGCCACGGCCGGGCCGTTCTGCGGCGTGAGCCGGAACGAGGCATCGGAGGCGCCGGCTCGCTCACAAAACAGGGTGACGGCGTCCGACGTCGACAGGCTCTCGAGGCGGTCGTCGGGCGGAGGGAGGCCAAGAGTGGGAACCCGCCAGACCATCTCCCCGGGGATCGCCAGCGGCTCCCGACTGGTGGCGAGCACAGCGACGTCGGGACAGAGGCGCAGCACCGTGTCGCAGACCATGGCGACCGAGTCGAGGAGATGCTCGCAGTTGTCGAGCAGCAGCAGCATCCGGCGGGTCCGGAGTTCGGCGCAGAGCCGGCCGAGGGCCGCTTCGACGGTCTTGGCCGCCTCGACCAGCTGGAGGGTCCGGACGATCTCGAGCGCAACGAGGGACGGATCGGCGAGGGATGCGAGCTCCACCATGAAGACGCCGTCGGGGTAGGCGTCGAGGAGCCTGGCGGCCACCTGGAGGGCCAGCCGGGTCTTGCCCACCCCGCCGACGCCCGACAGGGTGACCAGCCTCGAGCTCCGGAGGAGGTCGCCGACGGCCTCCAACTCGCCCGCCCGGCCGACGAAGGAGCTCGGGGCGACCGGGAGGTTGTGGCGGTGCGCCCCCAGGGACTGCAGGGGCGGGAAGGCGGCGACGAGGTCGGGCTGCGTGACCTGGAAGACGCGCTCCGGACGGGTGAGATCGGCCAGCCGGTGCTCCCCGAGGTCGAGGAGGTCAACCCCGGGCGGCAGGTCGTCGCGCAGGAGTTCGGCGGTGACCAGGGACACCACAACCTGTTGGCCGTGGGCCGTGTCGAGGAGCCGGGCGGTGCGGTTCAGGGCAGGTCCGAAGTAGTCCCCACCCCGGCGCTCGGCGGCACCGCTGTGGAGCGCCATTCGGACCCGGAGGGGCTGGCCCGGCCATTCGTCGCCTTGAAGGGCCTCTTGGGCGGCCAAGGCGGCACCCAGCGCCGACGGCGCGGTGGAGAACACGGCGCAGATGCCGTCCCCCGTGTGCTTGAAGACCTTGCCGCCGGCGTCCTTCACCGCCTGCTGGATGACCTCGTCATGACGAGCGAGGGCGGCCGACATGTCCTCGGGATGGTGTTCCCAGCCACGGGTGCTGGCCTCGATGTCGGTGAAGAGAAAGGTGAGCTGTGCGGTCACCGTTTCCCCCTCCCTTTGCCCAGCGGCCCGAGCGAGAGCGTATCGACGCAACGAAGGGTCGTGTAAGTGATCGTGGTTACCGCCCGGCCCGGCGACGCTCGCTGAGCCCGAGACGGCTCCAGCACGCCTTCCCAACCGCGCTGCTGAGAGTGGCCGACAGAAACCGCTGCAGCCCGAACCGAACCGCCATTCGCCGCGACGTTTGTGGTCTTTTTGTGGTCTGTCGGCCGTTCAGGGCCCCCTGAACGCGACTCAGGACCGGCCAAAAACCGGCCCTGAGCAGCATCCTTACCTGAGTCGGGACGGCGGGACTTGAACCCGCGACCTCAGCGTCCCGAACGCTGCGCGCTACCAAGCTGCGCTACGTCCCGATGGGCCGAGTCTAACCGACCCTTCCCGGCGAAGACTCAGGCCGGCGCCGGCTCCTCGAGTGGTTCGACCGCTTCCGCTCCGGTCTCCTCCCCGGCCTCGTCTTCGGCCTGCTCGGCGGCGCGGCGGGCCTCCTCGGCGGCGATCAGGTTCTTGACCGTGCGGCGCAGGGTGCCGGGGTCGAAGGGTTTGACCAGGACGGCGTCAGCCCGGGAGCTGCGGGCCAGGAACTTGTCCGCCTCCCGGTCGAGGAGCAGCAGGATGGGCACATGGGGGAGACGCCCGCCCGATTCCTCCAGGCGCAGGTCCATGGCCACCGCCATCCCGCCCATATTGCCGATCTGGAGGTCGACCACCACCAAGTCGGGCTGGACCTCGTCGACCGCCCGGCGCACGTCCTGACCCCGGGACACTTCGATGACCTCGAAGCCGGGGCTGACCAGAGCGGCCTTCACGTGGTCGCGGACCCACGCCGCGTCGCTGGCCACCACCACCTTCGGCATGCCAGGAACCTACCCGCTGGCCGGGTCCGGTCCCGTTTCGGGAGGCTCCGCCACCAGATGACGGCCGACGGCCAGCAGGCCGGAGAAGTCGGACACCTCGGTGGGCAGGAGGGGCACCCGCACGATGGGGACGTCACCCACCTGCTGCTCCAGCCCGTCCAGCTGCCGGCTCTCCCGGGCCACCAGCTCGGAGAAGTCGGCCAGGTTCTCGTAGAGCTGCACCAGGCCCGCCTGCGCCTCGGAGCCGCCGCCGGCCTCCGCCGTCCCGGCCAGAGCCACGGCCCGGGCCCGCAGATCCTCGGGCATCTCGTCGCCGAACCGGGGATGGATGCGGTTCACCACCAGGCCGTCCACACCCAGGCCGACCTCCCGCAGGCGGCGCGCGAAGTAGCCCGCTTCGGAGATGGAGTCCCGCCCCGGGGACGTGATCAGCAAAAAGGCGGTCCTGGGGTCGGCCAAAAGCTCGGCGACCTTGCGGGCCCGGCGCCGGAAGCCGTCCTCCATGCCCTCGAAGGCCTGGAAGAAGGCCACCAGGTCCTCCACCACCTCCGAGCCGATCACCTTGGCCACCGTCCGGAAGAAGGTGACCAGCGCCAGGTTGGCCACCTTGAACGACGCCCGGGTGGGCGCCATGACCAGGCGGAAGAGGCGGTTGTCGAGCAGGCGGGTGAGGCGGGCCGGAGCCTCGATGAAGTCCAGGGCGTGCCGGGTGGGCGGCGTGTCGACCACGATGAGGTCCCAGGCGCCCTCCTCGTGCAGCTCGTGGAGCTTCTCGGTGGCCATGTACTCCTGGGTGCCGGACAGGGCGGAGGAGATGTTGCGGTAGAAGCGGTTCTCCAGGATGCGCTCGCCCTGGGCGGTGTCGGCCGCGTACTTGAGCACCAGGTCATCAAAGGTCGACTTGGCGTCCAGCATGAGCGCCGACAGGCTGCCTCCGCCGGACCCGTCGCCCTCGGGGTCCCACAGCTCCTGGGCGATCTCGGAGGCCGTGTGGGTGAGGGAGTCGAGACCCAGGGCGTTGGCCAGGCGTTTGGCGGGGTCGACGGTGACCACCACCGCCTTGCGGCCCCGCCGGGCACCCTCCACGGCCAGGGCGGCGGCGGTGGTGGTCTTCCCCACCCCGCCGCTGCCGCAGCACACCACGATGTGACGGTCCCCGGCGAGGTCGGCCACGGCCGTCATGAAGTGGTGGCCACCGCCCCCAACCCGCGAGTCAGCGCGTCGGCCAGGACCTCCAGCTGCGCCGGCCCGAGCTCGGCGGTGAAGAGGAACGGCAGGTGGACCCGGGGCACGTCCAGGGCGGCGTCCAGACGCTCCAGCTGGGCCGCCTGCAGGGCCCGGCGCCGGGTGTGGAACTCGGCCGCCAGGGCGAGATGGTCGACCTCCGTCTCGGGAATGGACACACCGGCGGCCGCAGCCGCCGAGGCGATGCGCCCGTGGTCGGTCTCGAGGGCGCGGTCCGGGTACAGCCCGTTGACCACCAGCGGGGCCAGGCTCAACCCGGCCGACCGTGTGAACAGCTGCGCCGTCTCCACCGTCTCGTTGACCGGCGTCTCCTCGGCCAGGGTGACGAGCATGACCCGGGCGCGTTCGGGGTCGGCCAGCATCTCGGTCACCTCCATGGCCTGGGTGAGGACGGGGCCGACCCGCACGGCGTCGACCAGCCCTTTGGGGGAGAGCAGGAAGGTGACGGCGTGGCCGGCGGCGGGCCCGTCGACGACGATCACGTCGGCTGCGCCCGCCCGCTGCAGAGCCTTCACCTTGCCCAGGACCAGGATGTCCTTCATCCCCGGGACGGCGGTGGACACCACGTCGATCGCACCGGTGGAGGTGAGCCGCTTGGAGATCCGGCCCAGGCCGTGGTCCTCCAGGTACTCGACCAGGGCCTCGTCGGGGGCGATGGGCAGCACCTTCACCCCCGGAGTGGGCTCGAACTCCCGATCCTCGAGGGTCGGTCGGCCGAAGGTGGCGGCCAGCCCCGACTTGCCCTCCAGCTCCACCAGCAGGGCCGAGCGCCCGGCGCGCGCCGCGGCGGTGGCGAGGGCGGCGGCCACCGTCGTCTTGCCTACGCCGCCCTTGCCCGCCACGATGATGACCCGCGACGAGGAGCACAGCTCGGCCAGGTCCACCGCCTCATGCTACGGGACCACTGCGCGTCCACTTCCGGCGACCCCGTCAGCCAGACCGATCCCCACGATTGTGGCGTAAGGAAGCGGCGACGATACTGGTTGCCCGCGCACCTCGAACGCACCAGACATCGCGCTCACGACAGGGGAAGACCGAATGCGCTCTCACCGCTGGTATCTGCTGCCCACCGCCGTCGCCGTCCTGGTGGCCGGTACGGCCTGGGCCCTGCCCGCCGCCGATTCGCCGGCCGCAGGCACGACCAAGGACCCCGCCGCCGATGATCTCGGGATTCCCGAGGGTCACAACGCCTCCGTTCTCGACCTTGCCCGGCTCGTCGCCCCGCAGCCGGTGGCCGCCCCGGAGAACATCGACCCGGGTCCGCCTCCCGGAGCGAAGGTGTACATCTGGGTCACCCATGGCCGGGGCGAGAACACGAGCAAGGAAACCGGCCGGACCCAGTTCGAAACCCCGCTCTACGACGCGGTGACCGGCGAAGAGGTGGGGATGAGCAAGCACAACTTCATCTGCGACGGGTTCCTGTCCTGCGAGGACATCGACACCTACATCCTCCCCGAGGGCACGCTGACCCAGAAGGCCCAGGTCAGCATCAACCAGGACGGCGAACGTCCCGGATGGGTCCTCGTCGGTGCCGCTCCCCGCGTCGGGCCGCTGGACGGCACCGGGATCTTCGCCGGCCGGACAGGAAGCGTGCGGGTGGGCGGCTGGGGGAACACCAGCGAGATGCCCAACGCCGTGACGCTGAACGAGTTCTACATCGTCACCATCCACCCGTAGCCCGAGGCGGGCCGACCGGATCGTGGATTCCGGCGGGAGGGCGGCATGCTAGAGGGCCCGTGCGCCGCCCTCTCGCCATCCTCGTGTTGCTCGTCGCCGCCTGGACGCCGGCCGGCCCGGCGCCAGCCGCGCCGGCCGCCGACCGCCACATCGAAGTGGTCCAGGTGGAGGGCGCCATCGACCCCGTGGTCTTCGACCTCATCACCACCACCCTGGCCGAGGCCCCGCGGGCGGGAGCCAGCGTGGTCATCCTCCAGATCGACTCCGACGGCGCCCTCGACTCCGACCCGGCAGCTCTGCTCCGGTCCGTGCGCCGATCGACGGTCCCTGTCGTGGCCTGGGTCGGCCCTGCCCGCTCCTCGGCCCGTGGGATAGCCGCCAGCCTGGTGACCGAGGCCAGCGTGGGCGCGGTGTCACCCGGATCGACCATCGGCCCCCGGCGGCCCGCCCGCCTCGATGTGAGCAGCTCGGGCGGCCGGGCGGCTGACCGGGCGAGGTTCAAGGGCCAGGGGGCGGTCGAGGCGGGCGTCGCCGACTTCCTGGCCCCCACCATCGGCGACGTCGTCGTCCAGCTCCACGGACGCACCGTGCAGACCGCCGCCGGCGAGATCCGGCTGTCCACCACCAAGGTGGTCCAGACGGACGAGGGGCCCCGCCAGACGGCCAATCAGCCGGTGAGCTTCCGGAAGCTGTCGGCCCTCCAGGGGGTGCAGCACGCGCTGACCAGTCCGGCCATGGCCTACCTGCTGCTCCTGGTCGGCCTCGCCCTGCTCGTGTTCGAGTTCTACACCGTGGGCATCGGCCTGGCCTCCCTGGCCGGCGCCGCCTGCCTGGCCGGCGCCTTCTTCGGCTTCTCGCATCTGCCCGTCGCCTGGTGGGCCGCCGCCCTCATCGTGGTGTCGGCCATCGGATTCGCAGTCGACGTGCAGGCCGGACATCTGGGCTTCTGGACGGGGGTGGGGGTGATCGGGCTGCTGGCCGGCTCCCTCGGCCTCTACGGCGGGTCATCCCTGCTCGACCTGGCCTGGTGGCAGGTGGCGCTCGGGGTGGTGGGCCAGGGCGTGTTCATGCTCTCGGGGATGACGGTCGCCGTCCGCAACCGCTTCTCGCTCCCCACCGTGGGACGCGACTCCATGATCGGCGAGGTGGGCGAGGCCCGCACGGATCTCGACCCCGACGGCGTGGTCGTGGTCCGGGGTGCTCCGTGGCGGGCCCGGACCCACCGGGGACGCCCGGTGGCGCAGGGCGGTCCGGTGCGGGTGGTGGCCGTCGACCAGTTGGTCCTGGAGGTCGAACCGGACGGGTCAGGAGATAGCTCCTGAACGCAACATGACACCCGGCCCCGGGCCTTGTTTCGGCCGGTCAGGCCGGTATAGCGTCCCGCTGCGGTTGCTCTGATCCCCGAATGCCCTCATCCGATTGCATCTCTCTCCGACTGCCGTGCTCCCCGATTGAAAGACGAACCAACCTTGGGTACTCGCACGCTCAATGAGGTGTGGCAGCTGCGCGCCTTGTGTCGAGGTCCCGACTCGTCGCTGTTCTTCCCACCCAGCCACTTCGAGCGCAAAGACGAGAAGGAGGAGCGGGAGCTGCTGGCCAAGGCCATCTGCCGCACCTGCTCGGTCAAGCGGGAGTGTCTGGAGTACGCGCTTCGCATTCGAGAACCCCACGGCATCTGGGGCGGTCTCAACGAGTTGGAACGCAAAGCGCTGCTGTCCGTCCGGGTCGGCTGAGGCCGTCCCCCTCACACCCCCACTCGGGGGCCGGGAAAGCGCTCGTCGCCGCGGCGGCGGGTGATCCCTTCCGCGTCCATGCGGGCCAGGAGGGCGAGCACGTACTTGCGCGACGAACCGAGCAGGTCGCGCGCCTGGGCGACGGTGAGCGAGCCGTGCTCGGCCAGCCCGTGACGGACCGCTTCCCGGGCCCGTTCCACGGCCTCGGCGGTGAAGACCAGGCCCTCGACGTCGACCAGCAGGCCCTCCCGCACCAGACCCCGGACGATCTCCGGCCGGGCGCCCAGCTCCGCGGGGCTGGGGGGCCCGAACGGCTCCGCCCCGAGGGCGGCCAGGACCCGGCGGGCCTCGGGGTCCTCTGAGACCCGGACCCGGTGGGCGTCGGAGCGCACCCGGCCCTGCTCGACCACCAGGCCGGGGGCGCCGTCGAGGGCCGCCCGGGCCCGGGCGGGGTCCAGGCCCAGCCCGGGAGCGAGGACGCTGAGCTCCAGGCCCGGTTCCAGCGGCTGGCGGCGATGATGCTCGGTCACCATCCCGGACGCCAGGCGCCGGGTCTCCTCCAGGGCGGAGGCGGCCACCAGCCATTCCCCGACAGTGACGGCCTCCCCCGAGCCGACCAGCTCCCGGGCCAGCTGCGTCGCCCCGGCGAGATCCACGCCGGCGAGCCGCACGAGCTCAGCCGGCTTGAGCCAGGGGCGCCCGGCCAGCAACCGCGACCCCAAGGGCCGGGCCAGGCGCTCAGGAGCCAGGCGGGCCCGGCCCACCGGGGCGACGTCGAGGACCTCGGCGCCCCCCACCGTCTCCTGACGCCCGGTCTCCCGCAGCACCAGCCGGTCACCGGGGGCCAGCGGCAGGGCGGCGTCGAACCGGAGCCGGGCGTAGTGGCCCTCCCCGTCGAGCACCCGCAGGCGCACGTCGTGCTCGCCCGACCCGGCGTAGGCCTTGTAGGCGCCCCGGCGGCCGAAGGCGGCCCCCGGGAGCGCGCTCAGGGCCACATCGACCACCTGGGTCTGGGTCCACTGCCCGGGCAGGACCAGGGCGGCTCCCCGGCTCAGGGCGGTGTGGTCGACGCCGGCCAGGTTGAGCGCCACCCGGCTGCCGGGGGAGGCTTCGGCCAGCTCCCGGTGGTGGCTCTCGATCTTGCGCAGCCGGGCCCGGTAACGCCCGGGCAGGACCAGCACCTCGGCGTCGAGCTGGAGGCGCCCGCCGGCCAGCGTCCCGGTCACCACCGTCCCCGCTCCCTTGGCCGCGAAGACCCGGTCCACCCACAGGCGGGGACGGCCGGCGTCAGCGGCCAGCGGTGCGGCGGCCAGCATGGAGTCGAGCGCCTCCCGCAGCTCGGCCACACCCCGACCGGAGCGGGAGTCGACCGCCACCACGGCGGCGGGCGAGAACGACGACTGCTCCAGGCGCTCCTCCACCTCCAGGCGGGCCAGTTCCAGGAGGTCCTCGTCGACCAGATCGGCCTTGGAGACGACCACCACCCCGTGACGGATGCCCAGCAGGTCGAGGATGCGCAGGTGCTCCTCGCTCTGGGGCATCCAGCCCTCGGTGGCCGCCACCACCAGGAGGGCGGCCTCCACCGCCCCCACGCCGGCCAGCATGTTCTTCAGGAACCGCACGTGGCCGGGAACGTCCACAAAGCCGAGTTCCTGACCCGAAGCGAGCGTGGTGAAGGCGAAGCCCAGGTCGATGGTGAGGCCGCGGGCCTTCTCCTCGGCGAAGCGATCCGGGTCGGTGCCGGTCAGGGCCAGCACCAGGGACGACTTGCCGTGGTCCACGTGGCCGGCGGTGGCGACGACCCGCATCAGCAACAGCGGAGGAGGGCGGCGGCCAGACGGTCGTCGTCCGACGGGTCGACGGTGCGCAGGTCGCACACCACCGCTCCGTCCTCCACCCGGGCCACGATGCCGTCGGTCCGCAGCGCGGCCAGGGCGGCGTCGGGATCGGGCGCCTCGAGGGCCACTCCGGCCGACGGGATGGACAGGCCGGGCAGGGAACCCCCGCCGGCCACCGCTTCGGTGTCGACCGCCTTGGCGCCCGGGATCCGGGTGGCCAGCGCCACCGCCCGCTCGCTCAGCGCGTCGACCGCCAGCGTGGCCATCCGCCACAGGGGCAGCTCCGTGGCGTCGCCCGACAGGTAGGCCCGGGCCACCTCCTGGAGGGCGGCCAGGGTCATCTTGTCGGCCCGCACGGCCCGGGCCAGGGGATGACGGGCCACGACGGCCAGGAGGTCGGCCCGTCCCGCGATGATCCCGGCCTGAGGCCCCCCGAGCAGCTTGTCGCCCGAGAAGCTGACCAGGGCCGCGCCCGCCGCCAGACACTGCCGGGCCCCGGGCTCGTCCCGCAGCCAGGCCGGGCGCCGGGGCAGCCAGGGGGTGGTCTCGTCCAGGAGGCCGGAGCCGATGTCCACCACCACGGGCACCCCGAGCGCGGCCAGGTCGGCCACCGGCGTCGACTCCACGAAGCCGACCATCCGGTAGTTGGAGGCGTGGACCTTGAGGACGAGCGCCACCTCGGGTGACAGGGCCCGGCGGTAGTCGGCCAGACGGGTGCGGTTGGTGGTGCCCACCTCGACCAGGCGGGCTCCCGACTCGTTCATGACCTCGGGGACCCGGAACCCCCCGCCGATCTCGACCAGCTCGCCCCGGGAGACGATCACCTCCCGTCCTCGGGCCAGGGCGGCCAGCACCAGGAGCACGGCGGCGGCGTTGTTGTTGACCACCAGGGCGCCCTCCGCGCCACAGGCCAGGGCCAGCAGGGCGCCGGCGTGGTCCTGACGGGAGCCCCGACGGCCCTCGTCCAGGCGGTACTCCAGGTTCGAGTACCCACCCGCCGTCCGGGTGACAGCGGCCAGAGCCTCGGGGCCCAGCGGCGCCCGGCCCAGGTTGGTGTGCACGATGACCCCGGTGGCGTTGACGACGGGCTGCAACAGCCGGCCGGCGAGCTCGGAGGCCCGCCGGCGGGCGTCGGCGAACACCGCCTCCGGGTCCACGGCCGTGCCCTCGGCCGCGGCCGTGCGGGCCGCGTCCACGGCCGCCCGGGCCACTTCGGCGGCCAGATCGTGGGGCAGCCCCTCCAGGGTGGCGAGGACCCGGTCCACGGAAGGCAAGGCGCGCCGGGCGTCCATCAGGACCTGCCCAGGCGAAGAGCCAATGTCACAGATGAGCAGCGTAGGCTGTGGCCATGCCTTCGTCTTCGCGCACCTGGATCCGGCGCATCGGCCGCCTGGTGGTGGTTCTGGTCCTCAGCCTGCTCGTGCTGCCGCCGGCCACCGCCGGCGTGGCCCTGGCCACCTACCTCTTCATGCCCCTCCCGGCCACCCTGCCCGAAGAGCGCCCCCAGGCCGACTCGCGGCGCAGCACCGTCTACGCCGAGGACGGCACCCCCATCGGCGAGTTCCGGGAGGCGGAGACCCGGGTGGTGATCGACAAGGACCAGATTCCCGACGTCATCAAGCGGGCGGTCATCGCCGCCGAGGACCACGAGTTCTACAAGCACGAAGGCGTCGACTGGCAGGGGATCGGGCGGGCCTTCTGGGCCGATGTGCGGTCCCGGACCCTGGAGCAGGGCGGCTCCACCATCACCCAGCAACTGGTCAAGAACCTCTACACCGGGGGGGACCGGACCATCGTCCGCAAGGCCAAGGAGGCCCTCATCGCGGCCCAGGTGGAGCGGGTCCTGGACAAGGACGAGATCCTGGCCAAGTACCTCAACACCGTGTACATGGGCGACTCGGTGTTCGGCGTGGAGGCGGCGGCCCAGAGCTACTACCGCAAGCCGGCCAAGGACCTCACCCTCTCGGAGGCGGCGCTCCTGGCCGGGGTGCTCCCCGCCCCCAGCCGCTATTCGCCCCGCACCCACAAGGAGGCGGCGGAGTTCAAGCGCAACCTGGTGCTCGACGCCCTGGAGCGCTACCGCCTGGCCACCCCCGAGGAAGTGGCCGCTGCCCGGGCCGAGAAGCCCAAGATCCACCCGCCGCCCGGGGTGGTGGGGAAATTCCCGTACTTCCTCGACTACCTGCGGATCTATCTCCTCGACGTGAAGGGCTACTCGCCCGACCTGATCTACCGGGGTGGCCTCAAGATCGAGACGACCCTCGACGTCAAGATGGAGGAGCAGGCCATCAAGGTCGTGTCCAAGGCCCTTCCCAACGCCGCGGATCCCGAGGCCTCGCTGGTCTCGGTGGAGCCGCAGACCGGTTTCGTGCGGGCGCTGGTCGGCGGCCGCAACTGGGACCAGTCGAAGGTCAACCTGGCCCTCGGGAAGCTCGGCGGCGGTTCCGGTCGCCAGGCCGGCTCCGCCTTCAAGCCCTTCGTCCTGGCCCGGGCCCTCGATGCCGGCGTGTCACCCAACAAGGTCTACTCCGCCCCCTCCAGCGTCCAGCCCCGCGGGTTCACCAAGCCGGTGGGCAACTACGAGGGCGGCTCGTTCGGCTCGGCCACCATCACCAAGGCGATGCACAAGTCGATCAACACCGTCTACGTCCAGCTCATCGTCGATGTGGGGATCAAGCAGACAGCCGAGCTGGCCAAGCGACTCGGGATCTCCAGCTTTGACCTGTCCAAGCCCGTCTACGGCGGGATCGCCATCGGCACCCAGGAGGTCTCCCCGCTCGACATGGCCTCCGCCTTCTCGGTCTTCGCCGCCCGGGGCCTGCGGGCCGAACCCACCCCCGTGTTGCGCATCACCGATCAGGACGGGCGGGTGCTCGAGGACAACACCGTGGCCGAGCGGGGCGAGCGGGTGCTGGAGGAACCGGTGGCGGACAACATGAACCAGATCCTGCGGGGCGTGATCGAGGCGGGGACGGGCACCCGGGCCAACATCGGCCGGCCGGCGGCGGGCAAGACGGGCACCTCCCAGAACTACGAGAACGCCTGGTTCGTCGGCTACACGCCGACCCTGTCCACGGCGGTGTGGATGGGCTATCCGAAGGGCAACATCCCGTTGCTCCGCATCCACGGCACGCCCCGGGTGGCGGGCGGCACCATCCCGGCCAAGATGTGGCACGACTTCATGGTCCAGGC
>Ga0299907_10000639_pt1 | contig 17881 bp, 19 predicted proteins | sample RVTome_16_FD_198680 | JGI IMG/M metagenome (GOLD analysis project Ga0299907, IMG submission 198680) | Soil microbial communities from uranium-contaminated site in the Upper Colorado River Basin, Wyoming, United States - RVT152D67 (version 2) ...
CGCCGGATCCTTCTCCGCCTCGAGCTCGGGCGCGATCCGCGCCGCCAGCGTCTTCCCCAGCTCCACCCCCCACTGGTCGAAGGAGTCGATCCCCCACACGGTTCCCTGCACGAGCACCTTGTGCTCGTAGAGAGCGATCAGCGAGCCGAGCGTCCAGGGCGAGAGCCGGTCGGCGAGGATCGTCGACGAGGGCCGGTTCCCGGGGAACGTGCGATGGGGCACGAGCGCGGCGTCGACCCCCTCGGCGGCGACCTCCTCCTCCGTCTTCCCGAACGCCAGCGCCTCGGTCTGGGCGACCAGGTTCGCGTACAGGATCGCGTGGTGGCGGCCCATCTCGTGGAGCGGCTCGAGGAAGCCGATGAAGTCGCACGGCACGAGCCGGGTCCCCTGGTGGAGGAGCTGGAAGAAGGCGTGCTGGCCGTCGGTGCCCGGCTGCCCCCACACGACCGGTCCGGTGTCGACGTCGACCGGCCGGCCGGCCAGATCGACCCCCTTGCCGTCGCTCTCCATGTCGAGCTGCTGGAGATAGGCCGGGAAGAGCGCGAGGTACTCGTCGTAGGGGAGCACCGCGTGGGTGGCGGCGCCGAAGAAGTTCCCGTACCAGATCCCCAGGAGGCCCAGCAGCGCAGGCAGACTCCGTTCGACCGGCGCGGCGCGGAAGTGGTCGTCCATCGCGCGCATCCCCGCGAGCATCTCGCGGAACCGGTCGGGCCCGATCGCGAGCATGAGCGAGAGGCCGACCGCCGAGGCCAGCGAATAGCGGCCCCCGACCCAGTCCCAGAAGCCGAACATGTTCTCGACGTCGATGCCGAAATCGGCGACCCCCTCGGCGTTCGTCGAGACCGCGACGAAGTGCCTCGCGACCGCGGCCTCGTCCCCGAGCGCGCCGACCAGCCAGGCGCGCGCGGTGCGCGCGTTCGTCAGGGTCTCGAGCGTCGTGAACGACTTCGAGCAGACGACGAAGAGGGTTGCGGCGGGGTCGAGGTCCCACGTCGCCTCGACGAACGCGGTTGCGTCGACGTTCGACACGAAGCGGACGGACAGGTCGCGGTCGGAGTAGGCGGCCAGCGCGCGGGTCGCCATGCGCGGTCCCAGGTCGGAGCCGCCGATCCCGAGGTTGACGACGGCGCGGATCCGGCGCCCCGTGTGGCCGGTCCACTCGCCCGTTCGGACCCGCTCGCAGAAGATCTCCATCCGGTCGAGCACGGCGTGGACCTCCGGCACCACGTCGACGCCGTCGACGAAGATCGATGCTTCCCGCGGAGCCCGGAGCGCGACGTGGAGGACGGGCCGGCCTTCGGTGACGTTGATCGGCACGCCGCGGAACATCGCCTCGGCGCGCTCCCGCACGCCGGCCTCCCGCGCGAGCTCGCAGAGGAGCGAGAGGGTCTCGTCGGTGACCCGGTTCTTCGAGGCGTCGAGGACCAGGCCGGCTGCCTCGAACGTCATCCGTTCGCCGCGACCCGGGTCTGCGGCGAAGAGCTCCCGCAGGTGCCGGGAGCCCACCTCGCGGTGGTGGTCCTCGAGCGCCTGCCAGGCCGGCAGCCGCCGCGGGGGCGTCATGTTCTCGATCGTCATCCGCTCCTCCCTGTAGCGCGTCACCCGTCCCGCCAGCAACATAGGGGCAAGCGGTATGGCGTGCGACGTCGAACGAGGAGGTCCGATGGACTGGCTCCACGCGCACCTGATCGTCAACCACTTTCCCATCATCCTGGCCGTGGTCGCTTCGCTCGCCGCGCTGGTCGCGCTCGGGACCGGCAGGGAGGGAGCCTGGCGCTACGCCGGGGTGACCGGCCTGCTGGCGGGGCTCACCGCGCCGATCGCCTACATCACGGGGACCCGAGCGGAGGACCCCGCGGAGGAGCTGTGGTATGTGTCCCACGACGTGCTCGAACACCACGAGCACTGGGGCCTCTACGCCCTGATCGCTCTCGGCCTCGCCGGGCTGCTCGCGATCCTCGCGTTGAAGAGCCGAGCGCGGGGCATGCGCCTGTTGTTCGCGATCGCCCTGTGGGCGGCGACGGGCGTGGCCACCCTCACCGCACTCTACGGCGGCGACATCGTCCACGACAGCGAGGCGCTACGGGACGGCGGCCCGGCCGCGTCCTCCGGCGGCCACGACGAGTGAGACGCCTCAGTCGTTGATGCCGACCGGAAGCGGGGGAGGCTCCGCAGGGGGTTCGGCCGACCGATCGTCGGTACGCGTCAGCAGCGTCGCCCAGCGGCGCGTCCGCTCGGAGCTCTCGAGCGCGATGCGGATCGTCATCGTCAGCGGGACGGACAGGAGCATCCCCATGGGGCCCAGGATCCAGCCCCAGAAGACGAGCGAGAGCCAGACGACCAGGGTCGACAAGCCGAGGCCCCGACCCATGACGCGCGGCTCGACGAGGTTGCCGAACGTCACGTTGACGACCAGGTACCCCACCGCGACGAGGATCGCGTGGCCCAGCCCGAACTGGATGAATCCCATCAGGATGGCGGGCACCGCGGCGATCAGCGATCCGATGTTCGGGATGTAGTTCAGCAGGAACGCGAGCAGCCCCCACAGGGTGGGGAAGTCGACGCCCAGCAGGTCCACCCAGACACCCACGCAGACCCCCGTCGCCAGGCTGATGATCGTCTTGAGGTTGAGGTATCGCTGCATCCCGTAGTTGAACGTGCGGAACCGCTCGAGGGCCCGGTCCGGATGCGGGACCAGGGCGGCCATCTTCGACGGCAGGCTGGGAAGCTCGAGGAGGAGGAACACGACCGTGAAGACGATCAGGAAGGCGTTCGCAAACACAGTCGTCAGGGCGTTGAGGATCGTGGCCGTGTACCGCATCGCCTGGCCGGGTTCGATCTCGCCGATGAGATCCTCGACGCGGACCGGGATGTGCTGCGACGAGAAGGAGGACAGGAGCGCGGTCAGCGACTCCGAGAGACTCGCCTGATAGCCGGGCAGGCGGGCCGTGAACTGGGAGATCTCGTTCCCCACGAAGGCGGAGAAGAGAAGCGATACGAAGACGAGCAGCAGGACGACGACCGCGATCGACAGCACATGGGGCAGGCCGCGCCGATTCAGCCAGCGGACCGGCCGGGACAGGATCAGCGCGAGGAACATGGCGAGGAACAAGGGGACCAGGATGTCCTGGGCCGCTTGCATGCCGTAGATGAGCACGACGATGGCCGCGGCGACGATGAGATTCCGCGTCAGCGACCTGATGGGCGGATCCGGGTGCGTCAGTTGCGGGCGATCTCCTTCTCACCGGGTCGCTCGAGCTTCATGATCCAGAGCCCCGAGTTCGAGTCTGCCGCGTAGATGTGGCCCTTGTGCCACATCGCGCCCCACACGTTGGTGCGGTTGACGCTCGTGGGAGAGGCCGCCTTCTCGGGATCGTTGGTCTCGGTCAGGAAGTAGTCGATCTCGCGGCCCTGTCGGTACAGGTCGCCGCGCAGCGGTCCGCCGGACAGGTCGATCGCCCGCAGGCCGCGCTGGTAGTAGCCGATGTAGAGCACGTCGTCGTGCACCCAGAAGTTGTGGGTCCCGCCCTCCGGGACCTCGTACTTCCCCACCTCGCGCGGGTGGAACGGGTCGCTCGTGTCGATGATGTGCATGAACCCGCGCGGGTCGGACGGGGCATCGGGGCTGTAGCGGCTGGGGAAGATCTCGTCGCCCAGGAACACGTAGTTCTTCCAGGGCCAGGCTACGTGGGTGTTGCCGTTCGGGTAGTTGATCCGGCTCACGAACTTCGGCGCGGTCGGGGTGCCGCCCGCGATCCCCCTGCCCACGTCGAGGATGACGAGCCCGTCGTCCCAGTACGACAGGTACGCCATCCCGTCCGCGATCCACACGTCATGGAGCGCCTTGCGCTCGGTGTCCAGTCCCCACCGCCCGACCTGGCGCGGGCTCGCAGGATCGGAGATGTCGAGGATGTGCACGTCGCGGGTCCCGTCGTTCACCGCGTAGACGAGGTCACCCACGATGTACGTGTTGTGGATGCCTCCGGTGAGCCCGTCGAAGTAGTGGGCCAGGATCCGGGGGTGCGCGGGGTCGGCGATGTCCAGGGTCACGATCCCGTTCTGCCGCTTGGGGTCGTTCTCGAGCGTGATGACGGCCACGGTGGCGTCGGCGTTGACCTTGACGTCGTTGACCCGCCGCCCGTCGACGACGATCGAGTCGGTGAACACCGGATTGGCGGGGTCGGTCACGTCGTAGGCCCGCATCTGGGCGGCGAAGGTCCCGAAGTAGGCGTAGTCGCGGCCGTCCCGGCCCTCGAATACCCACAGGTCGCTGGTGCGCGCGGGCGAGGCGATCTGCCCCACCCGGACCCAGCCGCCATCCTGGACGCGCGGTGCGACTTCGATCGTCGTTCGTGCCATGCGGCCGCCGACCTCGGCGGCGACCTCGTAGGTCCCCGGCCGCTCGGCCACGAAGTAGTGGTCCGCGTGGACCTCGGCGCCGGCCGGGGTGACCCACCAGCGCGGGTGCGCCACCTCGCGGCGGCCCGCGCTCGCGGTCAGCCGGACGGCCTCGCCCGTCTTCACCGCGCTCCGGTCCGCGGAGAGGGTGAGGGTGCCCGCGAACGGCGGATCGACCTCGATCACGATCTCCTTCGTCGTCCGGCCGGCGACGGCGCGGATCACCCCGCGGCCGGGCTGGTCGAGCGCGACCGCCGCGCCCGCCACCCGCACGACATCGGGGGTCGCCGACTCCAGCTCGACCGGGACGTCCCAGAGCTCGTTGCCGAGATCGTCCACGGCCACCGGCTCGAGCGCGAGGAACGATCCGGCCGGCTGGGCGTCCGCGGGGAGGGTGACCCGCACGTCGGCCGGAGGCGCCGGCGTGACGATCACGACCACCCGGTCCGCGATCGCGTTCCCGACCGAGTCCAGCACGCCCACGAGCTGCGCGCCGGCCATCGTCGTCCCGGGATTGACGCCCTGGAGGTTCCCCAGGTCGTCGATGCGGGTGTTCTCCCAGCCCGAGAACCACGCCACCTCGTCCGGCGGAACCGCATTGCCCATGGCATCGAACGCCCGGAGCTCGAGTGCGACCGACTGGCCGGCTTCGATCCGCAGCGTGTCGGGGAGGAGCTCGACGCGCGCGACGGGGCTCTGGCCGGCCAGGGGCGCAGTCACGGCCAGGAGCAGGACGAGGGACAGCGGCGCAGGCTTCATGGCGGTCTCCGGCGCGGGAGGGACGACGACGATCGGAGTCGACGGCTCAATATGGCGCCGAGAGCCGCGTCCCTGCCATCGGCGCGCCGGCGGCGGAAGGGCCGGTTCCTCGACGTCCTGCGGCGACGCGTCGTCCCGCCGGACGTCTGACGGTATACTGCGCCCATGGCGATCATCGACGAGGAGCTGTTCGTCCGATGCGCGCGGTGCGGCTCGGAGGTGGCCACCGGGATCCGCCGCACGGTGGAGGCGCTGGCGGAGCGCCCGCCGGGCCGCCGCCGGATCGTCTGCCACCGCTGCGGCCACGTCGGCGAGTACGGCGACGACGCGTACTACCACCGCACGGTCGAGTCCGACCGCGAGCGGGTGGAGGCGTAGCTGGGCACCCGCCGCGCGTTCTCGGGCGCGCCGTGGGAGGATCGTGTCGGGTACTGCCGCGCCGTCCGCCGCGGGAGTCACGTGGCGGTCTCGGGGACCGCGCCGATCGGGGCCGACGGGCGCGTGGTCGCGCCCGGTGACGGCTACGCGCAGGCGGCGCGCTGCCTCGAGATCATGGGGACCGCGCTGGTGGAGCTGGGAGCGGGCCTCGCCGATGTCGTCCGCACCCGCATGTTCGTGACCGAGATCTCGCGCTGGGAGGAGTTCGCGCGCGCTCATCGGGAAGCGTTCGGCGCGCACCCGCCGGCCACGACGATGGTCCAGGTCGGCGCGCTCATCGATCCGGAGATGCTGATCGAGATCGAGGCGGACGCGATCGTGGGGGACGCGTGAGCACGGATCGGATCACGTTCCGCGGCTCGCTCGGCGACCGGCTCTCCGCGCGACTCGATCTGCCCGACGGCGAGCCGCGCGCCTATGCCCTCTTCGCCCATTGCTTCACCTGCTCCAAGGATCTGCGGGCCGCGCGCGAGATCTCCCGGGCCCTCGCCGCCGGAGGGTTCGGCGTCCTTCGGTTCGACTTCACCGGACTCGGCGAGAGCGAGGGCGACTTCGCCGAGTCCGACTTCTCTTCCAACGTCTCCGACCTGGTCGCGGCGGCGGACTTCCTGCGCGCCGAGCGCGAGGCTCCGCGGCTCCTCGTCGGGCACAGCCTGGGCGGTGCCGCCGTGATCGTCGCGGCGGCGCGCGTATCGGAAGTCCGGGCCGTGGCCACGATCGGCGCGCCGAGCGAGGCGGCCCACGTGCGTGAGACCCTGCTGCGCGAGAACCCGGACCTCGAGGGCTCGGACGAAGCGGAGGTCGAGCTGGCCGGCCGCCGGTTCCGGATCCGCCGGGAGCTGCTGGAGGACCTGGAGCGGCAGAACGTCGAGGCTGCGATCGCGGGGCTCGATCGCCCGCTCCTCCTCCTCCACGCCCCCGAGGACGAGATCGTGGGGATCGAGCACGCAGAGCGCCTGCTGGCCGCCGCCCGCCAGCCGAAGAGCCTCGTCGCCCTGGACGGCGCCGACCATCTCCTGACCCGCGAACGGGACGCCCGCCGGGCGGGCGCGGTGCTGGCGGCCTGGGCCGGGCCCTACACGGCCAAGGGGCGGTCGGCGCCGGTGGGGCACGAGCTCGGCCGCGGCGAGGTCGTCGTCACGGGCGGCGCGAGCGGCTACGCGGTCGAGGCCGTGTCGCGCGGCCACCGCTGGGGCGCGGACGAGCCGGTCGAGCAGGGCGGGACCGACACCGGCCCCACACCGTACGACCTGCTGCTCTCCGCGCTCGGCGCCTGCAAGGCGATCACCGCGCGGATGTACGCGGACCGGAAGGAATGGCCGCTCAAGGGGGTCCGGATCCTCCTCCGCCACTCGCGCATCCACGCCGAGGACTGCGCGGACTGCGAGACCGGGGAGGGGATGCTCGACCGGATCGAGAGCGAGATCGAGCTCGTGGGGCCGCTCGCCGAGGGCCAGCGCGAGAAGCTGCGCGAGATCGCCGACCGCTGCCCCGTCCACAAGACGCTGAAGTCGGAGATCGACATCCAGAGCCGCCTCGCATGACCGGGGCCGCCACGCGGCGCGTGGTGTGCTTCGATTGCGACTCCACCCTGACGACGATCGAAGGGATCGACTGGCTCGCCCGGCGGGCCGGCGTGCGAGCCGAGGTCGAGGACCTGACGCGCCGGGCGATGGCGGGCGAGGTCCCGCTCGAGTCCGTCTACGCGGCTCGGCTCGCCCTGGTTCGCCCCCGCCCCGACGACCTGGCCGCGCTCGCCCGCGCGTACGACGAGCACGCGGGGGAGGACGCGCGCGCGACCCTGGCGGCGCTCGCCGCGGCCGGGCTCGAGACGTGGGTCGTGAGCGGAGGCCTGATCGAGGCGGTGCTCCCGTTCGCGGTCGGCCTCGGGATCCGGCGGGAGCGGGTGCGGGCGGTTCCGGTCCCCTGGGGCGAGACCGATCCCTGGGCCGCCGCGGCCGCCCATCCCCTCGCCCGGACCGCGGGCAAGAAGGACGAGATCTCCACGCTCGCGGCGGGCGACGAAGTCACCCTGGTGGGCGATGGGGCGAGCGACGCGGCGGCCCGCCCGGCCATCGACCGCCTGATCGGCTTCGGGGGGGTCGTCCGTCACGAGCGCACGAGGGAGGTCGCCGACGACTGGATCTCGTCCCCGAGCCTGGCGCCGGTCGTTCCGCTCCTCGTCGGCCCCGACCCGGGCCCGCTCGCCGGGACCCCGCACGAGGCGGTGTGGCGCGCGGGCACCGCGCTGATCGAGGCCGGGAGGGCGCGGCGCGGGAGCGGAAGCGGGGACGGTTGCGGCGGCTCCGGAGGCGGGCCTATGATCGCGCCGTGACCGGCGACCGCCCCCCGCCCGCCCGCCTCTTCCTGCCCGGCCCGACCGAGGTCCGGGAGGAGGTGCTCGTGGCCCAGGCGCGACGCCTCGTCGGGCACCGGTCGCCGGAGATCGAGAGCTTGATGGCCTCCATCCAGCCGCGGCTCCGCGAGGTATTCCGGACCGGCCACCGCGTCTACGTGTCGACCAGCTCGGCCACCGGCCTGTTCGAGGCGGCAGCGCGCAACTGCGTCGCCCGGCGGGCGCTCTGCTGTGTCAACGGCGCGTTCAGCGACCGGTGGCGCGAGGTCGTCGCGGCGAACGGCAAGCCGCACGACGCGCTGGAGGTCGAATGGGGCCAGCCGGTGACGCCCGTGCTGGTCGACCAGGCGCTCGCCGAGCACGACTACGACGCGGTCACGGTGGTCCACAACGAGACCTCGACCGGCGTGACGAGCCCGGTCGCGGAGATCGCCGCGGCAGTGCGGGCCCGCGCCCCGGACGCGCTCCTCCTGGTGGACACCGTGTCCTCTCTCGGAGGCATCGACGTGCGGGTCGACGAATGGGGGATCGACGTCTGCCTGACCGGTGGACAGAAATGCCTCGCCCTGCCTCCCGGGCTCGCGTTCGCCGCCGTCGGCGAGCGCGCGCTCGAGCGCGCGCGACAGATCCCCGACCGGGGTTGGTACTTCGACTTCCTCGTCTTCGAGCGGTACCTCGAACGGCGCCAGACCCCCACGACGCCGGCCATCACGCTCCTCTACGCGCTGGACGTCCAGCTCGACCGCATACTCGCCGAGGGCCTCGACGCCCGCTTCGCCCGCCACGCGGCGATGGCGCGCCACGTCCGTGACTGGGCGCTCGAGCGGTTCGACGTGTTCGCCGCCGACGGCTACCGGTCGGACTCGGTCACCGCGGTGACGAACACGCGGGGGATCTCCGTCGCGGCGCTCAACCGGTGGCTGGCCAGGAACCACGACATGGTCGTGTCGAACGGCTACGGGAAGCTGGCGGACCGCACGTTCCGGATCGGTCACATGGGAGACCACACGGTCGCCGAGATGGAGGCGCTGACCGCCGCGATCGACGAGTTCCTGGAGGCGGATGGGGAATGACCCCGCGCGAACCGTGAGCGCGCCGCGGCGGTTCCGGATCCTCGTCTCCGACTCGCTCTCCGAGGATGGCCTGGCCGCGCTGCGCGCCTTCGAGGACGTCGAGGTCGACGCCCCCGGCAGCCTGTCGCGGGAGGCGTTCCTCGCCGGGCTCCCCGGCCACGACGCGCTGATCGTCCGAAGCGGCACCCGGGTGGACGCCGAGGCGCTCGATCGCGCCCCGGGCCTGAAGGTGGTGGGGCGCGCCGGTGTGGGCCTGGACAACGTCGACGTCGAGGCGGCGACCGAGCGGGGGATCCTCGTCATGAACACCCCGGGGGCGAACGCGACCGCCACCGCCGAGCACGCGTGGGCGCTCCTGCTCGCCCTCTGCCGTCGCCTCCCCGCCGCGGACGCCAGCGTGCGCCGCGGGGAGTGGGAGCGGGGGCGGTTCACGGGGATCCAGCTCGCGGGCAGGACGCTGGGGGTCGTCGGGCTCGGCCGCGTGGGCCGGCTGGTCGCCGCCCGGGGGCGCGGCTTCGGCATGACGGTCCTGGGGTACGATCCCTATCTGTCGGTCGAGGCGGCCGCCGAGCTGGGGGTCGAGCTGGTGGAGCTCGACGGCCTGCTCGCTGGGTCCGACGTCGTGAGCCTGCACGCACCGCTGACCGACGAGACCCGCGCCCTGATCGACGCGGCCGCGCTCGCGCGCGTCCGGCCCGGTGCCCTGCTCGTCAACGCGGCCCGCGGCGGGCTCGTCGACGAGGCCGCGGTGGCGGCCGCGCTCGCCGACGGTCGGCTGGGCGGCGCGGCGTTCGACGTCTACGCCGCCGAGCCGCCGGCCGGGAGCCCGTTGCTCGAGGCTCCGAACGTGGTCCTCACCCCGCACATCGCCGCCTCGACCTTCGAGGCCCAGCGCGACGTCTCGGTCCAGATCGCGGAGCAGGTCGTCGCCGCGCTCCGCGAGGAGGAGTTCCGCAACGCCGTCAACCTCCCGTTCGTGACGACGGGGGGGTTGGCGGAGATCCGGCCGTGGCTCGACCTCGCCGAGCGGCTCGGCCGGCTCGCCGCCGCGCTCGCCCCCGGCCGGATCGAGCGGGTCGAGGTCGAGGCGCGCGGCCCCGAGGTCGCTCCACACGCGCAGCCGCTCTCGGTGGCGGTCCTTCGCGGCGTCCTCGCGCCGATCCTCGGCGGGGCCGACGTCAACTGGGTCAACGCCGCCCATGTCGCCGCGGACCGAGGGATCGAGGTCGCCCGCGGCCGCCGCGCCTCGGCCGCGGAGTACGCGAACCTGGTCGGCTGCCGCGTGCGGACCGACGTCGACGAGCGCGGCGTCGCCGGGACGCTGTTCCAGACCCATCCGCGCGCGGTCGAGATCGACGGCTTCCACCTCGACGCCCCGCCGGTGGGGGACGCGCTCCTGGTGTGGAACCGGGACGTCCCCGGCGTGATCGGCCGGGTGGGGACGCTCCTCGGGAAGGCCGGCGTCAACATCGCCGAATGGCGGCTCGGCCGGACCGCTCCCGGGGAGACCGCGCTCGCGTTCATCAACCTCGACACCCCAGCTCCCGGCGACGTGCTCGAGGCGCTGCGGCGGATCGAGGGCGTCCGGCAGGTCCGCCAGCTCCGATTCCCCCGCTGAGGAGTGGAAGCGGCGTTCCTCGCAGAATGCCCTCGAAGCTCGCGGTCCGTGACCTCTTTCGTGGTCGAGAAACCATCCAAATTCATACCCCATAAGGACATAATTCGGGGGATAATCCGTGGAACGCCTCTTGCACAACTCTTGTACCGGCATGAAGTTTTCTACCCGTTAGCCAGGAGTGTGAATGAGAACATCCCTCCCCCCGACCGTCGATGTGCGATCCCGCCGTGGGATCACGCTCATCGAGGTCCTGATCGTCATGACGCTCGTCGGCATCCTGGCGGCGGTGGCGATCCCCAGGGTCGGCGGGAGCTCGGACCCCTACCAGGCCGTCGACGAGGCGCGGAAGATCCATGCCGCGATCGCCTCGGCGCGCGCGGGCGCGATCGGCACCCAGCGGCAGCACCGGTTCGTGCTGTCGAGTGGGGGGACGTGGAAGGTCGAGCAGGAGGATCCGGTCGGCACGTGGAACGCGATGCCCGACTCCGGCGCGGCCACCGGCACGGTGACGATGGACGGGGCCTCCAGCGGGACGATCCTGTTCTACACCCGGGGACGGGTGGACAACGCTTGCACGATCGTCGTGACCGTCAACGGCCATCAGCAGCGGATCAACCTACTGGCCAGCGGGCTCGTTCAATGGTGAGTATCCGCCGCCTCCGTAGCAGCCGCGGCTTCACGCTGATCGAGGTCGTGGTCGCGATCGTCATGCTGGCGTTCGGCGTCCTCGCCTCGGCATCGCTGACCGCGGCGCTCATGCGATCCAACAGCGGGGTGACGAACCGGACGCGCGCGATCGAGGTGGCGCGCGAGAAGGTCGAGGACCTGCAGTCCGATCTGTATTTCGACATCGTGAGCGGGAACGACGCGGTGACGGTCGGCGGGATCACGTTCAACCGCTCGTGGTCGGTGGCGGCGAACACGCCCGCCACCAACCTCAGGCAGATCACCTTGACGGTCACATGGACGGACCGCCAGGGCAGCCATACGGTCTCCAACCAGACGATCAGGGGACAATGACGGACACACGCGGCATGACGCTCATCGAGATGATGATCGCGATGGTGATCGTCGGGATCATGGGGATCGCGCTCGTCGGATTCCTCCGCGCCCAGCACCAGACGGTCCTGCGGCAGAACAACGGGGTGCTGGCCACGCAGAACGCGCGCGCTGCCGTCGACATGCTGGCGCGGGAGCTGCGGAACGCCGGCTACAGCCCCCGAGGTGGGGTCAGCGGGGCGCGGATCAACACGATGCAGATCGACAGCGTGGCTTGGACGGCGGACATGAGCGCGGACGGCGATACGCTGGATTCCAGCACCGGGTGGGACGAGCGGCTCGCGTATTACGTGCTGGGAACGAACCTGATGCGCGCAACACCGGGGGGGGGAGCCGCGGCCGTCACCGACAACGTCGACTCGCTCCGCCTTAGCTATTTCGACGGCGACGGAGTCGCCACCGCGGATCCCGCGGTCGTCGAGCAGGTGCACATCCGCCTCTTCTACTCGACTCCTCGGGGAGTGCAGAGAGGCGTGATCGAGTCCCAGGTCGCGCTCAGGAACAACATCTACGCCAACTGAGGGAGCCATGAAACACAGCGTATGTCACCCATTCACCGCCCGACGTCAGGACCAACAGGGCTTCGCCATCATCGCGGTCCTCGTCGTGATGGTCGTGCTCGGGTTCATCGGGAGTGCGGCCCTCACCCTGACGGCGGGGGACCAGAAGGTCACCAGGCTGTTCTCGGACGCCAACCAGGCCGACGCGGCCGCCGCCGCCGGGCTCGAGCACGGTGTCGCACAGTTCCAGGCCGACGGGGCCTTTCCGGTCGACGCCACCATCAACGGGTACAACTACCGCGTGAACCAGTCGGTCGACCTGTTCGACTACAACGGCGACACGGTCGCCGACACCGTGTATCTCGCGAGCGACGGCACGTTGAACGAGGACGGGAACGGCGAGATCGTCTACGTGATCGAGTCGGAGGCCACCAAGGGAGCCTACAAGGCGAAGCAGCGGGTGAGGGTCTCGAAGCGGACCATGAGCGTCCAGGCGCCGGCCGCGCTGACCAGCAACGCGTCCGCCGACCTGAGTGGGAACATCACGATCGACGGGCGCAATCACACGGCCAACGGGACCCTGGACTCGAACAACGGCAACACGGGCGCGTGCAACGAGAACAAGCCGGCGGTGACGCTGACCGACTCGATGAAATACATAAACGATCAGGGATCTGTCGACCTCAACGGTCACTCCGACTACGCGTCGGGGGAACCGGAGTACACGAACAAGGACGAGAGCGTCGTCTACGTTTCGCCGGAGGACGTCCTGGGCCTCGAGCCGGGGGACCTGGACGCCATCATCCAGGACGCGGCCACGTACGTCGCGCCCGACACGATCAGCGGGATCGTCTACGTCAACGGAGACTACGGGTCGGGAGCCGCCGGCGGGAACAACGTGACCGGCAGCGGCATCCTCATCGTCCACAACCCGCTCTTCAACCCGCGCGAGCACGACCCGGCCGACCCGCTCTACGACTCGGCGAAGGCTTCGAACCTGGACGTCTACGGCCCCGCCAACCTGGGGAACATCAACGGTGGCACCTTCCACGGGCTCATCATTGCGGACAAGATCGAGCGGATCAACGGCAACATCGACATCCTCGGCGCGGTCGTCTCGCTGAGCGAGGTCGATATCACGCTGGTCGGCACCGGCACCGCGACGATCAAGTACTCGTGCTCGTCACTGAACCAGGCGGGGAACAGCTCGCCGCTGCCGCCGACGCGCCTGAGCTGGTCGTCCGACTGAGCTAGGCTTCTCTCCCTGTTACCGGCGCGCCGCCTCCCGGGCGGCGCGCACCCACACGCGGACGCGCGCCGGCTCGGCCGGCGCGCCGCCCGCCCGCAGCTCCTCCACCAGCCGCGCCGGATCCGCCTCGGCCAGAGCCCCCACGGTTCCGACCCCGGCCTCCTCGAGCCGCCGCGCGTTCTCGGCGCCGATGCCCCGCAGCGTGGCGAGCCGGGCGCGCTCGACCCACGCGCGCGTTTGCGCCTCCTCCGCTCCGACCGTTGCCGCGAGGTGGGCCGGGTCGGAGGCGGCCAGCTCCCAGGGATCCTCGATCCCCGCCCCCGCGAGCGCCGCTGAGGGGATCCCCAGCGCGCCGAGGGTCGGCGCCACGCTGGAGATCGTCTTGACGTGCATGGCCGCGATCATCGCGCCCCCGAAGGCGAGCGCGCCGAGCCCCGCCGCCGCGCGCGTCCCGCTCGTCGCCCGCCGCGCCGTGCCCTGGGGTGGCACCGCGAGGCCCGCCAGAACGAGCGCCTGCCAGACCGTGAACGCCTCGAGAGCGAAGAACGGAAAGCCGAGAAAGCCGAGGACGGGCATCTCGAAGAGCTTGAGCTCCTCGAGCCCCGGCACCGTGTAGATCCACTTCCCGCGCGCCCCCAGGTTGAACAGCTCCCACAACAGCCCGATGCCCGCGCCCCCCGCCAGGAGCCGGAGAATCCGCCCGGGCTCGCCGCGCTCGAGGTCCGCCAGGAGCGAGCGGGACGGATCGCGCCCCCTCACCCAGGGATCGACGAGCAGCGTCACGCCACCCCACACGAGCGGGAAGAAGAGCCGCGGCCAGGCGAGCGGCAGCGCGAGCATCGCGGCGCCCGCGACCTGGAACGAGACCGCCACGCGCGGCCCGACCGGGAGAGGGGGAATCCGGACCGACCGCGCCACGCCACAAGCGCGCAGCGCGCGCTCCGAGCCCAGGACGGCGGGAATTACGGTGGCGAACGACAGCGCGATCCCGGCCCAGCGCGCGACGGGATCGCGCGGCAGGAAGACGTAGTACCAGTTCTCGAGGCGGAGGTTCAGGAGCTCGAAGAAGAGCCAGAACGGGACCGACCACGCGAGCGCGGTGGCGAGGAAGGCGGGGCGATCCAGGAAGAAGAAGCGGCCGTCGCGCCAGGCGACGGCCGCCTCGAAGATCAGGAGCGTGGCGTACCACGCGATCGGGTAGTACCAGGTGGCGAGCGGCTCCACGCCGGCGACCATGCCGGCCGTGGCCGCGGCGAGGAGGGCCGCCGCGGCGCCCGCGGCCGCCACCGCATGCGATCTACTCCCAGTACGGATCGTGGCCGTAGAAGACGAACACCTCCCGCCGGTACCCGAGATCCCCGGGATCGGGCCAGTCGTCCTTGTCGAAGCCGGGGGCGGCTTCGAGCCGGTCGCGTTCGATGTCGAGCACGAAGCGCTCGTTCTCCGGATCCAGCCGAAGGGCCTCGAGCGGGATCGCGAACAGCTTCTCGCCCATCCCGAGGATCCCGCCGAACGACAGCACCGCGTAGGCGATGCGGTTCCGCTCGATGTCGATCATGAGGTCCTCGATCTTGCCAAGGTCCTCCCCGTACTCGTTGACGACATCGTCGCCGATGATCGTGGTGGCCGAAAGCGCCTGGGTTCCGACAGCCATCATCCCCTCCCTGTTGCGGTCCGAAGGTCTCCCGGTGACCTGACCGGGACGTTCCTTCAGTCTAGGGGCCGGCGCGCGGTGGGCCTGTCAGCGGTCGGACACGATCAGGCCAGACCCTCGACCTCGAACTCGCGCAGGAACCCCTCGAACAGCCGCAGGTGGCCCTCTTCGTCCCGCAGGATCGCGATCACCATGTCCTGCGTGACCAGGTCGAAGTCGTCGCAGAACTCGATGACCCGGTTGTAGTGATCGATGGCGCCCTTCTCCGCTTCGATCACGCCGCGGATCACGCTCACCACGTCGGTCGTCTCCGCAGGGGGCTGGAGGTACGACTGCTCCGCCTCGAACTCGAGCGAGCCGGGCACGATGCCCCAGAGCTCCTTGATCCGCTCGGCGAACTGCCGGGCGTGCCCCAGTTCCTCCAGGATGTCGCCCTCGAGCGCCTCGATGATCTCCTGGGCCCGCACGCCGTCCGGGTTGACCGAGTTGGCGATGTAGCTCATGACGGTCTCGATCTCCATCCAATACGACTTCTTGAGGAGATCGATGAGCTCGATGCGCTTCTCGTCGTTCTCCTTGGCGAGCACTCCGCGGTCGAGCGTGGGTACGGTGCCCATCAGCAATCCTCCTCGTCCGATTCTTCCCCGAGCGGCGGGGCCGCGCTGCTACTCCCCGATGACCTTGACCAGGACGCGCTTGTCCCGGCGGCCGTCGAACTCTCCATAGAAGATCTGCTCCCAGGGGCCGAAGTCCAGCCGCCCCTCGGTGATCGCGACCACGACCTCGCGGCCCATGATCTGGCGCTTGTGATGGGCGTCGGCGTTGTCCTCGCCGGTCCGGTTGTGCGCGTAGCGCTCCGGGCTCGGATCGAACGGTGCGAGGCTCTCGAGCCACCGGCGGTAGTCCTGGTGGAGGCCCGGCTCGTCGTCGTTGATGAACACGCTGGCGGTGATGTGCATGGCGTTGACGAGGCAGAGTCCCTCGCGGACCCCGCTCTCCTCGACCGCCTCCGCCACCTCGCCGGTGATGTTCACGAACCCCATGCGCTCGGGGACGTGGAAGGAGAGGTGGCGGGTCAGCGACTTCATGGGCTCAACCTATCCCCGCCGTAGCCCCAGGGCCCCAGCTCCAGCTCGGAGGCGACGACCCACCGATCGGCGCGCAGGAGCACCCATGCGGCCACCACCGCGCTGGCCGTCATCGCGCCGGGCAGGAACCAGAGGCTCGACCGGAGGTCGTCCCACCGCGTCCGAAGGTCGTCCAACCCTACCATATCACCTCGCTCAGCCGTCGCGTGGAGGCGTCGAAGCGAAACCGGATGTCGAACGGGGTCCATGTCTCGACGGTCGGGACGAGCGTGCGGCTGTAGCGCAGGTCGCGGAACGTGACCGTCACCTCGTCCCCCTCGCGCGCGACCGTGGCCACCGGCACTCGCGCCCACCACAGATACGCCTGCCCGGCCCGCGTCGCCAGCGCGGCGGCGACCCACGGATCGTCGAATCCCCGTGGGACGCGGCCCCCGGGCTCGCTCGCCGGGGGGACTCCGCTCAGGCGGTAGACCGAGATGCGCGGCTCGGGGGCATCGATCGGCGCCGCCGCCACCCCGTTCCAGTTCCAGGGGGCCCCCAGCCGGGGGAAGACGAACGCCTCGGCGACCTCGCGCCCGCCGGCTTGCTCGGCCTCGACGACCTCGACCATCGCGCTCCGGTGGAGAAGACCGGCGCATGCCCCGTAGACGAGGAGCGCGCCCAGCCAGGCGAGGACCGCGGCCCGGGCGCGCCCGGGCCACTGGCGCCCGACGAGGAGCGCCGCGATCGGCATCGTCCAGGTGACGAAATCGACGATGAAGAGCCAGTCCAGCGCGCTGCGCTCGGCCGAGAACGGGTACAGGAGCATGGTGCCCCACGACGTCGCGACGTCATAGAGCAGGTGCAAGGCGACGCCGCACCCGCAGACGAGAGCGAACCAGCCGAATCGCGTGCGACCCCGGTAGCCCCACCAGAGGCCCGCCGCGAGCACGAGGGGCAGGATGACCAGCCCGATCAGGGAGTGGGTGAGGCCGCGGTGGAACAGGAGATAGGCGGCATCGGAGCGGGCTTCGAGCACGATGTCGATGTCGGGGAGGTTGCTGGCCAGGATGAGAGCCAGCGTGGTGCCGGGGGGCCGCGTCCGGCCGGCGGCGCGGGACAGCGCCCACCCAGCGAGGGAATGGCTGACGTTGTCCACCCCGCCCGCCGCCGGCCCGTCAGTCGCCCACGACCGGAAGCCCCGCTTTCCTCCAGCCCTGCATACCGCCAGGGACGTTGCGCACGTCCTCGAAGCCGGCGCGCTTCAGCACGCTCGCGGCCACCGTCGAGCGGTAGCCGCTGCCGCAGATCACCGCCAGCGGCCGCTCCTGGCCCGGGACCTCGTCCAGGCGCTCCCCCAGCAGCCCACCGTGAACGTGGGTCGCCCCCTCGATGTGGCCGCCCTCCCATTCGCCGTCCGAGCGGACGTCGAGCACGTCCACCTCTCGCCCGTTCTCGAGCGCCGCGGCGAGAGCGGGGATCGAGATCTGGGGCAGCGTCTCGATCGGGAGCCCGTCCTGGCGCCACGACTCCATGCCGCCGGCCAGCCAGCCCCGCACGTCGTCGAGGCCGACACGGACGAGCGCGCGCACGGCGCGCTCGACATCGGACGGTCTCTCGGCGACGAGCAGGATCGGCGTCTCGTAGGGGACGACCCAGGCCGCCCAGGTCGAGAGGCTCCCGTCCACCCCGATCCCGAACGCCCCGGGC
>Ga0299907_10000640_pt1 | contig 17872 bp, 14 predicted proteins | sample RVTome_16_FD_198680 | JGI IMG/M metagenome (GOLD analysis project Ga0299907, IMG submission 198680) | Soil microbial communities from uranium-contaminated site in the Upper Colorado River Basin, Wyoming, United States - RVT152D67 (version 2) ...
GCCGGCGAGCACGTTCTGGACGCGGCCGAGGTAGACGTTGCCGGCGATCGAGCGGCCGCCGCCGTGCGCGACGTAATGCTCGATCAGCGTCCGGCCTTCGAGCACCGCGATCTGGATGCGATCGCCGTGCTCGTGGATGACCATGACCTTGTCGGAGCCGCGGAGCTGCTTGGCCTCCTCGCCCGTGAGCCGGCGTGGAGGCCGTCGCGGCCGCTGACGGGAACGTTGCGCGCGTGCATCGAGGCGAGTTGAACCGCCCTTCGATGCGTCGGCCTTGGGCGCACCGGTCCGGCTGCGTCCGCCGGCCTTCGCGGGTGCCGGAGTCGCCGGGTCTCCACCCTCCGCCGACTCGTCGCCGGCCTGCGGCGTCGCCGCCGCCGCGGGGCGTCGTTGCCGCGGCGCTCTCGGCTTGGGCTGCCGCTGCGGCTGAGCCTCGGGCGTCGTCCCTTCCTCGGCTCCCGTGTCGGCCTCTTCGCCTTCCGAGGTTTCCGTGGTCCCGGCCGGACGAGTACTCCCGCGTCCTCCGCGTCCACGTCCACCTCGACGGCGGCGACGCTTGCGGGCGGCCGCAGTGGTGCCTTCGTCGGCCGCGGCAACCGGGCCGTTCGCCGCTTCACCCGCAGACGCGCCCGTCGCGTCTGCGGCTGCGGTCGTCGCCGCGCCGTCGCCCTCAGGCGCGCTTGCTTCCCCGCTCACCGGCGCAGCGTTGCCGTCGGCCGCATCCGCGCCGGCCGCAGGGGGCCTCGCGCGCGGCGTCGAAGGCCTGCGGGCCCCCGATGGAGTACCGCGCGGCCGGGCCGGCTGGGTTCGCCGTGGGCGCGGCGGTGACGACGTAGAGCCGTCCGGCTTCGCAGCGGGTCCCGTTTCGCCGCCCTCGGCTGCATCCGACGCGTCGTCGCCTTCCTTGGAAGCTCCGCCCGCCGTCGCTGGCTTCTTCTTGTGCCGTCTCCCTCCACGGCGGCCGCGTCGCCGCTTCGGACGAGGTGGCCCGCCCTCGGTTGTCGCGGTTGGACCGCCTGAGCCGCCCTCGCCGCTCGCCTCTGCCTTCGTTGCGCCGCCCTGCGCCGGACCCCCGGCTTCGGCCGAACCGCCGGACGCTCCTGCTGCACCCGCTCCCGCAGCGTCCGCGCCGCTCCGTGTGGGAGGGGTCGCGTCGCCGGCCGGGGCCGCGCCGCCGGTCGTCTCGCTTTCGTCGTTCACTGTGATGCTCCTCTCTCGCCGCTCTAAAGGCGGCGCATATGGATGTTGAGCAGGATCCCGGTCGCCAGGAACGAGGCGATCAGCGACGAGCCGCCGTACGAAACGAACGGCAACGGGATCCCGGTGATGGGCGAGATGCCCATCGTCATTCCCATGTTCACGAATCCTTGGAAGGCGAACATCGACACGATGCCGGCTGCCAATAAGGATCCGAATGCGTCCTTCGCCATCATCGAGATGCGCACTCCTCGCCAGAGGAACATCGCGAACAGGAGCAAGAACGCCCCCGTGCCGGCGAAGCCGAGTTCCTCGCCGATGACGGTGAAGATGAAGTCGGTGTGCTGCTCGGGTACGAACTTGAGATTGGTCTGGGTTCCGCTGAAGAGTCCTTTGCCGGTGAATTCTCCGGACCCGATCGCGATCTTCGCTTGCGCCAGGTTGTACCCGGTGCGATCGGGATCGCTGGTTGGATCGAGGAACGCCGTGAGGCGCGCGACCTGGTAATCCTTCAGCAGCCCTGTAGAAAGGATACCCCAGAACGCGACGGTGGCGAGAAGGACCATGATGAGCAGGAGCCGCATCTTCGTCCCGGCCACCAGCAGCATCCCTCCGAGGATCGCGAGGAGAACGAGCAAGGTCCCGAGGTCGGGCTGCAGGTAGATGAAGATGGCCGGGACGGCCACGAGGACGACGCACTTGAGGACGTCGGGCAGTAACGGGGAGCCTTTGCGCTCGGCGAGGACGGCGGCGATGGCGATGATCAGCGCGAGCTTCGCCAGTTCGGAAGGCTGGATCTGGAAGACGCCGATCGCGATCCACCGCTGCGCGCCGGCGACGGTCGTCCCGATAGGACTCAGGACGACCGCGAGCAGGATCACCGGGACGATCCACGCCAGCCACGCCCAGGCCTTCAGCTTGCGGTAGCCGAACAACGCCAGCGCCGTCATGCCGATCACGCCGACGGCGCCGAAGAGCAGTTGCCGGTTGAGGAAGAAGCGAGTTGACCGGCTCTCCGCCTCGAGCTGCGCAAAGGTTGCCGAGTACACCATGAGGGCCCCGAAGCCGGAGAGCAACAGCGCGAACACGATCAGCGTGGGATCGAGGTGCCGTAGCGGCGCTCGCTCGGACAAGCGCGCCGGGATGAGTCGCTCGCGTCCGATGCGCTCGACGCGGCCGGCCGTGCCCTCGAACGCCATCAGTCGCTCCTCACGCCGAACACGACCGGTGTGAGCGGCAGATCGAAGAGCTTGTCCATGATCCGGCGCACGACCGGCCCGGAAACCTGGCTGCCGAATCCGGCCTGCTCGACGACGGAGACGACGACGTAGCGCGGCTTGTTCGCCGGCGCGTACGCCGCGAACCACGAGAAGGGCTGCTTGCCGGCGATCTCGGCGGACCCCGTCTTCGCCGCGACCGATATCTCGTCGAGCGGCCAGCCGCGGAACGGGAACACCGCGGTCCCGCGCAGCGAGACCTGCTCGAGCGCGCGCTGGATGTAGTTCATGTTGTCCGCGTCGATCTTCACGCGCGAGAGGACCTGCGGCTTGATCTCTTGTTCCACGGTGCCGTCGGCGGCTTTTACCGTTAAGCCCACGTGCGGGCGCAGGACCTTGCCGCCGTTGGCGATCGCGGCGTAGCCGACCGCCATCTGGAGCGGCGTGGCGATGACGTCACCCTGGCCGATCGACATGTTGACGGCGTCGCCGCCTCGCCATAGGTACCCCCGCTCGCAGAGGTCCTCGTACACGACGTCCTTGGTCTTGTTGAACCGGTCGCACCACCGCACCTTGTTGAGGTCGTAGATCTGCCGGCGGTAGTCGCGGCCCGGGACGCGGCCGTCCTCCTCGTTCGGAAGGTCGATCTTGGTCACCGCGCCGAGCCCGAAGCGTCGCGTCCAATCCTGCATGACCTCGTAGACCTTCTTGCCGGCTAGCTCGTTGGCGCGCTCCTTGCCCCACCAGTTGGCGGCCAGCCGGTAGAAGACGGTGTCGCAGGACACGACGAGCGCCTGGGCGAGCGAGATGTTGCCGCTCCCGCCCGTCCAGTTACGGAACACCCGGTTGCCGAACTCGAACGACGACGTGCACGGCAGCGTCGAGCTCGGTGACATCGCCCCCGACTCGAGGGCCGCAGCCGCCATGAACGGCTTGAACGTCGACCCCGGCGGATACGCGGACTGCATCGCCCGGTTCAGCAGCGGGAAGTGGTTCTTCGGGTCGTTCAGGGCGGCGAAGTAGTCGGACGAGACGCCCCCGACGAACCGGCGAGGATCGAACGTCGGGTAACTCGCCATCGCGACGACTTCCCCCGTCTGCGCGTCGAGTACCACGACCCCGCCGGCCGGTGCCAGGAAGTTCTCGCCCGTCTCGGCGAAAGTCCGCCCGCGGGCACGCTGGATGCCTTGGTACAGCGATTCCTCGGCGATCGCCTGCACCTCGGCGTCCAGGGACAGCATCACGTCGTTGCCGGGCTCCGCTTCTTGAGCGCCGAGCGATCGCAACACGAGCCCGCTCGAGTTCACCTCGAGCTTGTCGATGCCGGGCTTGCCGCGGAGCCAATCTTCGTAGGTCCGCTCGACGCCGGTGCGCCCGATCGAGTCGCCGAGCCGGTACCCCTTGTCGCGAAGGCGATCCAGCTCCGACTCGGTCGTCTCACCGACGTACCCGAGGACGTGCGCGGCGAGGCTGCCCTTGGGATAGGCTCGGACCGGCAGGACGAGCGTCTCGGCGCCCGGGTAGCGCTCGGCGTGTTCGCGGATCTCGAAGATCACCGGCTCGGGAACGTCGTTGGCGATGATCGCCGGACGATAGGGAGAGACGCGCTTGTCGTCCAAGCGTGCGTTGATGTCCTTCGCCTTGATCTTCAGAAGCTTCGCCAGCCGGCCGACGACCAAGCTGCGCAACTTCGGGTCGCGGAGGTCGTCCCGCCGCAACCCGACGGCCAGCGAGGGACGGTCCTTCACTAACTCGACGCCGTTGCGATCGAGGATCCGGCCGCGCGGCGCCTCGAGCCAAACGAGACGAACGGAGTTGTTGACCGCCGCCTCCGCGTACTGCTCGCCGGTCAGGACCTGGAGGAACCACAACCGCGACACCAGCACGCTCATCATCGCGAGCACGACGATGCCGAGGATCGCCGCGCGGAACCGAACCCGTTCGTCGCCGGAGATCAACGGAGGACCCTCGCCGGCCGGAGCCGCGCGGCGAGCGCGCGGACGGGCGGATACAGGAACGGGGTGAGCAACGCGTTGTAGCAAGCGCCGAAGACCGCAGTGACCAGGAGCGTGCGGCCGCCGACGGCCTCCTGGCCGAGCAGGAGCGCGACGGCGCCATAGAGCATCAGGCCGCCAAGGGTCGCCGCGAACTCCATCGTCATCGGCAGCCAGGTCGACGGAGCTTGTAGCTGAGCGCGGATCGCCCCGACGGCGTACCCGACGACCGTGTATGCGAGCGCGGTGAGGCCGGCCGGCAAACCCGTCATCAGATCGGTCAGCAGTCCTCCGGCGAACCCGAACCCGGCGGCGAGCGCCGGCCCTTCGCCGAGCGCGAGAGCGACGGTGAACAGAAGCAGGAGCGGCGGCTTGGCTCCGAGCAGCGTGGCCTCGCCGAGCACGGACGTCTCGAGCAGCAGTCCGGTGAGGAGCAACACGAAAAGGAGCAGGGTCCGCTTCCAGATCACTTGGCCGCCTCCTGCCCCACGACGATCAACAGGAAGTCCAGGCTCGAGAAGTCGACGAATGTCGTGACGAAGGCGCGGCGGGCGAGCGCGTTCCCTCGCGGCTGGACGCGTGCGACGGTGCCGATCGGGATCCCCGGCGGGTAGACGCCGCCTTCGTAGCCGCTGGTGACGACTTCGTCCCCGACCGTCACGACCGCCTCCGCGTCGAACAGATCGAAGCGCAGCTCGTCCCCTCCGGTTCCCTCCGCGACACCGGTCTCGCCGTTCGATGCGATTCGCGACGCGACGGCGCTCGACGGGTCGACGAGCAGCAACACGCGCGCGGTTCGCTGCGACACCTGCACGACGCGGCCCACGAGCCCGGCGCCGGCGACGACCGGCATGTCCTTGCGGACGCCGTTGGCGGTGCCGCGGTCGATGAAGACGGTGTGCTCGAAGTTGGAAGGCCCAACGCCGGTGACGCGTGCGGTCACCGTTTTGAGATTCAGCCGGTCGGACAGACCGAGGAGCTTGCGCAGCTGCTCGTTCTCGCGGGCGATGTCGGTGACCTGCCGCTCCCGCTGCTGGAGCTGGGCGTTCTGCTCCTGGAGGGTGCGGATCTGCTCCTTCAGGGTGCCGACCTGCGTGAACCCCGAGAAGAAGTCACCGATCGGGCGCACCAGACGGGACACGCCGTCCTGGAGCGGCCCGACGACCGTCATGATCCCGCGGCCGATCGCGTCCAGCGGGCCGTCTCCTTTGGACCGGAAATCGATCGTGACCAGCACTAATGCGGCGGTCAAGAGCAGCACGACGAGCAGCCGCGCTCGGCGGGTGCGGTCGAAGATCCTCATCATCGGCAGGGTGCCGCATCCCCCGAGCCGCGCGGCGCGCGAGCCCGGGTGGGGAACGGCGTCCCCGAAACCTCCTTCCCGCCGGTCAGCGCGGCCCGCGCACGACCGACGTCGCTACAACGTCTTCTAGTGTCTGGATGAAGAGATCAGCACCCGTTTGAGTGCCTCGAACTCCTCCAAGCAGCGGCCCGAGCCGACCGCGACACAGGTCAGCGGCGAGTCGGTGATGTGGACCGGCATACCGGTCTCGTGCTTGAGCCGCTCATCCAAACCTTTCAGCAACGCCCCTCCACCACAGAGCACGATGCCGCCGTCCATGATGTCGGACGCGAGCTCGGGCGGAGTCTTGTCGAGCGTGTTCTTCACCGCGTCCACGATCTGATTCACCGGCTCCTCGATCGCCCGGCGGATCTCTTCCGCGGCGACGATGATCGTCTTCGGCAGGCCGGTGACGAGATCTCGTCCTCTGATCTCGGCGTGCGGCTCGTCCGGCATCGGGAACGCGGACCCGATCGCCATCTTCATCTCCTCTGAGGTCCGCTCGCCGAGCAGCATCGAGTATTCCTTCTTGATGAACTGGATGATCGCTTCATCCAGTTCGTCGCCGCCGATCCGTATCGACATCGAGGTGACGATCCCGCCCAGCGAGATCACCGCCACCTCGGTGGTGCCCCCACCGATGTCGACCACCATGTTGCCGGTCGGCTCGTGGATCGGGAGGCCGGCGCCGATCGCGGCCGCCATCGGCTCCTCGATGATGTACGCGTTCCGTGCTCCGGCAGCGATCGTAGCCTCCTCGACCGCTCGCTGCTCGACCCCGGTGATGCCGCTCGGTACGCAGAGGACCACCCGCGGCTTCGCGAGCCAGCGGCGGCGATGCACCTTTTGGATGAAGTACCGCAGCATCTTCTCCGTGACGTCGAAATCGGCGATGACCCCGTCGCGCAGCGGGCGGACGGCCACGATGTGCGCCGGCGTGCGGCCGATCATCCGCTTGGCCTCGGTACCGACGGCCAGGATCGCGCCCGTCTTGGTGTTGATCGCGACGACGGATGGCTCGTTGAGGACGATCCCCCGTCCGCGAACGTAGACGAGCGTGTTCGCGGTGCCGAGGTCGATGGCCATATCGCGACCGAGAAGTGTGAACGTATTCGCGCGCATAGCGAGTCCGGTTGTCGACAGCGATTCATTCACGACCGACCCGGCGGCGGTCGGGCGCAATCCTATCATCGGGTCCGAGGTGGACAAAAAGCCTGCTCGTGGGGAAGACTGCCCCGTCCGATCCCCTGCCGAGGACGATGATGGCGTCGCAAGGTCTTTCCGCCCGCCGGGCGCCCGGCGCCGTCGCGCTGGCGCTCATCGCGTTCGCCGTCGCGCTCGCGGCCGGCTCCCCCGCCGATGCCGCCCACCGCGTCCGCGAAAAGCAGATAAACCTCGACATCGCCCGCCGGGTTCAGACGCGCCTCGCGGCGGCGGGGATCCCGGTGGTGATGACCCGGACCACCGACCGGACGATGTCGCTGGGGTCCCGGACGGCGATCGCCAACGCCCGCCGGGCCGACGTGTTCGTCTCGATCCACAACAACGCCTCGCGGAGCCGGTCGGCCGCCGGCAGCGAGGTCTACCACCAGATCCGCGGCGGAGCCTCCAAGGTGCTCGGCCGGGCCATCCTCCGCGAGCTCGCCCAGAGCCCGGGCCTACGTTCGACCCTGCACGCCCGCCGGGGCGACCACGGCGACTACTACTACGTGCTCCGGAACACCAAGATGCCGGCTGTGATCGTTGAGGGGGCGTACGTGTCGAACCCGCGCGAGGCCCGGCTGCTCGCGAAGGCATCGTTCCGCCAGAAGCTCGCCGACGCGATCGCGAACGGGATCCTCGCCTACCAGCGGACGCTGACCGCCAAGCCGCTTCCCTCGATGATCACACCGACACGCGTGACGGTCCCCGCGCTTCCCTCTCCCGGCGCGGTCGCCGGGGCGGCGATCAACTCGCGGACCGTGGCGCTGTCGTGGGAGACGACGCCGCTCGCGAGCGCCTACAACGTCTACCGCGACGGAACGTTGATCGGAACGATCGGCTCCGATCTGCTGAGCACCGGCCGCCTTGCGTTCACCGACATCTGGGCCGCGCCGGGCCAGCTCTACCACTACGAGATCGCCGCGGCGAACAGCGTCACCGACATCGCAATCGAGTCGACGCCGGCCCGTCTGTCGGTGCGCACGCCATCGATCTTCGTCGTGCTCGACGCGGGCCACGGCGGGAGAGACCCGGGGGCGATCGGTTCGTACTGACTGCGTTTGGAAGCTTCAGGGCGCGTAGAAATAGCCCAAGATTCGCGCTGTCGACATCAGAGGGGCGGTGGCCCTGGATGGGCCGACACATGCGTGACCCGACCGTCGGAATCGAAGCTCACGTCAACGTATCTTCCTATCAGATTCGACGCAGATATAGAGTGACCAACGCGGAAGCAGGTCTTGACTCTAGCTGCACCACCCGGCGGCCTTGCGCCTCCCGGGAAGCCGATGCAGACCTCAGAAGCGGTCACAGTTCGAAGAGGGCCTTGCCAAGCGGATATTCCGGTCTTTGAGATCGAGACACAATGATCTGTGGCCCAATACGATCGGTCACCGCATCCATGGAAGGCCTCTTTGCCGCTAATGCAGGAGAAGAGGGCTGTCACGCCAATGGTCGTCGCCACCCCCAGCAGCGTTCTCAGGAGACTGGCTCGTGACTTCACAACTCCACCGGTTGGAGTCCCCTCATTTCACAAGAAAAGCAGGCTCTTGGGTGCGACTGCAATTCACTCCAGCCCAAATGGAACGACAAGCGCCTCTGCACGGCCGGCTCAGGAATTCCCCTCAACCAATCCCGTGTTCTCGTTCTGATCGATCTGACAGGCCTAGTGCTCGCCGCGGATGCTCGCCCATCCGCTCGAGGCGACGATCACGTGATCGAGGAACTCCAGGCCCAGTAACGCCGCACCATCCGCCAGTCGTCGCGTGATGGCGCGATCTTCCGTTGACGGTGTCGCTTCCCCGGACGGATGGTTGTGGGCGACGAGCACCGCCGCCACGCCCGGCTCGCGGAGCGCAGCGGCGAAGACTTCGCGGGGCTCCATCGGCGCGTGCGCGATCCCACCGATCCCCACGACGACCTCGCGCAGCAGCCGGTGCTTACGGTCGAGCAGCAACGCGACGCACTGCTCTTGCTCGAGGTGCGCCAGCCGGGGTCCGAGGAGCGCAGCTGCGTCGGCGGGACGCATGATCTGCGGACGGTCGGCGGCGAGCCGCTGCACCGCCCGGCGGCCGAGCTCCAAAGCCGCCACGATCTCGGCCGCCGTCGCCGGCCCTATGCCCGGGATCGCGACGAGCTCGCTCGCGTGCATCCGGGGGATCGCGCCGAGCCCGCCGAGCGCGACGAGAACCCGCGACGCGAACGCGAGCACGTCTTCGCGTGCCGTTCCGGTCCGTAAGAGAAGCGCGAGGAGCTCGGCGTCGGAGAGTGCCGACGGCCCGAGCGCAGCCAGCCGTTCGCGCGGGCGATCGGTCGGCGGTCGTTCCGCGACCCGGACGGGTCGCGGACCTGCGGTCACCCGAGGTCTGGGAAGAAGAGCCCGAGCTCGCGCTTGGCCGACTCCGGCGAGTCGGATCCGTGCACGATGTTCTCGGTCATCTCGATCGCGAGGTCGCCGCGGATCGTGCCGAGCGCGGCCTCCTTCGGATCGGTGGCGCCCATCAACGTGCGCACGACCGGCACGGCCTCATCCCCTTCGACCGCCATCGCGACGAGCGGCCCGCCGGTGATGAACGACACCAGGTCTTTGAAGAACGGCTTCTCACGATGCTCGCCATAATGCTCGCCGGCCATGGCGGAATCCATCGTCAGCATCCGAATCGCGACGATCGTCAGCCCTTTCGCTTCCAGCCGGCGGATCACTTCGCCGATCAACCGGCGGCGCACCCCATCGGGTTTCACGAGGACGAGGGTTCGCTCGGTCGCCATCAGGATTCCTCCGTTTCGTTCGAAGCGCCTCGTCAGAGGCGCGCACAGTATAGGGGCGCTCTAGTCGAGCCCGAGCACCATCGCGCGTGCCTCGGCGGCCACCGTGAACGATCCGGTCACGAGGATCAGGTCGCCTTCTTCGGCCAGCTCGATCGCTTGGGCCACCGCGCCCTCGACGGTCGAGACGATCCGGATCTCGGCCCCGAAGCGCGCGGCCTCCTTCGCGATCCGCTCGGCCGGCGCCGCGCGCGGCGACGGTGCCGTCGTCACGATCACGAGGTCGGCGATCGGAACGATCCCGTCGACGACGCCGGCCACGTCCTTGTCGTCGAGCATCCCGAGCACCAGGAAGAGCCGATCGCATGCGAACGAATCCTGGACGCTATTGGCGAGCTCGAGCGCCGCGGCGGGATTGTGCGCCCCGTCCACGATCAGCAGCGGCCTGCGGCGGAGCACCTCGATCCGCCCCGGAGACCGCACGCCTGCCAGCGCGGCACGAACCAGCTCCTGCTCGAGCGGCCGGTCGCCGAGGAACGCCGATACCGCGGCGAGCCCGAGCAGCACGTCGGTCGCCATGCGCTCCCCGTAGAGCGGAACGAACACTTGCTCGTAGGTGCCACCGGCGATGCTGATGTCGAGCGCCTGTCCCCCGACGGCGTTGTCGCGGCCGTAGAGGGCGAAGTCGGTTCCGTCGACGCGCAGGATGGCGCCCATCTCGCGACAGCGCTCCTCGATCACCGCCCGCACGTCCGCCGAGCGCTCGCCGGTGAGGCAGATCGCGGCCGGCTTGATGATTCCGGCCTTCTCGCGCGCGACTTCGACCGGGGTGTTCCCGAGCTCGGGGTGATCGAGCGACACCTCGGTTATGACCGCCACCCGGCCGTCGATCAGGTTCGTGGCGTCCCACTCCCCGCCCATGCCGACCTCGAAGACGCCGGCGTCGACCGCCCGCTCGGCGAACCACTCCTGCGCGAGCATCGTGAGGGTCTCGAAGTAGGTGACGCGCTCGGCCAGCGCGTCTACCTGCGCGAGGAACGGCTCGAGGTAGGTGTACGTCTGCGCGAACTCCTCTTCGGAGATCGGCTCGCCGTCGAAGGTGATCCGCTCGCGTACGTCGTGGAGATGCGGTGAGGTGAACGTTCCCACCTTGAGCCCGGCGGCGCGCAGCAGTTCGGTGGCGACCCAGGCCGTCGTGGTCTTGCCGTTGGTGCCGGTGATGTGGATCGACGGATACGTCCGCTGCGGATGATCGAGCAGCTCCGAGAGCGCGCGCATCCGGTCGAGGTCGGGCACCATCCGCGTCGGGATGCGCTCGTCGAGCGCGCGGAGCGCATCGGTGTAGTTCACGGCTCAGCCTTCGAGGTCGCGCAACGCTTCGCGGAGCCGCTCGGTGGAACGCTCCGTCTCGGCCAGTCGCTCGCGCTGCTGCTCGACGACTTCCTCAGGAGCCTTCGCAACGAACTCCTTGTTCTCGAGCTTGCGGCGCACGCCGTCGGCGTCCTTCTCGAGGAGGGCGATCTCCTTGGAGAGACGGGCGCGCTCGGCGTCGAGGTCGAGCAGGCCCGCCAGCGGCACGTGGATCACGGCGCCGGGCACGACGAGGCGCGCGTGGGCTCCGCCGTGTCCGTTCGTCGAGCCGACGGCGAGCTCCCCCCATCCCGCGAGCGCACGGACGCGGTCTATCTCCGTTTCTAAGATAGAGGCGAGCCCGGAGTCCTCGATCTCTGCGTGGGCGTCGGGCCGGGCGGAGTGCGGGATCGTGTGGTCGGCGCGGAACCGGCGAAGCGCGCCCACCACACGCATCACGAACTCCATCTCGGTCTCGGCGTCGCGATCTTGCAGGCTCGGGTCCGGCTGCGGCCAACGGGCGGTCATGACGGTCGTCTCGCCGGTGAGCGCTCGGTACAGCTCCTCGGTGATGAACGGCATGAACGGATGCAGGAGCCGCAAGATCGTTTCGAGCACGTGCGCGAGCACCGCTCGCGTGGCGTCCTTGAACTCGGATCCGCCGCCTTGCAGCGGCCCTTTCGACCATTCGACGTACCAGTCGGCGAACTCGCTCCAGGTGAATTGACGAAGGAGCTGCGCGGCGCGCGCCATGTCGTAGCCCTCGATCGCCTCGTCCACCGCGGCGACGGTCGCGTCGAGCCGCGACAGGATCCACCGGTCGGCCCGGCTCCAGTACATGTCCGACGATCGAAGGGCATGCGGGTCAGGCGTTCCACCCTCTAGGTTCATCAGCACGAACCGCGAGATGTTCCACAGCTTGTTCGCGAAGTTGCGATCACCCTCGATCCATTTCTCAGCCACCGGCACATCCGAACCGAGCGTGGCCGAACGCAGGAGCGTCATCCGCAATGCGTCGGCGCCGTATCGGTCGATCAATTCGAGTGGGTCCATGGTGTTACCCGATGACTTCGACATCTTCTTGCCACGGAAGTCCCGCACCATCCCGTGGATGTGGACGTCGCGGAACGGAACCTGTCCCATGAACCGGATGCCCATCATCATCATGCGCGAGACCCAGAACGTGATGATGTCGTAGCCGGTAACGAGCACCGAGGTCGGGTAATACGTTCTAAGATCCTCGGTGTCGTCGGGCCAGCCGAGCGTCGAGAACGGCCAGAGCGCGCTCGAGAACCACGTGTCGAGCACGTCCGGATCCTGCGACAGCTCCGTCGAGTCGCACTGCGTGCAGACGTTCGGGTCGTCGAGCGCGGCGAACTCATGGCCGTTCGCGCATGTGAACACCGGGATCCGGTGTCCCCACCACAGCTGCCGCGAGATGCACCAGTCCCTCAGATTCTCCATCCACACGAGGTAATTCCGTTCGTAACGCTTGGGCACGAACCGCGTGCGGCCGTCACGCACGGCTTCGATCGCCGGCGTCGCGAGCGGCTCGACGCGCACGAACCACTGCTCCGATAGCCACGGCTCGACCTCGGTCTTGCAACGCTGGCAGTGCCCCACGGCATGCACGTACGGACGCTCTTCTTTCTCGATCGCGCCGAGCGCGCGGAGCTCCTCGAGCACGGCCCGGCGCGCTTCGTAACGATCCATCCCCGCGAACTTCCCGCCGTTCGCGTTGATCGTCGCGTCGGGGTTCAGGATGTTGATCGGCGGGAGGCCGGTGCGCTGGGCGATCTCGAAGTCGGTCGCGTCGTGCGCGGGCGTGACCTTGACCGCGCCGGAGCCGAACGCCGGGTCGACCGCTTTATCGGAGACGATCTGCAACTCACGACCGAGGATCGGAAGGACGGCGGTCTTCCCGACAAGGTCCTTGTACCGGCCATCGGCAGGACTCACCGCGACACCGGTGTCCCCCAGCATCGTCTCGACACGGGTCGTCGCCACCGTGATGTGGCCGCTGCGGTCCGAGAGCGGATAGTTGATGTGGATGAGCTCGCCTTCGACGTCGGAGTGCTCGACCTCGATGTCGGAGAGGGCCGTCGCGCAGCGCGGACACCAGTTGATGATCCGGTTGCCTCGATAGATGAGCCCCTCGTCGTAGAGATCGACGAACACCTTCCGCACCGCGCGGGAGAGGTCGGGATCCATCGTGAAGCGCTCGCGCGACCAGTCGACCGACTCGCCCAGCCGCCGCATCTGCTTCGTGATCGTTCCCCCGGACTCTTCCCTCCAGCACCACACGCGCTCGACGAACGCCTCGCGGCCGAGGTCGTAGCGGGTCTTGCCCTCCTTGGCGAGCTCACGTTCGACGACGTTCTGGGTCGCGATGCCCGCGTGGTCGGTGCCAGGGAGCCACAGCGCCCGGTATCCCTGCATGCGGCGCCGACGGACGATCGCGTCCTGGATCGAGTGATCGAGCGCGTGCCCCATATGGAGGATGCCGGTCACGTTGGGAGGCGGCAGCACGATCGAGAACGGCTCCCCGTCACCCGGGGGCGCGAAGGAGCCCGCTTTCTCCCACGCGGCGTAGATGCGTTCCTCCACGCCGTGCGGGTCGTATTGACTGGGTAGCTTGTGGCTCACTTCATCCCTCCGCCCATCAAAAAAGGACCCTCGTAGGGTCCCGGAAGGCTAACAGGCGCCGTCGCCTACGCCCTCCGGGGCGGGACGACTACTACTACGAGCGCCATCGTTGCGCGATTGTATCACCCCGATCATCGGATCCGGCTCGAAAGCGCCGTTATCGGGCGCGCGGTTGGCGGGAATCAGATAATCTGATTCCTATGAAAGAGCTCTCGGCGACCGAGGTCGCACGACGTTTCTCCGAAGTGCTCGACGCCGTCGAGCACGATGGGGAGTCATTCGTCATCCGGCGCAAGGGCAAAACGATCGCACGTATCGAGCCGGCCCCGTCTAACGGAGCGGCGGTGAAGAAGCTGCTCCGACGCATCCCGAACGATCCAGATTGGGCCCGAGAATTGCGCGAACTTCGACAGAGCCTTCCCGTCCAGGAGCGGGATTGGCCAGACTGATCTTCGATACCTCCGTCCTGGTCGCCGGCGAGCGGGCTGCGAGGCGGCCGTTAGCCTTGGTCGATCCGGGCGACGACGTCGCGATCGCGTCGATAACCGTTGCGGAGATGCTCCTCGGCGTGGAGCTCGCCGACGGAAGGCGTCGTCGCGCCCGGCACGCCTGGATCGAAGCCGTCCTGGCGACGTTTTTCACCGAGGACTACGACCTCGACGTCGCCCGCGCGCACGCCGGCCTCATGGCGCATTCGCGGCGGTCCGGGCGACCGCGCGGCGCGCACGATCTCATCGTCGCGGCCACCGCGATCGCGACCGAACGGACGGTCGTGACGCTGGATCGGGCAGGCTTCGAGGATCTTCCCGGCGTGAACCTCAATCCCTGACGACTCGCGCTTGCCCCCGCCGGCAATTCGCGGCACCCTGGCGCCCATGAAGCTGCACAGGTTTGTTGCGCGATGAACCACGACGGCAGGGTCTCGTGATCGAGGAGTCACACGAGGCGCCGGGCTGGCGATGGACGCCCGTGCCGCCGGCCCAGGACGAGGCCGAGGTCCGTCGGCGCCATGAAGCGAACCGCTCCGCGTGGAACGAGGGCGCGCAGCACTACACCGCCGCGAACGATGAGCGGATCGCGGCGCTGCGCGCCGGGAAGAGCACCCTCCACCCGGTCGAGCGGGCGATGCTCGGCGACCTTCACGCATGGTGCGACTCCGCGATCCACCTGCAGTGCGCGTCCGGGGAGGACACTCTTTCGCTTTGGCTCGAGGGGGCGAAGCGCGTGATCGGAGTGGACATCTCCGACACTCACATCGCCAACGCGCGACTGACGAGCGAGGCGCTGGGCGCTCCGGCAAAGTGGTACCGCTGCGACGTCCTCGACACACCCCACGAGCTCGACGGCACAGCCGACCTCGTCTTCACCGGGCGAGGTGCGATCGATTGGATCCACGACATCGAGGCGTGGGCAGAGGTCTGCGCGCGACTGCTAAAGCCGGGCGGGGTCGTTTCCGTGTTCGACAACCATCCGGTCGTCTACTTCTTCGATCCCGACGCCGAAGACTGGCGTCTGCTGGTCGTCGACTACTTCCTACACGCCGAGAGCTCCCGAGGTTGGGGGTCCAACTACATCGGCGAAACGCTGAAGACCCCCACCGAGCAGCAGGCCGAGAAGTTCGAGCGTGCATGGATCCCCTCGGAGGTGTTCGGCGCGCTCGTGGCCGCGGGCCTCGCCGTCGAGCGTTTCGGAGAGCACGCCGACGACTACCACGAAGCGTTCCCGAACATCCCGAAGGAACAACGGAAACAAGTTCCGCACACCTTCTCGATGCTCGCCCGCAAGCCCAGGGCTTGACGCTTGGTCTGTAGTCGGCGACATTTCGTTCATGGACGTTCCCGAGACCCGCTTCGCGCGCAGCGGCGACTACCACATCGCCTACCAGGTCTCGGGCAGCGGGCCGATGGATCTGGTCCTCTGCGGTTCCTGGCAGTCCAACGTCGAAGGACGTTGGGAGGTACCCCTCATGGCGCGGTTCCTCCGCCGCCTCGGATCCTTCTGCCGGGTCATCACTTTCGACAAGCGCGGCGTCGGCCTTTCAGATCCCGTGCCGCTCCAATCGCTCCCCTCGCTCGAGGACTGGATGGACGACGTCCGGGCCGTGCTCGACGACGTCGGATCGACACGGGCTGCGATCTACGGGGCGGTCGACGGCGGGGTGATGGCGATGCTCTTCGCCGCAACCTATCCCGAGCGGACCGCGGCGCTTATCCTCGAGCACTGCTACGCCAAGGTCGAGCAGGCTGAGGACTACCCCTTCGGGGTTCCGGAGCCGCTGCTCGAGCATGCCCCCGAGCTCGTTCGGAGGCTGTGGATCAACGGACACATGCTGAGCCTCGTGGCTCCGAGCAAAGCCGGCGATGACGTGTTGCGACAGGAGTTCGCCCGTTACTGCCGGTCGTGCGCCAGCCCCGGCGCCGCGGCGGCCATGGTGGAGATGCTCCGCCACGTCGACATCCGCTACGTCCTCCCCTCGATCCGGGTCCCGACGCTGGTGATGCACGAGCGCGACGCGAACTTCTACAAGATCGAGCTCGGCCGCTACCTCGCGGAGAACATCCCGGACGCACGCTTCGTCGAGCTGGAGGGTTCCGACGTCGCGTGGTTCGGCGACCAAGAAGCGCTCGCCGCCGAGATCGAGGAGTTCCTCACCGGCGTCCGCCCGGCGCCGGTCCACGACCGGGTGCTCGCCACCGTGATGTTCACGGACATCGTCGAGTCGACCCGATTGGCCGCGGAATGGGGGGACGCCCGCTGGCGAGATTTCCTCGAACGCCACCGCGAGCTATCGAGGCGTCAGCTCGGGATCCACCGGGGCCGCGAAGTGCAGATGCTCGGGGACGGCTTCTTCGCGACGTTCGACGGGCCGGCGCGCGCGATCCGGTGTGCGTCGGCGATCCAGGAGGGGTCCCGCTCCCTGGGAATCGACGTGCGTTCGGGATTGCACACCGGCGAGTGCGAGCTCATGGGGGACGACGTCGGCGGGATCGCGGTGCACATCGGCGCCCGGGTGGTCTCACTCGCCGAGCCGGGCGAAGTTCTCGTCTCGAGCACGGTCAAGGATCTTGTGGTTGGATCCGGCCTCGCATTCGTCGACCGTGGGCAGCACGCGCTCAAGGGCGTGCCGGGCGAGTGGCGGCTGTTCGCGGTTACGAACTGACGGCGATCAGGCGGAGCGCTCGCGCCGGACCTTGGTCGGCGCGGGTGTGTCCTCGCCGGCCTTGAGCACCAGCGTCGGCACCGTCCGGGACAGGACCGTCTCGCGCGTGATCATGCACTTCGAGACGTCCTTGCGCGACGGAAGCTCGTACATCACGCCGAGGAGCACCTCTTCCATGATCGCCCTAAGCCCGCGCGCTCCGGTCCCTCGCTTCATCGCTTCGTCTGAGATCGCCACGAGAGCTTCGTCCTCGAACTCGAGCGCCACGCCGTCGAACTCGAAGAACTTCCGGTACTGCTTGGACAGCGCGTTCTTCGGCTCGGTCAGGATGCGCACGAGCGCGTCGGTGTCGAGGTTGTGCACGAACGACACGACCGGGAGCCGTCCGACGAACTCGGGGATCAGCCCGAACTTCAGCAGATCCTCGGGCATCACGTGCGACAGGATCTCACCCAGAGCCTTCTCGTCGGCCCGGCGGATGTCGGCGCCGAAGCCGACACCCTTGCGGCCGATGCGGTCCTCGATGATCTTCTCGAGCCCGGCGAACGCGCCTCCGCAGATGAACAAGATGTTCGTCGTGTCGATCTGGATGAACTCTTGGTGCGGATGCTTGCGGCCGCCCTGGGGCGGGACGCTCGCGGTCGTGCCTTCGAGGATCTTCAGCAGCGCTTGCTGCACGCCTTCGCCGGACACGTCGCGGGTTATCGATGGGTTCTCGGACTTGCGCGCGATCTTGTCGACTTCGTCGATGTAGATGATGCCGGTCTCGGCCTTCTTGACGTCGTAGTCGGCCGCCTGGATCAGCTTCAGGAGGATGTTCTCGACGTCCTCACCGACGTAGCCGGCCTCGGTCAGCGCCGTGGCGTCGGCGATCGCGAACGGAACGTTGAGCATGCGCGCCAATGTCTGCGCAAGCAGTGTCTTGCCGCAGCCGGTCGGGCCGAGCAGGATGATGTTGGACTTCTGCAGCTCGACCTCGGACTCGTGGTAAGCCCCGACCTGG
>Ga0299907_10000641_pt1 | contig 17853 bp, 13 predicted proteins | sample RVTome_16_FD_198680 | JGI IMG/M metagenome (GOLD analysis project Ga0299907, IMG submission 198680) | Soil microbial communities from uranium-contaminated site in the Upper Colorado River Basin, Wyoming, United States - RVT152D67 (version 2) ...
ACCGACGCCAGCAGGGCGGCACGGTAGGCCTCGACCACCGCCCGCTCAGCCTCGAGCTCGGCACGCGCGTCGGCGCTGCCGCCACCGGTCCGGTAGCGATCGCGGAGCCGCTGCGGAAGCGTGAGCCCGGCATCGGTGGCAGCGGCCGCGAGCCGATCGCGGTCCGCCAGCCAGCCGAGCGTCTCGGCGATCCGCTCGCGGGCCTCATCGAAGCGCCAGGCGACGAGATCGACGATGACCGGCTCAGGGGCGCCCCATCCCGCCGCTCCTTCGAGCAGCTGGTCATATGCCTCGCGCGCGGCGGCGCGATCCGCGAGGAGCGCCGCCGTCGCCTCGTCGAGCACCCAGTCCGCGAAGAGCGTCGCCACGTCCGCGCCGCCGACCGCCTCGAGGTGGTCGAGGAAGGCGCGCGAGCCCAGCGGCGCGCGGTTCACCGACGGCTCCCGGCCCACGCCGTCCTCGCTCAGCGGGGCGTACGGACCGATGCCGGCCGCGATGCGGCTCCACGCCAGGCGCAGCGCATCAGCGCCGACCAGGGCCTCGACCTCCTCGGCCACCGCCCACGACGCGGCGTAGGCAAACGCATCCTGCGCCGGGGTCGATTCGCCGGCGCCCCAGCTGACGAGCGGGAACCGGTCGTCGATCAGCCTCGCGCGCCGAGCCTCGGGGTCGTAGGGCAGCTCGACGCCGCCCGCCGTCGCATCAGGCGCCGCGGTCGCTGCGGCCCACGAGGCGAAGCCCTCGCTGATCCAGCGGTCGGCAACGAGATCCGGCGCGAGCCACAGGTGCCCGAGCTGGTGAAGGAGCGTGAACGGCGGCTGGTCGTAGCCGGCCAGCAGCCGGGTCCCCTCGCTAACAGGCTCGCCGGGAAGATCGGACGAGGCGCTGACGCTCTCCTCGATGACAACCGCCCCCACGCCCGGGTACGGGATCCCGATCGCCGCCTCGATGAGCGGGAGCCCGTCGGCCGCCAGTCGGAGCGTGCGCTGGCCCCAGCCACCGTCGTCGGCCCAGGCACGCACCTGGAGGTCGACCGTCCCGCCCGTGAGCGGCACGGGCCGGCTCGCGACCTCGTGGCTCGCCTCGCCCGCGGCGATGACCTGGGCCACCCAGCGTGACGGGTCCTCGATCGGGCCACTGACGAGCTCCCAGCCCGCTGCGGTGCGCTCGGCGGCGAGCTCGTCGCCCGCGACGCTCACCTCGTAGCTGCCCGGAACGCTGACCGTCACTGAGCCGCTCGTCCCGAAGCTCCACGCCGGGAAGGCGATGAGCGAGGCGCGGACCCGGGTTCCCGGCGCCGCCCCGTCCGGGATTCGATAGGTCAGCGTGAAGGCCGTCTGATCGCGGAAGCGAAGGGCCCGGCGCGGACGCACCGAGGCCTGGACGTACCCGTCGCGCTCAGTCTCGGTGACCCGCAGCCCCCCGCGGCTGTCCCGTGCAACGACATCGGTGGCCCCGGGCTGGAGGGCGAGGTCGATGACCTCGAACACGCTGAACTCGCCGGCCGGGTTCGGCGTGGTGTTCTTGAACCGGACCCGGACGCTCACCGCCACGCGCTCGCGCGCGGGCTCGACCTCGTACGTCGCCCGCGTCTGCATCGTGTAGTCGGCGCCGCGCGCCGCCGGGGCGACGCCAGGCAGCAGGCTCACGGCGAGCCACGCCGCCAGGATCACCAGGCGTCCGACGCCGCGCGCCGCGGAACGGGTCACCGGGCCGTACCCAGCAGGCGCGCCAGCAGGCCGCGGCGCGGCCGACGCGGCGGCGGCGCCTCCCATGCCGGCATGCCGGCCTCGACATCGGCCCGGTAGGCGTCCAGGAGGGCCGCGTTGCGGGGCGTGCGCCCGGTCCAGTCGGGCAGCCGCCCGTGGTCGGCCACCGCGTTCGCGGTCTCCTCCAGCAGCCGGTCGGCCACGATAACGACCCGCACCAGCCCGCGCCCCAGCTCGTCGCGGGAGGCGGCTGCGGGCGGGATCTCGGTCATGAGCATCGGGCGGTCGTCATCGGTCATGGCGAACTTCACGAGGGGATAGTCGAACGAGGCACGGAGCATGCGCAGGTACGTGCGCTTCGGGATCTCCATCGCCTCGGGGCCATAGTATGCCCACACCGAGAGACCCAGGCCGGTCACCCAGGCGACCGTGGCGCGCAGGTCGAACCGCCGGTTCCCGTCGAGCACGACGTCCCGGCTGAAGGCGTCCTCGCTGGCATCGCCGGCACCTCCGACAACCTCGAGGCCGAGGTCGGCGAGCCAGGCGTCGATCGGCGGTGGCCCCCCCGCCTGCTCAGCCAGCGCTCTTCACCGTCTCGCCCGAGCGGATGAGGCGTCGCCGGGCGAAGTCGGCCGGGGTCACGCCCGGGTCGATCCGGCAGTTGCGGCCGATCCGCACCCGGGCCGGGACCGTGGCCCGCTTGCCAACGAGGGTGATGCCGGCGTACAGCCGCTCCGGCTCGTCGCGGTTCGGGCGGAGATCGTCCCCCTCGCCGACGACCGCACCGGCGCCAATGCGGCACTCCTTGTCCACGATCGCCCGATCGAGCACGGCGCCCTCCCCCACCTCGGTGTCGAACATGACGATCGAGTCGCGGACCTGGGCGCCGGCGGCCACCCGCACGCCGGGCGAGAGAATGCTGTGGTGGACGCTGCCCTCCACGACGCAGCCGTGGCTCACCATGCTGCGATGCACCTCGGCGTCGGGACCGATGCGTGCCGGCGGGCGTTCCTCGCTGCGGGTGTACACGAGCCAGGCGAGGTCGTTCAGCTCGATGCCCGGCCGGTCCGAAAGCAGGTCGAGGCTCGTGCGCCAGTAGGCCTCCACGGTGCCGACGTCCTGCCAGTAGCCGCGGAAGTCGAAGGCGTAGACCCGGCGGCCGGCCTCGACCATCCACGGCAGCAGGTCACGCCCGAAGTCGACCCGCTCCGGCGAGAGGATCTCGCGCAGGACGGGCCACGAGAAGACGTACACGCCCATGCTCACCAGGTTGCTCGTCGGGTTTGGCGGCTTCTCGACGAAGGCGGTCACCCGCCCGTCGGCATCGGTCTCCAGGATGCCGAACCGATGCGCCTCCTCGAGCGGCACGGTGCGCACCGCGCAGGTCACCTCCGCCTCACTGGCGCGATGCAACTCGATGAACGGGCGGTAGTCCATCTTGTAGACGTGGTCGCCGGCCAGCACCAGGACGAGCTCCGGGTCACGGTCGGTCACGAAGTCGAGGTTCTGGAGCACCGCGTCCGCCGTCCCGCGATACCAGTCTCGCGCGCGGCCGCGGCCGAGGTAGGGCTGCAGCAGCGTGACGCCGCCGCGGGTTCGGTCGAGATCCCAGGGCCGGCCCAGGCCGATGTGGTCCATGAGCGAGCGCGGCGCGTACTGGGTCAGCACTGCGACGTCGGTGAGGCCGGAGTTCACCGCGTTCGACAGGGCGAAGTCGATGATGCGGTACTTGCCGCCGAACGGCACCCCGGGCTTGGCGCGCACCTGCGAGAGGATCGAGAGGCGCTCGCCCTCACCCCCCGCCAGGATCAGCGCCAGGACGCCGGTGGACACGGTCCGAATTGTCCCACGCGCCGTCCGGGGGCGACCGACGGCGCCGCGCGGCGCGGGCGAGCAGCGGGACGAGGGAAGCGATGGTGGAGAGGCCGAGCAGCGGCGGGACGACGCCGAGCGTCACCGCCGCGGCGTCTCCGTCGCCGCCAGCGCCACCGTCGCCGTCGCAGCTGTTGCCCGGGCACTCGGTGGGCTTGGGCTTCGGCGTGTTATTGCCGGGCCCCGACGGGTCGGGACCGCCCCGCGTCGGCTCAGGCCGCGGCGTGGCGACGACGTCGCCGCAGATCGACTCCCAGCCCGGCTGGCCGGGCAGCTGAGCGATCCGCAAACGGTAGTCCGGGTTCTCCTTCAGCTCGGTCGGGTCGCCGATCGAGCCGGTCTGCCGGTTCACCCAGCGGTTCGCCCAGGTGCGCGCCGACTCGACCCACTCGTCGGGGCGGCGCTCATCGAGCTGGATGGCGAGCTCCACGTCGAAGCAGCCGTTGCGATGGACGTTGTCGGGCGGTGGGACGGTGCCCTCCAGGAACGGCATCTCGCGCGTCTGTCCGCAGGCTCCCGTCGGCGACATCCCGCTCCAGCGGCAGACGTCCTCCATCACGATCCCCTCCGGCGGCTCGAAGCTCGTCTGCGGTACCGGCTTGTTGCCGTTCCAGGCGAAGCGCCGGTTCAGCGCGATCTCCATGAAGTCGTGCCAGAGGAACATCGGTCCGTCGGCGCTGAACACCCCGCCGAACTCGTTCGACATCGGCTCCTGGTTGTTGTTCCCCATCCACACGCCGGTGACCAGCGAGCCGGGCACGTATCCGAACCCGGACACGTCCCGGAAGTCATTCGTGGTCCCGGTCTTGAACCCCGCCGAGCGGCGCTGCCCGTTCCGGTCGAGCAGCCGCGAGGGCGGTCCCCAGATCGGGTTCACCTCGGGGTTCGTGTTTCCGTCCAGGATCCAGTGGGTGAGGTACGCCTCGGCCGCGGTCATCGGGCGCTTCGGCCGCGGCATGTCGTCTTCACGGGTGTAGATGACCCGGTTGTCCCGGTCACGGATCTCGATGATGGTCGTCGGAGGGTGGAGCACGCCGCGCTGGGCGAAGACGCCGTACGCCCCGGTCATGTTGGTGAGGTTGACCGGCACCGAGCCCAGGGTGAGGGTCAGGCCCGGATCCTGGTCCATGATGTACTCGGCGCTGGCGATCCCCATCCGCTCGGCGAACTCGGCCGTGGCCTCCGGCCCCACCAGGTACTGCATCATCACGCTCGGCACGTTGAGCGAGAAGCGCAGGGCGTCGGCGGCGACGAGTGGGCCGTGGTCGGTGATGTCGGCGTTTGTCGGCAGGTAGCTCGTCTCGCGCACCGGGCCGAACTGGGTGACCGCGTCGACGAAGAACGTCGCCGGCGTCGCCTCGCGCGCGACGAAGGCGGAGGAATAGGTGATGGGCTTGAAGGCCGACCCGGGCTGGCGGACGCTCTGGCCGGCAACGTCGAACTGGCCGCGCACACGCGGATCCTTGCGGTTGTAGTAGTCCACGCTGCCCACGTAGGCCACGATCTCGCCGGTGTTCGAGTCGATCGCCACCAGCGCCCCGTTGTTCACGTTCTTGTCGGCCAGGTCCGGGTCCGTGACCCAGCGTACGACCTGCTCCTTGGCAACCTGCTGCAGCTCGTAGTCGAGCGTGGTCTTGATCCGGTAGCCGCCGGTACGCACCGCCTGCTCCGCGTTCGGCACGCCCTGCGACTCGAGGATGGCGGCCGCCTCCCGGCGCACGCGGAAGCTGAAGTGCGGCTCGCGCAGGACCGATGTGATGCGGTTCGGTCCCATCTCCTGCCAGGTCGTGATCACCGCGCGGTCGTACTCGCGCTGGGTGATGTACTCGTCGCGCAGCATGGCCTCGAGGACCACGTTGCGCCGGGCAATCGCGCGCGCCGGGCCCTGGTCGTTGAAGTAGGGGTCGTAGGCCGACGGCAGCTGCGGCAGGCCGGCGAGGAAGGCCGACTGCGCGACGGTCAGCTCGTTGAGGTCGGAGATGCCGAAGTAGTTCGCCGCGGCGGCCTTGATGCCGTACGAGCCATTCCCGTAGAAGATGAGGTTGAGGTACGTCTCGAGGATCCGCTCCTTCCCCTCGCGCCCCGGGTAGGCGGCCGTCATCTCACGGGCGAGGATGAACTCGCGAATCTTGTCGTCGTAGCCGCGGCCCGCGAGGAAGGTGAGGTCCGGCGGCTCGCAGACGTCATCGGGGTCCGACGCCTCGAGCTCGGGATCGAGCGGGACCGATGGCGCGGCGCTCGCGTCGGGGTTCGGCTGCTCCTCTTCCGCCTCCTTGATGGAGCCGGCGTACTTGATCACCTGGGCGGTGATCGTGCTCGCGCCGCGGACGACCTCTCCCGCCTCGAGGTTGGCCAGGGCAGCGGCTGCCACGGCGCGATAGTCGACGCCGTCGTTGGTCCAGAAGGTGCGGTCCTCGGCAGCGATCGTGGCGTTCACGATCGGCTCGGGCAGCGCGGCGAAGTTGACCTGCTCGCGGTTCTGGCACTCGAAGCGGGCCAGCAGGGTCTTGCCGGTGCGGTCATAGACGTACGTCGAGGCCGGCAGCTCGATGTCGTCGAGCAGCCGCGGATCGGGCAGGCCGGAGGCGAAGTAGTTGTAGGCGGCGAAGAGCCCGCCGGCGGTGGCGGCTACCGAGCCGCCCACGAACACGACGAACACGCCGATCACGACGAGGAAGGCGGTTGCCAGTCCACGCCGGGGCGCGCGGCCGCGCGTGGTGCGGCGCAGCATCAGCCGATGGCGACGCCGCTGCATGGCGGGGTGCATCGGGCGCTACGGTACCCGATGCGTGGTCGAGGGTCGAATCGGGCTCAGGGCAGGTAGTTGCGCGGGTTCACCGGCTCCTCGTCGAAGAGCACCTCGAAGTGGAGGTGGCAGCCGGTGGCGAGCCCGGTCCGGCCCTCGTAGCCCAGGAGGTCACCGGTCTCCACCTCCTGCCCCACCCGCACGAGCTCGCTCGAAAGGTGCCAATACCAGGTCTGCAGCCGCTGGCTGTGGCCGATGACGACGCCGATGGCGTTGTCGCCGTAGGCGACGTTCGGCCTGCCGTCGGCGAGCACCACGCCGTCGGCCGCCGCGAAGATCGGTCCACTGCAGGGCTGGTCGTGGTAGGCCATGTCGATGCCGGTGTGGTTGTCGTTGAAGGAGGTGTGGCCGAACTCCTGGGTGATGACCACGTTGCCCTGCTCCGGCCAGGCGAATCGTCCGCGGTAGGCGAGGTCGAGCCGTTCCGCACGCCGCTTCAGGCGCTCGACGAGGCGGCGCTGTCCCTCGAGGGCGCGCCGCTGCGCGGCGATGAGCTCCTGGGTGCGCGCTGCGTTCCGGCGTGACTCCCGCAGGCGGGCGCGCTGCTCCGCCTGGATCTCGGCGAGGCGGCGCTGGTAGGCGCGCAGCTCCCGTCGCGCCGCGTCCACCATCTCCTGCTGGCGCTCGAGCCGCTCCGCGCGCTCCCGCTCGGCGACGCGCAGCGCCACCAGCGTCTCGCGTCCGTCCCGCAGCGTCTCGCGCCGGATCTCGAGCCGCGCGCGCGCCACGCGGATCTCCTCCGCCAGCCGCCGGTCCTCGTCGGACATGGTGAGCATGTAGGACAGCTGGCTGGAGGCCTGGTCGAACGAGTCCGCGGAGAGGATGATCTCGAGCATCGAGGTCTGCGACTGCTCATACGCGGTGCGCAGATGCTCCTCGAGCAGCGCCTCCCGCTGCGCGAGGTCGACCTCGGACTGCTCGATGTCGCGCGCCACCTGTCGAAGGTCGGCCTCGAGCCCCTCGATCTGGAGGCGGTAGCGGCGCAGGTCGTCACGGGACTGGTCGAGACGGCGGGTGACGCTCTCGAGCTTGGCGATCGCCTCCTCGAGCTCGAATCCGACGGTGTCGAGGTCCTCCGCCAGGGATGCAAGGCTGTTCGCGAGCGAAGCCTCCTGGCGGCGCAGCGCGTCGAGCTGGCTTCGCTGCCGGGCGAGCTCCTCCGCCATCTGTTCCTGCTGGGAGATCGCGTCGTCCACGTTGGGCTCATCGGCGCTGACCGGTCGCCGCTCGCCAGCCGGGGCGAGCGCCACGACGAAGGCGACGAGGCAGAGGAGGATGGGGAGTCGGCGGCGATGGCTTGTCATGGGCTCCGGGCGATACAGCTGGGCGGCGCGTCGTCGGGCGGGGCGACGGGATGCGGGACGCCGGGGTCTATGGGCAGGCCGCAGGATAGCCGATGCGTCGGCGGCTGGCCACCTGACCCATCGGCCCCGAGGCACCAGTACCGTGGTCCTGTCGGATTATGGGACCGTGCCGGTGACCCACTCAGCTCCCCGCGGCGCGGGCCAGGCCAGTGGCCGCGGCGGCGACCTCGCCGAGCAGCCGCGGGTCGCGAACGAGCGTGATCACCGTGCCGGCGACGAGGAACGGGCCGAACGGGATGTAGCTCTTCAGGCTCACCCGTCGGCCGACGAGGAGCACGATGCTCGTCGCGGCCGACAGTACCGCGGCCACGAAGATGGCAGGCAGCACCCCCTCCCAGCCGAGCAGCAGACCCAGCGGCGCGACGAGGTAGAGGTCACCCATCGCCACGCCGGCGCGCACGAGCAGCCCAAGGAGGCCCATGAGACCGACCGCCACCGCAGCGCCGATGAGCGCGTCGAGCGGAGCCACCGCCGGGTTGAAGGGCACGAAGGCGACAGTCGCCACGATGAGCGGGTCGAGGAGGATGTGCGGCAGTCGGCGCTGCTCCAGATCGGTGGCGGAGAGCACGACCATGATCGCCACCAGGACGAGGTACGCACCGGTCGCCCACCACGGCAGCGTCGACCTCGCCGCGATCCCCCAGCCGGCCGCGCCCGAGGCGAGGCCGAGGAGGAGCGTCCGCGGCCCATGGGCGCGCCGCGAGGCCTCGTCCGGCGGCCATACCGCGGCGATCCGCTCGGCCGCGACGCCGAGCGTCGCGAAGGCGATCCCAACCGCGATCGCGGCGGCCGTCATGGACGCATCGGGGCGTTCGGTGGTCGCACGGCGGCATCCTACCCGCCGCGGGGCCCGACGCGGCCGGCTGGCACGCGACATGCCATGAAGCCCGCCTAGGGGCGGAACCGTCCGTCCGCAGTCCTCTAGCACAGGAGACGACGATGGACAGCGATCGAATCGAGGGCCCGATCAAGGAGGGCGCCGGCAAGGTCAAGGAAGAGTGGGGCGACGCCACCGACGACCCCGCGACCGAGGCAGAGGGACAGGCGCAGCAGGTCGAGGGCGACCTGCAGAACGAATGGGGCGAGGCCAAGGACAGCGCGCGCGACGCGATGGACGACGATCGCGCCTGATCCCGATCCGGTAACCAGGCTCGAGGCCCCGCCGGTCCGCCGGCGGGGCCTCGAGGTGATCAGCTCGCCGCAGCGAAGTCCAGGCCGAGGCGGACGAGGGTGGAGACGGTCGTGCCCAGCGCGCCCTTCGGGTTCACCGCCTTGTCGGCGGTGAGGTAGGCGCTGCCCCCGATGTCGACGTGGACCCACGGCACGGTGGCGAACTCGGAGATGAAGACGGCGCTCTTGATGAGCGAGCCGTCCCGTGACCCTGAGTTCACCAGGTCGGCGTGGGCCGAGTCGTACGCCGGCCGGTACTCCCGCGCCAGCGGCATCTCCCAGAACCACTCGCCGGTCGCATCGGCGGCCTTCTGCACCTCCGCGCCCCACTCGCGCGGCTTCGCGAAGTAGCAGCTGATGAGCTCGCCGAAGGCGACCGATGCCGCTCCGGTCAGTGTGGCGACGTCGACGAGGTGCGTGGCGCCCTGTGTCTCCGCCCAGTGGAGCGCATCGGCCAGGATGAGTCGGCCCTCGGCGTCGGTGTTGGTCACCTCGATCGTCATGCCGTTCATCGCCTTCACCACGTCGCCCGGCCGCTGCGCGTTGCCGCCCGGCATGTTCTCCACCATGGGAGCGACGGCCATGATCGGCGCATCGGGGGCGATGCGGGCGAGCGTGCGGATCGCGGCGATGACCGCCGCGGCGCCCGACTTGTCGTGCTTCATCTCCTCCATCTTGTCGGAGGGCTTGATGCTGATCCCGCCCGAGTCGAAGCAGACGCCCTTGCCCACGATCGCCAGGCGACGCTCTGGGGAGGCCGCCTCCCATCCGGGCAGCCGCACCGCGATGAGGCGCGGCTCATGGGTCGCGCCCTGGCCGACGCCGAGCAGCGCGCCCATGCCGAGCGCCTCCATGGCCGGCACGTCGAGCACCTCGACGGCGCAACCGTCCGCCTCGAGCTCGCGCGCGACCTCCGCCATCTTCTCGGGGTGGAGGTCGTTCGAGGCGCGGTTCGCCAGCGTGCGACCGAATTCGACGCCCTCGGCCATGTGGAGCGCCCGCTCGAGCGTTGCCGTGTCCGGTGCGTGCTCCCCCAGCAGGACGACCTCCTCCACGCTGCGCAGCATTGCGGGGGTGTCGCGTTTGCGACCGTACGTGGCGTGCGGGCGATAGGCGCCCTGCAGCGCGCCGATCGCGGCCGCGACGTAGGCGTCGTCCTCCTCACCGTCCCGCAGCCAGAGCGCCAGCCGCTCCACCCCATGGCCCTGGACCCGTCGGGTTGCGGTCGACGCGATCCGTCGCGCCCGCCACGCTCCGCGGCCGCGCCGCACGCCATTCACCAGCAGGATCCTGGGCGCCGCGATCGAGCCGCTGTCGAGGAGCGCGGTGTAGTGCTCGAGGATGTTGAACTCGCCCCACTCGATTGCCTGGCTGATCACGCCCCCTGCCGCCGCGTCCAGCTCGGCGAGGTCGCCGCTCATCTCGGCGTCCTCCTTGTAGATCGGGACCGCGAGGACGTCGGCCTGGACCGATGCGGGGCTCGTCGATTCGGCGCGGAAGCGCATGCACCTCTCCTTGGCGTGGTTGCATCACGGGATGACAGACCGATGGCGCCGTGCGGCAGCCATCGGTCAAACGAGTATAGACCGATGCTCCGGCGTCACCGGTCGCGGTAGGCCTCCTCGTCGCCGCGCAGGGCGGCAACCGCGGAGCGGAGGGCAGTCGCTGCTCCGCATACGGCGCTGGGAGCTCCTTGGCGGCCACGTGCCGGCCGAGGCGCTCGTCATCCTTCAGGGGCGGTCCAGCGCGAGCGATGCCACGATTCCACGTGCCGCCTCCACCCCGGCGAGGGCGGTCGCCAGCCGCCGCATCGGCGTCGCGGTCAGGCCGTCGCCCGCCTCCGAGAGCGTGAGTGCCAGCGACACGTCCGCGCGGCGTGCCTCCTCGGCCGCGGCGGCGTAGCGCCGCGCCGCCCGCTCGGCGGCCGCCGCGTCCCCGTCAATCACGGCCCGCGCGACAGCCTCGGCCGCGCGGATGAGGCGCTCGGTGGTTCTCAGCCAGATCGGAAGGGTGATCGGCGGCGGGTCCCATGCCGCCAGTCGCGAGCGCGCGGCACGAGCCTCGGCGAGGGCGTCGAGCGCGGCCGAGGGGTCGCCGGCATCCAGCGCCGCGAGCGCCGACTCAAGGTGCTCGAGGGTGTGGACCGCGGCCTGGCGCCGGGCGACGAACGACCCCGCGGCGTCGGCCGCCAGCCGCAGCTGGCCGGCGATCCCACGCAGCTCCACAGCGCCGGCCACCATCGGGATCTCGACGCCGGCGCCCGTTGCCGCCGCGACCCCACCCAGCGCGGACAGCGCGCTCTCCGCTGCCTCCGCCGCCGGAGTGGCGGCCTCCACCAGCGACGCGGCAGCCTCGAGCGCCGGAGCCGGCGGCTCGTCGCCGGCCTGGACGAGTGCCATCCCGCGACGGCCGGCGTCCCGGGCAGCTGCGAGCGTCGCCACGTAGTCGTCGAGCGCCCCGGAAGCCGCTCGCGCGCGCGCATCGAGATGTCCCAGGCGGAGCGCCTGCCGGGGCGGATCGGCGAGGGCCGGATCGGCCGACCGGGCGGACAGCAGCGCGCCAAGCGCCAGGGTGGCGAGAATGCCCACCGCGAGCGCGCGCCGCGACGTCGCTCGCCCGAGCTGCACTCGTATCATGCCCCGGTGCGCGATCCCGGCACCGAGGCTGCCATCTTCCGGGGGCTGCCGAAAGCTGAGCTGCACCAGCATCTCGACGGATCCTTGCGACCGGGGACGGCGGTGGAGCTGGCCACCCAGATGGGCAGCGCGCTGACCCTGGAAGAGGCGCGACGCCGCATGGCCGGGCCAGAGCGCTGCAGCGACCAGGCGGAGCTGCTCACGTACTTCGACCTGCCCATTGCCCTGCTGCAGACCGCGGCCGCGCTGCGGCGGGCCGCGGCGGAGCTGGTCGAGGACCTTGCCGAAGACGGCGTGCGGTACGCCGAGATCCGCTGGGCACCCCGGCTCCATCTCGGGGCCGGCCTGTCGGTGGCGGAGGTTCTGGCGGCGGTGGCTGACGGCGTGCGCCAGGCGTCAGGGCGGCTGCCGGAGCGCGGCCGCCCCCGGATCGGGCTGATTGTGACCGCCATGCGCTCGCACCCGCCGGCGGCGAACGTGCTCCTGGCTCGCACCGCCGCCGAGTTCGGTCCACCGGTCATCGGCTTCGACCTCGCCGGTCCCGAGGCCGCGTGGCCGGCGCCACCCCACGCCGCCGCGTTCCGCGCCGCCGAGGAGGGCGGCCTGTCGCTCACCGCGCATGCCGGCGAGGTCGCTGGTCCGGAGCGAGTGCGCGAAGTGCTTGCCTTCGGCGTGCGTCGCGTGTCGCACGGGGTGACCGCGGCCGACGACCCGGATCTCGTCGCCGAGCTGCGCGACGCCGACGTGACGCTCGACCTGTGCCCCACCTCGAACGTGCAGGCCGGGGTGGTGGCCAGCCTCGCCGACCACCCGTTGGCGCGGCTGCACCGCGCGGGGGTGAGCGTCACCCTCTCGACCGACGACCGCACGGTGACCGGCATCGGCCTGAGCGAAGAGTACGCCCGCGTCCGGGCGGCGCTCAGCCTCGAGCCCGGAGAGCTGATGGCGATCGCCATGAACGGGTTTCGGCGCGCGTTTGCATCCCCCGCCGCCCTCCGCGACCTGGTCGCCGAGGCGGAGGCGGCGTGGCGCGCATGGGCCGCGACGCCCATCAGCTGAGCGCCACGCCGAGCAGCCCCGCCACGGCGGCGGGGTCGGCCGCCACCCGGTCCGGTCGGCGCTCGCCGTCGAGCGCGGCGGCCGCCGCCTCGTCCACGACGCCGGTGAGCACCAGGATCGACGGGATGCCCGCCCGACGCGCGGCCACGAGGTCGGCGTCCGGGTTGTCCCCGATGACGAGCGCCTCGTCCGGGGCCACCCGGTCGTGCTCGAGGATGGCGAGGAACATGGCCGGCTGCGGCTTGCCGATGACGAGTGGCTCAACGCCGGTCGTGGCCGCCAGGGCGGCGACGATCGTCCCGGCGCCGGGCATAAAGCCCTCCGGTGTCGGAAAGCGCAGATCGGCGTTGGTGGCGATGAACCTCGCGCCGTCGCGGATCGCCGTGGCGGCGATCCCCAGCCGGCGGTAGTCGATCTGGCGGTCGAGGCCGCACACCAGGGCGTGGAAGCGCGCCGGCAGCGGCGCCCCGTTCCAGGCGGGCGGCGCGGCGTCATCGGCCTCGGTGACGTCCAGGCCGCCGTCCCGCAGCTCGGCGGTGAGTCCCGGCGCGCCAAGGGCCAGCACCCGGCGGACCTCCGGCAGATGGGCCCGGATGTGCTCGACGGTGGCGTGGCTCGAGGTCACGATCTCGTCGACGGTGGCCCGGATGCCGTGCCCCGCCAGACGCGTCACATACTCGGCGCGGGTCGCCGACGAGTTGTTCGTCGCGAACCGCACGAGGCGCCCGTCGCGGCGGATCGCGTCCACCAGCGCCGCTGCACCGGGGACCGCCTCGTCACCGCGGTACACGACGCCATCGAGGTCGAAGATGACGAGGCGCGGGAGCGGGCGATCGAGGTCGGACGCTGGCATGGGCCCGATCATACGTGGCATCGCCGGCCCGAATGCCATCCTCACGAGATGCCGAAATGACCTTGAGCGCTCGGCGGGGAGGGCAGTATGATGCGGCGGATTCGCGACCGGGGCATCGATCCCGGTCGACTGTGCCCCCGAGCGCCCTCGCGCACGGGATGGACGGAGGAGCAGCCCGTACGGGCGAAGGAGAGACTCGATGCGGTTCCAGCGACGGTACGGGGGTGTCGCTTCAGCGCTGGCGCTCACACTGGTGATTTCGGCCTGTGCCGGAGGCACGATCGACGTCGGCAAGGGGCTGTGCCGCGAGCTCGGCGACGCGGAGGCCGCGGCGCCGTCGGCACCCGCCGCGAGCGGCGAGAGCGACGCCTTGATCGGCCTGGTGACCGACGTCGGCACGCTCGACGACAAGAACTTCAACGAGTACAGCTGGCTTGGCGCCCAGCAGGGCGCGACGGCCATCGGCGCGGCGGACCCCCGTGCGATCGTGACCGCCGCCTCGGCTGACTACGCAGCGAACATCCAGACGCTCGTCGACGAGGGCTACGACCTCATCGTCACCGTCGGATTCGCCATCGGCGCGGCGACCCTGACCGCCGCCCAGGAGAACCCCGACATCCACTTCGTCGGCGTCGACCAGTTCCAGGCCGGGGACGACGTCGCGGCTGGAGCGGGCCTCACCAACTACGAGAGCCTCATCTTCAACGAGGCGCAGGCCGGCTACCTGGCCGGCATCGTGGCCGGCAACATCACCGAGAGCAACGTCATCGCGGCGATCGGCGGCTCGGGCACGATCCCGCCGGTGGTGAACTACATGCGCGGCTACGAAAACGGCGCGAAGAGCGTCAATCCGGACGTCACCGTCCACCTGAAGTACGTCTCGGACGACCTGAACGTCGCGTTCAACGACCCCGCCACCGGCAAGTCCTTCGCCGATCAGTTCCTGTCGCAGAACGAGGAGACCGACGTCCTCTTCCAGGTGGCGGGCAAGACGGGCAACGGCGTCCTGCAGTCGGCCGAGGAGGCGGGCATCTATGCCGTCGGCGTCGACGTCGACCAGTGGCAGTCCACATCGGACCAGGCCGAGTGCATCGTCACCAGCGCCGAGAAGAAGCTGACGAGGGCGGTCTCCGACGCGATCATCGCCTTCGGCGGAGACGGCGCCCGTGCCGGCAACGTCTTCTACGGTGCCGACAACGACGGCATCGGCCTGGCGCCGTACTACCAGTTCGACGGCAACGTCATCACCGACGAGATCAAGACGGCGGTGGACGGGGCCTTCGACCAGATGGCGTCCGGTGACCTCGATCCGTGCCAGCCGTCGGGGCTGTGCTTCGCCGGGGAGGCGGACCCGGGCACCTGATCCTCTCCAGGCGACCGTTTGGCTGAACGTTCACGAGCGGGTCGGTCCTCCGGGCCGGCCCGCTCGCTGTCATTCCGAGATGGCGAGGCGATGATCGAGAGCGAATCCGGGACAGGGACGGCACCGACCGCGGGGCGGCGCGCTCCCGTGCTCGAAATGCGCGGCATCACGAAGCGCTACCCCGGCGTCCTCGCCAACGACGGCATCGACCTCGACGTGCGCGCCGGGGAGATCCACGCCCTGCTGGGCGAGAACGGCGCCGGCAAGAGCACGCTCATGAACATCCTCTACGGGCTCGCTGTGCCCGACAGTGGCGAGATCCTGCTCGACGGCAAGCCGGTGGAGATCAGCGGGCCGCACGAGGCGATCAGCCGCGGGATCAGCATGGTCCACCAGCACTTCATGCTCGTGCCGGTGCTCTCCATCGCCGAGAACATCCTCCTCGGCGAGGAGCCGATGGCGAATCCGATCCTCATGGACCGCGCAGCCTCCCATCGCCGCATCCGCGAGCTCGGCGAGCGCTTCGGCTGGGAGGTCGACCCCGAGCAGCGCGTCGGCTCCCTGTCGGTGGGCTGGCAGCAGCGGGTCGAGATCCTCAAGGCGCTGTACCGCAACGCGCGGGTCCTCGTCCTCGACGAGCCGACGGCGGTGCTCACGCCGCAGGAGACGAAGGAGATCTTCGATGTCCTTCGTGCGCTGCGCGCCGAGGGCTACGCGGTCATCTTCATCAGCCACAAGCTGTACGAGGTGCTCGAGGTCGCCGATCGCATCACCGTCATCCGCCGCGGCAAGGTGGTCGGCAGCCGGATTCCCGCCGAGACGGACGAGGAGGACCTCGCCGAACTCATGGTGGGCCGCGAGGTGCAGCTCACCGTGGACCGCGGGGAAAGCCACCCCGGCGAGCCGATGCTCGTGGTGGAGACCCTCCGGGTCCGGGACGACCGCGGCCACGAGGCCGTCCACGACGTCGGTTTCGAGGTGCGCGCCGGCGAGGTGTTCGGGATCGCCGGCGTGGCGGGCAACGGCCAGGGCGAGCTGGTGGAAGCGCTCGTCGGCCTGCGGAGCGTCGCCGGCGGAACGGTCCGGCTCGGGGAACGCAACGTCACCGGTCACTCGCCGCGCGACCTCCACCGGGCCGGGGTCGGATTCGTTCCAGGCGACCGGCAGCGCTTCGGGCTCGTGCTCGCCTTCCCGATCACCGACAACCTCGTCCTGAACGACTACTACCTGCCGCCGTACGCTACCGGCCTCAGGCGCAACGAGGAAGCCATCCTCGCCTATGCCGAGCAGGCGATCGCCGAGTACGACATCCGGACGCCGTCCGCGACCATCCCGGCCGCGAACCTGTCCGGCGGCAACCAGCAGAAGTGCATCGTGGCCCGCGAGTTCGAGGGCGACCTCAAGCTCCTCGTCCTCGACCAGCCGACGCGCGGCCTCGACGTTGGCAGCATCGAGTTCATCCATCGCCAGGCGGTCGCCCGCCGCGACACGGGTGTGGCGATCCTCCTCGTCTCGGCCGAGCTCGACGAGGTGCTCGAGCTGTCGGACCGGATCGGCGTCATGTATCGCGGCCGGCTGGTGGCGGTGCTCGACGGCCGGAGCGCCGATCGCGAGGAGGTCGGCCTGCTCATGGCCACCGGCGGCCGCGGCGGCGGCGTCCAGCCGCAGACCATGGCGGACGACGCGTGACGGGCCCCGCCGCTCCGGCCGCGCCGGCCGAAGGGGCGCCGCGGCGCCGATCGCTCGTCGAGCGGGTGCGCGCGGTCGCCCTGCTGCCGGCGATCGCCATCGGCCTGGCGCTCGTCATCGGCGGGATCGTCATCATCCTCTCCAGCCCCCTCATCCGCGGGTTCGACCTGGCCCTGCCGCTCGTCGCCTATCGCGCCCTGGCAGAGGGTGCCTTCGGCTCGGTCAACGCCGTGGTGAACACGCTCGTGAACGCGACCCCGCTCGTCCTCGCCGGGCTGGCGGTCGGCATCGGCTTCAAGGCCGGGCTGTTCAACATCGGCGCCCAGGGCCAGTTCCTTCTCGGCGCGTTGAGCGCCACGGTGGCCGCCATCGCGCTGAACGACGCCTCGCCGTGGGTCGCCATCCCCCTCTCGCTGCTGGCGGGCATGGCCGGCGGGCTGGCGTGGGGCTTCATTCCCGGGTTCCTCAAGGCGTTCACCGGCGCTCACGAGGTGGTCACCACGATCATGCTGAACTTCGTGGCGATCCACCTCGTCGCCGGGGTCATCTCCGGCCCCCTGCGCGGAGCCGAGGTCACGTTCGCCCGCACCGATGATTTCGCCGCCGCCGGACTGCCGCTCCTCATCGGCCGCAACGGCCACCTGGGGCTGCTGTTTGCGCTCGTGGCCGTGCCGCTAGCGTGGTGGATCATCTACCGCAGCACCGTCGGCTTCGAGATTCGCACGGTGGGAGCCAACCCGGACGCCGCCCGCTACGCCGGCATGCACCCGCGCTGGATCACGATCCTGACGATGTCGGCGTGCGGGCTGCTCGCGGGGCTGGCGGGCGCCGGCGAGATCTTGGGCGAGGTGGGCTACATGCCCGCCTCGTACGGGACGACCGTCGGCTTCGACGCCATCGCTGTCGCCCTCCTCGGACGGGCGCACCCGATCGGCATCCTCTTCGCCGGCCTCCTCTTCGGCGCCATGCAGGCCGGCGCCGGGCTCATGCAGGTGCAGGCCGGGGTCCCGGCCCAGATGGTCGGCCTGCTCCAGGCGATCATCCTCTTCTTCCTCGCCGCGGAGCTCATCGTGCGCCAGGTCCTCCGGGTGCGGACCGGCGACGGCGAGCTGGTGCCGGAGCTCCAGACGGTCAGCCAATCCTACGGCGACCAGGCGAGCCGCTGAGGAGCTGAGGAATGGACGCGATCTACGGCATCCCGATTCTCGGCCTCGTCATCCAGTTCGTCGTCTACCTGGTCGAGGCCTTCCCGGTCCTGGCCCCCACCATCGTGGCCGCCGCTACGCCAATCGCCCTCGGCGCGCTGTGCGGCTTCATGAACGAGCGCTCCGG
>Ga0299907_10000642_pt1 | contig 17837 bp, 16 predicted proteins | sample RVTome_16_FD_198680 | JGI IMG/M metagenome (GOLD analysis project Ga0299907, IMG submission 198680) | Soil microbial communities from uranium-contaminated site in the Upper Colorado River Basin, Wyoming, United States - RVT152D67 (version 2) ...
GAAGTTGGCCAACTGCTCCACCTCGTTGATCACCCGCATCCCGCCGGCGGCGTCGATCAGTATGTCGGTGACGTTCTCGACGTGGTCATTTCCGGCGAGCCGCCTCACCTCGTCGACGATGAAAGACGGCACGTCGCTGTGGCGAGGGTCCCGGAACGTCTTCCAGCCGACGAGACCTACCGGAGAGCCCTCCCGAATCCCCTCACCAGTGAAGACGTCGCTCAACGATCTCGATCGATCTCTCGGCTGTCCGGGAAGGCTGAAGTCCTGGAAGAGCTCGACACGCATTGGAACAGGTGCGGCTTTGGCCATGCCGACACACTCGTTGCCCACGAGGATGAGTGGGTCGCCATCACGGGAGACAACCAATAGCGCCTCCTCGAATCGGGGGTCGAACCCGGTGAGGTACGAGAGATTGGGACTGTGCTCGCGATCGGCATAGACGATGCAGAATTCGAAACCTCGTTCGGTCAGCCGCTCGCGGAGCGTCTCGAGACGGCTGAGGTAGATCTCGGGAGGGAGCGATGGGATCATCGTCGGCGACCCGAACTCGGGCAGGTCCTTAGAAACGAGGCGGGCGGAGAGCATCGGGATCAGTCTCGCCCCGAGTAGAGGACCGTTCCCGTGTCAGAGCCACGCTCGATCGACACGATCTGATTGGCATCGACCGGCACCCAACCCCCCTCCTCACCGTCGGGCCACGTCACTCTCAGCTGCGCCGACTCTGCGTCTCCTAGACCGAAGTGGATCGGGCCCACCTCCCCGCCGGAGTGACCGCCTCCTACTGTGACTTCAACGCGTTGGACATGACTCCCGATGCGGACCTCGACGAGGGCCCCGATTGCGTCGCGATTCGCGCCTGGCTGTTTGGGGACCACCGCCAGCCAATTCCCGGCAGGTCCGGTATTGCGCCAGATCCGGACAGGCTCCCGGCGCTCCACCACCACGACATCGAGCATGCCGTCGAGATTGAGGTCGGTGACAGCGGCTCCACGGCTGCGGGAATAGTCGACGAGGCCGGCGTCGCCGGCGCCCTCACGGAAGGTCCCGTCTTCGCGGCTGATGAGGAGGTTGTTGGGGTCGTCCGCCGCAAACTCCACCTGCGCATCGACATTGCCCTTGGAGACGAATAGGTCCACGAATCCGTCGTTGTTCACGTCGCCGAACTCGGCGTGCCAGGCCGTCGAAGGACGGTTGGTATCGCCGATGAAAGGCCGGTGAGCCGTAGCGCCCACATCGAGGGCGACGTCTTCGTAGGTCGGCCCGCCATCGGTGTTGACCAATCTCTGCAGCTTGTTGTCTCCTTGGCTGGAGAGGAAGAACTCGGGCCGGGCGTCCCCGGTCAGGTCTCGGCCGGCGATGCCCATTCCCCAGATCTGCATCGGCTGCCATCCATCTTCCTCGGAGTATTCACTCGCCGTGCCGTCCTCGCCCACCCGCCACAACTGCTCCTGGCCATTCTCGTAGTAGTGGCGATCGTTGGTCATGCGCAGGTCCATCTGCCCGGTGCGGCTCCAGTCGCTGAACATGATGGAAAGTGTGCACCAGCCGGGGGAGAGTGCCACCGGAGGTCCATACCGACCTCCGTCTGGAGTCAAAAGCTCGTGGTCGGCGCAACCGTCGCCCGGATCGGTGCCCTGCCGGTAGTTGCCGAAGGCCATGGTGGGAAGTTGCTCCCCGGGGTCCCACCGGCCGCTGAATGCGGCCGTCCAGTCGTCGCCGCCGTCCGCCTGCCACAACTCGTTGGCGCGCTCGAAGACACAGTCTCCAGTTCCGCGGAGCATCACATTCTCACCGACTCTGAGGACCGCTAGGTCGAGGTGACCATCCGAGTCGACATCCAACGGGTAAGCCCCGGTGACGTCTGTGAGATCGGTGCTCTCGGCATGACGACCTTGGAAGCGGAGCTCACCGCCTACCTCGCTCTCGTTGACGAACAACCCGGCAGGCTCGGACCCTCCGGCGACGAAGAGATCCGGTCGCATGTCCGAGTTGCAGTCGAGGACGGCGACGCCTCCCCCGACGAAGTACTGGAACTCGCCGTCGTAGGTGTGGTCGATCCCAGCCATTTCTGTGTCCTCGACGTAGGCGGGCGCCCCCAGAGCCTCCGATGGCGCATCCCCCTCAACGAGATCGAGAACGAAAAGGGCAACAGCAGCGGAGGCCGCCATCCCCACGAGCACCCCGGCAGAGAGCGCGGTGCCGGCACGCCATCGCCGCACAGGGCGGTTCTCGGTCACGGCAGTTGCTCCCGGCGGGCAGTCGCCGCAGAATGCCGCCCTACCCGATCGGAGAGGTGAACGTGGACAAGAGGCTCGAGCCGGTCAGCTGGGGAGTGCTCGGTGTGGCGAACATCGGGACGACGAAGGTCATCCCGGCCATGCAACGATCGAATGTCAGCCGTGTTGACGCCATCGCCTCGCGGTCGCGCCAGCGTGCGGAGAGTGCCGCCAGCCAGTTGGGCATCTCCCGATCCTATGGCTCTTACGAAGAGCTTCTCGCCGACCCCGATATCGAGGCCGTCTACATCCCCCTGCCCAACCACCTGCATCTCGAGTGGGCTCGAGCCGCGGCCCGAGCCGAAAAACACGTTCTCTGCGAGAAGCCTCTCGCCATGACCAGCGCCGACGCCAGGACGATGGTCGAGGCGTGTGATGAAGCCGGAGTGCTTCTCATGGAGGCGTTCATGTACCGCCTTCACCCTCTCTGGTTGAAGGCCAAGGAGTTGGTAGACGCTGGCACCATCGGCGAACTGCGGTCCGTGCAGACAGCCTTCTCCTATTTCAACGACGACCCGAACAACATTCGAAACATCCCTGAAGTCGGGGGTGGCGCCCTCTACGACATCGGTTGCTATGCGGTCAACGCGGCCCGGTTTCTCTTCGGGTCGGAGCCGACGGCTGTGAGAGGAGCGGTTCGGCGTGACCCGGAGCTGGGCACGGATGTGGTGACTTCGGCACTCCTCGACTTCGAGGGCGGGCACTCCACGTTCGTCTGCTCGACTCAGATGGAACCCGACCAGAGGGTGGTTGCCCACGGGACGGATGGGCGGATCGTGATCGAGATTCCCTTCAACCTCCCGCCAGACATACCCACACGTCTCCTCCTCATGGCCGGTGGCGATCCGCCGGTATCGCCTCACGTCGAGATTCACGAGTTCCCCCCGTCCGACCCGTACACGATCCAGGCTGACGCATTCTCCTTGGCGGTCCGGCAGGGAGAGCCGGCTCCGCTGCCCGCGAGCGATGCTGTGGCCAATCTCGAGGTCATCGAGCGCATCTTCGCCGACGCCGACCTCTAAGAGGGGGCGACCCGGCTGACTGCCGGTGCCGGTGAGGCGAACCCACCGGGATTCCCAATGACCTCGGCGAAGACGAGCTCAGAGGCCCCGATCAGCGTCGAGTCCGGCCCGAGCTCGCTGCGTCGGATCGCGCACGAAAGCCAGGGGGCGTTCAGCGCCGTCTCCCGGGCAGCCTCGTTCAGCGACTTCTCCAGGAACGGGTAGAGCTGCTGGAAGAACCCCCCGACCACGACGAGCTCGGGGTTGAAGGTGTTGATCAGGTTGCCGATGCCGATCCCGAGCCACCTCCCCAGGTGACCCAGAGCCGTGAAGACCTCGGGCTCGCCGGAATGGGCGCGGCGAACGACTTCGGCGACGAGCTCCTGACGGGGCGCGTCGACGGGGTGCCCTATCAGCTTGGCCAGGGCCTCTTCCCCGACCTCGGTCTCCCAGCAGCCGATGGCGCCGCAACGGCATTCCCGCCCATGGGGGTTCACGATGGTGTGGCCGGCTTCGCCGGCATATCCGGCGGCGCCCAGCATCGGCTTTCCGTCGTAGATGATTCCGATGCCGACCCCCACCTCGCCCGCGATGAAGATCATGTGGCGCTTTTGGCCAGCACTCGTCCTCCGGTACTCGGCCAGCGCGGCGAGGTCCGCCTCGTTGGCCATCATCACACGATCGAAGCCGAGCCCGGACGAGATCAGGCCGGCGAGGGGCACGTTGTTCCACCCCAGGTTCGGCGAAACGTGGACGAAGCCATCCTGACGTCGAACGACACCCGCGACCGCTACCCCCACCCCGGCAACGTTGCTGTTGCGGGGCAGACCAGCAAGGAGAGGGCCTGCCAGGCTGCCGAGTCGGGCCACCACCTCAGCGGGTGACTGCTGACCGACCGGATTGGACATCGACGACTTGTCGAAGATGTGGCCCCCGAGGCCAACGGTGGCGACCGATACCGAGTCGACTTCCAGCTCTACGGCCAGGGCGACCGCCCCTGTGGGCTGGGTCCGCGCCACCCACGAGGGGCGGCCCGGCCCCACGCTGGTCGCGCCCCGGTCCTCGACGACGAGCCCTAGTCCCGTCAGCTCGCCGATGAGGTCTCGGATCGTCGACCTGTTGAGGCCGGTCTGATCAGCCAGCTGCGAACGAGTCATCTCGCCCGAGTTGTGGAGCCGCTCCAGCACCACGGTGAGGTTGTGACGCCTGACCTCCTCGGAGGCGACGCCGCGGCGACGTCCCGATGTATCCGAGATTCGGCTGTCTGTCAGGATGGGCCCTTTTGTTGGGGGATGCACAATATACGCAGGGTCGGGATTGCTCACCTGAGATGACCCTGAAATCCTCCCGAAATCGTTGGACGAAATTCCTGTCAGTTTTGTTGCAGCCTCGAACAATTCCCGGGTAGGCTCGCTCAGACGCCATCGGCGTGGCCCATTCCGTTCGAGGGAATGACTCCCCGAGCGGGAACGACCGGGCCGGCCGAGGTGACTTACGAGGAGGAAAGTTGAAGAGACATAGATACCTGGTCGCCCTTATCGCCATTCTCGCCCTGGTTGTTGCAGCCTGCGGCGGGGATGGAGAGGGATCAGACACGACCGAAGGGGGCGCGGATACGACCGCGGCTCCCGACACCACTGCGGCGCCTGACACGACGGCGGCGCCGGACACCACCACGGGCGGTGACGATGAGATCGTCGTCGGCGTCTCCTGGAACAACTACAACGAAGAGCGTTGGGCACGCTGGGACGAGCCGGCCATCCAGGCTGCACTCGACGCGGCGGGGGCCACCTACATCAACTCCGATGCAGGCTCCTCAGCCGAGCAACAGCTCGCCGACGTGGAGAACCTGATCTCACAGGGAGCGGATGTGCTGATCATCCTCGCCCAAGATGGGACGGCCATCCTCCCGGCGGTGCAGAGCGCGCTCGACCAGGGGATCCCCGTCATCGCCTATGACCGACTGATCGAGAACCCCGGTGCCCTCTACATCACCTTCGACAACGTCGAGGTGGGGAGAATGCAGGCCAGGGCGATCTTCGAAGCGGTTCCCGAAGGCAACTATGTCTTCATCAAGGGCAACCAGGCGGACGCAAATGCCGACTTCCTTCGTGGCGGTCAGCAGGAAGTCCTTCAAGAAGCGATCGACTCGGGCGCCATCGTCAACGTTGGCGAGGAGTACACCGACAACTGGGACCCAGCTGTCGCCCAGACCAACATGGAGCAGATCCTCACCCAGAACAACAACGAAGTCGACGCAGTCGTGGCTTCCAACGACGGCACCGCCGGCGGCGTGGTCGCCGCTCTGGATGCAGTCGGTCTGGCCGGCTCCGTGCCGGTCTCCGGACAGGATGGTGACGGAGCAGCGCTCAACCGCATCGCTCTCGGCACCCAGACCGTCTCGGTGTGGAAGGACGCCCGCGAGTTGGGCACTGCAGCCGGTGAGGCTGCCATTGCCCTTGCCGGCGGCGCTGCGATCACTGACGTTGCCGGTGTGGTGCAGTTCGACTCACCGGGTGGCAACTCGATGACCTCGATATTGCTCACGCCGATCCCGATCACCCAGGACAACCTGGATGTGGTGGTGGACGCTGAGTGGATCACGGTCGATGCCCTGTGCCAGGGCGTCGAGCCGGGTTCGGTCGAAGTCTGCGGCTGATCTGAGAGCGTGGGGTCCCCTGATCTCAGTCGAGGGATCCCAACGGATGTGTGCACGCCGCGCCCTCTTCGGAGGGCGCGGCGTGTACTTTTGTGAGGCGGGAATGAGATGGCACTGACCGAAGACACGACGGCGAAGACCGAGCAACAAGTCCCCGACGAGCAGGCGGCCGGCGCCGGACCCGGGCCTCTGGGTCTCTTGCGCCGAAGCGTTTCCTCGCTGGAGCTGGACACCCGGCTGCTCGGGATGGTCATCGGGCTCCTGACGATCTGGGTCAGCTTCAATTTCTGGTCTGGGGGCACGTTCTTGACCCCGCGCAACATCTGGAACCTGACCGTGCAGACATCCGTGGTCGCCATCATGGCCACCGGGATGGTCCTCGTCATCGTGTCTAGGAACATCGACCTGTCCGTCGGCTCCATGCTTGGCTTCCTCGGGGTGTTCATGGCCTTGATGCAGGCCGAATGGCTCCCGAGTGTCGTCGGTTTCGACCAGTGGTACACATGGATCGTCGTTCTGATAGCAGGGATGCTGCTCGGTGGGTTGGTCGGAGCGCTCCAGGGTACTGTCGTCGCCTATCTGGCAGTCCCGTCTTTCATCGTGACGCTGGGTGGGCTGCTCATCTTCCGCGGGCTCGCCTGGTTGCAGGCGAGCGGTCGCACCATCGCACCGATGGACTCGAGCTTCCAACTGCTCGGTGGGGGAGCGCGTGGGTCGGTGGGCGGGACGATCAGTTGGGTGATCGGGGTGGTCGCCTGCGTCGCCGTCATCCTCCTCCTCGCCAGTAGACGGCGCACCTATCTCAAGTTTGGGTTCCGGGTTCGACCGTTGTGGGCGGACATCGCCCTGATGGTGATGGGATGCGTGGTCATCCTCGGGGGCGTCTGGTATCTAAACCAGTACTACATGCCCGAGCCGCTCGCCCGTGCCTATGCCGAGGCGAACGGCTTGGAGTGGCCCGAATCCGGCCTCCAGATCCCGTTCGGGATCGCCAACCCGGTGCTCATCGCCATCGGCACCGCGATCGTCATGACATTCATCGCCACCCGCCGGCGGTACGGCCGTTACGTGTTCTCCATCGGTGGCAACCCGGAGGCCGCCACCCTGGCCGGCATCAAGACCAAGCGGACGATCGTGCTCACTTTCATGGTCATGGGAATCCTGGTCGGTCTGGCATCGGCGGTCCAGGTCGCCCGTCTCAACTCGGCCACCAGCGGTCTCGGCACCCTCCAGGAGCTCTACGTCATCGCCGCCGCCGTCATCGGGGGCACTTCGCTCGCCGGGGGCATCGGCACGATCTTCGGAGCTGTCCTCGGCGCACTCCTGATGCAGTCTCTCCAGTCGGGGATGGTCCTCGTCGGTATCCAGACCGCCCTCCAGGACGTGGTCATCGGAATCGTCCTGATTCTCGCCGTGGCAGCGGACGTCGCCTATCGCAAGAGGCAATCGCGATGAGCATCGGCGGCAACGGGGCGCGCCCCCTGGTCGAGATGGAGGACATGAATGTCAGCTTCGGCGGAGTCCATGCCGTCAAGGACATGTACCTGAACTTGTTCCCGGGAGAGGTCCACGCTCTGGTGGGCGGCAACGGCGCCGGCAAGTCCACCCTCATCAAGACGCTCTCCGGGGCCCAGAAAGCCGACTCGGGGAACATCGTGATCGACGGGGCCCCAGTGGTGATCAATGGCCCCATCGATGCCAAGAACCATGGTGTCGAGACGATCTATCAGACACTGGCCCTCGCCGACAACATCGACGCACCCGGGAACATGTTCCTCGGCCGCGAGCTCACCACCGGTCTTGGCAACCTCGACGACTCGGCCATGGAGGACGCGACACGCAAGATCATGGGCCGGCTCAACCCGAGGTTCGAGAACTTCAAGTCACCGGTGGCCTCGTTGTCCGGGGGCCAGAGACAATCAGTCGCCATCGCCCGCGCCGTCCACTTCAACGCCCGCATCCTGATCATGGACGAGCCGACCGCTGCGCTGGGCCCGGCGGAGACCGATCAGGTGAGGCAGCTGATTCGCCAGCTCAGGGAGGAAGGGCTCGGGATCATCCTCATCAGCCACGACATCCACGACGTGTACGACCTGGCTGACCGGATCACCGTCATGTACCAGGGGCGCAGTGTTGGGACCGTGGACAAGGACGACGTCACCCTGGACCAGGTCCTGGCGATGATCATCCTCGGCAAGCCCCCGAGCGATGTCACCGAGGCGGAGCTCGAAGAGCTCCACGGCTGACCCCACGAGAATCTACGAAAGTGAGGTGTCCACCATGGGCGACCTGCAAGGCAGGACGGCGTTTGTCACAGGGGCGAGCCGGGGGATCGGGGCGGCGGTCGCCCGCTCGTTGCACGATCTGGGGGTGAGCCTCGGGTTGGCCTCGCGGAGCGGCGACGACCTTGGTCTGGAGAACGCGGTGTCCCTGGCAGCCGACGTGCGCGACCCGGCAGCCCTCGAGGAGTTGGCAGCGGCCACGGCAGAGAGGTTCGGGGGTATCGACATCCTGGTGGTCAACGCCGGTGTCGGCTCGTACGGCCCCATCCTCGACCTCCCCGCCGATGAGATGGAGGACATGATCGATGTCAACGTCAAAGGCGCGCTCTACTCCGTGCGGGCCGTCCTTCCCCACCTGCTCCAGTCCGATGCCGCCGACCTGGTCACCGTGGCCAGCGAGGCAGGTCGGCGCGGGCTGCCCAACGAGGCTGTCTATTGCGCCTCCAAGTTCGCTCAGGTTGGGCTGACCCGCGCCCTCGACCACGAGCTGAGAGAACAGGGTGTGCGATGCACGACAGTGGCGCCCGGGGGAGTCGCCACCGACTTCGCCATGGGCAGGGGACGCACCCCGGACATGCCCCAACTCGCCGGGATGATGAGTGCTGAAGACGTGGCGGATGCCGTCGTGTATGTGCTCACCAGGCCGAGGAATCATCGGATCCTCGAGGTGGCCTTCCGGCCGATGACAGAGCAGTCGATGGGCTGAGGAGTGAGCAGATGAGTTTTTTCGACGGAGTCGACCAGGTCCGGTTCGAGGGACCGACTTCAGGCAGCGACCTGGCCTACAAGGTGTACGACCCGGATCGGGAGGTATTGGGCAAGCGGATGGAGGACCACCTCCGCATCGCAGTCTGCTACTGGCACTCGTTCAGCTGGCCAGGATCGGACGTGTTCGGGGCGGGGACTTTCGATCGGCCCTGGCTGAGCGGGAAAGGTGATCCAATCGTCGCGGCGCGGGAGAAGATGGACGCCGCATTCGAGTTCTTCTCGAAGCTGGGGGTGCCTTTCTTCTGCTTCCACGACGTCGACATCGCCCCGGAAGGAGCGACGTTCGCCGAGTCGGCTCAAAACCTCGAGACCATGGTCACATACGCCGAGGAGAAGATGGCCGAGACCGGCGTGAGGCTGCTCTGGGGGACGGCCAACCTGTTCTCCCATCCTCGCTACGCGGCAGGGGCTGCGACCAATCCCGACCCCAACGTGTTCGCCTACGCAGCCGCCCAGGTGAAGCACGCCCTGGAGGCGACTCACCGCCTGGGCGGCGCCAACTATGTCCTCTGGGGTGGCCGTGAGGGCTACGAGACCTTGCTCAACACCGACCTGCGAAGAGAGCAGGATCAGCTCGCCCGCTTCCTCCACATGGTCGCCGACCACAAGAGGGCGATAGGTTTCGAAGGGACGCTGCTTCTCGAGCCCAAGCCTGCAGAGCCGACCAAGCACCAATACGACTACGACTCGCAATCAGTGCACGGCTTCCTCGTCGACAACGGGCTCGTCGAGGATTATCGAGTGAACATCGAAGGAAATCACGCCACGCTGTCGGGTCACTCCTTTCACCACGAAGTCGCATACGCGACGGCAAACGGGATCTTCGGGTCGATAGACGCCAACCGGGGGGATCCCCAGAACGGATGGGACACCGACCAGTTCCCGAACTCCGTCGACGAGCTCTCACTCGTCCTCTATGAGATCCTGCGTGGAGGCGGGTTCACCACGGGCGGCTTCAACTTCGACACCAAGCTTCGCCGTCAGTCGATCGATCGCGTCGACCTCTTCCACGGGCACATCGGCGGAATCGACACCCTCGCCCGCGCCCTTCTCGTCGCCGCCTCTCTCATAGAAGGTGAGGAACTCTCCGCCGCCAAAGCTCAGCGCTATGCCGGGTGGTCGGGCGACCTCGGGACGGGGATCGAAGACGGCTCGGAGACACTGGCATCCTTGGCGGGCCGCGTGGAGGCCGGTGAGATCGATCCGACGCCTGTGTCCGGACGTCAGGAGCTGCTGGAGAACCGGGTCAACAAGGCGATCTGGACGGTCGACGCCTGAGCATGCACTTCGACGTTGGCCCCTATCGAATAGCGATCGCTACCGAGTTCGGGCCGAGGATCACCTCGCTGCGATTCGATGACGGGCCAGAGATGTTCGCCGAGCTGGGCCCCGATTCCGTGATCACCCACGACACCGGCATCTATCACTTCCGGGGTGGCCATCGGCTCTGGGTCGCGCCCGAAGTGCCCGAGATGACATACGCAGCCGACGACCATGCCTGCTTGGTCGAAGAGGTCGACGGAGTGATCACGGTGACGGCTCCGCCCGACGGCGCCGGTCTCGTCAAGGAGATGAGCCTGTCCTTGGACGAGGATGCCTTGGTGGTCGATCATCGGATCACCCGGACAGAAGGCCACTCCCCGCCGGTCTCGGCTTGGGCGATCACTCAAGTTCCAGTTGGCGGGACGGCGATACTCCCGGTGTCGGGCGCCGACACCACTCCATCTGCCAATCGTTATCTCGTCCTCTGGCCCTATACGTCTCTCGAGGACAGCCGAGTGTCACTCGGCGACGAAGCCCTCGAATTACGCGCAGCCAACGGTCCGCCGATCAAGTTCGGAGCCGGCCCGGACCCGGGCCGGCTCGGCTACTTCCGGGACAGCTTCGTGTTCATGAAGGAGATCGCGTCGGCCACGGACCGCAACGTGCCCGACTTCGGAGCGGTCGGCCAGGTCTACCTGGGCCAGGGCTTCTGCGAGCTCGAGAGCGTCGGTCCACTCACTGATCTCACTGCTGGCGTTGCCGCCGAGTTGCGGGAGCGATGGATCGTCGTGGATTGCGGCGACCTCGACTCCGCGATCGGCCTCACGGTGTCCGGATGACCCACGTCGTCGGGATCGACGTGTCCACCACCGCCACCAAGGCGTTGCTCTTGGACCAATCTGGTGTCGTCGTGGCGTCGGGAAGCGCCGAGTACGGGTACGACGTGCCCCGTCCACTTTGGACCGAGCAAGACCCGCGCCTGTGGTGGGACGCCGCCATCGAGGCGATCGGCCAGATGATGGGTCGCTCCGGGGTCACACCGAGTGCCATCGACGCCATCGGCCTCACCGGTCAGATGCATGGCTCGGTTCTGCTGGACGACACGGGCGACGTCGTGCGCCCTGCGATCTTGTGGAACGACCAGCGCACCGCGAAGGAGTGTGATGAGATCAGGCGCCGGGTGGGGAGGGAGAGGCTCATCTCCATCACCGGCAACGACGCATTGACCGGCTTCACTGCGCCCAAGTTGCTCTGGGTGGCGGAGAACGAGCCTGAGAACTGGGCTCGGGTGGCAACGATCCTCCTTCCCAAGGACTACGTCCGCTATCGCCTGACCAACGATCGGGTGGTCGATGTCGCCGACGGCTCCGGCACGATTCTGTTCGATCTCGCCTCTCGCACCTGGTCGCCCGAAGTTATCGAATCCCTCGGGATCGACCCGAGGCTCTGTCCTCCGGCGATGGAAGGGCCCGAGATCACGGGTGTCCTCAGCGAAGAGGCAGCCGCAGCGACCGGTCTCATGGCGGGCACCCCGGTCGTGGCGGGTGGGGGCGACCAGTCGGCCAACGCGGTGGGAGTCGGCGCGGTCGACGCCGGGACCCTGGCCCTATCACTGGGCACCTCGGGTGTGGTATTCGCCGCATCAGACGCGCCGAATGTCGACTTCGATGCCAGAGTGCAGGCTTTCTGCCACGCCGTGCCAGGCAGATGGCACATGATGGGGGTCATGCTCTCCGCTGCGGGGAGCCTGCGCTGGCTCCGAGATGCCGTCGCCCCCGACCGCGAGTTCGCGGACCTGGTTGCCGAGGCCGCCCAGGTCCCTCCTGGCAGCGAGGGATTGCTCTTCTTGCCGTACCTGTCCGGTGAGCGAACACCGCACCCCGACCCTCTGGCTCGTGGGGCATTCGTTGGGCTCACCGTGAGCCATGACCTCCGGCACATGACGCGGGCCGTGCTCGAAGGCGTGGCATTCGGTCTTCGTGACGGACTCGATCTGATGGTTGCGGCGGGGGTGGCCAAACCTGAGTCGATTCGGGCGTCGGGTGGTGGCACCCGTAGCCAGTTGTGGCTCCAAATCCTCGCCGACGTCCTGGAGGCTGACATCGAAACGGTCGCCACTGAGGAAGGCGCCGCGTTTGGCGCCGGGCTCCTGGCGTCGGTCGGCGCGGGACACTTTGCCGACGCCGGGTCGGCGGTGGCTTCGATCGTCGAGGCGCGCCCCGCGGCCAAGCCATCGGACGACGCTGCGACCTACACACAGGCTCATCTTCGATACCGCGAGCTCTACCCCGCCCTCCGCCCCACTTTTCAGTCCCTCGGGGCCTGAGTACTTGTCGCTGGACGCGGGTATCTTCACCGGTCGGATGAGAGGATCGAGATGAGAATCGCCGTTGGCACCGAGAAGGGCGCGTACTTGCTGGAGGACGGTTCTGGAGGATGGGCCGTGACCGGTCCTCTCTTCCCGGGTTGGAAGGTGTCAGCTTTCGGTTCGGCTTCGGATGGTGCCCACCTGGCCGCCGTGGGCAGCAACTGGTTCGGTGTCGGGATACATCGCAGCTTCGACCTGGTGGACTGGGAGCAAACCGACACCCCACCGTCATGGCCCGAGGACGCAGGACGCAAGATGGAACAGGTTTGGACGTTTCACCGTCAGGATGGGCGTTTGTGGGCCGGTGTCGCCGAGGCCGGTTTGTTCACCTCGGACGATCAGGGTGTCACATGGGAGCCGGTGCCAGGGCTCAATGAGCATCGGACACGGGACCAATGGGAACCCGGGTTCGGAGGCCTGTGCGCTCATCGCGTCAAAGTAGATGGCGACACGCAGTGGGTGGCGATCTCAGCTGTAGGTGTCTTCAGGTCCGACGACGGTGGCGCGAGCTGGGAGCCGAAGAACGACGGGGTTGCACCGGTCGGCCTTCCCGAAGATGCCCCCCGTCCCGAAGTCGGCTATTGCGTCCATTGTGTCGCCCACCATCCCGACGACCCCAATCGAATATGGCGCCAGGACCACAGTGGTGTCTATCGAACTGAGGATGGCGGGGAAAACTGGGCCCGAATAGAGACTGGTTTGCCGGCCAATTTCGGCTTTGTGATGTGGCGGGACGACTCCAGTGGCCGCCTGTTCACCATCCCGCTGGAAGCAGACTCGAACCGAGTGCCGGTGGAGGGAGCGCTTCGGGTCTATCGCTCTGATGACGACGGGGATGTCTGGTCTGTGTCGGGGACCGGATGGGACGAGGCCCCTCAGTTCACCGGCGTCCTCCGCGGCGCTTTCGACGGTGATGGGTCGGGCGGATTTTGCTTCGGGACCACGGGAGGAAAGCTCTGGCTCACCCGGGATCACGGAGACTCCTGGGCCGAGTTGGCGCCCGCGTTTCCCCGTATCGGCGCAATCTCCTTGCTCACATGACCGCAGAACTGCGGCTTCCCAGGTTGCTCGCCGAGATCGCCAACGCCGGGTCGACGCATCCGGTCGAAGGATCGACCGTGACCGAGGCACTCGAGGACCTCTTCTCTCGTCTCCCTGGGCTGCGCAACCACGTGTTGGACGAGGGGAGTTCCATTCGGCCCCATGTGTCGGTGTTCGTCGACGGCCATCAGGCCGACTTGGAAACGGGGGTCGGTGACGGCGCTGAGATCCGGATTCTGCACGCGGTCAGCGGGGGTGGGCGAGATGCGAGACACTCCCGGCTAGTTTGAGCCCACGAGAATGCGAGTCCTCGTTGCCGACAAGTTCCCGGAGAAACAGCTCGACAAGCTGCGCAAGAGGGGCCACGACGTGCGATATGAGCCGGATCTCGACGTCTCCACACTGCCAAACGCCATGGCCGATAGTGAGATCCTCGTCGTCCGCTCCACGGAGGTGTCGAAGGAGGCTTTGGAGCTCGCCGACGAGCTTGGCCTGGTGGTCAGGGCTGGGGCAGGCACCAACACCATCGATGTGGACACCGCCTCGGCGCGCGGCGTCTACGTGGCCAACATCCCGGGCAAGAACGCGGTTGCGGTCGCCGAACTGACGTTGGGTCTCATCCTCGCACTCGATCGCCGGATCCCCGACAACGTCGCAGAGTTGCGTGGGGAGCGATGGCGCAAATCCGAGTTCTCCAAAGCGAAAGGCCTCATGGGTCGGCGTCTCGGTCTCATCGGGCTGGGCTCCATCGGCACCGAGGTGGCCACTCGGGCTCGTGCCTTCGGGATGAAGGTGCGCAGCCTGGAGAGGGACCGCCAGGACGAGGAGGACGACGTCGTGGCCGATCTCGGGATCGACCTGGTTCCCGATCTCGAGAGTCTTCTCCCCGAGTGTGACTTCGTCTCTCTCCACGTCCCATCGACGGCGGAAACCCGGGGGATGGTCGATCGCGAGTTTCTCGCGCTAATGAGTGACGGATCGTGCCTCGTCAACACCTCGAGGGCCGATGTGGTCGTGGCCCAGGACCTCCTCGAGGCCTTGGACGAGAAATCGATGTGGGCCGCGCTCGATGTGTTCCCCGACGAGCCCGAGGTCGGTGAGGCCGACTATCGGTCTGGCCTCGCACAGCACCCCCGGGTGTACGGGACCCATCACATCGGAGCCTCGACCGAGCAAGCTCAGGAGGCGATCGCCAAGCAGGTGGTGAAGGCGATCGATGGCTATTGCGAAGGGGACGTGAGGAACGTGGTCAACCTCGCCGAGACCATGAGTCACACCACCGTGATCGGAATCCGCCACGTCGACAGGGTCGGCGTCCTCAGTCAGGTCTTCTCCATCCTCCGAGCCGCTGACATCAACGTCGAGCAGATGGAGAACCATGTCTTCGCTGGAGCCCGAGCAGCCAAGGCGGTCATGCACGTCCAGGGTGACTTCGACGACACCGTCCGCAAGGAAATCGCAGGCCTCGAGGCCGTTTTCGACGTCGCCGTGCTCCGGGACACCGACTAGGAAGCAGCGAACCCAGGGTTCCAGGCCTCGCTAGCGAAGTCGCCTCCGAGCTTCGCTCGAGAGGAGGGAGTTCTCTGCGAGAACTCCAACCCGTCCGGAAGGACGGGGCGCGCCCTCAGTTCACTGATTGGATGGCTGGCTGATCCAGGGTGGGATTGGGGCCTCGATGCGCTCCAACCTGGAAGGGACGCGACCAAACCGCTCCTCGTCACCCACCTCCCACGCTCGCCAGGCATCTGTGAGCTCGTCGGTGGTACGGGCGACGAAATTCCACCACATCTTGACGTCGTGGCCGAGCGGCTCGCCACCGATGATCATCACCCGGGCCGGCAAGCTGCGGACTCCGAGGGCCAGGTGATCCCTGCCTGCTGGGACAATTGCCAGAGAGCCGGGGTCCACGATGTCATCGCCGACCCTCATCGGGCGGTCTATGGGGACGACGCCATGTTCGAAGGCTGGGTCGACCGGAAGGATGGAATCGCCGTCGAGAGTCAGATCGAGACCGATCGTGGGATGTGCGAAACTCGCCGGGGAGCGGGTCTCGCCGATCCTCCCGATCAGGAGCCGACCCCTGGCCGCGCCGATCTCGATCTCGGGAAGATCTGCGACGTGCTGAAAAATGGACGCGGCCTGCCTGGTCTCCTCGGGTTGAGCCAGCCACATCTGGACACCCATGATCCCGGTCGATTCCCAGGTCTCGTCGCTTGCGACACCTTCTTCGGCATGAGCGATGCCGTGGCCGGCGGTCATCAGGTTGAGCTGTCCGGGCCGTATCAATTGCTCGGTGCCCAGCGAGTCGCTGTGGAGGACCGCACCAGTGAAGAGCCAGGTGACGGTGGCCAGGCCGATATGAGGATGCGGGCCGATTTCGAGCGGTGGAGGACGGTCTACGTCGTCTGCATGCATGAGGTCGACGAAGCACCACGGCCCGATGGTCCTCCGATTCTTCGTGGGGAGCACTCGCACTATCCCGAGCGAGCCGATGTTGGCGGTGCGCCCCTCGCGCACCTCGATAGCAGTGATGCCGCGGTTGGCCGCTGCCCGCCCGTACTCGTCGATAGGACCGCTCACTCCCTGAAACCTAACGCATGGTTGCGTATCCGGCTCTCCCCGGCACTGAACGAATCGCCTCTCAGACGGTGAGGCGGACGACCGGACGGGTGTCGTTGCGACGGATGACCTCGACGAAGCCGTGGTCGCTGAACATGCCCAGTGTTCCGGTGAAATAGTCGACGACTGACTCCCGGACGCCGTCGACCGGGTAGGCCTCGACGACCTTGGCGTCATTGCTGCGGGCGAACTCGATCGCCGCAGCGAGCAGGCCCTTTCCAACGCCCTGTCGGCGCTGACCGGTGCGCACCACGAAGCAGTTGATGGCCCACGGCTCGACCTCATCGACGGGCTTGAGGAGACGGGATCGGGCGAGGGTCGGAAAGTCAGAGCGTGGGCCCACCTGGACCCACCCCATGGGCACTTCATCGATGTATCCGATGAGGCCGGGCGGGGGACCGGCATCGGCGATCTCAGCGAATCGGTCACGGTTGTCCCGGTCGTCGCCGTAGCCGCCGTCAGGCCGACGCCAATGCATGCAGAAGCAACGCCTGGCGACCCCTTTGTCGCCGAACACGTCTTCCATGTCGCCGAAACGCTCCGGCGTGAGTGGCCGGCAGGTCATCGACCCGCCCTCGGTGTCTGCCTGGTAGCTCCATTCCATTCTCAGGCTCCGATCTGGTCTGTCTCGCAGTGCGAGGAGAAGACCAGCTCGATCACTTCGGCCCCCTCGTCCCCTCCCTCTCGCGACGCAAGGTCGGGCTTGGGAGCCCGGCGACGTGTCTCGAACTCCGACATCGATCTGGCCAGTCGATCCCTCTGCAGGGCTTTGGCGAGGTCATAGCTGATGTACATGTGACGCTTCCTTCGATCGCCTTACCCCGAGTACGCTATCTGGTATTGCGGACAGGATCAGTCCGCATAATCGACGACAGTGAGCATCGATAGATGGACACCGCCGAGAGACTGTTGAAACTGCTTGGACTCCTCGAGGGCCGGATCGACTGGACGGCTGACGAGCTGGGTCGCCGGCTCGAGGTGACCACCCGGACCATCAGACGGGACATCACGAGGCTGCGCGACCTGGGCTATCCGGTCGAGGCGGTGGCGGGCCCGGGTGGAGGCTATCGGCTCGGCGCAGGCGGCAAGCTCCCTCCACTGCTGCTCGACGACGAGGAGGCCCTGGCAGTGGCCTTGGGGCTCAGGGTTTCCGCCACGACAGCGGTCGGAGGCCTCGAGGACTCGAGCCTCTCGGCCCTGGCCAAGCTCGAGCATGTCTTGCCTCCGCGTCTCCGCTCGCGTCTCGAGGACGTTTCCGAAGCTACCACCTCGACCTTCGGCGCCTCACTGACTCCGGTCGATCACGCCACCCTGGCACTGGTCGCGGCAACCGTTCGAAAGACGGAGAAGCTGAGGATTCGATATCGCGACAACGAGGGACGGGTCACGGAGAGGCACATAGAACCTGTTCGTCTGGTTCACACCGGCCGCCGCTGGTATCTCGTCGCCTTCGATTTGGATCGCGACGACTGGCGTACGTTCCGGCTCGATCGAGTCTTCGAGCCTGTGGCGACCGGGATGAGGGCGGCGTCGCGACAGGGCCCGGACCCGGTCGAC
>Ga0299907_10000643_pt1 | contig 17830 bp, 16 predicted proteins | sample RVTome_16_FD_198680 | JGI IMG/M metagenome (GOLD analysis project Ga0299907, IMG submission 198680) | Soil microbial communities from uranium-contaminated site in the Upper Colorado River Basin, Wyoming, United States - RVT152D67 (version 2) ...
CGGCCACGAAGAAGACCGCTTCCAAGAAGGCCACCGCGCCCAAGAAGGCGGCGACCACCAAGAAGGCGACCGCCACCAAGAAGGCTGCGAAGAAGGCACGCTGATCACATCTCGTTTTGGGCGCGCTCAAGCCCATATGCGGGCTTGAGCGCGCCCAAAAGCCCGAGGCGGCGGCTCGACACCGAGCTGGTGCGGCGCAAGCTGGTGTCCAGCAGGGAAGAGGCGCAGCGGGCGGTCGAGGCCGGGCTCGTGCTGGTGGGGGGCGCGCCGGCGCTCAAGGCGTCGCGCATGGTGGCGGCGGACGAGCCAGTGACGCTGGCCGGCCCCGCGGCCCGGTTCGTGAGCAGGGGCGGCGAGAAGCTGGACGCGGCGCTCGCGCACTTCGCGGTGGACGTGGCCGGCAAGAGAGCGCTCGACGCGGGTGCGTCCACCGGCGGGTTCACCGACTGCCTCCTGCAACGGGGCGCGGCCCACGTCGTGGCGGTCGACGTCGGCTACGGCCAGCTGCACGACAAGCTGCGCAACGACCCTCGCGTCCACGTGCTGGAGCGCACGAACGTCCGCCACCTCCGCCTGGACGTGCCAGCCGACGTGGTGGTGGCCGACCTCAGCTTCATCTCCCTCGGCACCGCCGCGCCCGCGCTCGTGGGCGAGAACGCCAAGCCGGGGGCGGACGTGGTGCTGCTGGTGAAGCCGCAGTTCGAGGCGGGCAAGGCCGAGACCGACAAGGGCAAGGGCGTGATCCGCGACCCGGCCGTGTGGCGGCGGGTGCTGGGCGAGGTGCGCTCCGCCCTCACTGCGCACGGAGCCGCGATGATGGACGTGATGGTCTCCCCCCTGCAGGGAGCCGATGGCAACGTCGAGTTCCTTGCCCACGTGCGCGCCCACGCCCTGTCGCTTGGGCCGAGTTCCGCCAGCGGCGCACCGCTGGTGAGCGACGCGCGTCTCGACGCGATCGTCGAGCGCTGATGGGCAAGGTGGGCATGGTCGTGCACCGCAGCCGGCCCGAGGCGGCCGCGCTGGCCACGGAAGCGGTGGCGTGGTTGACCGGGCACGGCCACGAGGTCCGGGTGCCGACGGACGACGCGCACGCCGCCGGCCTCGCCGAGCTCGCGTGCCCCGACGACAAGCTGTGCGACGCGCTCGACCTCGCGATGAGCCTCGGCGGCGACGGCACGATGCTGCGCGCCGTCGACCTCGTGAGCGCGGCGGGCGTGCCCGTGGTCGGCATCAACGTCGGTCACCTCGGCTACCTCACCGAGTGCGAGCCGGCGATGCTCACGAACGCGCTCGAGCGGTTCTTCGCCGGCGACTACCGCATCGAGGAGCGCATGACGCTCCAGGTGGACGCGGTGGTGGGCGGCGAGCGCCTGGATGCGCGCACCGCGCTCAACGAGGCGTGGCTCGAAAAGACGGTGCCGGGGCACACCGTGCGCATGCAGCTCACGATCGCGGGCGAGACGTTCACCACCTACGCGGCCGACGGCCTCATCGTGAGCACGCCGACGGGGTCGACCGCGTACAACCTGTCGGTGCGCGGGCCGATCGTGTCGCCGGCGCTGCGCGCCATCGTGGTGACGCCGGTGTCGCCGCACCAGCTGTTCGACTTCAGCCTCGTGCTGGGCGAGGGCGAGGACGTGCGCGTCCACGTGCTCGACGGCCGCACCGCCACGTTGCTCGTCGACGGCCAGCCCCTCGGCGTGCTGTCGGGCGGCGACCACGTCACGTGCACGGCCGGCCGCAACCCCGCCCGCCTCGTCCGCTTCGGCGAGCACAGCTTCTTCCGCATCCTCAAGGGCAAGTTCGGGTTGACGGACCGCTGATGCTGGCCGAGCTCCACGTCCGCGACCTCGGCGTGATCGCCGACCTGCGCCTCGTGCTCGGGCCGGGCATGACCGCGCTCACGGGCGAGACCGGTGCGGGCAAGACGCTCGTAGTCGAGGCCATCGAGCTGCTGGTCGGCGGGCGCGCCGATCGCGTGCTCGTGCGCCCTGGCGCGGAGGAGGCGTTCGTCGAGGGCAGGTTCGTCACAGCGGGCGGCACCGAGCACGTGCTCGCACGCGCCATCCCTGCTGCTGCCAACGCACGGTCGCGCGCGTACGTCGACGGGCGCATGGCGCCGGTGAGCGCGCTGGCCGAGCTCGGCGCGGAGCTGGTGGACCTGCACGGGCAGCACGCGCACCAGTCGCTGCTGGCGATGGCGACGCAACGCGCCGCGCTCGACGCGTTCGCCGCCGTCGACCTCGATCGCCTCGTCGCCGCCTGCACACGCGTCAAGGAGATCGACGCGGCGTTGAGTGAGCTCGGGGGTGACGCGCGTGCACGCGCGCGCGAAGTCGACCTCCTGCGGTTCCAGCTCACCGAGATCGGCGATGCAGCGATCGAGGACGCGGGCGAGGAAGCAACGCTCGAAGCGGAGGAGGAACGCCTTGCCACCGCGGCCGCGGCACGTGAAGCGGCGTCCGCTGCCCACGATGCGCTGGCGGGCGACGGCGGCGTCGAGGACCGCGTGGGTCAGACGTTGGCCACGATCGGCGCTCTTCCCGCGCTGGCGACGATCGCCGAACGCTTGCGGGCGGTGCAAGCCGAGGTGGCGGAGGCGGCCACCGACCTGCGGGCTGCCGCCGAGTCGATCGAGGACGACCCCGAGCGCGTGGCAGCCGTCCGCACTCGCCGCCAGCAGCTGCGGGAGCTGCGGCGCAAGTACGGCGAGACGCTGGCCGACGTGCTCGCGTTCGAGAAGGCCACGACGCAGCGCCTCGCCGAGCTCGAGTCGCACGACGCGCGCGTGGCCGAGCTCGAAGCGGAACGCGCAAAGGCGGTCGACGCCGAAGGAAAGGCAGCAGCTGCGGTTGCCAGGGCCCGCCGCAAGGCTGCGCCCGCGCTCGCCGCGGCGATCGAGGAGCGCTTGCGCGAGCTGGCCATGCCAAGCGCGCGCGTCGAGATCGCAGTCGAGGGCGACGCGCCGGCTGACGAGGTTGCCATCCTCGTGTCGGCCAACCCCGGTGAGCCGGCCCTGCCGTTGAGCAAGGTCGCGTCCGGCGGCGAACTGGCGCGCGTGATGCTCGCCGCCCGCCTCGTGCTCACCGCTGGGCCACCGACGCTCGTGTTCGACGAGGTCGACGCCGGCATCGGCGGTTCGGCTGCCGCGGCAGTCGGGCGGTCGCTCGCCACCATCGCCGCCGACCACCAAGTGCTCGTGGTCACGCACCTGCCTCAAGTCGCCGCGTCCGCGCACGCGCAGGTGGCGGTCGAGAAGCACGAGCGGGACGGCCGAACAATCGCCGCCGCGGAAACCCTCGACGACGACACGCGCGTCGTCGAGCTGAGCCGCATGCTGTCGGGCCAACCTGGCAGCACGACCGCGCGCGACCACGCCGAGGAGCTGCTCGCCACCGCCGCGCGCGAGAGAACGCGCGCGTAATGGTGCTCCGCCGCGTCGAGCAGGTCACGCCGGTGTCGGGGGCGGCGCGCGTCGACCGCCGTACGAAGAACCTGATCACCCGCCTGCAGCCCGGCGACATCGCGGTGATCGACCACGAGGACGTCGATCGCGTCGCCGCCGAGGGCATCGTGCAGGCGCGGCCCGCCGCGGTGATCAATGCTGCCCCGTCCATCTCCGGCCGCTACCCGAACGTCGGGCCGCTGCTGCTCGCCGCCGCGGGCATCCCGCTCGTCGACTCGGTCGGCTCCGACGTGCTCGACGCGATCGGCGAAGGGCAGTCGGTCACCGTCGACGGCGCCGAAGTGTGGGTGGGCCCCGCGCTCGTGGCGTCCGGCAACCGCCAGACGCTCGAGTCCCTCGAAGCCGCGTACGAAGCGGCCAAGGACACGATGGGCGACGAGCTCGAACGGTTCGCCGAGAACACGCTCGAGTACATGCGCCGCGAGCGCAGCATGCTGTTCGACGCGCTGGCGGTGCCCGACCTCGACGTCGACATGGCCGGCCGCCACGTCCTCATCGTCGTGCGCGGCCACGACTACCGCGAGGACCTCGAAGCGCTGCGCGGCAGCTACGTGCGCGAGATGCGGCCCGTGCTGATCGGCGTGGACGGCGGCGCCGACGCGCTGCTCGAAGTGGGGTTGCGGCCCGACGTCATCATCGGCGACTTCGACTCGGTGTCGGCCACCGCCCTGCACTGCGGCGCCGAGCTCGTCGTGCAGGGCTACCCCGACGGAAGCGCCCCGGGAGCGGCGCGGCTGGAGGAGGAGGGTGTCGCCTACAAGGTGCTGCCGGCCGCTGCGGTGAGCGAGGACGTGGCCATGCTCCTCGCCTACGAGAAGGGCGCGAACCTCATCGTCGCCGTCGGCACCCACGCGTCGATGGTGGAGTTCCTCGACAAGGGCAGGCGGGGCATGGCCTCCACGTTCCTCACCCGCCTCAAGGTGGGGCCGTTGCTGGTGGACGCCAAGGGCGTGAGCCGCCTCTACCAGGGCCGGCTGCGCAAGCGCGACCTCACGGTCTTCCTGCTTGTTGCCATGATGATGTTCGCCGCCATCGTCCTGCTGGTGCTGCCGCGGGTCTTCGTCGAGGGCCTGTGGCTGTACGTGCGGGACGTGTGGGACACGGCGTTCCGCTGAACCGGACACCCCCTGAACCCGAGCAATGGTCAACTTCCGCTTCCACCTCGTGTCGCTCACCGCGGTCTTCCTCGCGCTCGCCGCCGGCATCGTGATCGGCGCCGGCGTCGTCGACCGCCAGACCGTCGACCTCCTCGAAGGGCGGCTGAACCAGGTGGAGCGCAACCGCGACCGCACCAACCGCGAGAACGACGAGCTGCGGGCCGAGAACAGCACGTGGGCCCGCTTCGGCGACCAGGCCGGCGACCGCGTCGTCGAGGACCAGCTCGCCGGTGCGACCGTGCTCGTGGTCGGCATCGACGGCACGCCGGCCGAGACCGTCATGCGCCTCGCGCAGGCGTTCCGGGCCGGGGGAGCAACGGTCGACGGCACCCTGTGGTTCAGGGCGAAGTGGCGCTTGGCGGACGAGGAGCAGGCCCGCGAGCTCGCGGACGTGCTCGCCGCGCCGCCCACGATGCAGCCAGCCGAGCTGCGCGACGCCGCGCTCACCCGCCTCGGCGACGAGTGGGGGAGCGGCGGCGGCGGTGGCGCGTTGCTCACCTCGTTGCGCGACGCCGCGTTCGTGGACTTCGAGCCGGACGCGACGAACACCGGCGCGGCGATCACGTTGGAGGCGGTGCCACGGCCCGGAAGCGTCGTGGTGATCGTGGCCGCGGAGGACGTCGACGTGCCGCCGGTCGAGCTCGGCATCCCGCTCACCGTCCGCCTCGTCGAACGCGGTCTCCCGGTGCTCGCCGCGCAGCCGCTGCCGGCGGATGAGCCCACGGGTGAGGGCGAGGACACCACGCCGTACGTCGCCGCCGTGCGCGCCGAGGACGACGTGGCCGGGCGCCTCTCCACCGTCGACAACGTCGACGACTACCGCGGGCGCGTAGCCGCGGTGTTCGCGGTGGCGGACCTCAAGCGCGGGCGCGTCGGCCACTACGGTGTGACGCCCGGCGCCCAACGCCTCGTTCCCGAGCCGATCTCGTGACGCCCCCTCTCGTCGTCGCGGTGGTCGCCGCCTACGAAGGGGCGGGCACGATCGCGGACACCGTCGCCGCGCTGCTGGCAATCGACGGCGTGACGCGCGTGGTGGTGGTGGACGACGGGTCGTCGGACGCGACCGCGGAGCGGGCGGCCGAGGCAGGTGCGGTCGTCGAACGGCTGCCGGCCAACGCAGGCAAGGGCGCGGCTGTCGCTGCCGGCGTGAAGAGCGCCGCCGATGCGGACGTCTACCTCCTGGTCGACGCCGACGTCGGCGCGACCGCGGCAGCGACCCGAGCGCTGCTCCGCCCGGTGGTGGACGGCGACGCCGACATGGCCATCGGCGTGCTGCCTCCGGCTGGTGGCCGCGGCGGGTTCGGTGCGGTGAAGCGGCTGGCGGCGGCCGGCATCCGGCGGGCGACGGGCTTCGAGCCGCGCGCACCGCTGTCGGGCCAGCGCGCGGCGCGCGGCGACCTGCTGCGATCGTTGGTCTTGGCGGACCGGTTCGGTCTCGAGGCGGCGATGACCATCGACGCGCTGCGAGCCGGCGCGCGCGTCGTCGAGGTGGACGTCGTGATGGAGCATCGCCACACGGGGCGCCGCCTGAGTGGCTTCCGCCACCGCGCCGGCCAGGGCATCGACATCGTGCGCGCTCTGTGGCCCCGCATGACGAGTGCCAGGGCGCGGTCGATAGGTCTCGTCGGCGCGGCGGTACTGGCGGTCGTTGCGATGCTGTGGTCGGGACAGCAGTGGCAACCGTCCAGCGTCCCGCTCGCCTCCCGACCGGAGCGGGTCGTGGTGTTCGGCATGCCTCACGTGACCTTCGACGACGTGGCCGAAGGCCGCGCCCCCAACCTGTCGGCGCTGATCGGTCGTGGCGCCGTGGCGGCGATGAGCGTGCGCACGGTCTCGGGCAGGCCGAGCAGCGCGGAGGCCTACGCGACGCTTGGCGCCGGCGTGCGCGTCGAGGCCGACCGGCTCGCCGCGCTGGCGTTCGACGCGGACGAACGGATCGGACCGGGGACCGCGGCCGAAGCCGCGGCCCGCCTCAACGGAGCGCAGGTGACCGATGCGCGCGTCGTCGTGCCCGCCGGTGCAGTGCTCGGTCGGAAGAACCGTAAGCACCACCTGTCGAGCCAGCCCGGCGCGCTCGGTGACGCGCTCAACGGCGCCGGGCTCCGTGCTGCGGTCGTCGGGAACGCCGACATGCCCGGTTCGCTCGATCCCAGGATGCCGTGGCGTTCCCGGCCTGCCGCGGTGGCGGTGATGGACGGTCGGGCGACCGTCGACGCGGGAACGGTCGATCCAGGCTCACTGCTCGTGGAGGACGCATCGGCGCCGTTCGGGCGACGCTCCGATCCGGACAAGGTGCTCGCGGCGACGGCGGCTGCGCTCGGCGCCGCGCACGTGGTCGTCGTCGATCCCGGTGACCTCGACCGTGCCGCAGCCGCGGCACCGTTCGCCACGGACGCTGCCGCCGGCGAGGCGCGCACGCGTGCCGTGCGCGACACCGACGCGATCCTCGGGCGGGTCTCGTCCGCGATCGACGACGACACGCTGCTGCTCGTGCTGGCGACGACACCCGACACCTCCGCGTGGGCGCTCGCCCCCGCGGTCGCGGTCGGGCGCGGGGTACCAGCCGGACGGTTGGTGTCGCCGAGCACCAAGCGCGACGGGGTTGTCGTGCTCACCGACGTGGCGACGACCATCCTCACGGCGTTGGGTGTGGACGCGCCTCGGGGCATGGTCGGGCAGGCGTGGCGGTACCGGCCGGGCGACGCCGACCTCGCCGGGCTACGCGCCCTCGAACGGCAGACGGACTTCCGGGAGGCCATCTACCGGCCGACCACGACGGTCTACGTCGTCGTCCAAGTGTTGCTGCACCTGTTCGCGATCTTCGCAATGTCCCGTCGAGGCGGCCCAGGTCGTTACGCGGGCTCGTTGCGCTTCCTCCTCCTCGCCGCGGCCGCGTTCCCACTCGCGTGCTTCGCCTTCCGCGCCATCCCGCAGAGCGATCGCCTGGGTGCCCTCGCCCTGCCCGCGCTCGCGCTGCTGGCAGCGGGTATCGCCGCGCTGGTGCGCCACCGGTCGCGCCATCCTCTGCAGCCGCTCACCACGATCATGGGAGCGACGATCGCCGTGCTGGTGCTCGACGTCGCCACCGGGTCCCGGCTGCACGTGTCGAATGTCCTCGGGTACTCGCTACAGAGCGCGGGCCGCTTCTACGGCTTCCCGAACACGACCTTCGGTGTGCTGGTTGCGTGCACCTTGCTGGTCGCGGCCGCGCACGTGCACTACTCGAGCGACCGTCGCTCCGCGCTCGTACGCGTCGCGGTGCTGATGGCGATCGTCGTCGTGGTCGACGCCGCGCCAGGGCTCGGCGACGACGCCGGCGGGGTGATCGCGCTGGTTCCGATCGCAGCCCTCACGCTCCTTGCCATGGCGGGCGCGCGACTCTCCCTGCGCCGTGTCGCCGTCATCGGTGTGACGACCGTGGCCGCGCTCGCGCTCGTGGCAGCCGCCGACCGGCTCCGTGCACCGGACCAGCAAGCGCACATCGGGCGGTTCCTCTCCTCCTTGACCGACGGCGGCCCGAGCGTGCTGCTGGAGACCATCGAACGCAAGGAAGGCGCGAACTTCCGGATCCTCAGCAAGTCGGTGTGGACGTGGGTGATCCCGGCGGGTGCTGCCCTGATGCTCTACCTGCTCGTGTGGGAGCGCCGCTTCGTGTCCATCGTGCCGCGCGGCTCCGCGCTGCGCATCGGCGTGATCTCCACGGTCGTCGGCAGCCTCGTCGCCTTCCTCGTCAACGACTCCGGGCCAGTGGTGACCGCGCTGTTCTTCGTGTTCCTCGGCCCGTTCCTCGTCCTGCTGGCAGTCCACCAGGAGGACGACGCCCGTTCTGTCACCTGGAACGTGGCAGATAGCGCCGCATTCCAGGCGACAGAACGGGAGGAGGTGGCGTCGCTCTCGCCATGAGCATCGTCGTCGCACTCATTGTCGGGTTCCTTGCGGCGCGCCTGGTGTGGCTGACGCTGCGTCCTGCGTTCGAGCACCCGCTGTTCCTCCGGCAGAACTTCCGCGGTCACGACGTGCCGACGGCGGCCGGTGTCGTGGTCGCCATCGCCGTGTTGTTGGTCGAGGCGGCGCGCGCGGTGCTCGGCTCCGACCCGACGCAAGCGCGCACCGGCGTGCTCGTGCTCGCCGCCGGGCTGTGCTTGCTGGGGTTGGTCGACGACCTCGCCGGCAGCAAGGAGCGGCGTGGCTTCCGCGGCCACCTCGGCGCGCTCGCGCGCGGCCGGGTCACGACGGGCGCGCTGAAGCTGCTCGGCGGCGGCGCGGTTGCCGTGATCGCCGTGGCGGTCGTGCGCCCGGGCGACGGCGCGCTCGAGCTGCTCACGGACGCGGCGCTCGTGGGCTTGGCTGCGAACCTCGGGAACCTGTTCGACCTCGCGCCGGGGCGCGCCATCAAGGTGGGCGCGGTGGCGTTCGCGGTGCTCGCGCTCGCGACGGCAGCGGACCGCCGGCTGGCGGGCGCGGCAGTCGCGGTCGGCGCCGCGCTGGGCCTGCTCGTCGACGACCTGCGCGAGCGGCTGATGCTGGGCGACAGCGGGGCCAACGTCATCGGCGGCGTCATCGGGCTCGGCGTCGTGGCCGTGGGCTCGCCCGTCGCCCGCCTCGCGGTGCTCGGGGGCCTCGCCGTGCTGAACGGGCTGTCCGAATGGGTGTCGTTCAGCCGCGTGATCGAGCGCGTCCCGCCGCTGCGCGTTCTGGACCAGGCTGGCCGCCGACCATGACACCTGAACCGACGACTTCCGGCGACGGCACCGCCAACGACGGCGCGGGCCACGCCGGCGCCGCCGGCGAGCGAAGGCTCCGGCGCGGGCCGCCGCGCTGGCTGCAAGGGCTCGTGGCCACCGTCGTGAGCGTCGTGGTCGTGGCCGCGGCGTGGTTCTTCTTCGTGCGCGGGGACGAGCCCGACCTCGTGCGCGGCCTCGGCCCCGCCAACCCCAGCCCGTTCGACAGCAGGGGTGCGGTCACGCCCGGTCCGGACGAGGCCACGATGTCCGACGACGGCCAACTCGCCGTGATCGCCGCCGGTCAGGTCACGCTCGCGGTCGAGGGCAAGCTGCGACCGGTGACCAAGCCGGGTACCAACGTGGTGGACGTCGCGTGGTTCAAGGGCGCCGACGTGCTGCTCGTGGCCGAAGGGCCGACCCCCACCGGCGGCGTGTCCGTCCTCGAGCTCGACGGCACGGTGCGCGGGACGATCCCGCTCGACCCGTCCATCGGCTTCGGTTCGGGCCACGGCATGTCGGTCGCGCCTGGCAACAAGCGCGCCGCGGTGACCGCGGTGGAGCGGCCGGCGCTCGCGCCCACTGACCAACGCCACCTCGCCGAGATCGACCTCGAGAGCGGCAAGGTGCGCAACCTCACCGAGCCGGGCGTCGACGCGTACGGCCCCTCCTACGTCGACCGCGGCACCGTGCTCTTCACGTACGGCGGCGACGCCGTGCTGCTGTCGACCACAACCGGCAAGCAACAGCTCGTGCGGGCGAAGGCGCGCGCGGTCGGCGTCATCCGCGGCGAGTGGTTGGTCACGGTCGACGCCGCCGGGCAGGTCCTCGCGCGCCACGTGGGCGAGGAGGGGGCGCTCGGTCGCTCGGTCGAGCTCGGTCACCTGCCGCCGCAGAGCACGCCCGTCTCGGTCGACCCGGCCGGCGGTCGGATCGTCGTCAACACGCCGGCGCGGCTGACCACCGGTGAGCCGCTGTTCGGCCTCGTCGCCATCGAGATCCGTCCCACTCCCTCCGGCTCGGGGTAGCCTGAGAGCCCGTGACAAAGCACGTGTTCGTCACGGGTGGCGTGGCCAGCTCTCTCGGCAAGGGCCTCACGGCGTCCGCACTCGGTCGGTTGCTGAAGGCGCGTGGCCTCCGGGTCACGATGCAGAAGCTCGACCCGTACATCAACGTCGACCCGGGCACGATGAACCCGTTCGAGCACGGCGAGGTGTTCGTCACCGAAGACGGCGGCGAGACCGACCTCGACCTGGGGCACTACGAGCGGTTCATCGACGAGAACCTGCTGCGCGACTCGAACGCCACCACGGGCGCGATCTACTCGACGGTGATCTCGAAGGAGCGCAAGGGCGAGTTCCTCGGCAAGACCGTCCAGGTCGTGCCCCACATCACCAACGAGATCAAGGCGCGGATCCTGCGGTTGGTGGACGACGACGTCGACATCGTGATCACCGAGGTCGGCGGCACCGTCGGCGACATCGAGATCCTGCCGTTCCTCGAGGCGATCCGGCAGTTCCGCAACGACGTTGGCCGCGACAACGTGTGCTCCATCCACCTGACGTTGGTGCCGTTGATCGGCCCGACGGGCGAGCACAAGACGAAGCCGACGCAGCACTCGGTTGCGGATTTGCGGTCGATGGGCATCCAGCCCGACGTGATCGTGTGCCGGTCGTCGTCGCCGGTGTCGGACGGGCACAAGCGCAAGATCTCCAACCTGTGCGACGTCCCGGTGGAGGCCGTGATCAACGCGCCGGACGCGCGGTCGATCTACGAGATCCCGCTGGTGCTGCACCGCGAGGGGCTCGACGACTACGTGTGCCGCGTGCTGGGGTTGGCATCGGCGGGCGCCGGGCCCGACCTGGCGTCGTGGGAGTCGCTGGTCTCGACGATCGAGCAGTGCTCGGAGTCGGGCACGGTGGTGCGCGTCGGCATCGTCGGCAAGTACGTGATGCTGCCGGACGCGTACCTGTCGGTGGCCGAGGCGCTGCGCCACGCCGGGTTCCACTGGGGCGCGAAGGTCGAGATCGAGTGGATCGACTCCGAAGAGATCACTGACTTGCTCGCGCCTGCACGTTTGGGCCACTTGGACGGCATCGTGCTGCCCGGCGGGTTCGGGTCCCGGGGGGTCGAGGGCAAGATCGCCGCCGCGACGTTCGCGCGGATGTCCGAGCTGCCGGCGTTGGGCTTGTGCCTCGGGTTGCAGGTGATGGTGATCGAGGCCGCTCGCAACCTGGCCGGCCTCGATCGTGCGAACTCGCGTGAGTTCGACCCCGAGTCGCCGCACCTGGTCATCGACCTGATGGACGAGCAGCGCAACGTCGTCGACATGGGCGGCACGATGCGGCTCGGCGCGTACGTGGCGCGCTTGGCGCCGGGATCGCAGGTCGAGAAGGCGTACGGCGAGCCCGTCGTGTTCGAGCGGCACCGGCACCGCTACGAGGTCAACCCCCGCTACCGGCACCGGCTCGAGGAGGCCGGCCTGCGCCCGTCAGGCACGTCGCCCGACGGCCGGCTGGTCGAGTTCGTCGAGCTTCCCGGCCACCCGTTCTGGGTCGGCACGCAAGCCCACCCCGAGTTCAAGTCGCGCCCCGACCGGCCGCACCCGCTGTTCTACGAGTTCGTGGGCGCTGCCTTGGACCGCGCGAACGCTCGCAACCCCACGCTTCCGGACCTGTAGCCCGTTCGGTGTGGCGGCCTGCTCGCCCCGGGGCATTCTCTGTAAGGCCAGCCGCGGGTACCGCGGCTGGAGCGCGCAAGAACGCGAGATCACCGGCGATTCCAACCCGGACGGCGCCGGGCCGTAAGGTTGTCCCCCGGCATGGCGACGGGCACGGGGTTCCGCAAGCTGGACGAGCACGACGTCTTCCGGGGCGATCGGATCTCGGTGGGGCGCGCCCGCTTCGCCGCACCCGACGGCACCGAGTTCGAGCGGGACGTCGTCCACCACCCGGGCGCGGTCGCCATCGTCCCCGTCATCGACGACGGCAACGCCGTGCTGCTCGTCCGCCAGTACCGGCCTGCGCTCGACCAGCACCTGCTGGAGATCCCCGCCGGCCTCCGCGACAAGGAGGGCGAGCCGCCGGAGGACACGGCCCGGCGCGAGCTCACCGAGGAAGTGGGCATGCGGGCGGGGCGCATCGAGAAGCTGTGCGTGTTCCACAACTCTCCCGGCTTCTGCGACGAGCAGGTACACGTCTACCTCGGCCTCGACCTGGAGGCGGCCGCGAACGGCCAGGACCTGCAAGGAATCGAAGAGGCCCACCTCACGGTCGAGCGGATCGCGCTCGACGACGTCGCCCGGCTGATCCACGACGGCCGGCTCACCGACGCGAAGACCATTGTGGGCCTCACTCTGGCGCGGGAGGCGCTACAAGGATGACGGTCGTAGGAGTCCCCGCCGAGACCAAGACCGGCGAGTACCGCGTCGCCATGACCCCCGACGGCGTGCGCGAGCTCACCGCGGCCGGCCATACGGTGCTCGTCGAGCGCGGCGCGGGCGAGGGTTCGTCGATCGGCGACGACGAGTTCGCCGCCGCCGGCGCGAAGGTTGCCGGTGTCGACGACGCGTGGGGCGCGGAGCTCGTCGTGAAGGTGAAGGAGCCGCAAGCCTCCGAGCTCCCGCGGTTGCGCCCCGACCTCGTCCTCTTCACCTACTTGCACCTCGCCGCGTACCCGGAGGTGGGGGACGCGCTCGTCGCCGCCGGCACCACCGCCCTCGCGTACGAGACGGTGCAGCTCGACAACGGCGCGCTACCGCTGCTCGCGCCGATGAGCGAGGTGGCCGGGCGCATGGCGACGCAGGTCGGCGCGCACTACCTGCAGCGCGACAGCGGAGGGCGCGGCGTGTTGCTGGGTGGCGCGCCGGGCGTGCGCCCCGCCCGCGTCGTCGTGCTCGGCGCCGGCAACGTCGGGTGGAACTCGGCGTGGATCGCGGCCGGCATGGAGGCCGAGGTGTTGCTCCTCGACAAGAGCCTCGACCGCCTGCGCTGGGTCGACCAGATCCACCAGGGCCGCATCATGACGCTCGCCTCCAACCGCGGCGCCGTCGAGCGGGCCGTCGCCGAAGCCGACCTCGTGATCGGCGCCATCCTCGTGCCCGGCGGGCGCGCGCCCATGGTCGTCACCGAGGACATGGTCGCGGGCATGAAGCGCGGCGCCGTGATCGTCGACGTGGCCGTCGACCAGGGCGGCTGCATCGAGACGACGCACGAGACCACCCACGCCAACCCCACCTACGAGGTGCACGGAGTGTTGCACTACGCCGTGGGCAACATCCCCGGCGCCGTCCCGCACACGTCCACGTACGCGCTCACCAACGCCACGCTGCCGTACGTCCTCGAAGTGGCCGACCACGGCGTGCGGGGCGCCCTCGAGCGGGACGGCGCTCTGCGCTGCGGCATCACGACGGTGGGCGGCCACGTGACCAACGAGGCGGTGGCCGAGGCGCTGCACCGGCCGTTCTTGGCGCCGGAGGCGGCGCTGGCCGGCTGACGCCGGGCTGTGACCACGCGGTAAGCGGAGCGGCCGGGCTCCGATAGGCTGTGTGGCCATGTCGAGCGATGCCACGACGGCGGAAGTGCGCGCCCAATTGGAGCAGGAGCGCGACGAGTTGCGTCACCGCCTGACCGAGCTCGGCTTCGCCGACGGCGGCACCGGCCTCGACTACGACGCCAACTTCGCCGACTCCAGCCAGGTCACCGCCGAGCGGGGCGAGGCCGAAGCGCTCGCCACCACGCTGCGCGAGACCCTCACCGAGGTCGAACACGCCCTGGCCAAGCTCGGCGCCGGCGCGTACGGCACCTGCGAGAACTGCGGCAAGCCCATCCCCGAGGCCCGCCTCGAGGCCATGCCCGCGGCCCGGTTCTGCATGGACTGCGCCTCCAAGCGCTGACGCCGGCGACGACGACGACCGTTTTGGCCGCGCTCATGCCGCTATTCCGGCACCAACGCGGCCAAAAGCCGTAGGGGCGGCCGCTGTGCCCTGCCGCCGATGCCGTCCATGAACGAGCGCACTCGCCAGTACGCCTTCGTCGCCCTGCTCGTCGCCGGCATCATCTGGCTGGCCTGGAGCAGGGGATCGCTCGGGGGCGAGGAGGTCCTCCTCTTCTCGGTCCTCGTGCCGTCGGTGATCCTGCACGAGGTCTCCCATGGCGCGGTGGCCCTCGTGTTCGGGGACGACACCGCCAAGCAAGCGGGGCGGCTCACGCTCAACCCGCTCGCCCACATCGACCCGCTCTGGACGATCATCCTGCCCGCGCTGATGATCCTGTCGTCGGGCGCCGCGATCGGCATGGCCAAGCCGGTGCCGGTCAACCCGCGGCGCATGCGGCGCCCCCGAGACCACGGCCTGATCGTGGCGCTGGCCGGGCCGGCCACCAACCTCGTCCTCGCCGCGCTGGCGACGGTCGCCTTCCGGGTGGCGGCGCCTGACCCCTTCGGCGACGTGGCCGAGGTGTTGCTGATGATCGGGTTCCTGAACGTCATCCTCGCCGTCTTCAACCTGCTGCCGATCCCGCCCCTCGACGGCTCCGCGCTCATCGAGCGCGTGCTCCCGGTGCGGTGGCTGACGCCCTACCTCGAGCTGCGGCGGTGGTCGTTCCTGATCCTGTTCGCCCTCTTCTTCATCTTCACCGGCGTCTTCGGCCGGATCGTCGAGCCCGCGATCCGCTTGTGGGAACGCACGCTCGCCTGAGCCGGATCCGGCACCTGAGGCACCTGGCCAAGCGGTTCGCCGGCTCGCTCTGGCCGCCGGGTGGCCCGCCTGCCGAGGACGAGGCGTGGGTCGCGCCCTGGCTGGGCGAGGGCGAGCTCGCGCTGTGGCGGCGCATGAGCGGGCCCGACCGCCGCCACGCGGTCGGTGTCGCCCGCCGGGTCGTCGCCGCCTTGTTCGCAGCCGGTGACGCCCCGCCGGAGCGGCCTGTGATCGCGGCGGCGCTGCTGCACGACGTGGGCAAGGTCGACGCCGGCCTGGGCACGTTCGGCCGCGCCGTCGCCACGCTGGCCTCGCCCGTGGTGCGCCGGTCGGGCAGCGGCGACAGCCGCCTCGCCCGCTACGGCCGCCACGACGCCATCGGTGCGTCCCTCCTCGAAGCGGCCGGCGCCGACCCCCTCACCGTCACCTGGGCCCGCGAGCACCACCTGCCGCCCGCCCGCTGGACCCTCCCCGCGCCGATCGCCACCGCCCTCAAGGCCGCCGACGACGACTGACCATCTTCCCCAGCCCGTTTTGTCCCGTGGATGAACGGCGTAGCTACAGCGTTCATCCACGGGACAAAACACCTCGTGGGGCGACGGCTGACCGCTATTGCCGGGGCAGGATCCCCATCGCGTCCTGGGCCCGCCGCAGCGTGGCGGACGCGATCTTCTCCGCCTTGGCCGCGCCCTTTGCGAGCACCTCCTGCACGTACGCGGGGTCCGCAGCGAGCTCGGCGTAGCGGCTCTGCAACGGGCGCAGGAACTCGACAACGGCGGCAGCCGCGTCCGCCTTCAACGGGCCGTACTGCGAGTAGCGCTCCGCCAGCGCCGAAGGCGACTCGCCCGTGCCCACCGCGAGCAGCTCGAGCAGGTTCGACACGCCGGGTTTGTGCACCGGGTTGTAGCGCACCTCGGTCTCGACGTCGGTGACGGCCCGCTTCACCTTGCGGGTGATCGCTTCGGGTGGTTCGAGCACGAGCACCTTGCCCTGCGGCGACGACCGGCTCTTCGACATCTTCTGCGCCGGTTCCTGCAGGTCCATCACCTTGGCCCCGACCTTCGGGATCGCGGCGGTCGGAACCACGAACGTCTCGCCGTAGCGCTGGTTGAACCGGATGGCGATGTCGCGGCACAGCTCCAAGTGCTGGCGCTGGTCGGAGCCCACCGGCACCCGGTCGGTGTCGTACAAGAGGATGTCCGCTGCCTGCAGCACCGGGTAGGTGAACAGACCGACGCGGGCCGCGCCCTCGCCCCCGCGGGCGGTCTTGTCCTTGAACTGGGTCATGCGCCGCAGCTCGCCGAACGCGGCCACGCACTCGAGCAGCCACGACAGCTCGGCGTGGGCCGACACGTGCGACTGCACGAACAGCGTGCACACGTCGGGGTCGAGCCCCGCTGCGAGGAGGATGGTGGCGGCCTCCAGCGTCTTGGCCCGCAGCTCGGCCGGGTCGATCTCCACGGTCAAGGCGTGCAGGTCGACCACGCAGAAGAAGGCGTCGTGGGCGTGCTGGTCGGCGACCCACTGCCGGATGGCGCCGACGTAGTTGCCGAGGTGGATCTCCCCGGTCGGCTGGATCCCCGACAACACCCTGGTCATGGCGCCAATCCTACGGGGGATGCACCGGTCCGAAACGTCCCCCATGTAGCATCCACTGGATGCCGTACGAGGTGTCGACCGAGGTCTTCGAAGGCCCGTTCGACCTCTTGTTCCACCTGATCCTGCGCGAGCAGGTCGAGCTGTGGGACGTCGACCTGTCCCGCATCGTCGACGCCTACCTGGCCGAGCTCCAGCGCATGGAGACCGGCGGGCTCGACCTCGAAGTGGCCACCGAGTTCCTGCTGATCGCGGCCACCCTCGTCGAGCTGAAGACCCGCCGGCTGCTGCCGGGCAGCGACGACGTCGACCTCGACGACGAGCTCGGCCTCTGGGAGCAGCGGGACCTCCTCCTGGCCCGGCTGCTCGAGTGCAAGACGTTCAAGGACGCCTCAGCCGAGCTGCAGCGGCTGTCGGCGGCCGCCGAGCGCTCGTTCCCCCGGCGCGCCGGCCTCGAAGACCACTTCCTCGACCTCACGCCCGACCTGCTCGACGGGGTCACGCCTGAGCGGCTGCGAGCCGCGTTCGTCCGGGCCACCACGCCCAAGCCGGTGCTGCGGGTCGACCTCGACCACGTGGCGCCCATCCGCCTCAGCGTGCGCGACGCCCTCGACGAGCTCGTCGACGAGCTGCCCCGCACCGGCCCGGCCGGCATCACGTTCCGCCGCCTGACCGCGCAGCTGGTCGAGCGGCTCGAGGTGATCGTGCGTTTCCTCGCCGTGCTCGAGCTGTTCAAGCAAGGCCTGGTTGACCTCGACCAGGCAGAGCGCTGCGGCGACATCGTCATCCGCTGGACCGGCGGCGAGCACGACATGGCTGCCCTCGCGATGGCGGACCTGCTCGTCGACGCCTACGAAGGCTGAGAGGCAGGGGCGGGGAATGGCGAGCGAAGCCGAGCGCGCCATCGAGGCGATCCTCATGGTGGCGGACGAGCCGATCCCGCCCGAGGTGCTGGCCCAGGTGCTCGAGATCCCGCGCACGCAGGTCGAGGCGATCTGCACCGAGCTGCAGCTGCGCTACCAGACCGACGACCGCGGCTTCCAGCTCGTGCGCGTCGCCGGCGGCTACCGCTACCAGAGCCACCCCGACCTCGCGCCGTACGTCGAGCGGTTCGTGCTCGAAGGCCAGTCCGCCCGCCTCAGCGCCGCCGCGCTGGAGACACTGGCCATCGTCGCCTACAAGCAGCCCGTCAGCC
>Ga0299907_10000644_pt1 | contig 17810 bp, 16 predicted proteins | sample RVTome_16_FD_198680 | JGI IMG/M metagenome (GOLD analysis project Ga0299907, IMG submission 198680) | Soil microbial communities from uranium-contaminated site in the Upper Colorado River Basin, Wyoming, United States - RVT152D67 (version 2) ...
CCACACGCGCGGGTCGATGTGGTCTGCGTTCACGCCTCGTCGGGGGTTCGAGGCAGGCCGTCTGGTGATCACCGGCGCCGACATCGGCTACGAGGGCTAAGCGATGGCCATCGACGAGATCGCTGCGAGGTACGCGCCGCTCGTCGTCCTCCACGACGACGACAAGCTGCGGCCTTCCTCTGCAGAATGGTTCCTCGCCCGCAGCTCGTTGCGCTGGGCGACCGGCCTCGGTCTCGACGGCGATGACGTACCCGAAGCGGACGGCGATGTCGACGCGAGCCGGCTCGGCGCCGCGAGTTCGAACCCCTACCGCTTCGGTGGACACCGGGCGAGCGCGCTGACGCGTCCGCTCGACGACAACGCCGCGCGGGGCGCAGAGCCGCCGCTCGCGCAGGGCTTCTTCCTTCGTCTTCGCGAGGAGAAGTTCGCCCGCGGGGACAAGGGCACGTCGTCCGACCCCTCCGCGTACGCGGGCGCGACGACGTACTGGGATTACGACGAGGACGCCAGGGCGATGACGTACTTCCTCTTCTACCCCGGCAGCTCGCCGCCGCTCGGGATCCTTCGAATGGTCGAGCAGATCGGGCTCAAGTCACGAGACGCGGCGGGTGTCCCGGCGGACGAACCGCCGCCGCCCGAGCTCGAGGCGGCGACCGCAGCCGCGTATCTCGAAGAGTTCCAGCAGGCGTACCCCGGTCTCGCGCGAGAGGCCGAGCCTCAGGGGCAGACGAGAGGGTTCGGGGACGCCCTCCAGCGCCTGCGCATCGTCGCGGCCGGCGTGCAGGCGCTGCTCCGAGACGACGATGTCCTCCACGAGGGCGACTGGGAGCGCATCACCGTCTACCTCGACCGCGGGAATCCCGAAGGCGCGCCGCCGGCGTCCGTTGCCTTCTATCGCCATTCGACGAACACGTTCAGGAAGTGGGGCACAGTCGACAAGGAGGCCGGGACGCACCCGATCGCCTTCTCTGCGATCGGGAGCCACGCTTCGCTGCCGACGCCGGGCTTCGGCCACATCGACGTCGGAGATCCCGACGGACCGCGCTGGCGGACGTGGAAGGAGCTCGCCCCGGTCGCCCAGCAACCGTGGTACGGCTTCGGCGGGGCCTGGGGCAGGCTCGGGCGCGTTCGAGACTCCACCGGGCCACTCGGTCCCGGTGCGCACTGGAAGCACGCGGCGCCACGACCGGCCGCCGAGGGCTAGGCGCCGCTGCCCTCGACCGTCGGCCGCCTCAGCAGAGGTCGAGCGGGAGCGGCGGGCCTGCGACTCGCGCGCCCGCGATGTCGTTCTCGTCGTCGGCGTCGAGCGAAGGCGGCTTCCCGTCCGGCGGGAAGAGCGTCACGTGGAGGTTGTACGAGTCGTTCGCGGCCTGCGGTGTGGTGGGAAACGGGCTCCAGCTGCGAAACGTGAGCGGTGCTCCGCTGCCCGCCGTGATGCGGTAGGTGTGCTGGCAGACGACACGGCCCGTCTCGCGGCTCGTCAGCGACACGACGAGCGGGAGCTCCTTGCCGCCGAGACCGGACGACGTGTAGCGGATCGTTGACAGCACCCCCAGCCGCTTGAGCGCGGCGGGCGAGAGCGTTCCCGGCGGGATTCCCTCCGAGTTCAGGTACTCGCGCAACGTCGCGCGGCCGTTGACGTCGGCAAGCTCGAGATCGGCGGTTGGTGCCCCATCCGAACCGGGTCTCAGGCCTGGGACGAAGGTGAAGACGAGCCCGACGACGCCGCCGATCAGCCCGACGACGACGGCCGCCTGACCGACGATTCCGAACGAGAGCCAGCGGCGTCGCGGCGGTTCGTCGGCTGCGTCTCGCGCGGCTTCTTCAGCGACCTCCGAAGCCGCATCCTCGGCGACGTCCACGGCCACCTCTGGAGTGACCTTCGGCGCTCCATCGCGCGTCTCGGGTACCGGTTCCTCGGCCGTGTCCTCCGGCGGCGCCGTCACGTCCGCACTGTCATCCGGTAGCCGAGCATCTTCACGCCGCCTTTCGGGTCCGCCAGTCGGAGGAGGAGACGCACTCTGCGCGGACCCGAGCCGCGCGGCATCCGATAGGAGAGCGCGTTCGCTCCCGCCCGGAGGACCACGCGCGTCCGCACGATCCGCTTGCCATTGACGAACAGGGTGCCCGAGCCCTGTGTCGGAACCGACGACCTCAGCCTCACCACGAGGCGTCGGACCGCCTTGGCACGAACGACCTTCGCACCGAGGAGCCGAACAAGCAGCGGACACGGCGCTGTCGACAGCTGCCCGCTGGTCCTCGTCGACCGGTTGCCCGCCCCGTCGACAGCTTGCACCGCGAGGTCGTATGCCCTGCCGCAGGCCAGTCCGACGACGGTCGCCGTGGTGGTCGTCGGCGAGAGGCGCGGTGCCGACTCTGTGCCGACGAACACCTCGTACCGCGCGACCCCTGTGTCGTCGCTGGACGGGCCCCAGCTGAAGCTGATCGAGGTCTCGGTCGCCGACGACCTGCTGAGCGCTCCCGGCGCACTCGGCGCCGCCTCCTTGAAGAACCTCGGGCGGATCAACGTGATCGGCCCGATCGGAAGCGTGCACCTGAGCTCCCGATCCGCGGCGCAGATCCCACCCCAGCCGCCGAAGATCGACCCAGGGTCGGCGACCACGGTGAACGGCTCGAGCTTGCCGTACTCGAACTTCGCCAAGCAGGTGCTACCGCAGTTGAGCCCTGTAGCGGTGACGCGACCTGTGCCGTCGCCCGCCTTCCGGACCCTGACGGACACGTCGACGAGATCCGGCGGGCCCGGCCCGCCCGAATTGTTGAACTGCACCCCGACCCTCTGCGGTTGGTCGAGCATCGTCACGATGCACACGTTGCCCTCCACGCTCGTGCACCCGAACGGGAAGCTCGTCAGCGTCGAGGCCCCGGGGTTCACACGCAGCGTCACCGTCGAGCGGGCGTCGAAGTCGGAGTTGCAGTCCGGCGGACAGCTGATCCCCGGCGGCTCGCTCGTGACCTGCTCGTCGCCGTTGTCTCCTGACAGGTCGACCTGGAGCCTGAGCTCGGAGAAGAGAGCGCCGATCGACTGCTCGTCGTCGACCGTCACTCGGCACTCGGCGCTCGAGCCTGGGCAGTCCGGAGTACTCCAGCCCGCGAAGCTCGCGTCCGACCCGTTCGGAACTGCGGTGAGCACTACCGTGGAGCCCTGCTCGAAGATCCAGTCGCAGGCGACCGGCTCGGACCTCTTCGTGCAGGCGGTCTCGCCGGTCGTCTTGTCCGGAATCGAGCTCGTGACGGTTCCGGGGCCGCGCGGAACGACCTGGAGCTTGACGTCCGCAGCCGGAGCCCCCATGCCCGCATCGGTCCGGAGCGCTAGGAGACTGACCGCAACGATCGTCGCGGTGACGCTGAGCGCCGCAGCGTCTTTCCGGAAGATCACGAGCACCACCTCCGACAGGCGCTTGGTCCCACGTTCACACCACGGGAGCCGTCTGTCAAATCGCGCGGTGCTTTGGCGACGATCGCAGACGATCTTCTCGTGCTCTAACGCGTCGGCGGGAGCGGGTTGTGCACCATCTGCTCGCGGTAGTCGAGGCTCCTCTCGTAATCGAGGACCACGCTCGCTGACGGGCTGGATCACGTCCGGATGATGTCGTTGTCGATCTCCGCCCGTGCGTGCTCCGGGGCGAGCTCGAGCTGCAGCCTCGAGGGGCCACGGCAGCATCCGCCATCTCGCGTCCTAGCGGGTTCATGCGTTGCCCGTGTGCTGACCCAGCTTGGTCTCTCGGCATGTGCGCCTTCGAGGAGAACCCTGTTTCCAGGGTCTTCCTAATGGGCCGGGGTGGATTCGAACCACCGACCTTGGGATTAAAAGTCTTGTCCGAGTGTCTGCGGCGAACAGCGACCACCTGAAATAGCCTGCAACTACCAGGGATCGTGGCTGCATGGAACTGCGGGATGTTGCAGGTACCGGAGACAAGCCGGTACTCCCAGCCGTACTCCTCTCTGGCGAGAGCACGCTCGCGCACGCCGGCGTCCTCTTGCACGCGCCGCGCCACTCACCCCGCCAGGCAAACCCGCGTAGACTCGGCGTCGACAGCCAGCCAAAGGCGGCTTGATTGAGAGGAGGGACGACGAGCGAGTACGTGATCAAGCCGCTCGATGCCTCGACCTGGGATGCGTTCGCGCGTCTCGCTGAGAAGCACAACGGCATGGGGTTCGGCGGCTGTTGGTGCACCTGGTTCCACTCGCGAGAGGGCAGGCCCGAGGGCGAGAAGGGTCGCCCTTGGAAGGAGCGTCTCGTGCGCGAGGGGGACGCTCACGCCGCGCTGGTCTTCGACGGCAACGCCGCGGTGGCCTGGTGTCAATTCGGCTCACCGGAGGAGCTTCCGAACATCCACCACCGGAAGGACTACGAGGCGAACCGTACGGAGGAGCTTCCCGACTATCGCCTTACGTGCATCTTCGTCGACAGGGACTATCGACGGAAGGGAGTCGCCGGTGTGGCACTTCGCGGCGCTCTCGAGCTGATCGCGGAGGCGGGAGGCGGCGTGGTAGAGGGCTATCCGCAGGACACACAGGGCAAGAAGATCTCGGCCAAGTTTCTGTACAACACCACGCGCAGCCTCTACGAGCAGACCAGCTTCACGTATGTGCGCCCCAAGGGGAAGAACCACTGCGTGATGCGCAGGACGGTCTCACCGGCCTGAGTGCGCGTGGCGGGCAGCGTCGGTGGATCCTCGCTAGCGCTGGCTCACGGCAGCGCCTAGACACGTCAAGGGACATTCCCGCACGCTCGCGCACTCGGATGATCTCTCGTTGAGCGAAAGTCCCTGCCCCCAGTTCGAGGAGGTCGCTCGAAGCTACTCCTCGCCTTCCCAGTACTCCACGGTGGGTCCGGGCCTCGCGAATACGATGTCTTCGTCCTCGACGTCCTTGGCCAGAACCTTGCCGGTGTCGAGGTATTCGATGATTTCGCCGGGGATCATCGAGGAGAGCATGAGTACGCGGATTGGCGAGTCCGTTCGGTTGATGATCTGATGCGCGCCGTCCTTGCCGCGCGGAAAGCAGGCGACGTCACCCTCCTTCAACACCTGCTCCCCTTCGGGGGTGCGTAGCGTCGGCTCGCCGCGGAGCACGATGACCCATTCCTCGTTGAGGTGGTGCGTGTGGTACGGCCACAGCTTGTCGCCGGGCTCGACCTCGGACATCGTCGCGCCGATGAGCTGGCCGCCGATACGTTGGCCGACGAGTGCGCCCTTGACGCGCCAGCCTTCGCGGTCCCTCGTCCCGTCCCACACGTCGCTGTTGAGGTTGAAAGTCTTCATTCGCTAAACCTAGCCTGCGCCTCGGGGGACATTCCTACACGCTCGCGCAACCGAGGATCCTCTATCCAGTCAAGCGACACTGGACGCGTGGTCCCGACAGGCGGATGATCACGCCGCGTGCGCCAGGACCTTCCCACCGGCACCGTCACCTTCCTGTTCACCGACGTTGAGGGCTCGACGAAGCTCCTGCACGCGCTGGGCGCCGAAGGCTACGCGCAGGCGCTCGCCGAGCATCGCCGCATCCTGCGTTCGGCCTTCTCCGCCCAGGGCGGGGTCGAGGTGGACACCCAGGGAGACGCCTTCTTCGTGGCCTTTCCGACCGCCCCGGGCGCACTTGTAGCCGTCGAGGAGATGCTCGCCGGGCTCGCCGGAGGCCCGATCGCCGTGCGCATGGGCTTGCACACGGGAACGCCGTTCCTGACCGCGGGGGGCTACGTCGGCCCGGATGTCAACCGTGCTGCCCGTATCGCCGCCTGCGGCCACGGCGGGCAGGTGCTCGTCTCGGCCTCGACCGCCGCTCTCCTCGGAACGGAGCGCCTCCACGACCTCGGCGAGCACCGCCTGAAGGACCTGTCGGCGCCCGAGCGCGTCTACCAGCTCGGAGAAGAGGAGTTTCCGCCTCTCAAGTCGCTCTACCGCACGAACTTGCCCGTCCCGGCGACCGCGTTTCTCGGCCGCGAACGCGAGCTCGCCGAGGTGCGCCCGCTGCTCGCGCGCGCGGACACGCGCCTGCTCACGCTCACCGGGCCCGGCGGCACCGGCAAGACTCGCCTCGCCCTGCAGGTGGCGGCCGAGGCAGCCGACGCCTTCCCCGACGGCGTCTTCTGGGTGCCGCTCGCGCCACTCCGCGACCCGGCGCTCGTCATCGACGAGGCGGCGCAAGCCGTCGGCTCCGCCGATGGTCTGGCGGAGCACCTCGCCGACAAGTCGCTCCTGCTCTTGCTCGATAACTTCGAGCACGTGGTGGAGGCGGCGCCCGAGCTCGTAGCGCTGCTTGCGCGCTGTCCCAACCTCTCGCTCCTCGTGACGAGCAGGGAGCGCCTGCGTGTTCGCGGTGAGCAGACCTACCCCGTCCCGCCTCTCGCCGAGGAGGACGCGGTCTCTCTCTTCCTCGCCCGCGCGAGCGCCGTTGATCCCTCTTTCGCTGCGACGGAGGCGGTGGGAGAGCTCTGCCGCCGGCTCGACGAGCTCCCGCTCGCGCTCGAGCTCGCCGCCGCCAGAACCGCCCTCTTCAGCCCCGACCAGCTCCTCGCGCGTCTCGGGGAGCGCCTCGACCTGCTGAAGGGGGAGCGCGATGCCGACCCGCGCCAGCAGACGCTGCGGGCGACGATCGCGTGGAGCCACGACCTCCTGAGCGAGGCGGAGCAGCGCCTTGTTGCATGCATCTCCGTGTTTTCGGGCGGATGCCTCTACGAGGCGGGAGAAGCCGTCGCCGACGCCCAACCCGACACGATGCAGTCGCTTCTCGACAAGAGCCTGCTCGGTAGACGCGACTCGCCACTCGGCCCCCGCTACTGGATGCTCGAGACGATCCGTGAGTACGCGGCCGAGCGACTGGAGGAGTCCAGCGAGGCCGACGACGTTCGCCGCCGCCATGCCGAGCACTTCCTCGCGCGTGCGCGGACGCTGCCGCCGTATGCGCCCGTGGTGCGGGAGTGGCTCGACGAGCTCGAGGAGGACCACGACAACATCCGCTCGGCGCTTGGCTGGAGCGAAGGTGCGGGGGAGACGCAACTCGCGCTCGAGCTGGCCGAGGCCGTGAGCCGGTTCTGGAAGCTCCGCGGCCATCAAGCGGAAAGCCAGCGCCGGTTCGATCGACTGCTCGTGGTGGATCCTCGCCCGACCTCCGCGCGAGCGCATGCCCTGACTGCTGCCGGCGCGATGTCGGTGGAAAATGCGGAGTACGAGCTCGGCAGGCGGCAGGCCGAGGAGGCACTTGACATTCACCGCCGCCTCGGCGACGAGTGGGGCGTCGCGCGGTCGACGTACGTGCTCGGCTACGCAGCCATCGAGTCCGGTGACTTCCACGCGGCGAAGCCGCTTTTCGAGGAGACCGTCCGCCTGCTCTCCGCCCTCGGCTACGAGCATCTCGCCGGGATGGCGACGTTTAACCTCGAGTGGGCTTGCGACGAGCTGGGCGAGGTCGAGCGGGCGAAGGAGCTCATCGACGAGAATCTCGCCCGCGCACGCCGAATCGGGAGCCGATCGCTCGAGGCTGCGTCGCTCTCCTCGCTGGCCGCTTACGCGAGAGACGAGGGCCGGATCTACGACGCTCTCGATCTCCACGCGAAGGTCTTACGCCTCAATCGCGAGCTCGGCGACGTGCAGCACCAGCTGGACGACCTGAGCCGCTTCGCGCTCACGCTCACCCACGGCCGAGATGCGCGGCTCGCGGCGGCGCTGCTCTCTGCGTCGCTCGCTCTGCACGACGACCGCGGGATGAAGATCGCGCTCTACCAGCAGCGCCGGAACGAGGAGACGCTCGCTCGCCTCCACGAGCAGCTCGACGAAGAGGCGTTCGCGGACGCGTGGGAACGAGGACGCGCACTCGCGCTCGAGGACGCGCTCGAGCTCGCGCTCGCCTGCCTAGACTGACCCGCGGGGGCGGCGCCTTCCCGAGACCTCCGCGAGTGGATCGCACTCCTCGAGCGCGAGGGCGAGCTCCAAAACCATCTCCGCCGAGGTCGAGACGGCGGAAGCAGCGTCAGCGGTAGCCGCAGAAGCTCAGGCGACATTCCCGCACACTCGGGCAGGCCGCAGTTCTGTCGTGGGACGAGGCTCGTTGCGCACGGCCGCGCACGACCCTTCAGCCTGTTGCCTATCCCGCGAAGCGGCGCAGCACGATCGATGCGTTGTGCCCGCCGAAGCCGGACGAGTTCGAGACGGCGACGGCGACGTCGGCTTCGCGTGCCTCGTTCGGGACGTAGTCGAGGTCGCACTCGGGATCGGGTGTCTCGTAGTTGATGGTCGGCGGCAGCACACCTTCGTGGATCGCGAGCGTGCAGAAGATCGCCTCGACCGCGCCCGCGGCGCCGAGGCTGTGCCCTGTCGCACCCTTGGTCGATGAGATGGGAACCTTCCGGGCGAGGTGCTCTCCGAGGGCACGTTTGATTACCCGCGTTTCGCTCGTGTCGCCGAGCGGAGTCGAGGTGCCGTGCGCGTTGATGTAGTCGATCTGGTCGGGTGAGACGCCGGCGTCCGCGAACGCCATGAGCATGGCACGGGCTGGGCTCTCGCCCGTCGAGTCGGGCTCGGTGAGGTGCTGCGCGTCGGAGGAGACGCCGTAGCCAACGAGCTCGGCGTAGATCCTCGCCCCGCGTCGCGTGGCGTGCCCGAGTTCCTCGAGCACGAGCACGGCGCCTGCCTCGCCCATGACGAAGCCATCGCGATCGGCGTCGAACGGCCGGCTCGCGTGCTCCGGGTCGTCGTTGCGACGCGAGAGAGCGCGCAGCGCGGAGAAGCCGGCGATCCCGACCCGCGTGATCGGCGCCTCGCCGCCACCTGCGAGCATGACATCAGCGCGGCCGAGGCGGATCGCGTCGAGGCCGTCGCCGATCGCCATCGTCGAGGCGGCGCAGGCGGTGCACTGGGAGGAGAGCGGGCCCGTCGTGCCGAGTTCGATCGAGACCCGGGCGGCGCCCATGTTCGGGATGATGGCGGTGATCGAGAAGGGGTTGACCCGCTGGGGGCCTCGCTTGATCAGCGTCTCGCAGGCATCCTCGAATGACTTGAGGCCGCCCATCGCGGTCGCGATGGAGGCGCCGACCCGGTGGCAGTCCTGCTCGATCTCCAATCCGGCGTCCGCCCACGCCTGATGCGCTGCGGCCACAAGCATCTGCGCAAACCGGTCCATACGCCGCGCCTGCTTGCGCTCTATCCACTGCGTCGGCTCGAAGCCCTTCACCTCGCAGGCGAACGTGACCGCGAAGCCGGTGGTGTCGAACGCCGTGATCGGGCCAGCCACTGCTCTACCTGCGACGAGATCCTCCCAACTCGACCGCACGTCGTTACCCAGCGGCGTCACCGCGCCCAGCCCCGTGATCACGACTCTCCGATGCCCGTTGGCGCTCATCAGCCCTCGATATCCCTCGGTCGGCCGTCAGACACGGAGGGGCATCTCGTCGGAGAATCCGCACTCGAGGCAGGCATAGCGCGTCGCTCCGTCCTCGTCGAGAATGATCCCCATCGTGACGCCGCAAGCCGGGCAGATCGGCGGACGCTCGTCATCGGCGTCGGGCTTGCTCTCCTCGTCCACGCGGCCACCCTAGCTCGCAGCTCCACTTTCGAAAGAGCGAGAACGCGACGTCGTATACCCGGAGGTCGCAGGTTCGAATTCTGCCCCCCGCTACTGGAAAAGCGCTAGTGGCGGCGCCGACCTCTCGCTGGGGCTACTCGACCGACTACGCTCAACCCGGCATACGTCAAGGGACATTTTCCGCACCCTCGCCCATTGCGGCGTTATCTCGCATCCTGCGCCTCGCACGCTCAAGCGGTAGTGTGGCGACGACCACAGGAGTTAGAGCGAGTACCGGTTTCGGCTTTTGCGCCTTCCGCTGCACGTTCATGAAGTAGTCGAGGGGAGGTGGAGATGTGCCGACCGGAACGGTGAAGTGGTTCAACGACGACAAGGGCTACGGCTTCGTATCGCCGGACGATGGGAGCAAGGACGTCTTTGTTCACCACAGCGCGATCGGCGGCGAGGGGTTCAAGAGCCTCGCTGAGGGTGCGAAGGTGGAGTACGAGGTCGAGCAGGGCCCGAAGGGTCCGCAGGCGAAGAGCGTCAGCGTCGTCGCTTCGGTCTGAGCTTTGGGGGGCGCGCGGCCGTGAGCCGTGCGCCCCTCTCACTGGCTCGAGGAGACAGAAGGTTCCGCCCGTTCCACCGATGGTCATATCGTCCGCGCGTGCTGCCCACACCCAGCCGCCGGGCGCACGGCATGGCGACGAGCGCCCGATGGAACCCGAATCGCCTGGTACCGGTACGGCGGTGGCGAGCTGGCCATTCTGTTCGTGCCGACGTGGAACATCGTCGATGCGCGCGTTGTCGGGCACCAGGTCGCCGCCCTCGAGTCGCACGCCACCGGCGTCTCCTACGACCCGCGCCCAAACTCCTAGGCGATGGCGACTTCGTCCAGCGCCTCGAGCACTGCGACTTTCAAGTCGTAACGCGCACAGTTTCAATCTCCGACGCCGCAGCAGGCGACGGCTATGAGGGTCAGCCACCTGCGATGAGTTACTCCTCCGCGTACTACCGAAAGCTGAGCTTCCGATCGAGAGGGTCGTCGGCAGATGCGTGGCAAGAATTTGAGAACGCGGCGCTCGCCATTCGCACGTATGATTCGTGACATAACGCCGTGCTGGGTGAACGACATGACCGGCGGGCGTGACGAGGCGTAGCGTCCCTTTCGCGTTCGCGACGATCACCTATCCGGCGAGACTAATCCTCTGGGGGAGGCATCATTGTGATCGAGGCGCTTTCGTCTAGCTGTCCACCCGAAGAAAAGGCGGTCGAGGCCGCGCCGAAGTCGGTTCCGCTCAAGGCGCAAGAGCGGCTTGCGCGAGGGCTCCCGCAGACGCTCGCGCCCGGCTACCAAATCGAGTCGCAAAGCGACAGCCACGCACTGCGGATGGAAGTTGCGGTAGGCAGCCGGAGGAGCAACCGGAACGCGAAAGACTCACGCTGCTCGTTTTGTCGGGCCGAGCTTGGCGAGAGCCTCGAACTGACGATTCCAGGATCTGGCAAGCACGGTCAGCACGCCTCAATTGGCTGCTTTTGCTCCACGCGCTGCCGAAACTGTGTTCTCGCACTGGCCGCGCTCCACCCGTCGCCGCTCGCACCTGACGCCTTCATCTCACAACGTGCGCTCCTCAGCGATCGGCTCCTCGACTTGTGGCGCGACGGCCAGGGACCGGACCCCGGGGCCGTGCTTCAGGCTGCCAAGCGTGCCGGTTGCGGGCTCCCGGCCGCCGCCCCGGCCATGTCTGTGCAGGCAGGGCCTTGGCTGCTGTCCGAGCCCGCCTGAGACGGCCGTCGTTGGGCTCAGCTGTGGGGTTCGGCGCCTTGGGGTTCGTCATTAGTTGCGACGTTCTGCCACGACTACTTGACCAAAGCCTGGCCAAGCGCTTCCGCGGTGAGCACCGTCACACACGACTCACGAGCAGCTCAGCTGTTCATCCCAGCCGGTCAGGCGTTCTGACCCACTGCACTCTTCGCACCACGGGCGCCGTGTCTACGAAACGTGAGCATCAGGACGTGTCTGCAGCGGCCGGGTCGGACGCACGTCTGAACCTCAATGTCCGCAGCGTGAGCAGGATCGCCGTGAAGCCCACGATGACGTTGACACACGTGAGGGTCAGTTTCATCCCGACGCTGAAGGCCAGGAGTGCCGAACGCGACGCGCTACCGCGGAGGGTGTAGACGAGGAGCGCCTGCTGTGTCCCGACCCCACCGGGGCTGATCGGCACGACCGTGGCGAGGCTCTCCGCCGCCTGCACCAGCAGCACGTTGCGGGCCGACTGCTCGATCCGAAACGCGCCGAGCATGAACCAAACCGTGGCGAGGCGAAGCGCCCACTCGGCGAGCTGCCAGGCGACGACAGCGCGGAGCCACCGCTCAGGAGTGCGGACGACGGTGAATGCCTGGCGGACGCGCTGTCTGAACTCGGCGACGTTGGCCCGGATCCAGACGCCGAGGGCGATGAGGCCGAAGGCGAGGACGACAAGCGCGACCTCTGAGACGGTCTCATGCCGGAGAAACCACGCGAAGTCGAAGCTGGGCAGATACGGGAGCACGTCGAGGCTCGGCAAGACGCCCTGCGTCACCGCCCACGAGAAAAGCGCGGCCACGCAGAGCGCGTCGACGATCGCGAGCACGAGGCTCGAGCTGACGAGTGTGGTGTATGTCGACCCCTTGATTGCACGATGCGCCATCGCGAGGCGAACGACGTCTCCCATGCGGGCGGGGAAGAGCGCGTTAACCCCGGCGCCAGCAACATACGCGGCGTACAGCGGCAGCCAGCCGACGCGTGCGTCGGGATAGGCGGCTACGAGGACATTGCGCCACGCACGGCTCGCGCAGATGGTCTTCGCCAGGTGACAGCCGATCGCAAGCGCGAGCGCGACGCGATCGACAGAGGCAAGGTAGTCCCAGAACGCGGAGATTGCATCGAGGACGGCTTCCACGCGCTCACGCTACCCGTGCGATGCACGACCGCCCATGACTCCCGAGTCTTGACGCCGCTGCCATCGGTGAGGGAATCCCGCGAGCACAACGACGTCACCGGGCTCGATGTTCGGCGAGGAGGCCGCCGAGGTCGTCTCCGGTCTTGGCGTGGAGGTGTTGGTGGGCCCAGCCCTATGCCGAGGCGTTGGCGAAGGATTCCGACCTCTAAAGCCGCTCGAGGATTCCGAGCTCTGACGCTCCGCTGCGCGCGGGTACGAAGCCGGGTGCTCAGGAGGTGACCAACGCGGGGCGACCCCGCGCTAGCCTTGGGTTGACGAGATCGAACCGCAGGAGGCCGAACATGGACGCGCGCGTGGAAGACAGGACCGTCGTCGAGTCGGAGCGAGCCGCTCAGTCGGGTCGGACGGGCGTTATTGAGGAGGTTCTGGCCCAGGATCCGCCGCGCTTTCGCGTCCACTGGGACGACGGGCGCACGAGCATCTTCGCTCCTTCGCAGGCGTCGCGAGGATCGAGCACAAGAGAAAGCGCGTGAAGTCCTGACCGAAGTCTCGCGGGTCGGACGAAGGGGGTAGGATGGTGGGACTGGCCTTGCGGCCAGAACACTGGCCGAAACCCCGAAGGCCGTCAACGCGCGGCTAGCGCGCAAGACGATGGAGCCTCGGCAAACAGAGTTCGAGTGCAGGGCCAGTACCTCTTGTCCTAGACCTACACCGCTGCTGGAAACGCTCGAGCCGACCGAGTGCACGCGACAACCGCAAAGGTGGTGCGAACTACAAACTCGCGCCCACGCCTGACGTCCGCTGCGACCGCTGCATGGACATGTTCCCACCACTTGCGTTAGGCGGGTGCAGGCTGGTCCGGGGCGCCGATCCGGGGATCTGCCACTTGCGATGAGTTCGCACCTCGGCGGAATACGGCCTCGGTCTGAGCATCGAGCGCTCGGCTGTGGGACGGCTTGAACTCGGGGCACCTGACGATCTGACGAGCGCAGTCGAGTGGGAGCGACAGCGCGTCCAACTCTGCCGGCTTGCACCGACCCGCGCCTTAGCGACTGGAGGAGGCGGAGCTCTTTCTAATCGACCGCGGCATGCTTACGCTCACCGCCGACTCGGCGCTCCCCAGCCTCTTCGGCGCAACCCACGAGCAGCCCTTCGCTCAGGGCAAGCGCGGCTTTGGCGCCTATCCGAAGACGAGATGGTGGTGGGGTGGCGCTCTCGGCCAACTACCTGATCGTGATTGCCGCTGCGTGGGGATCAATCCTCCGCCGAGCTTGTGCCGCGCCCACTTGCCCTAAGGCTTCGGTTCGTCGGCACGCCTACCTGCCTCGAAGGGTGTCAAGGGGATCCTCAAATCCCATCCGCTCGTCATGCTGGATGCCGCTCACGTTGAATGACCCGCGGCCAAGAGCCACAGCTCTTCCAAGGCGGCACCGGGAGGGCGGCTCCTATCCGCGCCGCGCTGGCACTCTGGGACGATGCCGCAACGCCCTCCTGGGGATTTGGCCATTGACCTGGGCACGGCTAACACGGTCGTCTTCGCGCGGGGACGAGGAATCGTGATGTTCGAGCCCTCGGTGATCGCGATCGACGAGGGCAGCGGCAAAGTCCTCGCCGTCGGGGCGGAGGCGAAGCGCATGATCGGTCGCACCCCTGCGAGGATCCGCGCGCTGCGACCGCTCCGCCACGGGGTGATTACGGACTTCGACGTCACCGAGCAGATGCTCGCGCACTTCATGCGTCGGGCAATCGACCGCCGCTTCGCGCGCCCACAGGTCATGCTCTGCGTCCCCAGCGGCCTGACGCCGCTCGAGCGAGATGCGGTCGAGGAGGCGGCGCGGGGGGCGGGCGCGCGAGCCGTTTACCTGATCGAAGAGCCAGTCGCGGCGGCCATCGGCGCCGAGCTGCCAATTGCCGAACCCGTCGCCAGCACCGTGCTGGACATTGGGGGCGGGACGACGGAGATCGCCGTCATCTCGCTCGGAAGCATGGTGGTCTGGCGCTCGGTTCGCATCGGTGGCTACGAGATGGATGACGCATTGGTCTCGTACGTAAAGCGCGAGCATGGCCTGGAGATCGGTGAGGGGCGCGCAGAGCAGCTGAAGATCGAGCTCGGGTCCGCGGCGGAGGTTCCAGGTGAGGAGACCGAGGTGAACGGCCGCGACCTCCGTTCCGGCGGGCTCAGGACAGCCACTGTCAGCGGGAGGGAGGCATACGAGGCGCTCAGCCCGACCGTCGGCCTCATCATCGACGCCGTGCGGGAGGCGCTCGAGGAGACACCGCCGGAGCTCTCGGCAGACATCAGCGAGCACGGCATCGTGCTCGCAGGGGGTGGCGTGCTCCTGCGCGACTTTCCGCAGCGACTTCGGGCTGAGACAGGGCTGCCGGTCAAACTCGTCGCCGAGCCCCTTACGTGCGTCGCGGTGGGTGCGGGGCGCTGCCTGGACGAGCTCGGCGCGATCGCCTGGGCGGCGAATCCCGCAAAGCGCCGCCGACACCCCGGAACCCGCCGGCTCCGGTCTTCGTGGCGCCGTTGAGTCATCGCTTCCCCCTCGGATTGCCGTGGCCACGCACTCCGAGCACAAGGAATGGGCCACGACTCTTCAGCGAGGCCGCATCGGCGGCTACTCGTTCGCTCCATCGAACCGGCGCGTGGACGCCTACTTTGCTGGGCTTACCGTTGTGGGCCGGGGTGGATTCGAACCACCGACCTTGGGATTAAAAGTCCCCTGCTCTGCCAGCTGAGCTACCGGCCCCGCGCCGAGCCAGTGTAGGAGGTGAGGAAGGGCTGCGGGCTATCCCTGGCCGATGCGCTTGCCGGACTCCGGGTCGAAGAAGTGCAGGCGCTCCACGTCCACGGCGATCTCGAGGGGCGCCTGCTCCCGGGCCTGCGTCATCCGTTCGAGCCGCGCGACGAAGGGGACGCCGGTTCCGCGGGCGCGTTCGGCCGCGATGCGGGTCTCCTCGTCCTCGAGCGCGTTGATGGTCATGGCTTCGACGACCTCCTCGGAGTCGACCGGCTCGCCCGGCACGTTGAAGTGCGCGTACACCTCGGACCCGAGGTCCTCGCGGATGTCGCAGAGGACGGACAGCCGCCGGTCCTCGGGAGCCTCTCGAAGGAGCGCAGCGTCTTCCATGTCCTCGGGCCGGACGCCCAGGACGACCTGGCGCCCCTCGAAGCCGTCCAGCCCCGGATGCTGTGCGCGCGCGGACTCGGTGAGGCGCAGCCGGTGGTCGCCGAAGCGCACCCAGAGGTCGCCGTTCTCCTGCGCCAGCTCGGCCATGATCAGGTTCATCGCCGGCGATCCGATGAACTCGGCGACGAACAGGTTCCGCGGGCGCTGGTAGAGCACCTGCGGCGCCGCGACCTGCTGGAGGAAGCCCGCGCGCATGACCGCCACCCGGTCGCCCATCGTCATTGCCTCGGTCTGGTCGTGGGTCACGTAGATCGTGGTCACGCCGAGGTCGCGCTGGATGCGCGCGATCTCGGCGCGCATCTCCACGCGCAGCTTCGCGTCGAGGTTGGAGAGCGGCTCGTCCATGAGGAACGCCTGCGGGTTGCGGACGATCGCGCGGCCCATGGCCACGCGCTGACGCTGGCCGCCCGAGAGCGTTCGCGGCTTCTTCTGCAGCGACTCCGTAAGCCCGAGGATGCGGGCCGCCTCGCGCACGCGCGCCTCGACCTCCTCGCGCGAGAGCCCCCGCATCTTGAGCGCGAACCCCATGTTCTTTGCCGCGTTCATATGCGGGTAGAGCGCATAGTTCTGGAACACCATCGCGATGTCGCGATCCTTCGGCGGCAGGTCGTTCACGACCTCGCCGTCGATCTTCACGGTTCCGTCCGTGATCGTCTCCAGGCCCGCGATCATGCGAAGAGCGGTCGTCTTCCCGCAACCCGAGGGCCCGACGAAGACCACGAACTCACCGGCCTCGATCTCGAGGTCGAGCTCCGTGACCGCGCGCGTGCCGTCCGGATAGACCTTCGTCAGCTGCTCGAGTGTGATCTCCGCCACCCGTGTCCCTCTGGTGAAGGAATCTACTAGCATCGCCCGCGTCGCATGGAGGCACATGCTGGGCAGGCGAGGCCACGTCCGCGACGCTGGCGGCACGCGCTCGAGAGCCGCCGCGTGCTCGCTCCCGCGCTCATCGCCCCCGCGATCATCTTCATGGGCCTCGTCGTCGGCGTGCCGCTCGGCTGGGCGGTCTACCTCAGCCTGACGGATGCGGTCGGCGGGTCGCTGAGCGGGAACTGGGTCGGCTTCGACAACTTCACCGCCGCCTGGGAGGACGCGAACTTCCGGCGCGCGCTGCGGAACACGCTCATCTTCACCTTCGCCTCGCAGGTGCTCGTCGTTGTCGGTGCCGCGATCCTCTCGTCGTTCCTCGTGCGCGACTTCCGCGGGAAGTGGTTCATCCGCTTCCTCGTCGTCCTGCCGTGGGCGGCGCCGGTGGTGCTGTCGACGATCGCGTGGCTCTGGGTCTTCGACTCGCTGTACAGCGTGATCAACTGGACGCTCGCGAAGCTGCACCTGGACAACGGGCTCGTCTGGCTGCTCGACGCGGTGGGCTTCGAGGAAGGCGCGCAGGTGCCGCTGCAGTGGCTCGGACGGCCGAACATGGCCCTCGTCGCGGTCACGCTCGTGCACGCGTGGCGCATCCTTCCGTTCGCCGTCGTCATCTTCATCGCCGGCCGGGCGTCGATCCCGAACGAGGTCGAGGACGCGGCCAAGATCGACGGCGCGACGGGGATCAAGAAGCTCCTCTACGTCGACATTCCGCTGCAGGCGCCGATCGCGCTCGTCGCCGTCCTCTTCGGGATCGTGTTCACGGCCGGGGACTTCGCGGTCGTCTACATCCTCACGCAGGGCGGCCCGTTCAACTCCACCCAGGTGCTGCCCACATGGGCCTTCCAGATCGGGATCAACGCCGGGTCGCTGGGTGAGGGCGCCGCCATCTCGCTCTACCTCTTCCCGCTCCTCATCGTCGTCACGGTCGCGATGCTGTTCTTCGCGCGCCGGGTACAGGTGAGCTAGAGATGAACTGGCACCGCTCGCCTGGTCGTGGGGGGGGGGGGGGGGGGGCCGCCGCCCCCCCCGGGGGCGGGCGGGGGGGGGGCGGGGGGCCCGCGGGGGGGGGGGGGGGGGGGCGGGGGCAGGGGCGGCGTTCTCGGCCTTCAGCATGCGGTCGAACTCGGCCTGCACCTGCGGCCCCGGTGCGACGCCGAGCTCGTCGCGCAGCAGCGTGCGCAGCTTGTCGTGCACGCGCAGCGCTTCGACCACGTTGCCCTGCGCCTCGCGCACGCGCATCAGGAGCAGGTAGCCGCTCTCGCGGAACGGCGCCCGCTCGACC
>Ga0299907_10000645_pt1 | contig 17810 bp, 18 predicted proteins | sample RVTome_16_FD_198680 | JGI IMG/M metagenome (GOLD analysis project Ga0299907, IMG submission 198680) | Soil microbial communities from uranium-contaminated site in the Upper Colorado River Basin, Wyoming, United States - RVT152D67 (version 2) ...
TGCCGCTCTCGTAGCCGAGCACACCCATCAGATCGCGTACACCGCTCGCGTATGCGCCGAGCGAGTAGTCGCCGCGAGGCTTGGCCGAGCCGCCGTGGCCGAGCAGGTCGGGGGCGACGACCGTGTAGCGCTCGGCGAGGCGGGGCATCACCCGCCGCCACGAATCCGAGGTCGAGGTGATGCCGTGGATCAACCCGATCACCGGGCCCTCGCCGGCCACCTGGTAATCGACCAGGTGGCCGTGCAGCTCGACCTGCTTTCTCTCGACCGGCGGCATCGCTACTTGATCTGTACCCCGGAGATCGCCCGGCTTATCACCAGACGCTGGATCTCCGACGTGCCTTCGAAGATCGTGTAGATCTTGGCGTCGCGGTGCATCCGCTCGACCGGGTACTCGCGGGTGTAGCCGTTGCCGCCGAGGATCTGGATCGCCCGCTCGGTGGCCCAGACCGCGACCTCGCCCGCCTTCAGCTTCGACATCGAGCCCTCGGCGTTCTCGAACTTGTGGCCGTTGCGACCCATCCACGCGGCGCGCCAGACGAGCAGCCGGGCGGCGTCGATCTCCATCTTCATGTCGGCGAGCGTGAAGGCGATCGACTGGTTCTCGATGATCGCGCGACCGAACTGCTCGCGCTCCTTGGCGTAGTCGAGCGCGTACTCGTATGCGGCACGGGCGATGCCGATCGCCTGGGCGCCGACCGTGGGGCGGCTGACCTCGAAGGTCTGCATCGCCGCCTGCGTGCGCCCCGACTTGCCCTCACGAGCGCGCGCCAGGCGCTCGTCGAGCTTCTCCTTGCCGCCGAGCAGGCAACGGCCGGGGACGCGGCACTCGTCGAGGTGTACGTCGGCGGTGTGCGATGCACGAATGCCGTGCTTCTTGACCTTGGCCCCCATCTCGAGCCCGGAGGTGCCCGGTGGGACCACGAACGCGGCGTGGCCGCGGGAGCCCAGGTCGCGATCAACCGAGGCGATGATGACGTGAACATCGGCGATCCCTCCGTTCGTCGCCCACGCCTTCTGCCCGTTGAGGACCCACTCGTCCTTGCCCTGGTCGTACTTCGCCGTCGTCCGGATCGCCGAGACGTCGGAGCCGGCGTTCGGCTCCGAGGAGCAGAAGGAGCCGACCTTGGGGTCGTCCGGGGTGCCGAAGCACTGCGGGACCCACTCCAGCAGCTGCTCGGGCGAGCCACTCGAGTAGATCGAGGCGACCGCGAGGCTGGTGCCGAAGATCGACATCCCGATCCCGGCATCGCCCCAGAAAAGCTCCTCGTTGACGATTGGCATCGAGAGCCCGCTGGGGTCGGCCCAGAACTGGGCCAAGGCCTCGAATCCGTAGAGGCCGATCTTGGCGGCCTCCTGGATGATCGGCCAGGGCGTCTCCTCGCGCTCGTCCCACTCGGAGGCCGCTGGACGGATCACCTGATCGGCGAAGCCGTGCGCCCACTCGCGGATGTCCTTCTGGTCCTGCGAGAGCTCGAGCGTGAACGGCGAGTCGGTGACCTCGATCCCGAGGCTCTCGACCTGCTCCTCCGTGGTGGTCGTGTTTTCGGCGGCTGCGGTCATCGTTCGCCTCTCCCGGTCGCTACGAGCCCGGCTGCGCGGACTGACCCGGCTGCGCGGACTGGGGGATCCTGAACAGGCTGGCGATCTGGCTCGCGTACATCAGATCGCCCTCGATCTTCAGCTTGCCGGTCATGAACAGGGCGGGGCCGGACTGGCTGCCGCTGACCAGGCGCATGAAGTCGACTGCGCCGGTCTTCAGCGCAACCCGGGGCTCCTGCTCGGGGCTGTCGGTGACCGCGAGCTTGCCGTCCTTGACCACGACCTCGTAGACGTCCTCGCCGCCATCGGGGCGATCGCCGATCTTGAAGTGGACCACGGCCTCCTGGCCCTGAGCCTTGTCGGCGTTGAAGTACTCGGCCATGCGGTTGAAGATCTCGTCGAGGATCTGCTTGCGCTGGGGGCCGTTCATGCCCTCGGCGATCTGCTCATCGGTCGCCTGCGACATCAGCGCGGCGAACTGGCTCGCGTCGATCTCGCCGAAGTCGAGGCCGCCCTGGACCTCACCGTTCTCGCTCATCTGGGAGTCCTCCTGGTGCCGTTTGCCTGAAATGCTTCCTACCCGAAGTAGGAAAATGCTACCATAGGTAGGAAGTGGCCGTGACGAGACTGGACACCCGCCCTCCGGGATCGGCCGGATCCGACGGCCAGCGAGAGCGCGCCGCCCACCTCGGGCCCGAGCGCCGCAGGCCGCTCGTCCTCGACGCGGCCTTCGATCTTCTCCTCGAGCACGGCTACGAGGGCACCTCGATGGATGCGATCGCCCGCGCGGCGGGAGTGACCAAGCCGGTCGTCTATGACTGCTTTCCGAGCAAGGAGGAGTTGTTCAAGGCGCTGCTGAGACGCGAGGAGGAGCGGGTCCTCGGCGCGGTCCAGGCGGCCCTTCCCGACGTCGGCGACGTCGCCGACGTCGAGGCCGTCCTCACCGGTGGCCTGACGGCGTTCCTGCGCGCCGTCGCCGCCTCACCGCAGGCCTACCGGCTGATCTTCCTCGGCGAGGGTGGGGCCAACGCAGCCGTCGCCCGGCGCATCCAGCGCGGCCGCCAGATCCAGGTCGACGCGATCGCCGAGCTGGCCCGCCCGTGGCTGGCCGATCGCCGCCAGGGCCCCGAGCTCGAGGCGACAGCGCGGCTGCTCGGCGAGGTCGTCGTCGCGATCGCCGAGGCCGGCGCCCGGGCACTGCTGAGCGAGCCGGAGCGCTGGACGCCGGAGTTGCTCGGCGACCTGCTCGGCCGGCTCGCGGCCGCAGGCCAAACCCAGCTTTAACTCCCGTCTCCCGCTCCCACACGGTCGCGGTCTCGTCACACCGCCGTCTGGATCGGTCACGCTGGAAAGCGGACCATCGCTCGATGCCGGAATCGTCGTCGATCCCTCCCCATCACCGGGAAGCATCCAAGTCGATCAGCCCCGATCGGCGGATTGCGGAGTTGGCTCGCTATCAGCACGGTGTCGTCTCTCGCGCGCAGCTACTCGGGCTCGGCCTGAGCAGCTCCGCAATCGGGCGCCGGATCAGCATCGGACGACTGCATCGGCGACACGCGGGCGTATACGCGGTCGGCCACGCGGCGCTGAACCCGTTGGCCTCACGGATGGCGGCCCTGCTCGCCTGCGGAGACCACGCAGCCGTCTCGCATCGCTCCGCCGCCGCACTACTCGACCTGCGCCAAGACTCCCGCACCACGACCGACGTCACCCCGCCCACCGGTGCCGGACGGAACCGTGCCGGGATCTGCGCCCATTGGGGGGTGCTCGCGCCGAGCGAGACAACGATCGCCACCGGCATCCGTTGTACGTCAGTGGAGCGCACCCTGGTCGATCTCGCCGGGGTGCTGGACCGACGCTCTCTCGAACGGGCGGTCGAGCGGGCTGAGATCCTCCGGATCCTCGACTGGTGCGAGCTGGAACGGATCACCGAGCGAGCCGGTCCCCGCCGTGGCATCGCGACGATTCGCTCGATCATCGCATCGACCACTTTCATCCCAGGCCTGACCCGCAGCGAGTTCGAGCACCGCTTCGTCGCGCTTTGCGAGCTTGCCAGGCTGCCATCGCCGCGCGTCAACGAGGCGATCGAGCTGCCGGAAGGCAGGCTGGAGGTTGATTTCCTCTGGCCCAGGGCTAGCGTGATCGCCGAAACCGATGGCCGAGCGATCCACGCCACGCGCACGGCGTTCGACCGGGACCGTCGCCGCGATCAGCGCCTGGCCGTGGCCGGCTATCGGTCGTCCGCTTCACCTGGTGGCAGGTCGTGCACGACCCCATGACGGTTTCACGGACGCTGCGTGCACTCCTCTCGCAACTGCGATCGGTCATTCCCGAATAGCGGGAAAGATCTTCGGCGCCCGATGTCCGAGCCTCGCTCAACCCCCGGCCGGCGCGGCGGCGCCGGCGGCACCGGCGGCGCCCGGGGGAGCATCCGGATCGACCGGCTCATCCCCCTGGCGGAATTGCCACCAGTCGCGAACGATGCTCTGGATCGCGGCCGCGGCCGGGATCGCCACCAGCGCGCCCAGTATCCCCAGCAGCGCGGCGCCGATCAGCACGGCGATGATCACGACCAGCGGGTGGATCTGGACGGTGCGCCCGTAGACGTAGGGCTGGATGACGTTGTTCTCGATCTGCTGGTAGACGATCAGGACCGCGACCCAGACGATCAGGCCAGCGGGGAAGCTGACCAGGGCGACGACGAGCCCGACGAGGATCCCGCCGATCGTCGCCCCGACCAGCGGGAGCAGGTCGAAGAAGGCGAACAGCACCGCAAGCGGGACCGCGAACGGGATGTCGAGGATCGTCAGCGTGACGTAGGTGACGAGGCCGGCGAGCACGCTGATCACGAAGTTGCCGAAGACGTAGCCGGCGATCGCCTCGCTGACGTCGTCGGCGATCTTCCGCAGTCGGCGCTCGCGCTCGGGGGGTAACTGGCGGAACCCGAACGCCATGATGCGTCCGCCGTCCATCAGCAGGAAGAAGCTGATCACGAGGATCGCGAACAGCTGCACGAAGCGGTTGAGGACGTTGACGGTGACGTCGGCGAGGGTGCCAGCCGCATCGCCGAGCTTGGACGGCAGCTCCTCGGCCTGCTCGGTCAGCTTGTCGGTGATGTCGTACTTGTCGTCGTATTCGCGGAAGGTCTCGTTCTCGCGCAGATCCTCGACGTATCCGGGGAGGTCATTGGAGAGGTCCTCGACGCCGTCGACCAAAGGCGGCACGACGAGCAGGCCGACGCCGAAGATCCCCGCACCGATCCCGAGGTAGACGACGAGGATCGCCATCCAGCGCGGCACCCGGCGGCGGTCGAGCCAGTTGACGGCCGGCGCGATCGCCAGCGCGAAGAAGGTGGCGATCAGCACCAGGCCGATCACCTCCCGCACCAGGTAGACCAGGTAGAGCGCGGCGATCACCGTGGCGGCAACCAGCACCACCTTGGCGATCAGGCGCGCCGAAACCGCCGACTCCGACATCCGGCGCGAGGGTACGCGCCGTGCCGGACGCGGCTAGCCGCGCCTGCGTAGAAGCGCGATCGCGCCGCCGACCACGAAGCCGGTGACGGCGGCGCCGATGATCAGCTCGCGGCGGTGCTCGCGGAGCTGCCGCCGCCAGTCGGTCAGCTCGGCGACGCGGCCGCGCAGCGCCTCGACCGAGTGGGAGAGCTCGTCCCTGGTCTGGGCCAGGTCGGAGCGGATCTGCTCGGCGTTGCGACCCGGCGCGCCGACGGTGGACGGGCGCAGCGGCTCCGGATGGCTCATGACCGCTCGCCTCTCTCTAACGTCGCCCGCGTCCGCTTCGCCTCCTCGATCGCCATGTCGGGCGTCGGTGGCGCCCCCGACTGCAGCGCCCTGAACGCGTAGAAGCCCGCCACAGCCGCGATCAGGACGAAGAGCCCCGCCTCGACGAAGAAGCCGGCCCAGAAGTTGTCGAAGACGAGGTCATTGAGGAGCCAGGCGAAGCCGTGCATGGCGAGGATCAGGGCCAGAAAGAGGAACGCGCCGGCGACGACGCCGACAACCGAGCCGCGCACGAGCTGCGTCACCTTCTCGCGGATCTCCGCCTTGGCCAGCTCGATCTCCTCGCGGACGAGGGCCGAGGTCTTCTCGGAGACATCGACGAAGAGCTCGCCGACCGACTTCTCCTCTCTGGGCTGCCCGCCCTCGAACGGCTCGGGCATCAGTCGGGCGGGTCCTCGTCGAAGATGCGCCGCCAGATCACCGCCGAGAGACGCGCCGCGGCGATGCTCGCCAAGGCACCGGTCGCGGCCAAGAGGCCGCTCCAGATGAGCCTTCGGACGATGTCGTTATCCACTCGCGCTCACGTTCCCGGTCGGGGCCGCGGAGTAAACCAATTCGCCGCCATCGCGGTCGGGATACGTCGCCCAGCGCTCGAAGAAACCGCGGTAGACGGCATAGGCCCAATCGCGATCGACCGCGTCGATCGCTCCGTGTCCGCCCCCGGGAAGGATCCAGACCCGGACTCTGTGATTGTCGGCCGCTGCGGCAGAGAGCATCCGCGCATGCTCGACCTTGATGATGTGATCGTCCTCTGGGTGCAAGATCAGCACCGGCACCCGGGCCTTGGCGATGTGATTGACGGCGGACGAGCGTTGGCGGACCTCCTCGCCGGAGATCTCGTAGTAGGCGGTCGGCAGGAGATCGAGGGCGTCATCGAGGCCCGCGATCTCGGGTGACCAGCGCGAGCCTCTTGTCCGCGACAGGAGCATGGCGCGGAAGAGGCGGTTGAGCAGGTACTGCGGGTTCCTGACCGCGACCTGCCGCGACAGGCGTTCGCTGGCCTTGCCGATATCGGCCGGCGGCGAGACAGCGAGGATCCCGCCGTCGAGGGCTTCTTCGGCGCCCTCTGGATGACAGGCGCCGAGGACCGACGACCCGCCGAGGGAGATGCCGAGGGCGCCGACGGTTGTGGCGCCGAGACCCTTCAGCCCGCAGGCCACAGCGATCAGGTCCTCGCCCTCCTTCCACCCGCCGGTCGATGGGGCCGCCGTCAGCAGCTCGGTCAATCCGAAGCTGCGCAGGTCGACCGCGGCGACGTTGAAGCCCCACTCGTAGTACGCCCTGACCGCGATCTGGCGGACGTAGTCGAAGCGGCGCGTGGTGAAGACCCCGTGAACGACGATCAGCCCTGGGCGCGGTGAGTCGTGGAGGGCAACCGATGCCCCGATTGGGACGCCGTCAGCGCCGTCGAAGACGTGGTCCGAGAACTGCCGAGGGTAGGCGTAGCCGAAGTTCGCCGTCTCCCGATTCTGCGCCAGGACGAAGGAGCTGAGGTCGGCGAAGCCCTTGCGGAGCTCGGCGCGAGGGTTCGGACGGAGGCGGCAGGGGATGCCCTCCAGATCGGCCATCAGGGCGTCCATGTCCCGCGCCCGGGGCGCCGGCAGGGGCAGGCCCACGGGCTTGGAATCGAACCGCCCCAGCAGCCGGACGAGCGGCTCGCGAAGCCGCTGTGCGAGCAGCCAGAGGGGCAGCGCGACCAGTCCGACGAGCAGGTTGAGGAGCTTCGCCCCTCCGTGCAGCACCCGGTCCTGGCGCTGGGTGGTGGCGAGCGATTCCCACACGACTAGCCGGGGCGGGGCTCGAGCCCGCAGCAGATCGTCTCGACCACGAGCTCCTTGGCGCGGTCGAAGTCGGCGACGTCGGCGGGCATCAGCTCGAAGATCCAACCGGAGAGCAGCTGCTCGATCGCGCCGTAGAACGACATCGAGGCGAAGTTGGGGTCGACGTCGGGGCGGAAGGCGCCCTGCGACTGGCCGTCGGCGACTATCTTGGCGATCCCATCGTAGGCGCGGCGGATCTCCGCCAGGTGGGTGCGGCCGAAGGAGTTGGCGGCGCGGGTGACCTCGACGATGATCACCTTCATCAGCTCGGGGTCGTGCCGGTAGGAGTCGATGATGAAGCCGGCGGCGTGGGCGAGCTTCTCGCGCGGGGTGCCGTCCCCACGGTCGGCCTCCTCGATGGCGGCGAGCAGAAGCGACCAGCGCTCGCTGAACAGCTCGTTCAGGACCTGGTCCTTGGAGGTGAAGTAGTGGTAGACGAGCCCGTAGGCGACGCCGGCCTCGTCGGCGATGTCGGAGACCCGGGTCGAGTGGAAGCCCTGGCGGGCAAAGACGCGCACCGCGGCGTCGAGGATCTGGCGGCGCTTGTCGACCTCACCAACTGTTCGCGCTCGGCCCATCACAAAGCTCTTTGGTCGAGCCTCGCGCTCACGGGGCGCCTTGGCCATCAGGCCCGCACCCCCTCGGGCCAGCGGTAGGTCTCGGGACGCCGGTTGGCGAGCGAGGGCAGCGTCCGGCGGAGCTCGTCCTGGGCCTCGAGGTCGAGCTCCGCGGCGACGAAGCACACCTCGTCGGGGGCGAGGGCGAGCAGGGTGCCCCAGGGATCGACGATCGCCGAGTGGCCCCAGGAGCTGTACTTCGGGGGCGCCTCCCCGACCTGGTTCGGGGCCAGCAGGAATGCCTGGTTTTCGATCGCCCGCGCCCGCAACAGGACCTCCCAGTGGTCGCGCCCGGTCGCTGCCGTGAACGCCGAGGGGACGGTGATCAGGCGCGCGCCGCGCACCGCGAGGATCCTGAACAGCTCGGGGAACCGGAGGTCGTAGCAGACGGTCAGCCCGACCTGGAGGCCGTCGGCGAGCGTCGTGGAGACGATCTCCTCGCCTCCGGTCTCGTGCTCGGACTCCCGGTAGGCCACCCCGCCGACCTCGACGTCGAACATGTGGATCTTGCGGTAGACCGCGAGGTCATCTCCCTCGGGATCGATCAGGACCGAGGTGTTGAAGAGCCGCTCCTCCCCCGGCGCCAGCTCGGCGATGCTCCCGGCGAGCAGGTGGATGCCGAGCTCCCGCGCCCAGGAGCGGGCGCTCGCGAGGGCCGGCCCATCGAGCGGCTCTGCGCCCTCGAGCAGGGTCTCCCCCGACCCGAGCAGGTTCCACTTCTCCGGCAGCGCGATCAGCGAGGCGCCGTCCGCCGCGGCCGCACGCACGAGTCGCTCGGCGGTCTCGAGGTTCCGCCCCTTGTCGTTGCCGGAATTGAGCTGTACGGCCGCAGCCCGCAACTGAATCCTCTCTCCTCTGTGGGCCGAGCGATCCGGATCTTCTGGCTGACTGACCAGTCAATCGGTGCGGCCCAGTATAGGCCTCGGCCAGGCCGCGGCCTTGTGTAAGCAACCGCGTATCGGGAAGGGGGGAACAGCTATGCCCGGCTTCGGCAGACGGCGCCCGCAACGCATGCCGCGGAAGATGTTCGAGACCCGGACCGAGGCCTGGCGCGAGGTCGGCCTCGGAGGGGAGGTCGACCGCCGCAGCGCCCAGCGCGCCCGCGGCCAGTTCGTCGTGATCGGCCTGCTGATCGCGGCGATCCTGGTCGTCTTCAACCATCGTCGCGAGCTCTTCCCCGGCTTGGGGACGGAGGTCCGCGTCGCCACCGTCGTCTCCCTGGTCGTGCTCGGCTGGGCGCTGGCGCGCTCGCTGGGCCGCGGCGTCGCCCCGACCCTGTTCAGCCGCCTCGATCCGGGCACGGCGGGCACGGTCGGCTTCCTGATCCGCCTGCTCGCGATGGTCGCGATGGTGATCGTCGCCGCTCGGATCGCCGGGCTTCAGCCCGGAACTCTCGCCGTGGGCGGTGCCTTCACCGCGGTCGTCGTCGGGCTCGCCGCGCAGCAGACCCTCGGCAACCTGTTCGCCGGGATGGTCCTGCTGAGCACGAGGCCGTTCCGGGTCGGCGAGCGGGTTCGCCTGATCGGCGGTCCGCTGGCGGGCCAGGTCGAGGGTGTCGTCGCCTCGCTCGGGCTCTTCTACGCCACCTTCGTCAGCGGAGCCGACCGCATCATGGTTCCCAACGCCGTCCTGCTCATGGTCGCCGTCGTGCCGCTGCGTGAGCCCGAGCGGGTCGAGCTGCGGGCGCGATTCGGGGCTGAGACCAGTCCGAGCGAGGTGCAGCAGCTGCTCGACGAGGCGATCACCGTCCCCACCCGCTACCCGCCCCACATCGCGCTCGAGGAGGTGGACCGCGACGAGGTCGTGATCAAGATCGCCGCGACCCCGGATCGGCCCGCCGACGGCGCCAGGCTCGCGGACGAGATCCTCGCCGTGGCGCGCCGCGCCGACGGCGCGGGGTCGGAGAACGGCGCCTAGGCGGCGCGCCCGGCGCGTTGGCGCTCGAGCTCGGCGACCAGGAGCTTGGTGTGGAGCGCCGCGATCAGGTCGCGGAGCGGCTCGGCGCCGGCCTCGAGCATCTCGACCACGCGCTCGGGCTCCATCTCGCCGGCGAGCCGGTCGAGCACGACCTGGACCTCCTCCTTGACGAGCTGTTCGAGAGCCCGCTTGTAGCGGAGCGTGTCGTAGACGGTGAAGCCGATCTCCTCCTCGTAGCCGCCCGCCCGGAAGCGGCTGATCGCCTCGATGATCTTGACGTCGGAGGGGGTGTAGCCGCGGCTGTTGGGGCTGAGGATGCCGAGCTCGGCGAGGCGGTCGAGCACCTCCGAGGGGACGTCGTAGCGCTCGCGGACCTCGGCGGCGCTGGTCCGGGTGCGCTCGCCGGCCAGCGCTCGCTCGAGGATCTTGTCCTCGACCTCGACCAGCGCCCGGGCTCGTTCTGGATCCTCGTCGAGGACCGACCTGATCACCCGCAGCGGCATGAAGCGCTCCTCCTGGAGTTGCTTGATCAGCTTGATCCGCTCGACGAACTCGGCCGGGTAGTAGGCCATGTTGCGGCTCGTCCGCACCGGCTCGGGAAGCAGACCCTCCCGCAGGTAGTGCTTGATCGTCGCCGCCGGCACGCCGGAGGCCTCGGCGAGCTCGCCCATCCGCAATAGCTCCTTGGCCTCGGTGCTCATGCCATGAAGCTCGTCTCGGGCGCGGCGGTCGGCCCGGCGGCAGCGCCGGACTCCTTCATCGCCTCGATCTCCTCCTCCGAGTACCCGACCTCGGCCAGGACCTCGTCGGTGTGCTCGCCGAAGGCGGGGGCCGGTCGGTCGGCGCGCCCCGGTGTGCGGCTCAGTTTCACCGGGGGGCCGAGCTGGCGCACGGTGCCGATCTCGGGCTGCTCCAGCTCGACGACCATCTCGCGCTCCCTGACCAGGTCCGAGTCGAGGGCCTCGTCGAGGTCGAGGACCGGTTCGATCATCGCGTCGTGCTCGTCGTTGAACTGCCGCCACTCGGCGCGGGTCTTGGAGCGGAAGACGGCGGCAACCTCGCGCCAGGCGTCCGAGCCCGGCCGCTCGAACTGCTGGCCGATCAGGTCGGGGCGGTCGACCCCGTTGCAGAACGCGGCCCAGAACTTCGGCTCGAGCGCGCCGCAGGTGACCCAGCCGTCGGCGGCCTCGTAGGGGTAGTAGCAGAGCAGGGCGCCGGTGAGCTGCTCGCCGCCGCGCTGCGGGACCCGCCCGTCGCAGAGGTACTGCGCCGCGGGCATCGCGAGCCAGGCCAGGGCGCCATCGGCCATCGAGACGTCGACGAACTGACCCTCGCCGGAGCGCCGGCTCTCGTGCAGGGCCGTCATCACGGCGAAGGCCGCCATCAGCGCGCCGCCGCCGATGTCGGCGATCTGACCGGCGGACTGGATCGGGCGGCCGCCGGCCTCGCCGGTCAGCCCGAGCAGGCCGATCAGGCCGAGGTAATTCATGTCGTGGCCGGCGCGCTCGGTGTGCGGGCCGGTCTGCCCGTAGCCGGTGATCGCGCAGTAGACGAGGGCGGGGTTCGCCTCTCGCATGCGCTCGTATCCGACCCCGAGGCGATCGAGGACACCGGGGCGGAAGCCGTCGAGGACGACGTCGTGGGTCTCGACCAGCTTCAACAGCGCCGCCCGTCCCTGCTCCGCCTTCAGGTTGAGGCGGATCGAGCGCTTGCCGCGATTGAGCGCCAGGTAGAGAGCCGAGCGGGTGCCGAGCTGCTGCTGCTCCTCGCTCCCGTAATAAGGCGGCGCCCAGCGGACGTAGTCGCCCATCCCGGTGTCCTCAACCTTGAGCACGTCGGCGCCGTAGTCGGCGAGCAGCAGGCTGCAGAAGCCGCCGGGGAGAAGCCGGGTCAGGTCCAGGACCTTGACGTCGCTAAGCGGCAGCTCGCTCACGCTTTGGCACCCCCAGGAGCTGCCGCGCCTCGGCGACGGTCGCGGCTCGGCGGCCGACGTCCTCGGCCATCTGGCGCGCCTTCGCGATCAGCTCGCCGTTCGACCTCGCCATCTCCCCATTCGGCAGATAGAGGTTGTCCTCGAGCCCGGCCCGCACGTTTCCCCCCAAGGCCAGGGCCGCGCCGATCAACCGCCATTGATCGCGCGAGATCCCGATCACCTGCCAGTTGTTCGACCCCTCGGCGCCGCCGGGAACCTGCTCCGACATCAGGGCCACATTGCGGGCGTTCGGTCGTATGCCTCCGTTGACACCGATCACCAGCGACACGTTCAATGGCTCCTCCAGCAACCCCATGTCGATCAGCGGATCGAGGTTGGCGACGTGGCCGGCGTCGAAGCACTCGTGCTCGGGCTTGACACCGAGCTCGCGCATCGCGGTCAGGAACTCGATGATCGTGTCGAAGCTGTTCTCGAACACCGCCTTGAAGACGAAGTCCTTTCGCCGCTTCGAGTACTTGGCGTAGTTCATCGAGCTCATGTTGAGCGCGGCGACGTCGGGGCGGAGCTCGCGCAGGTAGGAGAGGCGCTTTTCGATCGGGATCCCGATCGCCCCGGTCGAGTAGTTGACGATCACGTCGTCGACCTCGGCCAGGATCGCCTCGGTGATCGCGCGGAAGTCCTCGATCTCATAGGAGGGTGTGCCGTCGGGGGTGCGGGCGTGGATGTGGATCTGCGAGCCCCCTTCGTCGACGATCCGTCTCGCCTCGGCCGCGTACTCCTCCGGCGTGTAGGGGATTGCCGGGCACTGATCGCGGTTGGCGATCGCGCCGCTGATGCTGCAGCTGATCACCACCGGGTCCTCGTAGCGGCTCATTCGCCTTCCCCCCTCTCCGCCTCCCCGGCACCGCCGCTTGGCGGAGATACCTCCAGGTAGACGAAGTCGAGGCTAGAGCGATCCAGGGGCCGCTCGTAGAGCTTTCGCCCCACGCCATAGTTGGCCTGGATGGCCGCCTCGGCGTACTCCTCCTCCTCCAGCGCGACGATCCGCGCGGTCCCCTCGGCCGCCGGACCGCGCGGCTTCGCACGCATCGTGCAGGGCGCTACTCGAACCCGAGCATTCGCCTGGATCCGCTGGACCTTCGCCGTCCGCCCTTCGGTGTGAACGTAGGCCTTGCCGTCGCGAAGCCCGAACCAAACAGGCGTGGGCACGCCCGTTCCGTCGCGGCGGAACGTGATCAGGAGCATGTACCTGTGGCCCTCCAGGTGCTCGAAATCGCTCGCGCCCGCTGGCCCCTCGGCGAGCTCCCACGCGCCCCGGTGCCGGATGGAGTTGTAGACGCCATAGGAGAGATCGGAGATGCGCTCAGCGACGCTCATACCGGCATCACCCCATGCTTCTTCCACGGCCGCTCGACCCGCTTGTCCTTTGCCATCCGCAGGCCGCGGACGATCGTCGGCCGGGTCTCACGCGGGTCGATGACGTCGTCGATCAGCGCGTTGCCGGCGGCGATGTAGGGGTCGATGATCTTCTTCACCTCGGCGATCATCTCGGCGCGCTTGGCGTCGGGGTCGTCGGCGGCCTCGATCGCCGAGCGGCCGATGATGTTGACGGCGCCCTCGGGGCCCATCACCGAGATCTCGGCGCCGGGCCAGGCGACGATCAGGTCGGGCTCGTAGGCCTTGCCGCACATCACGTAGTAGCCGGCGCCGTAGGCCTTGCGGACGACGACGGTGATCTTCGGCACTGTCGCCCGCGACACCGCGTAGAGCATCTTCGCCCCGTGGCGAATGATCCCGGCGTGCTCGACCTTCGCGCCGACCATGAAGCCGGGCACGTCCTGGAGGAAGACCAGCGGGATGTTGAAGGCGTCGCAGAGGTTGATGAAGCGCGCCGCCTTGTCGGCCGAGTCGTTCTCGAGGATGCCGCCGAGCTGCTTCGGCTGGTTGGCGACGATTCCGACCGGCTGGCCGCCGAAGCGGGCGAAGCAGGTGATCAGCGTCTTCGCGAACTTCGGCTTGAGGTCGAACCACTCGCCGTCGTCGACGATCTCGCCGATAACGTCGTACATGTCGTAGGGCTGCCGCGGCGACTCGGGGACGATGTCGAGCAGCTTCTCCGACATGCGGTCGTCGGGATCGGAGGTCTCCCGGATCGGTGGCCGCTCCTCGCAATTCGCAGGGAAATAGGAGAGGTAGGTCTTGACCGCCTCGATGCACTCGTGGTCGTCCTTCACCTCGAGGTCGCCGACCCCGGACTTGCGGCAGTGGACCTTGGCGCCGCCGAGATCCTCCATCGAGATGTCCTCCCCGGTCACAGCCTTGGTCAGGTGCGGCCCGGCGAGGGCCATCGCGCCCTGGCCGACGACCATCGGCACGAAGTCGGAGAGACCCGGGATGTAGGCGGTGCCGGCGGCGCAGGGCCCGAGCATCGCGGCGACCATCGGGATCACCCCGGACATCGTCACCTCCTCGCGGAACAGGTGTCCCGAGCCGGCGAACAGCGAGCCGGAGGCCTCCTGGATCCGAGCGCCGGCGGAATCGAGCAGCCAGATGAACGGCATCCGCTTCTGCAGCGCCATCTCGCGCAGGCGGCCGACCTTCATCTCTCCGGTCATCCCCATCGAGCCGGCCATCACGGTGAAGTCGTATGCGGCGATCGCGCAGGAGCGGCCGTCGACGTCGCCCCAGCCGGTGATCACTCCGTCGGCCGGCGCCTCCTTGCCGTCCATCGCCCGCTGCGAGAAATGGGGGCGCCCGTGGATGCCGAGCTCGACGAAGCTTCCGGGGTCGACCAGGAGGTCGAGCCGCTCGCGGGCGGTCAGCTTGCCGCGCTCGTGCTGGAGGGCGATCTTCTCCTCGCCGCCGCCGAGCTTGGCCCTCTCGCGGCGCCCGTGGAGGTCGTCAACGAGACCCTTCATCCCGGTCTGCTCGCCGTGCTCGGTCTCCGCCGGCGCCTCGGGGGTCTCCCCGGAGTGCTCTTGGGTCTCATCCTTCGTCGCCACTCCTACCGTCCTTTCCATTGCGGCTCGCGCTTCTCGAAGAACGCCTTGACCCCCTCGATCGCGTCCTCGGTCGAAAGTTCGATCGTCAGCTGGGACCGCAGGTAGTCGAGGGCCTCTAGAAGCGGCATGTCCATCTGTCGCCACATCGCGTCCTTGCCCAGCCGCATGATCAGCGGTGACTTCGATGCGAGCTTCGAGGCCCAGTCGCGGACGGCCTCGTCGAACTCTTCGGCCGGGACAACCTTGTTGACGATCCCCACCCCCATGGCCTGCTCGGCGCTGAGCCGCTCGCCCAGCAGCAGCATCTCGGTCGTCTTCTTGCGCGGAACGTTGCGGTAGATCAGGGCCATGATCATGAACGGGAACAGGCCCACATCGATCTCCGGCGTCCCGAAGGTGGCGCCTTCCCTGGCTACGATCAGGTCGCAGGCCAGGGCGATGCCGAGAGAACCGGCCAGTAGGTGGCCGTTGGCCGCCACGATCGAGGGCTTGCCGAGCTCGCCGAGCGAGGTGAAGATCTTCACGAACAGCTCGGTGCCGAAATGCTTGTGCACGGCTGGAATCTCATCGCCGCCGAACGCGGCGAGGTTGGCGCCCGAGGAGAAGACCTTCTCGTGCGAGGAGGCGAGGACGAGGACCCGGGCCGCGTCGTCCTTCCGAACCGCATCGAGAGCGTCGAGCAGCTCGCTCATCAGGTCGCCGGAGAGCGCGTTGCGGGTATCGGGATCGTCGAGGGTGATGGTCGCGATACCGTCGACGACCTCGTAGCGGATCTTCTCGTAGGTCCCCTTCGCGGTCATCCGGCGCCACGATAGCACCGAATAGGAAGTAGGAAGTGCTACTGTCCACTCGGCCGGAGCGGCCGGCTTCGAACGCGACCCAGAGGAGAGACGAGTGGCCACAGCGACGACCAATGGCGCCCAGACGGTGATCAAGCCCGATCACGAGGCGGCCCGCAAGCACTTCATCTTCGGCCAGGAGCACGAGGACCTGCGCGAGTCGATGCAGGCCTGGGTGAAGAAGGAGCTGTGGCCGAACCGAAACGAGTGGGAGGAGACGCTCTGGCCCGACGAGGCGCTGAAGCGGGCGGGAGAGCTCGGCTACCTGGGCCTCTGCTTCCCCGAGGAGTACGGGGGTCAGGGGGGCGACTACTTCTACTCGCTGGTTCGCGCCGAGTGCATGAGCTACTCCGGGTCGGGCGGCACCAACATGGGCTTCGCCGTGCAGAGCGACATGGTCCTCCCCCCCGTTCACCTGCTCGGCACCGAGGAGCAGAAGCAGCGCTTCCTCGTTCCCGGGATCAAGGGCGAGCGGATCGGCTGCCTCGGGATCACCGAGCCCGGGGCGGGTTCCGACGTCGCCGGCATTCGCACCACCGCGATCCGCGACGGCGACGACTACGTCATCAACGGCTCGAAGATCTTCATCACCAACGGCGCCCGGGCCGACTTCATCGTGCTCGTCGCGAAGACCGACCCGAAGGGGGCACACGAGGCGATCACCCTCTTCCTCGTCGACCTCCGCGACGAGAAGGGCGAGACCGTCCCCGGCTTCACGGTCTCGCGCACCCTGGAGAAGATGGGGATGCATGCCTCCGACACCGCCGAGCTCGCCTTCGAGGACATGCGGGTGCCGGCCGACGCCGTCCTCGGCGAGGTCGGCAAGGGCTTCTACCACATCAGTTGGGAGCTCCAGGGCGAGCGCCTGGTAGCGGCGGCCGGCTGCTACGCGGGCGCCGAGCGGATGTTCGAGCGCACCCTCGAGTACGCCAAGGAGCGCGAGGCGTTCGGGCGGCCGATCGGCCGCTTCCAGGTGATCCGCCACAAGTTCGCCGAGATGGCGACCAAGATCGAGGCGGCGAAGCAATTCACCTACGCCACCGCGTGGCGCTTCGCCAACGGCGAGTACCCCGTGCGCGAGATCACCGAGGCGAAGCTCTACGCGTCGCGGATGTGCTGCGAGGTCGCCGACGAGTGCGTCCAGATCCTCGGCGGCTACGGCTACATGAAGGAGTACGAGATCGAGCGCGCCTACCGCGACGTCAGGCTGAACCGGATCGGGGCCGGGACGGACGAGATCATGCTGGACGTGATCGGGCGATCGTACGGGCTCTAGCCCGAGGCTCAGCGCCCCAGACGCCCGGTTGCCCCCAACCCTCCCGCGGCCTACGATGGGCCGTGTGAGGGGCTGCCAGCGGGGAGAGGGCGCGTGGACTCCGACATCCTGAAGCTGATCCTGATCCCGGTGATCGCCGGGGTAATCGGTTACGCGACCAACTGGGTCGCGGTGAAAATGCTCTTCTACCCGGTCCGGTTCGTGGGCGTGAGGGTGCCGCTGCTCCGCTACCTGGCCAGCTTCCTGCCCCGCCGCATGCAACAGGTACCGGGCCTTCCCCAGGGCGGTATCGGTTGGCAGGGGATCATTCCCTCACGGGCGGCCAAGATGGGGAGCATCTCCGTCGACAAGGGGATCGCGAAGCTGGGCAGCCCGAGCGAGTTCTACGAGCAGCTCGAGCCCGAGGCGATCGCCGAGCACATCCTCGACACCTCGCGCGAGGACATCAGGGAGCTGGTCGAGCGGATCCTTCGCCGCGAGCATCCGACGCTGTGGCGTGATCTCCCGCCGCAGATCCAGGAGGCCGTGCACGAGCGGGTCCAGGAGAGCCTGCCGGCGATCATCAGGGAGGTGACCGATGACATCGGCCACAACATCGAGCACCTGATGGACGTGAAGCTGATGGTCATCCGGCACATCGAGGCGAATCCCGAGCTGGCAAACCGGATCTTCCTCGAGGTGGGACAGAAGGAGCTCCGCTTCATCATCAACTCCGGCTTCCTCTTCGGCTTCCTGCTCGGCCTACCGCAGGTTCCGCTCTTCATCGCCCTCGATGCCTGGTGGATCCTGCCGATCGGTGGCGTTCTGGTCGGCTACCTGACCAACTTCATCGCGCTGCGAGTGATCTTCGAGCCGATCGAGCCGCGAAGGGTGGGCCCGGTGAAGATTCAGGGGCTGTTCCTGCGCCGCCAGCCCGAGGTCGCCGATGTCTACGCGAAGGTGATCGCCGACGACGTGGTCACGCTCGGCAACATGGGGCAGGAGATGCTGCACGGTCCCCAGTCGGACCGAACGCGACGGCTGATCGAGAGGCGCTTGCACCCCGCGATCGACCGCAGCATCGG